>JACCDN010336304.1_pt1 | contig 15673 bp, 15 predicted proteins | sample 7441691 | NCBI WGS metagenome assembly JACCDN01 (sample SAMN15323439, study PRJNA562643) | freshwater metagenome | isolation source: river surface water | place: USA:Blue River Watershed | collected 2017-08-16
AAATGAATTCTTTTGACCCGATGGTGAGCAGTACTTGGTCAGGTGTTATACCAGGCGACTTTCTTCTGCGGGCATACCACTCGCAAACTGCTTTTCTAGCGGAGACTTCACCCCAGGTGGTTGGGTAGCCGGGCGAGTCAGAGGCGGCGTCAAGCGCTGCTTGAATCACCGCCGGTGTTGGGTCAATTGGGTTGCCAACGGAGAGGTCGATGGGGCCTTGAGAGTGTTTAGCTGCAATCTCTCGATACGGCTTTAGCTTTTGCCACGGATACTCGGGCAAGCCCTGAAACACTATTCTCCCTGAGGTGGCAGAGCAGAAATTATTGGGTGGTCTCCAGGGACAGGTCCGACTTTGGCAGCACCGCCAGGGGAACCAATCTCGGAGAAAAAGTCAACGTTTGCCTTGTAGTACTCACTCCACTCGCCAGGAAGATCATCCTCATAGTAGATCGCTTCCACAGGGCACACGGGCTCGCAAGCGCCGCAGTCCACGCACTCATCTGGGTGTATGTACAGCATGCGGTCGCCCTCATAGATGCAGTCGACAGGGCATTCGTCGATGCAGGCTTTGTCTTTGACATCAACACACGGTAGAGCTATGACATATGTCATTGTGGCCTCTCTCCTTTGCCATCAAACAAAATTTGACACTCATCGATCGATTTCAAGTGAACCCTTGTAGCTTAGACTTTTTCAAAAGCATAAGAGGAAAAATGACAAGAAAAACCTCCACAGTGCAGCTCGTTGGGGGGCTCGGGAGTCAACTCGGTGGCTACTTCTTTGGGAAATATTTGGAGCTAATGCTCGATCACAAGGTCAAGTTCGACCTGTCAGAGATCGATCGAGGGTATACACAGCACAAAGTCTCGATTACATCGACTTCGCTGCCTGGATCCTTTGTTAACCTGAGAACATCAGAGGCGAATTATCTCTATTTGCTCCGGAGGCTCTCTTATGTTTTGTCTTCTAAGCTTAGGCTTTTCAATTTTGTTACCCCCTGGCCAAGCTACTCAGCGAAAGTTGTAGGCAGTGATCCGGTTCATGAAGCTCAACCGAAAGGCACTTATTTTCGGGGGGAGTTTTTTACTACTTATTATTTTCGCAAGCTTCAGGAGGCGGGATTTAGCTTTGAATTCAGATGCGTGAACCGCTCTCAGTACTTTCTCAATTTCCTTGAAACTCTGGGAGATCGTCGATTTCTATCGATACACATTCGCCGAGGTGACTACGTCAACCTATCTGACCGCTTTGGCATTCTTGGAATCAGCTACTATTCCTCAGGCCTTGAATCCTTGATAGGCCAGGGGGCGAAATGGGATGTGATTGTGATCTTCTCTGACGACAAAAGTGTTGCAAGGGAGTTTTGCGATTTACTCGCAACCGATTCCCAAGAGATCTTGATTTATGATCCAGGAGTTGAAAGCGACGCAGCTGAGGAGTTAGAGCTAATGACTTATGCGAGTCACCATATTCTAGCTAATTCGTCCTTTTCCCTATGGGGCGCAATGCTGGCCGAGAAGAAGGGCGCGAGGGTGGCCCCGAAACCTTGGGTAAAAGGATTCTCCGAGCCGAATAATCTTCTCCCCGAAGACATCATTAGAGTAGGAGCTTCTTTTGGAGAGTAGATTTTTTCCCGAAACTAACAAGGTCGCTATCCGAGAAGTCAAATTTGGCTTGAACGTCAAAGTAGTTGAACCAAGCAATTTATACTCCTGCGACATTGGAGACGACGTGTTTATTGGTCCGTTTACTGAAATTCAAGCTCAGGTGGTAATCGGAGCGCGAACCAGAATCCAGTCCCATAGCTTCATTTGTTCTCTTGTTTCCATAGGCCAAGATTGCTTCATTGGACATGGAGTAATGTTTACCAACGATTTCTTGAGGCAAGGCCCGGCTCGGGGGGACCTTTCAAAGTACGGGACAACAACCATTGGAAATAGAGTTTCAATAGGTTCCAATGCGACAATTCTCCCCGTTCGAATTTGCGATGATGTCGTGATTGGGGCTGGATCGGTTGTCACTAAAGATATTGACTTACCCGGGACGTACGCAGGGGTTCCTGCGAGGAAAATCGGAGAATAGCTAGTGCAGAAAATTGCAATCGTCGGAGCGGGTCGAATTTCAAAAAGGCACATTGAGGCCATAGCTGAACTTGAGGCATCTGGCACCGCCAAGCTTGAGGCGGTTTGCGAAGTTGACGCAGACAGATTGACTCAAGTAACCGCTCCAAATAAATTTTCAGACATTGCGAGTTTTGTGAACTCTGGTCTCAAATTTGACCTGATTGCCGTCCTCACGCCGTCCGGGCTCCACTACCAGCACGCCTTGGAGCTTCTCCAGCTCACAACCCCCGTAGTCGTTGAAAAACCGCTGACCTTGAGTTTTCCCCAGGCAAGGACCCTAACCGCCGAATTTGAGAATGCCAATGTTCCCCTGTTTGTGGTTAAACAGAATAGGCTCAACGATTCAATCCAAGATGCCACACGATTGGTAAATAGCGGTGATTTGGGCGAGCTTTTTTTTGTAAACGCATCTGTGCTGTGGTCGCGAGATGCAGGCTATTACCTGGCTGACCAGTGGAGGCTCCGGCGTGATCTGGATGGCGGTGTTGTTTGGAATCAAGCCAGCCACTACGTAGATTTGCTAGTGCAGTTTCTTGGCCCCATGGAATCGGTCTCGGCGCACGGCAGAAATTTTCTAAGTCCAGCAGACAGTGAAGATACAGTATTTGCAACCATGACTTCCAAAAGCGAAAAAATTGGTTCTTTGCAGGCTACAACCACAATCAGACCGCAAAATTTTGAAGGTAGCTTGACCATTTCTGGTGCAAAGGGTCTGGTCAAGGTGGGCGGTCATGCGCTTAACAAGGTCGAGTATGCTCAAGGCATTTCCCTTGGCTTGGCCCATGACAGTGCACTTGAAAAGTCGAACGTTTATGGGGCAAGTCACGGCCGTGTATATGCGGACATTTTGGCAGATCTAGCTGGTGGGCCCCAGTCGCAATTTAGAGCTTCCAAGACCTTGGAAGTAGTGAAACTTATGGCAGCCATCGAGCTTGGAGTAGCAGAAAAAAGATTGGTATTTCTCGATGAATTCTGAGTTGGTAAATGGAAATGGTAAATCAATGAACCGAAACCCAATCACAATGGGCAATCTGGTCAAGCAACACGCATTGCTGCTACCTCAAATGCTAGATGCGTTCGAGCAGTCGATTTTGGGTAATGAGTTTATTGGCGGAGCTTCTGTTATTGAGTTCGAGCGCGAGTTTGCCAGCTACGTTGGCTCAGAGCATTGCGTTGGGGTAGGAAATGGGACCGATGCTCTAGAGATCATCTTGCGCGGGCTTGAGCTTCCCGAAGGTTCAACGGTCATAGTCCCCGCCAATACCTTCATCGCCACAGCCGAGGCGGTGGTCAACGTTGGGCTGCGACCAATCTTCGTGGACGTGAATGACGATTATTCGATAGATTTCCAGCACCTTTCGATGCTTTTGGCTCGATTCAAGAAGACTGGCTGCATCATTGCAGTTCACCTATATGGGATTCCGCAAGATCTATCCCAGATAGCAACACTCGCTGCCAGCAAAGGGATTGCACTAGTGGAAGACTGCGCCCAAGCCCATGGATCGAAGTTAAATGGCAATCATGTAGGACTCCAAGGTGCTGCCGCAGCCTTTAGTTTTTTCCCAGGGAAAAACTTAGGTGCACTAGGGGATGCAGGTGCAATAATCACAAACAGCAAGTCCCTGGCTGAAACCTTCAGACGCATCGCGAATCACGGAAGACTCCAAAAAAGTGATCACGAGTTAATAGGGCGAAATAGCCGATTAGATAGCATTCACGCGAAGTTCTTGAGTATAAAACTGAAGAAACTTGACGAGTGGAATTCAATTAGAAACCGAAACGCAAATATCTATCGGGAGAGACTTCAAGACATTGCAGACCTGGTCTTACCGCCAACAACAAATGGCTTTTGCTCTTACCATCACTTTGTGATTCAAGTTTCCGAGAGAGATCTGCTGATGGAATATTTGAATAGAAGAGATATCTGGCCCGGGGTTCATTATCCGCAATCAGTTCCAGACACCTCTGCATTTAGTGGTTATAAGGATTCCGACTGCAAGTCCAGTAGGCGATTGTCTCAAGTGATCGTAAGCCTTCCTATCGGCGAACACCTGGAAGAATCCGAAATTGAAGAAGTGGCCGCCGCGATTAGAGACTTCTATGTTTCGTGATTCTAAGTAACGTTCGCCTTAGCCGCAAAAGTTTAGGATAGACGGCCTTCAGGAAAAAATCGTGAGGGTAGTCATCATGCTCTTTTCGATTCCTAGCTAAGTAATCATCCAACTGGCTAGTTGAAAGACCGATCTTTTGCCCGACATACTCCTTATCTAAGGACAAAAGATTTTCGTCCTGGTAGTGAGGCCGTCTGAGTGATTGAAGGGCTTCCTCGCGGCTAATCTGCCCAGTGAGTATTTCGCTTGATAGATGAGGCTTCCTTTTGTCAATGCCAAATTTGACTGGGAGAATGTGGCCTTGGTAAAAGCGTGTAAAAACGTTTTCAAAATGCTTATTTCCGTAGACGGCGTAGTTGAAATTCTCAATCAGAAAGGACATGGCCGCGGAGCGGCTGTATTCAGGGAAGTAGTCAAGAATTGAGTACCACTTTATCCCTTGGACGTAGCTGTACCAAAGCCACCTGAATGATCCAAAAATGGGGTAGCCAGCAAAGTTTGTGAGCGAGTTTCTCGCTATGCCCCTGATATTTTTCCCGTCAAACTTTTTCCACACCCAACTACTTGGAACCTCTACACCCTCGGTCGCAGAGTTCGCTCCGCCAAGGATCGAGTTAATTTTGAATTCATTCGCGACTTTGTAGCAAACTTCGTGCAGGGCATTATCGTAAAGAAGTTCTACATCAACGACATCTGACCTAAGAAAGGCAAGCTGGAGAGCTTTCTGGGTCGTCCAATCGGTGACTACAGTCACCAGGGGCACATCCAATTTGGTAAGTAGGTTGTGCAGGTTGATCGAAGCCATTGAACTGTTCCAATTATTGTCCATATGCACTGCCAGTGGCCTCAACCCCAATTCAACGGCCTTTACGAGCAAATAGCTGCTATCCAAGCCACCGCTTACGCCGATTACGCAATCGAATTCACTCTTGGAAGCTGCTTTAATTTTTCCTACTATTTCTTGCAATCCTTGGCGAGGGAGCTTCACTTGATTTTGCAGCCTCGAAAGAGCGGCTTGGCAGTGATTGCAGCCCCCGTCTTCTGTCTCAAAAAACGGGCCACAGGTCTCATCCATAACGCAACGCTTGCAAACAATCATGATGAGTACCTTTCTGGCCGAATCGCGGGATAAAAAGTCAATGGAGCACTGTAGGCGCCGTAGGTGCTGATGAGAGAGGACGAGTAGACCCCGTCAACGCCTAGGTCCCAAAGCTGTTCTACTTGTTGCGTCTCTGCCACACCTCCTTCGTAGCCATTGAGAACGGAAACTGACGAAGTGACCACATGAACGGCTTCATGATCAAAACCCAATTTTGACCCAGTGAGGTCGACCATGGAAACAACGACTTCACTCACTTGAGATCTGTCAATAGATTGTAAATACTCGGATAAAGCGCGAGGTCCCAATCTTCTAGACCTCCAATCCCATACTGCAAGTTCACCGCCCACGCGCCTCAGTGGGATTTTCACCGCAATGGAGCTGCGACCTATGCGTGAAGCAACTCCCGACAGACTGCTTGGATCACGAATAAAAGCGGTCGTTACGGTGACCTTTTCAAATCCCAGTCGAACGATTTCGAGCGCGCCATCGCCAGACCTTATCCCACCCCCATAACTCAAGGGCATGCTAGCTTGAGCGGAAATCAATCTCAGGAAGTTGTCACGTACCATCGAGTTCTTGCCAACCCATGAGATGCTCACTTCATCCGCCCTCATCTCATTGAGCATTCGGATGATGTTGCTTGGCTCACCCAGATAAATTTTCAAGCCATAAGAACTGGTGACCCACGCACCTCGCTCGTCGATCACCAAGCTCGCAATCAGCCTCTTCAACGACTCAACTCCTCTACGGCATTTGCGAGAATTCTCTGACCATATTCCAAGCTTCTCTCTGGATGAAACTGAAATCCAATTACATTCCCCTGCTGAACACCGGCTAAGTAGGCAATTCCGTCTCGATTCTTGTGCAGCATTCTTTCGAAGGAAGAACCGGTGCTTGGGACCCCATAGTCGTGCATAAAGTAATATCTGTCTCCCATCCGCACGTTGAGCCAACCTTCACCTGCAGCCAATTCTGTAACTTGCCAGCCTGTCATAGGGATGCTTTCACTTGAATTAGCACTCATGTTTACACATGAGTAATCAATCAGGCCCAGGCCAGAGCCAGCACCTTCAGCGCTGCCTCGGCCGAGAAGTTGCATTCCTAAGCAAATTCCAATAATGCCACCGCCAGTTCCAGAGTGATCAATGAGCTTGTTTTTGATACCCGAGGACTCTAGCTTGTCTACGGCGGTTGAGAAATGTCCGATTCCCGGTAAAACAACAACTCGCGGAAGCCTGTTGTCTGAGGCAGTAATGCGAGACGTGTTTATTCCTGACCTTCTGAGACTGACGTCGATGGACTCGACGTTGCCAAGTCCAATATCGACCAAGCCAACTTCTAACAACAGGGCACCTACTCCTAGATCAAAAATCCAACAACTTATAGGTTAGGTGAAAATCAGAATAGTTTCCGTCAAGCAAGAAAAACCGTCATCGCGACAGACCTTGCAGTGGTCGAAATTGTAGACTCGAAAGATGGACCATAAGCGGGAACCTTCATACATTAGCCAAACAAGATCACAGATGCGTGTCGTCATTTTTTCTCATTCCAGAGTTAGCAGGGACCCTAGGGTTCTTCGACAAATTACCTGGCTGAGAAGCTTGGGCTTTAATGACATAGCAACAGTTGGCCTAGGCCCCCAGGCTGAAAATACATCAAATCATCATGAGATGCCCAGGACAGGCCTAGCTGGTCGTATTTATGGATACTTAATGCCCATGAGGCGTCAACGCTTCAAACATCTATATGGCCAGCACCTCAACAAGCTCAATCCGTCAGTCCTTAAGGATGTGGATCTAATTGTTCTGAACGAAGTTGAATACGCAGGATGGCCACAGTTGCAAGATCTAGTCACCAATGGCACTCCCATCTACCTGGACCTTCACGAGGATCACACCGGTCACTCTGACAGAAACTTGCTTGAACGCGTCATTTTCCGAAGATATAACAACTGGGCGTTTGAAAACATAAAAAAACTAGTAAGTCTGAGTGAGAGAATTGGTATTTCAACCGTTTCGGGGAGTATTGCGAATCAATATCGAACGATTTTCGATAAGCCGGTAGTGGTAGTGCACAACGCACCTGCTGCCAACACCGAACAACCAAACTTTACAGAAGCAAACTTAGTCCGGCTAGTGCATCATGGCATGGGCTCGGCCGGAAAAGGTATTGAAACCTGTGTTCGTTCTCTAAAGTACCTTGAGGATAGATTTACTCTGACACTTATTTTATTTGCATCGCCTTTCTACAAAGCTAAAGTCAGGTTCATAGCAGCCCTCAATGGGCAGTCGACGAGGCTATCTATAATTCCAGGTGTTCCTTTAGATCGCCTGCCCAGGCTGTTGAATGCTTTCGATTTGGAAGTTATGCCGTTTTCAAACAAGACAAGTGGGTTTCGAAACGCTCTTCCTAACAAGTTATTCGAGGCGATACAAGCCAAGGTGGGCATCGTCACTGGGCCAAATTATGAAATGAAGAATCTCGTAGAAACCTGGGGGGTGGGAGTAAGTGCTTCAGGGAGGCGTCCAATAGATCTAGCGAAGGTCCTAAATGGACTCGATACCGACACAATTAACCACTTCAAACAAAACACACTCAGAGCTGCTGAGTACTTCAATGAGGACCTCGGCTGCAACACGTTCCGTTCGATAATTGGGAAGTTGCTGTCTTCTTGAACTCGCGAGAGTCAACTGCAATGTCGCCACAGTTCAAAGTTGAAATGGAAGACCGATGTCACCGAGACTGCCTGTACGGCCTCGAGTAATTCTTTTCGCGCCAATCGCCCGAGTGCTCGTGCAACAGATAATTGGCAACTCAAACGAACTTGCCGGCAGAATTCTTTACACTCTGCGGCTCAAACTCGGTGAACACGCCTTCAAAAGCATGTTCGTATGCCCATCTTTTGGCCTCCGGAGATTGCAGCCAATTTCTTACACTTTCTAAATGTTGAGTAAAATCCCTCTGTTTAGCTGCTTCAAAAGCCTTTTCAATTGACTCCACCGTAGCGTCAGCCCTAACGTACAGGTCATCCGGTACGTAAAATCCATCGAGAGGAGCACCAACATAGACTGGAATGCAACCTGCCAAGAGTGCATCGAAAAGCTTCTCTGTGACATATTCTGTTGAGTTCTCGATTACGAGTGCATACTTAAACTTTGAAGTCACTTCTAGTTTGTTCGGTACCACCCCTCGATAGTCCTGTGGGACAATTGACCAGTGCTTTTGAAACCCCTTAGGCAATGAAAAGCCACCTAGGGTGCGCATGGCTTCCTTCATAATCGTTAGTATTCGGGTCAACTTAGAGTCGTTCCACCCAGCGCCGAAAACTACAACATTTTCAAGATTAGATATGCATGCTCTTCTCAAACTATAGAGTTCGCCAAAGGTGGCAGAGTATTTATTTGCATTAACGAGAACAATTTTTTCCAACCTCTCACCTTCAGCGATTCGAATATCAGCAGGCAGTGGGTATGGCGTCGGATGAAGTTTGGGAACGTTTCCGGGCCTTCCCATCCAGAACACTTGATCAAAACTCTTATGCAGCCATTTCCACCGAAGATGGGGAAGGACTACAGAAGCTTCTGTAATTATCGCCTTTCGGGGCAAAATCCTCAGAGATTGCTTTGAAACTACATTGGCGAAGTCTCGCAAACGCATGTTGTGAAGGTAAATTTCATTTGGCCCACCCTCTATGTCTACGCATTCAAAGTTGTAAATTTCGCCGATCCGAGACCAAAGCTCTAGGTCGCCCTCTCGGCCTGGCTGAAAAATGCCCGAGCCTAGGTAGATTTTGCGCATATATACCTATTCAGTCCAAGCATTGTGGAAAGCACTGTGCGGTTTCAAACAAGCCCTTTTTCAAAGTTTTGGCGGAGGTTCACCATGCGCTTACTTTTGCTTCCAGCAATGACCAATCAACTATATCTGGGTCAGTTCCTCCATTTGCGAGATAGAGGTCATGATTTGTCATAATGGATGCCAGCTCTTTTGGTTCTGTTGCCCATGACCAACGCAATACATCAAGGGCCTTGGTGTTATTGCCGATAAGAGAATCAACTTCCGTTGGCCTTAAGTAGCGATCATCGAACTCTACATATTTCTCATATTCGAGCCCAAGTGTATTGAATGAATAGCCGAGGAAATCTTGGACGGTATTGCTCGTCCCAGTTGCTAGCACGAAGTCGTCAGGCGAATCTGCCTGCAACATTTTCCACATGCCCACTACATACTCCGGGGCGTATCCCCAGTCTCGCACTGCGTCAAGATTGCCTAGAAACAATTTCTCTTGAAGTCCGAGTTTTATTCGTGCGGCAGCCCGAGTAATTTTTCGAGTTACGAAAGTTTCTCCTCGACGTGGCGACTCGTGATTAAAGAGAATTCCATTGCACGCGAAAATCCCGTAGGCTTCGCGATAATTTCGGGTTATCCAGTAGGAATAAACCTTGGCGGCTCCATAGGGACTTCTTGGATAAAAAGGTGTCTCTTCGCTTTGCGGTGGGGGCGTGGCTCCGAACATTTCGGAACTGGACGCTTGGTAAAATTTTGACTCAGGCGAAACCAAACGAATGGCTTCTAAGAGCCTCGTGGTAGCGATTCCGGTTACATCACCAGTGTGCTCTGGTTCGTCAAACGAAACTCGAACATGTGACTGTGCCGCTAGATGATAAACCTCGCTAGGCCGAATTGTCGCAAGCAAAGTGGTCAACCTTGACCCGTCCGATAAATCGCCATAATGGAGATGAAGTCTCGATCCAGCGACGTGTGGGTCCTGAAAAAGGTGATCGATACGATGAGTGTTAAACGTTGAAGCACGCCTAATGAGGCCATGGACCTCATAACCTTTGGCAAGCAAAAACTCTGTAAGGTACGAGCCGTCTTGTCCAGTAATTCCTGTTATGAACGCTTTTTTCACATTTACCCTCCAGTCCAACACCTAAACTTACATTACACAATTATGATTTTTGGGGAAGTAAAGGGTTATGAGGGTACTCATCACTGGAGCGGCTGGCATGCTGGGCTCGTCTCTAGTTCGAGAGCTTGAAGTTAGGTCAGATTCAGAAGTTCTTGGTTTGTCGCGCTCAGACCTAGACCTACGGGATAAAGCTGGCTTCGAAATTCTTCTCAAAAGTTTCCGACCTGATGCAGTCATTCACGCGGCCGCGAAGGTGGGGGGAATTCAAGCTAACATCGCTAACCCTGTCGAGTTTCTGGCATCGAATCTTCAGTTGGATTCCAATGTTATAACCGCTTCCTTGGAGCTTGGAGTCGAAAATTTCGTCTACATAGGCAGCAGTTGCATGTACCCTAAAGACTTCAGACAGCCACTTGTAGAGACCGACCTTCTAAAAGCACCTTTGGAGCCGACAAACGAGGGTTACGCGCTGGCGAAAATTTGTGGGTCAAAATTGTGTGAGTACGCTTCGGAAAGCCGGGGGGTAAATTACAAGACCATTATTCCTTCAAATTTATATGGCCCTGGGGACAACTTTCTTCCGGGCTCGAGTCACCTAGTTGCCTCGATCATAAGAAAAGTTCATGAGGCAAAACTAACTCAATCGAGCGAATTGCAGGTCTGGGGTTCTGGTAATGCTCGACGTGAGTTCACATTTGTCGAAGACCTCACTTCGTGGCTCAGTGGCAATCTTGATAATTTGGCTTCTTTCCCGCCGAGGCTCAACGTCGGTGTTGGCAGAGACCACAGCGTGAACGAGTTTTATTTAGCGGCCCTGGAGGCTCTAGGACTGAAGGCCAGATTGGTGCACGACCTGGAAAGGCCTGAAGGGATGCATGCCAAGCTGATGGATTCATCCATCGCAAAAACAAGGTTCGGATGGAATCCACAGACAGACCTAGCAACTGGTATCGACCTGACCTACCAATGGTTCCTTAAGCGCAATGGAAGCGGAAACTAAATGGAATATCCTCTGGCCACCACTACTTGGGATGAAAAGGAATATGCAGCAATGCAACGCGTCATCTCTAGCGGCAACTTCACAATGGGGGATGAAGTTAGAGCCTTCGAAAAGCTTTTTGCGACAACTTTCGGAACTGAGTTCGCCATAATGTCAAACTCAGGCAGTTCGGCGAATCTTCTCGCACTTGCGGCCATTAGGTATTCGTCGCTAAATCCACCCGAAGGACGTAATGAGGTTATCGTCCCGGCAGTCTCCTGGTCCACAACTTATTATCCGGTAACTCAAATGGGCTTCAAGCTCAAATTCGTGGACATAGACATTCGTACTCTCAATGCAAATTTGGAAAGCATTTCAAATGCCATTGATGAAAAGACAGCCGGTGTTTTAGTTGTAAACCTTCTAGGCAACCCCTCTGAACTTGAGGAAATCAGGGACCTGTGTGACGAGCATGGATTGTTCATGATCGAAGACAACTGCGAGTCCATGGGGGCTCAATATCGCGGAAAATTAGCTGGCACTTTCGCGCACATTGGTACTTATAGTTCATTTTTCAGCCACCACATTTCCACAATGGAAGGTGGAGTTTCGGTCACGAGCTCAGTTGAATTGTCGCAAGTGATGACCAGCTTGAGAGCCCATGGCTGGACTAGGGAGCTGCCGGTTGAGAATTTCGTTCACGACAAGACAGGTAACGAATTCGATGACCTGTTCCGCTTCGTATTGCCAGGCTACAATCTTCGGCCATTGGAGCTTGAAGGGGCAATTGGGCTAGAGCAAATTCAAAAGTTGCCAGAGATTGTTTCAGGTCGCAGAGAAAACGCGCTCAAATTCCTAGATTTAATGGCCCGTTTTCCTGATGTACGGGTGCAGAGTGAACTCGGAGAGAGTTCCTGGTTTGGGTTCTCACTAATCTTGGAGGAGCAGTTGTCTGGACGAAGATCTGAGTTACTTTCGATACTGAGGGACTACTCAATTGCCGTAAGGCCAATCGTTGCAGGAAACTTTACAAAGAACCCAGTTCTAAGGCACTTGCCTCACGTTGAATTTGGAGAGTTGCCTCACTCCGACAAAGTCCACTTCGATGGGCTCTTTGTCGGCAACCATCATTATTCAATGAGCCGAGAATTTGAGTTACTTGAAAAGTCATTAAAGAAATTCACAGAGCGCTAAGGCTAGAGAGTTAGACATGGGAATTCCAGAGTCAAGCCGCTACGTGGATTTCGTACACGCGGGCCTCGAATCTAGTGGTGTGTCTAAGAAGCGAAGTTTAAGGAGGGGGGAGGGTTCGTCCAAAGAGGCTTTTAGTCCAGATATTTCGAGCATGCAAAACATGGTGCAAACAAAAAACCTCATCTTTGACTTTGGGAACGTGAAAGTCAATTCGATCTTTTTCTTTGAATCCCAGGCCGCTGAAGACTTGTCACATACTTCGGGATAGAAAACCTATCTGCGTTGTTGCGCCCTGTGTAGCTAGGGGAAGTTTCTCGCAAAAAATCTTTCGAGCTACAATCGGACTGAATTCAGATAATTGATGATTCGATGCGAAGCTAAATTGACTCGAACTAGGATGATCCGAGCTTCTCCGAATTTCTGTAGGACACCACAAAAGATAGAACACCAAACAGCAAAATTCATTCAATATTGATAGCCCCCAATTTAGAGAGATTTTGGAGTTCCTCTGCAGGATTGCCAAGTGTCATAGACACATCCCAACTTCAAACTCTTTTCTTGGATAGAGGGCTTACAGTCTTTGGCCTTAATCATCGCCAAGCGGCCTCCGTTCTTCAAAAAATTGTTTCCAGAATGGGGCAAGGCTAATTGAAAGGGCAGCAGTCAAGTGATTTGAATCTCGATATATTGGCACGCCATTAATGCTTCTAATGCAGCGTTTTTCCGAGCAAATCTGCGGCCATACTGATACAACAGGTATCCCATTCCGCTTTGCAATTGCGGCCAGCCGGTCCCATACCATTTGCGAATTCGAGGCAGAAGTGCAATCTTCTCCGAGTATGTGATCGGCACAAAAGAACAGATCCAAATTGGGTTTGGCGGTCGCAAGTGGTGGGTCTTCTATTACAGTTACGTGTGATTGAGGAAGTATGCGCTTCAACTCTTCAAACATGGACAGGGTTGACAAGCTATTCTCAGAGTTACCTCCTGGCATATTGGAGACAGCCGAAGAGGCGTTTGCAAGCAAAACTATATCCGGCTGAATTTTCCTTAGCGCATCAAGAGCTGATGAAGTAAACAATCTGCATTCCTCAACATAGGGCTCCTCTAAATCGTCACTCACTATTGCGCCAGGAACGTGTCCTGCGTCCAGAGCGCAAGACGACTGCAGGAGAGTGTATAGAGCGACACTGGTGGATTCTGCAGCCATCTTTATCCCAGGAGCAAATTGAGTGGCATGGCTATCTCCCACCAACGCCACCCTTAGGGCTTGCGGCGAATTGCTTCCGAAAGTGCACACAATAACCTCAGACCCGAATTTGCCGTGACATCCCGATTCATACATTTCAGGTATCGAATAATAAGCCCAAGAATAATCACGCTCCCCAAAGATGTCTTCTCTGACCTGCCCGAGGAGAGATGAAGTAACGGCTTCCTCCGCGTTTTTTGCCTGTACTTTAAGTTGATGTGTGGCCAGAAAGGCGAGTCCCAAAAGCACAATCAAGGGCACCAGGAGCAACGAAGTTAGTACGACAATTGTGCCTTGAGTCCGTTTTGTTTCTCGAAACCGATCTTCTATGAGAATTCCCGTGACTGCCGCCAGCGCAAAGGATGTGACCAGCGACATAAGAATGAGGGCTGTTCCAGATTGTTGAAGAACATTAGCAAACAAGAAAATTACAGGAAGATGCCACAAATACAGCACATAGGAACGTTTGCCGACGTAGATGAGGAATCTTTGCGGAAGTTGCTGACGACGAACGATAGGCGCAGGGTTATCGCTCAATGAATAGATTAGCAACGCCGCACTGAGGGCCATGAGTATCGGTGCTATTTCCAAACCTGGGAATTTTAGCTCTAATCCAAAACTTGACCCGCCCAAAATGGTTACACCAATAGCGATATAAATTACTATGGCAACCAATCTGAAGTGCTTTGGGGCAATTCGATAACTTCTTGACTTTAGAGAATCACCTAAGGTGGCAGCCAGTCCACCTATAGCAAACTCCCAAATCCTTGTTAGCGGGTTGAAGTAGGCAGTTGCGCTGTTTGCCTTTTGGAGTAACTCGCTCGCGCCTAATCCCAGCAAGGCAACAGCGGCAAATAACACGATTGCAAACGTAAGGGTTCTCTTTTGAGAACTCTGCCGGAACTTGAATGCGAGAAAGAGCGTAAGGGATGCAAAAAAATAAAACTGTTCTTCCACCGCTAGCGACCAGAAATGAGTAAACGGCGAACTCAGCGAGTCGGCAGCCAGATAATTTTCGGACTTAGAAATGAGATAAAAGTTTTCAAGAGACGCTAAGGATGCGGCCGCATCCCTGAAACTAAGGGCAACAAAAAGTTTGGATTGAGTCGTAGCCCAAAGAATAAGTGAGCTCAAGACGACTACGAAGATTGTAGACGGGACGAGTCGAAAAGCTCTTCGAACTAGAAATGACGAGAGATTTATGCGTCCATACGTGATCTGCTGCCTAACCAACATTCCTAAAATTAGATAACCTGAAATAACGAAGAAGATGTCTACTCCGATCCACCAAAATTCTGTGAAATTTTTCAGGTAATTGATCGGGAGATGGTAAAAAATCACAATCAGGACGGCGAAAGCCCTCAATATCTGTATGTCGCCTCGCAGCGCAAGGGCCTCACGTTTAATCGCGGTTTTGCCGTCTATTGCATCGTCACTCACAAGAGAGCCTCTTCAATCATTTAGTGCGCAAATTGGCCCAGGAATGGTGCAACCTTGCAGTTGAAAAAACAAACTTCAAAACGCGCTCTGAGAAGTCGGTGATTTCATAACCCGCAGGAATCGCTGAATTCGCGGTCTGATCGCGAACCAACTCTATGGATTGAATGAGATTCGAAACATTCAATCCAGTGAGAACCATTGCGCCTGTTTCCAAGGCCTCTGGACGTTCAATTGAGTCTCTGATCGAAACAGCTGGGAAGCCAATGATTGATGCTTCTTCGCTAATGGTTCCAGAGTCGGATACAACGCAAAAAGCATTTGCCTGAAGCTTGTTGTAGTCCAGGTAGCCAAATGGCTCGTGAAAAACAATTCCATCGAGATCTTCCTGTGACAGAGCAGCCAGACGAACTTTGGTTCTTGGGTGAGTGGAAACAAGCACAGGCAACTTAAAGTGGTCTCGAAGGGCCCTCAGGCAGTCCAGCACCAGCTCTAGACGAGCTGGTAAGTCAACGTTTTCCTGACGGTGAATGCTCACCAAGAAGTATCCATCCTTGGAAAGCTTC
>JACCDN010540774.1_pt1 | contig 15672 bp, 12 predicted proteins | sample 7441691 | NCBI WGS metagenome assembly JACCDN01 (sample SAMN15323439, study PRJNA562643) | freshwater metagenome | isolation source: river surface water | place: USA:Blue River Watershed | collected 2017-08-16
CTGAGATTGTCCTTTAGGCAGACATCCAGAGCGTAGCGCTCTGCATAGTTAATTTGCTTGTGCATAGAACAAGGGACTAAGGTTTAAATTCTGCCTTAGTGTCCTAATTCGTTTCTGAACTCAGGAAAATTTGCATTTTTATATAAAATATATTATAATATAAATATTCAGGCTTCACCTTTTAGTGCAGCCTGAGGCCAATGAGATCACTTGGCATCTGTACAACCCTGGCTCAGCCGGAAAAGTACGCACACTCACGTGAGGCATAAGGGCCTACTCGGACTGCGCGCCTCAAACCTATTGCTCCTTAAAAACCAGCTCCAGACCTTTGACGAAAGCTGTACCAAGGTTAAAAATTTTTTAGTCTCAGTGTAGCTTTCAGTGCAAAGGATTGCGCAAAATACAATTTCACCGCACGTCAGAAGCAGAAAGCAGAAGCGCTCAAAATGTCCGACAATCAAGATACGTTCACGTCCACCGAAATCGAGCAAATGACCCAGAGCGGGGAGCTCACCCTTTTCATGGTCGGCGCCTCCGTTCCTTGGGATGGAGAGCGCAACGGCGAAGAAATCGACGTCAGTATCATTCTCGTCTGGCATGCCGCCAACCTGGGCGAAGGTCGCGAGATCTTCTCCTTCCTGGTCACGGACAAGGATGTCACGAAGGAGGTGCATCATGCCTTCAGTCGGATGGTATCAGGCACCAAGAGCTACCGGGTTCACATCGCCGGAATGAAGCAGGGCGAAGGTCTCGGCAAAGTCCTTGAGCTCTTCAATCGAGGCTTCAATTCCAAGGATCGGGATGATGATCCGCTTTCCTTCCCCCTGATCGCCCCCATGAGCACCAGCTCGGGGATGATCAAGGTCAAACTCGGCGAATACCCGGCCAGGGGCAGTTTCGGAGACCCGAGCTCCTTGCAAAGTGTCTTCTGCGAAGGAGAGGATTGGTACGTCGTCCTCACCGAAGTCGACAACACCAAGCCGCTGTTCGCCACCAAGCTTCGGCATATGCCCAAGGGCCAACCCAACGTGTAGCAGCGCGATCCTAGCCGTCGCTACAAATCCTGGAGCGGGCGCCACAAGCGCCTGCTCCAGTTTCATCGAGCTATCCAAAAGTTATTGCCCCTCATTCCTGGCAAAGAGGCGGGAGGCAGGGGTATTTTAATTTGCTATCATCCAACGGCAAAATCAAAAATTGGTGTCAACAGCCCCGCCAAGGCAGGGCGACCTCGGGCCTATGAGCCTGCGCCCCTTGCGCCCTAAGCAATCCTCCTTTGCTCCGATTGGCATCGGGGCTCCGGCGGACAAGCTGAGCTATGGGGCCGAGATACGCCCGACCTCGAAAGACAGGGGGAGATTGACTTGGAAATGGGGAGTGACAAAATTGGTGTCAACAGGTGGAATCCCGAGGCTAAATCGGGACAGGTTGAACCACCAATCCGGCTCGGTTGGACTTATGAGTCTGCGAAATAGAGGCAAGGGAAATGGTGTCACCAGGTGGAATTGAACCACCGACCTCAGGCTTATGAGTCCTGCGCTCTAACCAACTGAGCTATGGTGACATACTGAATTTCCAATTTCCAAGCACCAATCTCCAAAAGAATTCGAAATTGTAATTTTCAAAATTTAAAGATTCTTTGGAAATTGGAAATTGAGATAAATTGGGAATTTTAAAAGAGCACGACACACTGTAGCGTTTTTATCCATGCAGATCAAGGAAAGCATCGTGATAAAATCCAATCATGCAACGCCTTACGAGAAATTTCTTCCAGCGCGACACCCTCACCGTAGCCCAGCAGCTGCTGGGCAAGATTTTGGTCGTCGGCCCCTGCAGCGGCAGAATCAACGAAGTGGAGGCCTACATTGGCCAAAACGACCCTGCCTGCCACGCTCGCCCGGGCAAAACCGAAAGGAACAAGGTCATGTTCGGCCCGGCGGGGCACCTTTACGTTTATTTCACCTACGGCATGCACTACTGCGCCAATATTGTGACCGAGGACGAAGGATATCCGGCAGCCATCCTCCTTCGATCCATGGAGCCCCTGACCGGCCTGGAGCTGATGAGGGAAAGGCGAGGAGGAGGCAAGGCTCTGGCCAACGGCCCCGCCAAGCTTTGCCAAGCCATGGGCATGACCAAGGCGAGTCACAATGGGCTGGACCTATGCAGCGGAGATGGGAACTTCGTCGCTGACGACGGCACTCCCCCGCCCCTCTTCCAGACCGGTCCTCGCATCGGCATTCGGGTGGGGCTGGATAAGCCGTGGCGCTTCTATTGTAAGATATAGGCCTTAAATATAATCTGATTCAATCATGCTCCACATCCTAAAGGAATCCCTGATCAATATTGTATTCTGGGGCATACTCTTTCCCTTTGTCTTCCTGTTTGCCACACCAGTCATCTTGATAAAAAGCTTTTTCGGCGACGGCTCCTATTTCAAGAATTTCGGGCGCAGCTACAAAAGAGTCTTCAAGTGGTGGTGGAGCAATTTGTAGGCCACTGAAAACGAGGAAATTCAAATGGATTGACATAATTAAAAATTAATTCTATAATTAATTGTCTGAAATCGGTTGAATGCCCTGCTCGCGCAGAGGCGCGCAGCCTGGCAGACCAGTGTTCCTTGGCAAATCAGCGGCATCGCTCGCGCAGGCGTGATTCTGGCCATTTAATTGAGTGGCTGGCACCATGCCTGCGCATCAGGCAGCAGAACGACGCCCGAGTTTTTTTAGGAAAAAGGCAATGCGAAGGTTCGCATCGCCTCAGGCCCTTCGGCCGCTCCAAAAAGGCAAAGGCGAAGAAAGGCGAATCGACCATGAAGGCATTCAGTTTCGAAGGCACCAATAGGAGCACCGATGGCATCCGAATCCATTTCGGCGACAGCGGGGACAATCAGCCCCACATCTCGCTCCTGGGAGGAATCGGTCCCAAGGTTCCGATTCAACCCGGAGACCTCGAGCGAATTCAAATACAAGGCCGCGGCGAGACCCGAATCCAAAATGTCGGCGTGCGGTCCTGGCCCGAAGGCAAACCGGTTCCCTACATCATCACGACGCCTGACTCGAATGAATCCGAATGCGTACTCGTCCGCTGGACGCTCTCCGGGGTGAATGTTGTCAACGAAAGTTCGACGGCCACCGTCATCGCGCACGGAAAAGCAGCCAGCTTCGACGTAGTGGCGATGATGCCCGCAGGGAGCTACCTCTACCTTCAATACACGAAGGAGGTACCCAAAGCAGGATTCGCTGGCAGCATTCTCGGTCGAAAAGAACGCACGGCCGTGAACCACGGACTGCTGGTCTATCGAGGCAACGGCCAGTTCGAACCCATCACCATCAGCCGCGATCCGATCCCCCTTCCCGATCAAGTGCAGGGCGGCGCCCAGCTCTGAGCTGCCACAGGAACACAAAAAAGGCCGGATTCGAGAAATCGAGACCGGCCTTTTTACCCATATCTCAACTTTTCCGATGGATTCCGTCTTTTTGGAAATTCGGATTTGGAAACTTGGAAATTAGATCCTGGTGGGTCAGCTGGGGCTCGAACCCAGGACCAAAAGCTTAAAAGGCTTCTGCTCTACCAACTGAGCTACTGACCCATGAATGCATTGGCTACAGGCGAATGCAGAGGCTAATTTAGACTGTTTGACCGCCCAAGGCAAGAGGAGACAAGGCAGGAAATTGAATCGAAAGGGGTTGACGCATTAATTAGGCAATTCTAAAATCAATCGCCTGATCCGGAGAAATAGCCCTGCTTAGGCAGAGGCTTGATCCCGGCAGGCCTGTGTTCTTGGCAAAGCAAAGGCATCCGATGCGCAGTCGTGGTCCTGGCCCTCCGTTCCAAATGGCCAGCGCCATGCCTGCGCTCAAGCAGGCAGCAGAACAAAATTTCCGGTCCGCAGAAAGGAAAAAGTCATGCGAGCTTATACGATCATTGACGCCAACGATCCCGTCCCCGGGATTCAGATTCGCACAGACGACGATGGAAATTACCTCTCCGCCCTAGAAGGAGCTCCGGACAAGATTTTCATCGACCCGGAAGATTACGGGAGGGTCATCGTGAATCGGGCTGGAGGGGCCGTAGTCGAGAATGTAGATTTTCGAGAGTGGAAAGACGGGGGGCGATGCGGATACACCATCACCGCCCCTGGCAAAGACAATGAAGATCGGGTTCTGGTCCATTGGAACATAGAAACCCACCATCAAACCGAGCCAAGCCCAGGCGTGACGCTCCTCTGCCCAAGCATCAGCATGCATGGAAGGCTGGGAGCCTTGGCTGTGCTACCCGTTGGAGGCTGCTTGTACGCGAATCAGCTGGCCAAAGCCAGGCGTGGAGGAAGGCCCCTGAAGAACAGGCCATCGATGGTCCTCCACAGTCTTCTTCATTACCTGGGCAAAGGCCAGTTCGCTCAAACCGTCTTCAGCGAAGAACCCATTTCACGCCCGACCGAAAGGCGGGAGCAGCCGCAACCGTAGCCTGCGCCAGAACACCCAAAGGCCAATCTCGAGAAATCGAAGTTGGCCTTTTCCATTTGCCTTCGGTCAGGCTAAGCCTCCCCTTCCGTCGCCATGCTGGCGACCACAAAAACAATGGCAGGAAGGGAGAAAATGAGATTGTAGTTGTTCACCAGGGCTGCCACCATAAAGGATTCCCGATACATGGTCGCCACCGCTTCGTTCATCACCACCCCGCTCTCCTGAACCAGCGAGGTGCCCGAAGCATAGAGCGTGATCGTGCTGGTGACGAGCCCTGCGCAGAGTATCCCGTAAACCAAGGTCAAGAGCAGGTCCATGGTGGAGGATCCGGTCGCATCGGTGCTGATGCTGAAACGCCCCTTCAGGGAAATCAGGACGATGGTGAGCACGAAAATGAGGATCTTGATCACGATCAGGGATTCCTGGGCATTGCTCACATCCAAGGCCTTGATGAAAGCATCATCGCCAATAAAGTAGCGATTGATCATGTTTCCTATCCCGTCCGCCGTCAGAATGGCGATGTAGCAGGCAATCATGATCTTCAAAGTCATGTTCCGGCCAACGATCACGCTGTAGGCAATGATGATGGCGAAGAAAACGATGACGAAGAGGTCCCAACTCGGATTGATTTGCATTTTGTTTTGCTTGGACGCCCCCGATTATAGGCCAGTTCGGAATGGTGTGCAAACCTGAAAACCTGAAAAATGAAACCACCGCCTCTGTCTTTCAAGTTTTCAATTTTTCAGGTTTTCAAAGCGCTTCGTCTTGAAATTGGAACCGCCTGCGGACAAGCAGGAATTGGTCATTGGAAACTGGAAATTTAGCCTAGGCTTTCCCCAGGGTCTTGTGACCCTTGTTCCAGCCCACCGGGCAGAGCTCGCCGGTCTTGAAGGCTTCCACCAGGCGGAAGATCTCGTCGATGTTGCGGCCCACCGGCAAATCGTTGACCGTGTAGGAGCGCAGGACGCCCTCCGGATCGATGATGAAGGTGCCGCGGAAGGCCAGTCCGGCGTCCTCCTTCAGCACATTGTAGTCGAAACTGACGGATTTGGTCATGTCGCTCAGCAAAGGGTAGTCGAAATCTCCTATCTCCCTGGCCCACGCCTGATGGGAATACACGCTGTCCACGCTCACGCCCAGCACCTGGGCGCCCAAGGCCTCAAAATCCTGAATGCGCTTGTTCAGCTCGATCAGCTCGGTGGGGCACACGAAGGTGAAATCGAGGGGGTAGAAGAAAAGAACCACCCATTTGCCCTTGTAGTCCTCCAGGGAATAGTGGGCCATCTTTCCTTTAAAGTAGCCCTCCATTTTGAACTGGGGAGCGGGCTGGCCCGGCTGGGGAGGGAGATTCTCGTCCAAGGCGTTGTAGAAATCTTCTTCGGGGTGCATAAAGGGGAAAGGTTAGGAATCGAGTGGCGAAAGACGCTTCCGGTTTTCGGGGTCAGTCCTCGCCTACCATTAATTTAACCTTTGACGCAGGCAAAAAGCAAGCCGGCCCCGGCCCCGGAAAGTGCCATAAGGAAAAAAGGGCAACATCGGAAACGATGTCGCCCTCGAAGCGGACGAAGAAGATCGGCCTCACCTAGACGGCAACCCCCGGTGAAGGGAGATGAGCGTACTCGGGAAGGCGCAAGGAGCGGCACGCATCAACGATGAGTGCGATGTGATCTGCCTTGCCACCGAAGCGACTATCCCACTCCACCCTCAAGTGCGGGGATGGCGGCTGGGGTGCGCCACGGAACGCCCTTGGACCCTCCGGAGTCTGGAAGACGATCTCGCAGCGGGCAGAGTTTTCAATGAAGAAACCGCGGTAAAAGCTCCGTAGGAAATGAAGCGTGCCGCAGTAACCTAGGCGGAGGAAGGTGGCGGCAACCTCTTTGGCGCGCTGAAGTCCGATATCGATATCGGGGTCTTTTTTCGACGCCGTCGAAGCATACGAAACTGGCCAACTTCTCCCCAGTCATGATTGCAGGCAAATTGGGCTTCCGGAGATTTTTTTCGCCTTCATCCCAGCGACCAGTGATGATCAGGGGGTCGCGACCTTTCAGCGCCAAACTAGTATCCTTCTCCACTCGCCCAGAGGCAATGAGAGCTTGGGTGGCATGGAGAGTGCCATGCATGTGTACCCAGTCCGATGGCACCGCTTCCAGCAGCCTCGCCCAAACCTCGTGATCGTCCGGAATCTTAAAGAGCAGCTCACCTTTCATGTTCAGGCTCCTTTCTTGTTGTTCAGCCTGTCAATTTATAAATTACCATAAATTTTTAAAAAATCTAGAGAAACCTCAGGGGGCCAATTACTCACAATCCGAAACAGCGGCTTCAGTTATGGAAATTTAAATCACCATTTGAGCCACAATTGGAGCCACGAAGGGCCCCATAGTTAGGAACAGCATTTCCCCTAGGGAAGTTTTGACCTAGAATGGAAAGGAATCTAAAGCAAAAACTGATGAAAACCATTCTCCTGTTCGGCAGCAGCGGCTTCATAGGAAGCCTGCTGAAGGAAGCCCTGATGGCAAAAGGGCATAATGTGAAGGACCCGCGCGTGGAGGTGCGGAATCTGGCCGACGTGGAAAAGGCCATGGATGAGGCGAAGCCCGATTACATAATCAACGCCACAGGCATCACCGGCAAGCCCAACGTGGACTGGTGCGAAACCCACCCGGCCGAAACCTACAGCGTGAATGTGGCCGGCTCGATCAATGTGGCCGCCGCCGCCCACCTGAGGGGCCTGGGCGTGATGCAGATCAGCAGCGGCTGCATCTACGACGGGGACAATGGCGGAAAAGGCTACAGCGAGGAGGATGAGCCCAATTTCTTCGGCTCGCTCTACAGCCGCACCAGGGTCCTCAGCGAAAAGGCCCTGCGCGAATTCCCAAGCGTTCTGCAGCTAAGGATCCGCATTCCTCTGATGGGCCGACCTCATCCCAAGAACCTCATCGACAAGCTGCAGATGTATCCGCAGATGATCAACCAAAACAATTCCTGCACCGTGATGGAGGATTTTGTGCCGGCGGCCCTGACCCTGATGGAAAAAGGCGCCACAGGCGTCTTCAACATGACCAACATCGGCCACATGAACCACGTGGGCATCATGAGCCTGTACCAGCAGATCGTGGATCCTGGCTTCCGGATCAACGTGATGGAGCCCGAAAAGGAAGCCGAGCTGAACAAGCGCCGCTCCAATACGGTGCTGACGAGCGACAAGCGCGAAGCCCTGAGGGCCCACATGCCGCCGCTGGAGGAATCGGTGAAGAGAATCCTGCACGAATACAAAAAGTGGGCGAAGGAACAGAAAATGAGTTGAGCAACCCCACCTAAGTCCGAGCTTGGAAGCTTCACCAACCTAACGACCGTTGAGGGCAAGTTTTTTTAGATAAACTCTCTCCAATTCTGGCGCCTCATCAAAAATTTCTCTAAATCCTCGGCCCAAAAAAGACAGTTCACTTTCGACCTTTTTGAGGTCCACGCTTGCTTCGATGATAGAAAGGGTTTTCTCTCGGGCTTCCTGCCGTGATTTTGGGATGCCTGGAAAGTAGATAAAGGCTAATTGAGGTTTTGATTCGGCAGCCTTAAGCCAAAGATCATCGGCTAAACCTCCAGGAATTTTATAGTAGTTTTCCATAAATATCGCCATATTCATGTCTGCAATTAGGCCAATGATTTTTTTTGCCTTTTCATCGTCAACTTTCCCGGCAAATTGATTCACCTCAGTCATTATTTGATAAGCAGTACTTAAGTTAACCCATGATTCTATCAAATCACCTGCCCATTCCTGTTCAACAAAACTTGGTAGGCGCGAGAGTGTGAGATCGGGATTGATAGAAAAGGCCTGGTCGACCATATTTTTTGCCTGCTCCGGAGTAATGCTTGATCGTTCCTCTTCAAAAAAATGATCGAAAAAGTAATTCAAGTCTTCCTCTTTATTGCTAAGCTTATTCAGCCAAAAGTTGTAGCTGTTTTGATCCGCCACGGACTCAACCTGATTTTCCTCGACTAGAGCAGTGTCTTTTTTAGATTGGGCCCGTTTGGCGATCGTTCTGCATCGGTTGATGGAATCTAAATCTAATTCTTCAGGAAATTCCAGAGCCCAATCGCCTTCATTGGCTTCAAAACTTCTAAAGGCCGAATCAATCAGAGGCAAAGCCCATGAATTTCTGGCAAATCGTCCGCAGTAGGTCAGGACCCCTTTGGCATTTCCTTGAGCGGCTTGACGGACAAGATCTTCCCTCAATGATTCAGGGATGCTTCCGGCTTTTCTTAGGATTGAGTTTTTATGAGAAGATAGGGCCTTCTCCAGCTCTTTCTTGAGCCAGTTTAAATCCTTTACCAAATCCACATGATCCAGCAGAAATTCATGATCCAAGCTCCCTGATTCTACGCCTGCCATAAGCTCTGCCTCAGTCATCCTCTTTTCTTTTCCTCTTTTTTCAATTTTGATGCCTGATTTTTTGACAATCTTTTGCGCCCAGGGTTTGTCATAAAATCGTCTGGCCAATATGGGCAGCTCTCGTCCATCATCTTTCACAATGTCAGCCAGTAGCTGCTCCATTATTTCAGGGCCATCGGGAAAAATTAAGACATTTTTCCAAAGATGGATCGCTTCCAGTTTTAGATCCGGATAACCCCTCAAAAGAATATCGCGTAATGAGGCCACCATTGGTTCGTGGTCCTTGAATAGCCTTAAATAGAGCAACCCATAAATGGGTTGTCTCTCAACAGCTTCGGTGACCCACTTCACTCCTAGTTGCCCAAAGTGCTCAATGAGCCTGTCAGCATTCATGATCGCAAATTCAGCCCGCCCTTTTTTTAAAGCCTTTTCAATGACCTGGGGCTGATCTTTTAATTTATCGCAGTGCCTAAAGGCAATGTAGGGGTAATTTTCTGCGAATTTAGCAATAAAATCAGGATTGCTTAAATGCCGCTCAAGGCGTTCAGCGGAGCCCAAAATCAGAGTGGATTGAGCTAATATATTTTTTGGAATTCGGTCCACGCATCGCTCAAGCGAATCCGGATCAGTGGCGCAGATGGCCTGATAATTCTCTTCGGCCCCATCGCCAAATAGTCTTTTTGCTTTTTCAGGATCAAGCATAAAAGCCAAAGCTCTTTCTTGGGAAGTCATTTTCTTGGCAAGTGCGAAGTGCAATTTTCTGTTTATAGAATCAACAAAAAAGAAGCTTTGAAGGGGGTGATCCTCTATCATCTGATTTGTCATTTTATATCGCTCGTCTTCATCCGTAATTTCTTTTCCATGGGTTAATATAAAGGCCAGTTCGGGATGATCCTCCGGGTGCGCCTCTATTGCCTTTCTAGCTTTTTCAGCGGCCCAGTCAAATTGAATGTAATAGCCTACAAAAAGCTTTAAATTTTCAGCAACTAGCTGATCAATCGCCTTGGTGACCCATGGCTCAGAATGATGGGCATCAATATAATTTGCATCTATATAAGTAATCCAGTTAGGATGCTTCTCCAGTTTTGCCAGGGCAGGTGTTCTGAACTCCTCCTGGTTCCAGAAAAACGCAAAAATTTCTGCTTCTAGCAGGAAAATTTGAGAAACATCGCTCAATCGTGATTTGAAGGCTTCTTGAAAACCCTCCGCCTCATTCCACAACTTAAAGAAGGTCAAAGGTCTTATGCTTCTCCATACATCCAATGCTGTCCATTTTAAGATGTCTTTCTTCCCTTCCTTCCAGGCGTCAAGGGCCGCCTCTGGCGGAAGAAAGAGGCTTTCGACGGGGTCATGTGCGCAGCATCTTTTTCTCAGCTTCTTTTTGTGCTCTGGGGCTAGTCTGTTGTAGTAGTTCGATGCAAATTCTTCAGGCATATAAGCAAGCGCATTTCCATCTCCCCCTATTAAGCCATCTAAAATTTCAGAAAACCACGATTCACTCTCAAGCTTTAAAAAAACAGAGTCTGGCAACCAATATGTATACCATGGGGAACCCCCCAGCAAAGAACGAAGGCTTCCATCATCTATCATTGTCTGATAAACCGAATCAGGAAAGAACTTTATTTCTACATCCTGGACAGATCTGGTTTTTTTTCTGGGTACCGTTGCCCTATACATTGGGAGGGCCAGGGTAATCTTCTTAAACCATTCTTCGGATGAAAATTCCTCGTAGGCTGCCATCGGCGGTATTGATATGGCCCCACTTTGTAGCCCTTGATAAACAAAGTCTCTGAACTCAGGGTCTGTTTTATAGATTTTGTCGACAAGTGGATGATTGAAGGCAGTCCTTCCTATTGAAACGGCCTGATAGAAAGTTTCTCTGTATAAATCTCTTTGATCTGACTGATGCATCAAAAATAGGAGCGCATTTTCCGAATCTAAATCCTTACTTTCAATGAGATCCAATATTAAATCCGCTTCTTCATCGTGAATTTTATTGCCATCAGCAAAGCCCTCTAGTTTTTTGACGTCGTATCTATCACCATAGACCATCAATAGTTTTTTCAGATGAGAGATTTCGGCATCACCCAACTCTTCTTCAATTTTTTCTACCCCCTCCGCAGCCTCTGCCGCTTCCGGCTGAGAAACCGGCGAATGAGTGTCTTGCGCGGGCCTGCAGGCTGCCTGGGCAGTATTTAGCGAAAGCAACACCGCCATCATTCTGGACTTTGCAATAATGGACCATCGAGATAAAGACGGCTCGCCATAAGGGCTTACTTCCTGATTAGGACCAATTGATAAGTTCAAAATACGCTTGGGCATAGGCTTCTAAAGAATTTAATGTAAAATTAGCATAAAATTTATATTTTGTCTATTAATTCGCTCGCCTGATCGCGCCGTTCCCCGCCTGGCAAGACAGCGAAAACCCCTTGCCGGAAGCACGGAAAGAGTGATACAATGGTTCAGTCAGAGCCGAGCGGTCTGATTTTAACCGTAACAAGCCGCCATGAAACCCCAATTCCTCGCCGCCATCAACCAGATCTGCGACGAAAAGAACATCCCCTACGAGCAGGTCATCGAAACCGTGAAGGCCGCCCTGGCCACCGCCTACCGCAAAGATTTCGGAAACAAAGACCAGGAGTACGAAATCATCCTCCGGGACAATTCGGACATCGCCACCGTGCTGCTGGTGAAAGAGGTGGTGGAGGAAGTGGTCGACCCGAATGTGGAGATCTCGCTGGAGGAAGCCCGGAAAATGAGCGCAGGCGTGGAAGAGGGCGACATCATCAAGATCGATGTTACCCCTCTGGAATACGGCCGCATCGCCGCCCAATCGGCCAAGCAGGTCATTCTGCAGCGCCTGCAGGAAGCCGAGCGGGAATCGCTTTACCAAATGTTCAAGAACCGGGAGAACGAGATCATGTCCGCCCAAGTGCGCCGCGTGGAAGGAGGAACCGTTCATATCGAGGTGGAGCGCCACAACATGATGCTGGGGCCCCGCGACCAGATGTCCAACGAAAAATACTACAGCGGAAAGCGCATGAAGGTCTACCTGGACAAGGTGACCTACACAGGGAAAGGCCCGCAGATCTCCATTTCACGAACCCATCCCAATTTGGTGGTTCGCCTTCTGGAGATGGAAATTCCCGAAATCGCCGAAGGGGAAGTGGAGGTCAAGGCTATCGCCCGGGATGCCGGAGTGCGAAGCAAGGTAGCGGTATGGAGCAAGGATGAGAAGATAGACCCTGTGGGAGCCTGCATTGGCCAGAAAGGTGTGCGCATCCAGGGCGTGATGGGCGAGCTGAATGGCGAACGGGTGGACATCATCGAATGGAGCCAGGACCCCAAGCAGTTCATTGCGACCGCCCTGCAGCCAGCCAAAATCGCTGAAGTCATCATTGTCAATTCCGAGGAGAGCGAAAGGGTACGCAAGCGCGCGGCGGTCTTCGTGGAGGAATCCGAGCGACCCATGGCCATCGGCAAAAGCGGGCAGAACGTGCGCCTGGCCTCCGACCTGACAGGATACGAGCTGGACCTGTACAACCTTGACCAGCTGCCTGCGTTCAAGGCCAAGCTCAAGGAGCTGATGCGCACAGACCATCGCATCAACGATTCGGAGCTCGATTCGGTGAAGGCAGAAGAAGACATCGAGGCTGCCTCCCAATCCCTGCAGCAAGAAGAAGCGCCTTCGGGCGATGACGCCTCCACGGGCGGCGCCTGGGGATCCTTGCCTGCGGCGATCATCAAAAAGCTGGAGGCCGCTGGATACCGAGGCTTGGCAGACCTGGCCGGCATGAGCCTGCCCCAGCTCCAGGACATTCCCGGGATCGGCAAAGCCAGCGCCGAAAAAATCCTGGCCCAGCTTTAGAACAAGGCAGAATGAACTCCATGAGCAAAGCAAACCCCTCCCATCGGGCCAATGCATGGCTTTGCGGAGGGGTTTTTCTGGCCTACGGGCTGGCGGTCTATTTCGGCCTTTACCGAAGCCAAGGCCTCCAGGCTCTCCAGATCAACTTTCACTTCTTCAGCAATGTTCTGGGGAGCCTCAGCCAGCGCCTTTTGAGCGAACTGCTTCCCTTGGGCTTGCTGACGGCGGGAATCGCCTTCTCGCCCAGGAAATGGCTGAAAGCCGTTCTGATCGCCTGCTTTTTGGGAACGCTCATCATCAATCTGGGGGGCATAGGGTACTATTTTTTCGCCAAATCCCCTTTGCAGTGGTATGTGCTCAAAGCCACTCGCCCCTCCCTGCTCTGGGGAATCGCCCCTCCCGCCGGAAAGGCTGCCTTGTTCGCCTTGGCCGGCATAGCCGCCTTCTTGGCCTGGAGGCTGTGGAAAATGCAATCCAGCTGGCTCCAGCTGGCTTCGCGCAGGCGAAAAAGCCTGATGGGAGGCTTGGTGCTCTTGGCAGGCTCGCAGGCCTACTGGCTCGGAGCCTTCCACCACGATCATGTGAGCCTGTTCGCCAACGACACCCGCAGCAAGAAAATGGTCAGGCTCTCCGAGCTGGAAAATTCGGCCATGCAAAGCATAGGCTCCGAAATATGGCAAACCCTCAGCCCCATTCCTGTCGAAAAGAAGCCCTTGAGCCCCGAAGAAGAGGCTGCTGTGGAGCAGGGCCTGCTAGACAAGCAATTTTCCGGAAGCCTAAATCCGCCCTTCAAGAAAATCGTCCTGATTGTGGCGGAATCGCTGAATCAGGATTTCCTTTCCCACTATAATCCCCAAATCAAGGGCAGCAGCCCTTTCTTGGACCAGCTCCTGGAAAACCAGACGCATCTGGACGAATTCTACCCCTCCGGGCCTTTCACGCTTCACGGGCTGCAGGCCATGCTTTGCGGCCACACCCATCTGGAGAACGGGCTGCGGAACATCGGGCACGAATGCATGCCCAAGCTGATTTCTCGGGCCGGCTACCGCACCGAGTTCATCCGAGGTTTCACCAAATACTATTTGGGAGAAAACCTGCATTTCTCCAAATTCGGCTTCCAGTCCATCACCGCCAAGGAGGAGCTGGAAGAGGAGTTCCCTGAATTCGCCAGCCAAAGGCCGGATCTGGCGAAGGGGTGGGGCTTCAGCGACGACTATGTCTTCAATGAGGCTTTGGAGCGCCTCCGGAGCGCCAAGCCGGAGGACAAGCTCTTCCTGAGCCTTCTTACGGTGGACACCCATACCCCTGGCGGGCGCTGCTACCAGCCTGACCCCACTTTCTCCGTGGAGCCGAACCACCCCGTCTTGGAATCGGTACGCTGCCTGGACGAGGCACTGAAGCATTTCATCTCCGCCATTCAGGAGGAAGGCCTTTTGGACGAGGACACCCTGATTGTGCTGACGGCCGACCAGCTCTTTCCCAACTACACCGGCCTGCCAGGCGACCAATTCAAAATCTCCTTCCGCCTCCCGCCAGGCAGAATCCCACTGATCATGCTGAGCGGAAGGAGGCTTGAGCTGGCGGCCAGCCAAGGATCGCAGGTCGATCTGGCCAGCAGCATCCTGGACAGCGCCAGCCAGCCGATTCCGCCCTATTACCTTGGAAAAAGCCTTTTCTCCCACCCTTCCCCCGCCCCCATGGGACAAGAAAGGGAATACGGCTACGTCATTTTCCAGAACCGCTTCCACTCCTTCTCCCTCGCCCCAGGAAAAGAGGAGGCGCACAAGCCTCAGGAAGGACCGATGGGCCTCTACCTCCAAATCCCCAAGAATTCCCATGGAGAGCTGCTGAAGCGCGTGGAGATGGCCAAAAAGGAAAGGGCCAGGCCTTCGGACAGCAGCCTCATCTACAAATGGTACTTCAACCGCTACCACCGAAACGAGCTGGCGGAATGAGGCGGCCGCACCGTAGCCATCTCCCCCCTCCCAAATAGCCCAGCAGCCTGGGGAATTCTTTGGATCAAAAAAGAGGCCGGCCCTGAGCGTCTCAAGGCAGCCCCTCTTTCTTTTCGGAACAAGATCCTAGTTGGTGTAGACCAGGATGGTGCTGGAGGCATCGGTGGCATCGGCGGATTCCAGGGCGGAATCAGTGGCGATCGCTCCACGAACCTCGCTGACGGTCGTGCTGGTCGTAACGGTGGCCAATTCTGTGGCGGTGTCCAAATGGCTGGCATTCTGGAACAGCTCCACATCGGAAGCGATCAGGTAGCCGTTGTTGGCCAAGCCATTGGAGACCAGGGGGATGTAGGCAAAAGCGCCTGTGCAAGTGACCCCGTCGATCGCGACAGTTTCGTTCTCATTGGGAGGCTTGGGCACATCGTTGTTCTTCAGATAGCCGTCAATGGCGTCATGGGCATCCCCCGTGCCCAAACACTCTGCGGTGCCGGCGGTTGCCACAGGAGGGTAGCTGCCATAATCCCCGTAGTAGACCTCCATGGCCTGGGAAATCTGGCTGATGCTGGCCAAGCGAGCCGTATCGCGAGTGCGGGCCTGGGCGTTGGCCAATCGGGGAACCACGGCTGCGATAAGAATGCCCAGGATCACGATCACGATCATGAGCTCGATCAGGGTGAAACCCTGAGCCGTTCGGCGGAGAAGGGGGGCTTTTTTCATTTTTGTCTCTATTTAGAATGTAATCGAAACTTATTTTAGCACAGCAAGGCTTTTCCAGCAAATGTTTCGGAGAATCAGGAGACCAGATCCGAGGCGCTCAGGATAGGCTGCATGACAGCGAACACGAGCGTGGCCACAGCCACGCCAAGAACCACAATGATGATGGGCTCGATCAGGGAGGAAAGGCCCTTGACCGCCTCATCCACTTCGCCTTCGTAGTGCTCAGCCAAATGCAGGGTGATGGCGTCCAGTTGGGCTGTCTGCTCGGCGACCCCGATC
>JACCDN011115321.1_pt1 | contig 15668 bp, 11 predicted proteins | sample 7441691 | NCBI WGS metagenome assembly JACCDN01 (sample SAMN15323439, study PRJNA562643) | freshwater metagenome | isolation source: river surface water | place: USA:Blue River Watershed | collected 2017-08-16
CAACCGGAGGTTCTAATGTAGGTACAGGAACGGTAAACCTTTCTGGTACCGCTTCTTCTGGAGCAACATTAGACTGGTATGATGCGGCTAGCGGAGGGAATTTGTTAGGTTCAGGAACATCGTTTACCACTCCTAGTATTTCTTCTACGACAACTTATTATGCAGAAGCTCGCAACACAACAACGGGTTGTATTTCGTCTGCACGTACGGCGGTAGTTGCTACAATTAATGGTCCAGCAGACTCAGACGGTGACGGTGTATCAGACGCCCAAGAGTTAATTGATGGCACGGATCCGAATGATGGCTGTAGTTACAATGCTTCAAGTCAAGTATTAGCAAATACGTCGAATGCTTGGCGTACTGCGGATTGTGATGGCGATGGCACGGCCAACTTTACCGACTCACAGCCATTGAATTTCTGTGTAGGCGGTTCAGGCGCAGTACCTGCGAACGGAACACCTGCCTATGATGTATTCCGCTACCAGGATTGCGATAGCGATGGTATTCTAAATGGGTTAGAGTGTACAACAGGTGTTACCTGCCCAGACTTTGATGGTGACGGTATTCCAAATTACTTGGATACGGATTCAGATAACGATGGTATTTTAGATGTAACGGAAAAAGATTCTGATTTTGACGGGGACGGTCGTGGTAATTACCTTGACTTGGATTCCGACAATGATGGTATACTTGATGTTCGCGAGACTGCTGCGGATTTAGATGGGGATGGAAAGCCTAACTATTTGGATTTAGATTCGGATAGTGATGGTATTCTTGATACATACGAAGGCACAGCAGATTACCGTCCATTCGGCGATAGCAATGGCGACGGTATTTGTGATGCGAATGGCGTTACGACCGACTCGAATTACAATGGTATTCCAGACAATGTAGAAGCCGCATTTGGAGGTAAGCCATTGGAGGTACCTGATACAGACAAGGATGGAACTCCTGATTTCTTGGATTTGGAAAGTGATGGTGACGGTATCTTAGATAGCATTGAATTGCGTGGCGATATGGACGGAGACCAACACCCGAACTACCGCGATGGCGATAGCGATGGCGACGGAGTTTCAGACGCCTATGAGAAATTCGGTGATATGGATGGCGACGGAAAGCCTAACTTCTTGGATTTAGATTCGGATGGAGATGGCTTATCGGATCAATATGAGGCTTTGAACTTATGCTTTGACTGCGGTCGGGTAGATAATAACGACGATGGATATGATGACCGCGCACAACAAGATCCTAAATACCCAGGCGTTGATACAGACGGCGATGGTGCATTAGACTTCTTGGATGTAGATTCTGATAACGATGGAATTCCTGATGCAGTAGAAGCAGGTAACGACCCGAAGAATCCAGTGGATACCGATAAAGATGGCACGCCAGACTTTAGAGATATCGATTCGGATAATGACGGTATTCCTGATTCAATTGAAGCAGGTAAGGATCCGGCTGTTCCCGTAGATACAGATAAGGATGGAACACCGGATTACCGTGACTTGGACTCAGATAACGATGGCATCACGGATGAAATTGAAGCAGGCGCAGATCCGAAGAAACCTTTGGATACAGATGGCGACGGGATTTACGATTTCCGCGAGACAGATTCGGACAACGATGGTATCTCAGATAATATTGAGAAAGGCCCAACGGCTTCACCCGTAGATACCGATAAAGACGGTTTACCGGATTACCGCGATATTGATTCGGACAATGATGGTATTTCAGATAACATCGAGAAGGGCCCAACAGCCACTCCGGTAGATACGGATGGTGACGGTACGCCGGACTTTAGAGATTTAGATTCAGACAACGATGGCATCTCGGATAATATTGAGAAAGGACCAAGTGCGACTCCGGTAGATACGGATGGCGATGGTACTGCCGACTTCCGTGATTTGGATTCGGATAATGATGGACTTACTGACAATACGGAGAAAGGCCCAACAGCTACGCCAATTGATACAGATGGCGATGGAACGGCTGACTTTAGAGATTTAGATTCCGATAACGATGGTATTTCAGATAATATTGAGAAAGGGCCTACGGCAAATCCAATCGACACGGATGGCGATGGCTTACCAGATTACCGCGACTTAGATTCTGATAATGATACGATCTCAGATAACATTGAGAAAGGTCCTACTTCTACGCCAGTAGATACGGATAAAGATGGTGTTGCTGACTACAGAGATTTGGATTCGGATAATGATGGTATTACAGATAAGGTAGAGGCGGGTCCAGATCCGAAAAACGTCTTGGATACAGATAAAGATGGCATCTATGATTTTAGAGATATCGATTCTGATAACGATGGTATTTTGGATAAGGATGAGGACAACATCAATATTGCGGGTTTAGCGGATTGCGATAAAGATGGCATTCCAAATCGTTTAGACCCTGATAAGTGTCCGACCTTTATTCCACAAGGTATCTCACCAAATGGCGATGGCAAGAATGATACGTTTATCATTCCGGGTATATTGAATGCACAGCCGAACACGTTGACAATCTTTAACCGTTGGGGTAACATTGTTTACGAGAAAGACAATTACCAAAACGATTGGCATGGTCAAACGGATCGCGCCTTTGATTTACTAGCGAGTGATGGCTTGCTACCTGATGGAACCTATTATTATGTAATCGATTTCAAGGGGAATAAATCAAACGTTAAGTCCTTCATTTACGTGAACCGATTAGACAAGTAAAGTTCACAGCCAATAAAAACGAAAAGAAATAGCATGAAAGCATATATAAATTTTAATCAGAGAGTAGATCAATTTAAGTGGATCAAGGGTCTTATGACCCTTGTTTCCCTTGTTGTTTTGAACATGATCTCGACATCTAGTTTCGCTCAAGTGGAGTCGATGTACTCGTCTTACCGCTTGAATCCACAGATTTTAAGCCCGACGCATGTCGGCAGTGAACCTGAAAGTGATATCACCGTAATCAATCGCCAACAATGGGTGGGGATCGAAGGTGCTCCGATGACCTATGCGATATCGGGGGACTTTAAGTTTAAGCAACAAAGTGGAATAGGTTTCAATGCGATGTATGATCAAGCCGGCCCTGTGAAGGTAACAGCGATCAGCGGAGACTACGCTTATCACATTAAGTTGAATGACGCTTGGCGTTTTTCAGGAGGTATTCGAGCTGGATTTTCGAACTTAAGTTTAGACTTTGCCGGTTTGGCCTTGGTACATGATGGCGATGCCTTATTTGCGGGGAGCCGTTCGACGGGCTTAAGCTTCAACACGGGTTGGGGCTTGAAGATAAATAAGGGGGATGGCTTTTTTGTCAGCTTATCGCAGCCTCGTTTGTTTAAGTATGATTTAGGCAGCGGATCTTATAAGGACGTGGCCTATTTTTATACGATGGTCGGAACGAAATTAGCCGTTAGCGAAAATGTTGTCTTATACCCAAGTGCCTTATTCCGTACAGCTAAGGACGTGCCATTGAGCTGGGATGCGAACGTATATGCGCAATTGAACAAGCGTTTTGATGTAGGTTTGAACTACCGCCATCAGGATAGCTGGGGAGTACGTTTGGGACTCCAAGCAACCAAGAAGATTTACGTAGGTTATGTCTATGAGATGCCAACCTCGGCTATGAGTAAGATGAGCGTTCAATCACATGAGATTGCCCTTCGCTATTCATTAACGAAATAAGCGAAAGCCCCAGAGACCCTGGGGCTTTTTTTATGGAATAGCTTCTAGACGCGAGGTATCGCGTCTCTACGGTCCAAGGTCTAATGACCTACCTGTAAAAGAGCTACCGGACTTTTTACGGTGATATCTTTATTCTCATTCTGGATTTCCCCCGTTTCCTGATTAAAGCGAAATTGCTGTATGCGATTCTCGTCCTTGCACGCGACATAGATTTTCGTTCCGGATTTATCAAATTGAAAATTACGCGGAACTTTACCTACCATGACTTCGTGTTGGAATTTAATCCGACCATTGGCTTCGACTTTGTAAACGACCAATGAATTTCTTGTGATGCGATTGGATGCAACTAGCCATTTGCCATTCGGGGAGAGGTGAATGTCGGCACTTGCTTTTGGGCCATCACCTCCTGAGAGGTCCAAAATTTCACGTTGGACAAATTCCCATTTAGTGTCTTGATTCTCGTATACATCTACGGTCCCACTTACTTCACCCAGTATGTATATCCATTTCTCGTCGGGCGAAAAAATAAAATGTCGTGGACCCGTTCCCGCAGGGAATTGGGTTAGGCTGTATTTGTCTTCGACCAATCCGTCTGGTCTAAGCTTGTAGTGGTAAATTTTATCCCCGCCTAAATCGGATATGTGCAGTTCATTTTCGTCCTTGGACAAAACCACCATATGGGCATGCGATGAGGCTTGTTGGGGATATTTGCCTGAGCTAACATATTCGAGTTTTTGACCTAAAGGTTCTATTTCCCCTTCTTTGGTTTGAAAGATGGAAACACTGCCTCCCATGTAATTGGCCGTGTATAAGGTTTGGCTCTTGGTACGGAAATTGATGTGACAGGGGGCATCGCCCTCGGTTAGTTGATGGTTTATTTTCTCCCAATTTCCCGTTGGGCTTTTCTTAAAACTAAATACGGCACCCTGATTTTTAACTTGCTCAGAAACAGAGAACAAATATTGCCCACTTGACGTTACTATTTGATAGGAGGCCTGTGGAACAGAAATTTCCGAAATTTTTTGGCCGTTACTTGTCTGGATTAGCTCAATCCCCGCATTACCTTGTGCGGTGTAGGACCCTACTAAAAGCGTATCCGTCGCTGGACGAAATAGGGTAATCAGGGAACAAATCAGCATGAACATAGTGTCTTAATTTAAAGGATATAATTGGCTTAAGCTTTGTATCCATGATTGGAATAATTGATTTTCGAGTTCACATGCCATCGCCGCATGTGTTTCCCAATCCGACGAGAATTCAGCAAGTTGAGCTTTCATCTCATTTAAGTGTCCTACTTCCTCTAAAATAATCGACTTGACTTGAATCTTGGATTGTTGGGCCGTTAGGATCTCTTGGTAAATGGGGTATAGCTCATCTGCGCGAACCTCGATCGCATAAGTTACTAATAAATAAGATGCCCATTTCAAATCATAGCCGGATAACCCCAAGGTTTTTTTGATGTATTTACTGACCCAAACGTCCAGCATGTCCAAATAGTATTTAGAGGTCTGCGGGCTGATCAACCAAACATCTTCGTAATTTTCAAAACCCGTGGGGGCAAGCTTCGAAATTTGCTTCTTCAAGTAATAGGCATGTCGATGTTCTTCGGCTGCATGCTTGAGGATTAATAAACTGACATCCGTTTTGGATTCAAATCGAGAGATCTTTTTGGCTCCGGTGTTCTCCATAAAGGAAAGTGTGTTTAGCCATTGGGCATGCACAAACGGATCTTTCGTAATTTGTTCGATGAGGGGTTTTAATTGCGTATTCATTCGGCGGATTTAATTCATAACAAAGATAAGTTCTTCATGCTGAATTGAGAACAATAAATTACATTTACCTACTATTTTCAAATGATTATGCCAATTAGCTACCAAATTAATCCTGTGCTCTCCACAGCTGATTTTATTGATATCCTCCAACGGTCTACACTTGGGGAGCGTAGACCCGTGAATGACCTTGAGGCGATGGATACGATGTTCAAATATGGCAATGTATATGTAGCCGCCTATGAAGGGAAAACCTTAGTTGGCCTCGCCCGCGTCATGACCGACTTTGTTTACACGAGTTATTTGTCCGATTTGGCGGTGGATGTAGCGTTCCAAAAACAAGGCATTGGGAAAAGACTGATTCAGGAAGTTCAAAAGGCGATACCAAGAGCTAAAGTTATACTATTAGCCGCCCCAGCTGCAGAAAACTATTATCCGAAAATAGGAATGAAAAACCATCCACACTGTTACCTGTTGGCACCCGGGGATGAATTAGTGTAAAATGGCCAGGCGTCTACTGTAAAATTTGCCCGTATCTGTTTTGAAACTTACGAAGTAATTAGCGCTTGTCCACTTGCTTGTATCAATCGTTTTCGTGTAAGCATTTGAAATGCGTTCCCGGTACATAACTTTCCCGTGCATGTCATATATCTCAAGTAAACCCACCGCTAGGTTTTCCCAAGAAATCTGTAAGTAATCGGAACTTGGATTGGGGCTACATTTAAAATCAAAATTCAATTTGTCTTCTACCACAATCGGGAATCCTGAAAAGGCAAATGCGCGCATCCCTAATCCATTCTTAATGAATGGGCCCGGGAATCCATATTCTCTATTCGTCGTTTGAAAATCTCGGTGGTAGTCGGGCAAATAGCTAATGATATTCCCCGTGTAATTTTGATTGAAAGTTATGATGATTTCATTTTTCACCGCCTCAATATTCGTAATATAGGGTTCAAAGGTATTTGCATTTAACTTATCCCAGTAGAAATATCGGGCTAGTTTTGCTTGTATTGTATTTCCTTTCGAATCAACCACCAGGGTATCTTTGGTGATGTGTAAATTTTGCCCCTCTTCAAATCGCAGATATACTTTATTACGCTCTTGCTCTGTTTTGAAATAGGCTTTTTGGATATTAGGGCTATTTATTTCAATCGAATAGTTGCGCTTATAAACTTGGTTTGACATCAAACGAAACAGCTCAAGCGCCGTCTGCCGATATCCCAAATTGGTATAGTGTAAGCGATCTGGCAAAAGTCCCGATGTTCCTACCGTAGCAAAGGAACGAACATAACCATTTCGGCTTGCAAGCGCTCGTTGATCTTCGCGTAATTGTGCCGCAAATCGATTGGGATATTCGTAAACGCTTACTTGTGGGTTAAACACAAACTGGGCACTCGGGAAAAATTGTTTGTATTTCTCAAGCAACGCATTAAACTTCCCCCCCCATGAATAGGGCGATTTTGTATCCGAGGCTTCAGATTCCCCTTGGCGATAAACGATAGCGCGAACCTTGGAAAGAGTCTTTGATTTCAGAGCCTTGTAATACATGATATTTCCCCCATCCAAGGCTTTGGTATTTCCATCTAACTGTAAATGCCAATCGATAGTACTTCCACCCGCGGCCGAGTTGATAATGGCTACTGGAATTTTCTCCGAATCAATAATGAGTTTGGCCAATTCAGAGGCAAAAGGCCCGATTCTAGCGCGTCCTACCGCTAAGGACCAAAGCGTATCCGCGGGATTGTAGGGGCCATAATTTTCGGGTCCCTGAACGAGTCCAAAAGAACGACACCATTCCCCTTGATAAACTAAATCATCAATAGGTCCAATCCATGCATTCGATTGGCCAGAAACATAAAATACATCCCCTGCGACCAAATTACTACGTCGAACAATTAGGCTGGAATCTGCATTTTTATGGCCATATATTTCGATTCCATATTCCGCTAATTCTGCAGGAATTTTCAAGGATTCAGCTATCTTGGCTGTTCCGTTAGCGAATTGGAGCTGGGTTTTTTTAGCCGACCTAATGATTCCGTTTCGTAACAATCGTACGGAATAGGATTGGAAGTCATTGGAAGTAATTACCCCCTCAATGGTAATGGCTCCTTGGTTATCAATTTCCCTTGGGAATAACTGATAATCCTGAGGAAGCTGGCTGAAAGTAAAGGCATTGAATTTTTGTCCAAACGCGAATTGGGCACTTAGCAAACTAAGTAGGAGGGCAATTCTAAAAAAGCTTAAATTCGTTTTTTTCAACGCCGTATAAATTGAAGGTCCAAATTACAATATTTCAGGACTAAATTAAAGTCGCTTCACCCAAATACTTGATTTTTTTCAGCTTGGAAATCTGTAAATCCTTTTATTCCCTTAACTTTGATTTTGTATAAGCAAAGTTAAGCATGAATGTAGTCATCTTTACGGGAGGGAATGGGAATGCTAATTTGATTAAGCATTTAAAAGATATCCCCTTCGTAAATTTAAGTCTTCTAATCAACGGTTATGATGATGGTTTGTCTACGGGTATTATCCGTAGCGCTAACCGAGGCATGCTTGGCCCGTCAGATTTTCGAAAAAACTTTACTTACATCATTGATGATTTTACGGAGTCTAACCGAAATATCAAGCGCTTGTTTGAACATCGCATGTCAGAGTCTGAGACGAAGAATCTTCTCCAATCGCCTGCCAATTTAATCGCGCTTTTGTTAGCCCAAGAGTTCACGTTGGACTCCCGCTCACAGGCCTTTATTGAACGTTATTTTTTATTAGGTGCGACACAGTTGCTTCAATTCACCCAAAATTTCGATGAATTAGTTGGGTTTAGCATTGGGAATATTGTTATGGGTGGACTCTTTGTCGAGACCCAGGATTTTAATTTGGCCTTGTTGAATTTGACGAGGCAATTCCAACTAACGGCGCAGTTGATCAATGTTTCCACCGAGGACGATTCGAAATTAGTCGCCTTCGATGCCGAAGGAAATCTATTGAAAAACGAGGCAGATATTGTCAATTACAGGGGCGACAAACCCCTTAAATCCTTCTATTTGCTTTCCTTGGCATCCTTGACCAGCTTGGATGCTTCGAAATCTTACACGGAATCGGAAATCGAATCATTGGCTAAAATTCCACCGATATCCAAAGAGGCGCAACTGGCTTTACAAGAAGCGGACGTGATTATTTTTGGTTCAGGAACGCAGTTTTCTTCTTTGCTGCCATCGTATCGAATTTGTCGATCGGCGATTTTAGATTCTTCGGCGAAGAAAGTAGCCATCGTAAACAATCATTACGACAGCGATATTCAAAACATAAGTTTTGACCAGTTTATGGGTCAAATTTTAGCGGAATTAGGCTCTCCTAATTTAGACTTTTTTGATTCGATTTTGGTAGATCCCAATAGTTTGATTCAGCCGAAAGAAAGGTTGTCGTCCATCATCGTCCAACGAATTGCGGACATTAATAACAAGCATGATGGGCAGAAGCTATGGAATTGGATTTGTCGGTCGATTGATATGAAAGAAGGCGCCGTTCACATAGGCGTACATTTTTATGGCAACTCATTGCCCATGGTTGACCAACATTACCTTCCCGAAATTGCCCGATTAAATTCGGATAATTCCCGGAAGATCAAATTTGTTGTGGGGGAAGATAGCGAACACGCGGCCTACCATTTACACATTGATGCCTCCGGTAAAATTGCCCTTTTTGAGATCGATTCGTGGATTAATATTGTTCAGATGAACCAATTGGATGCGGTTATTGGTTCACGCTTTGAGTCGCGCCGACAATTAATCCGCTCATTTAAACACAGCTTAGTTGAGTCGAATCGCAATTTCTTTTTCGCGTTGATTACCTCATACTTTGTCAGTTTCTTTTACTTTTTACGCTTTGGTCGAATCGTACCCGATCCCCTCAGTGGCGTGTATTTGGTGAAGGCAAACCGACAAATAAATTACAACCATATCTCCGGTTTCCTGAAGCAAATTAATCGTTTACCTGCAGCTGAGCTCGCTTCTTTTCCGATTGGATATCGAACATTTAAAGAGACTAATTTATTTACCAAAGTAGGGACTGTTATTAAGAACTTAGTTCGACTCTATGTTTAGCCTTTTGTTGGATTTTGATGGAACGCTCTTTGATACCGAGTCAGGACATGAGGCGGCATACCAACAAACATTCGCGCATTTCAATTTAGGCCCATTCCCTTCTTATGAAACGCTGAAAGGGATTAAAACGAAAGAGGTTTTCGCACGTTATCGTTCTATCTATGCCGATACGGATTCTTTGGCAAATTATAAATCAAGTACCTACCAAGAAGGTCTAGCGAATATAAAACCCTTAGTGGATTTAAGTCTATTAAATCAAGTGAAACAGTCGGGGATTGATCTTTATATCGTGACTGGCGGAAGCAGAAAATCCATTGAAGGCATTCTGAAGATTCATGAAATTCATTCGTTCTTTCGTGGAATCGTTTGTGCAGAAGATTACCAGGCATCTAAGCCGGACCCCGAGCCCTTCTTGCATTGCATAAGGCAATACCAAATTCAAGGCAAAATGCATGGCGTTGAGGATTCCTTGCAGGGCATACAAAGTGTTCGCGCCGCGAAACTGCATGCCGTGGGTGTTCACAATCCTTCCATTGAAGCCCTGGCAGATGCTTATTATCCAAGCATAAATACCTACCTAACCGAACTACTTCTAGCGCGATGAAAAATATATTAGCGATTCCTGCGGCTGGGAAAGGTAGCCGACTAAAACTCGATATCCCCAAAATTTTTACGCCCATTTGGGAGGGGAAAACCGTGTTTGATTTCATTACGGAATCCCTAAGTCCCCAAATTGACCAAATCCTTTTATTGCTGAGTCCTTCAGGCAAAGAATATTTCGACGTAAACATTAGACCTAATGCCCCTCAGCATATTGAGGTTCTTATCCAGGAATCTGCCACGGGAATGTTTGATGCGGTGAATCAGTTGGTTTCACATGTGTTAGCCATGCCCGGTGAGGTTAATTTGATTCTGCAATGGGGAGATCAACCTTTTTGTGATGCGCATTTACATGAATTGATGTTTCAAGACTTAGCGTCATACGATGCCTCCGTTCCCCTCGTTTGGGTGGAGAAGCCTTACGTACAATACCAATTTGGCTCAAATGCCGTACACGTATTTGAACAGCGGGAAGGCGAATCCGTCGATCCACATGGATTTAAAGACATGGGTATATTTGGACTGAAAAAGCGTCTTTTGGAGTCATCCTGGAATCGTTATGCGCAGCATGCTAGCGCAGGAAAAGTAACCGGAGAAAAGAACTTTGTGAAATATATTGGTACCTTGCACCCTGAATTTCGTGTGTTTTGGCGCCTAGATCAACCCTATTATAAATCAATCGGCATAAATACCCCCGAGGAATTAGCCGAAGCGACATTATTTGTAAAACAACACCAAGCAGCAGGTCTTTAACATATTATTTCATGCATTATTTAGTTACTGGCGGAGCCGGATTTATCGGTACTCATTTATCAAATACACTTGTGGAGGCAGGTCACCAAGTCCGCGTTTTGGACGATTTGTCATTTGGAGATGCGTCTAAATTAAATTCTAAAATCGAATTTATCCAGGGGAATATTCAGGATTTGGCCGACTGTGAAAAGGCGGTGAAGGGGGTAGATGGGATTTTTCACATGGCTGCATTTTCCCGCAGTGGTCCTTCGTTTGATATGCCTTTTGAATGCCATGAGAGCAATGCCTTGGGAACGTTAAATGTATTAGCGGCCGCTCGGAAGCAGGGTGTTAAACGTCTCGTTTATTCGGGTTCCTCTACTTTCTATGGCAATCATCCGGGTGTTCAAAACGAAAAAGATCCAGGAGATTTCCTGAATTATTACGGTCTTACGAAGCATGTTGGGGAATTATATGTCCAACAATATGTGCGAAATTTTGGCCTAGAGGCAAATATATTGCGCTATTTCAATGTCTATGGACCAGGCCAGCCGAGCACGGGGGCTTACGCATTGGTGGTCGGTATCTTTTTAAATAAATACCGAAACAAAGAAACCCTGGAAATTCATGGTTCTGGAGAACAAAGACGGGATTTTATCCATGTGTCGGATGTTGTTCAAGCCAATATCAAAGCCATGGAAACACAGCATGTTGGGGAGATTTTTAATGTCGGCTCCGGCATCAATTATTCTGTCAATGAACTTGCGGCCTTCTTCCCTTTGGAGAAAATTCATACCGAATCCCGTGCGGGGGACGCCAATACGACGTTGGCAGATGTGGAAAAGATTACCAGTATGTTGGGATGGAAACCACAAATTACGTTAGAGGAAGGTATTAAATCGATGATTCAAGCGATAGACGATGAGCTCAATTAGTATTGTAACGGCTGCCTTTAATGAGTGCCCGGGGATTATTTCGCTAATCCACGGATGGATTTCTTATGCCGAGAAACACCCACAAATCGATGCGCTGGAAGTAATCGTCTGTGATGATTTTAGTGCGGTGGAACAATATGAGCAGCTTTGTCAAGCATTTGAGGGGAACCCTCAGGTGAAGATTCTGCGTAATGCACAAAACGAAGGACCCGGTTTTTCATTTGCCAAAGCCATCGCGGAGGCATCCAATACCTGGACGCTTATTACTGACTCCGACGGGCAATTCCCCATTGAAAATTTGGATTCGATTATCCCGGAATTGTGGAGTTCGCCTCATGAAGTTGCTTTTACTTATCGTACAAGAAAATTTGATAATGCCTTGAATCGCTTCGGTCAAAAAGCATCGAACTGGCTTTGTAATTCAATTTTTGGCTCCCATTTAAAGGATTTTTCTTGCGCGTTTAAATTGGTCAAAACGAGCTTGCTTCAAAGTATGCGATTGGATGCTCGCTACATGAATTATTCCCTAGATCATTCAGGGAAATTACTTAGCGCAGGTGTTTCATACATGGAGTTTCAAGTGACTTGTACGCCGGCGCCTGCCCGCAAGAGGCCATTGAAGGCAGAATATCTCCGTGCAAGGAATCGGTTCTTTTATATCGCGTTTCTTTTTTTCTCTGTCTATCTGCGTAAAAAACGCGTGATTTTTTCATGAGCCCATTGAAAAACCTATTTCCTCGATTTGTTTTCTTGGCAAGTTTCAGCGCTTGGGCCTTCATCGTGGGCCTGATGGTGATTATTGCCCGCTACAATGTTCCTAGTATCGTGGATGATTTTTGTTTTGCTTGGGTATCAAAGCAATATGGGATCTTTTCGGGAGCCTATTATTATTACATGGGCTGGAGTGGTCGCTATTTTGGGAATTTGCTCATGCATTCCACGCCGCTTTATTTCAGTAGCAATTTCGCTTTTCTCCAGCTGAATACGTATTTCCTATTACTTTTTGGTTTTGGGACAAGTATCTATACCATTAAACGGATCAGTCAATGGAGCTTTGGCGATTATCGTCTTTGGACCGGGGTATTTTTATTTCAATCAGCAGCGCTTTATTCCATTTCAGGATTGTATCAATGGTTTTATTGGTTCTCGGGAGTCTATTATTACGTTTCCTTTCAATTCGTTTTGATTTTGCTTGTCACCTATTTTATACTACCTGCCAATAACAAGCGGACGATTCTATTATCCTTTTTTGTGTTTTGCTTGATGGGATGTAGTGAGGTTAGCATGCTCATGTTTTCGGGGGTCTTCTGGGGATATCAGTTCTGGATTTGGCGATTTAGGGGACCCATCAAAAAGGACCTTTATTATTTATTTGCCGTATGGCTGATCGGGTTTTTAATCGTTATGCTCTCTCCGGGCAACCAAGTGCGCGCGGTAACGAATGTAAATTTGGCGGACGGTATACACATTTTGCTGGCCAATTTTAAAGACTTATTGATTCAATTTATTTCAGCACCTTTCCTTTGGGCATTCATCGCCTGGGTATGGTGGGGATTTTCGCCTGATTCAATCAAGCCAATGAGCCTTGTGAATCTTGCCGTCATTTCCGTCTTATTTTTTATGGCGATGGTTGTTAGTTTTATCCCGCTCTCTTTTGCCTTAGGAGAAGTCCATATTCCAGCACGAATCCTTAGCCTCTTTTTGTTGTTTTTGATGCTTTATGTTTCATTTATGCTGATTCATTTGAAACATTATGTGAGTCAAGGCCAAGGAATTTGGGCAGGCTTATTAATCTTGATTTTTTTGGGAGCAGGCGTTTGGAAAAGCAGTAATGCCCGATTACTCGTTGAGGATCTAAGCTCGGGCAGAGCGGCGGCGTATTTTTCCGCAAATAAGGTGCGATTTGATAAAATCCAACGCTCAACGAAGGATACCGTATCTGTCGATCCATTACCCATTAAATCGAAATTATTCTTTAGCGAGGAACTTTCTAAAGATCCCAAACACCTCTGGTGTAAATGCGTCGCTAATTATTACGGGAAAAAAGCGGTCAACCTAAAGTAAGGATTGGCCAATACATTTTTTTTGGTAACTTGTTGGTTCATCAATAATGCATACCTATGAAAATATTCTCCTGCAGGAGTCTCGGGGTCATTCTGTTCTTCCTCGCATTTGGACTCCAAGCTCAAGTAACCTTCCCGATCAATGACGTCGCGAATCCACGTTCTGGCTATTATGCCTTCGTGCACGCAAACATCGTCAAAGACGCAAAGACTACGATTCCCAATGCGACGCTTTTAATCAAGCAAGGACGCATTGAGGCAATCGGTGCCTCAGTAGTCATTCCCAAAGAAGCCATCGTCATCGAATGTCAAGGGAAATTTATCTATCCAAGTTTCGTAGATGCATTTAGCGATTACGGTATGGAAGCAGTTTCTCCCAGCAACTACAGCTACCGGGCGCCGTCTCAAATGCTCAGCAATACCAAAGGGCCTTTCTCGTGGAACCAAGCCCTTAAATCTGAAGTGGAGCACGCCAAGCACTTCGTTGTCAACGAATCCAAGGCCAAAGAACTTCGTAAATTAGGTTTCGGAGCGGTATCTACCCTTCAGCCTGACGGAATTTCCCGCGGTACCAGTGCACTCGTGTCTTTAGCGAAAGACCGTGAAAACATGGTCATCCTCAAAGAGAAAACGGCCGCACATTATTCGTTTGAGAAAGGTTCTTCGACGCAAGATTACCCAGGTTCCTTAATGGGTAGCGTTTCTTTGCTTCGTCAAAATTTTCTCGACGCGCAATGGTACAAAGGCAAACCTGCGCAAGAAGGTTTAAACCTAAGCATTGATCGTTTTATTCAAAATGCGAATTTGCCACAGATTTTTGCCGTAACAGAGAAATGGAATGTGCTTCGCGCCGACAAAATTGGCGATGAGTTTGGAGTACAATACATTATCAAAGGGAGCGGTGACGAATACCAGCGCATCGATGAAATGAAAGCCACCAAAGCGTCTTTCATTTTGCCATTGGCTTTCCCGCAGACGATTGATGTAGAGGACCCGACCGACATGCGTTTTGTGAATGTGGCAGAATTGAAGCATTGGGAATTAGCTCCCACAAACCCTGCAGCCTTCGAAAAAGCAAATATTCCTTTTGCTTTAACAGCTCATGGGTTAAAGGACATGAGTTCCTTCATGCCAAATCTGCGTAAGGCGATTCAATATGGATTGAGCTATCAAAAAGCGTTAGAAGCCTTGACCACAACTCCAGCCCAATTACTTGGCGTTTCCGATTTAGTTGGAACCCTCGATGCTGGCAAAGTAGCCAATTTCTTCATCGCAACAGGTCCGGTTTTTGCAGAAAACACGGCTATTGTTGAGAACTGGGTTCAAGGTCGTGCACATACCGTGCAGTCTGACCTATGGACGAATTTAGCCGGAACTTATCAAGTGAGCTTAGGCTCTAATAACGCCAAATTAGTCGTTCAAGGTGAGCCAGGTTCTTACAAAGCGCAATTAATCGCAAGTGATACGACGCAAGTAGATCTTTCACAAAAGGATCAATTAGTAAACTTAGGTTATACAAGCAAGGCAGATAAATCGCAACGCATTCGTTTGACGGGTTCGTTTGATGGTACAAACATTTCGGGTACAGGCCAACTGGCTTCCGGAGATTGGATTTCATGGAAAGCCGTTCGTTCCGCAGTAGCGGGTTCGGATTCGACAAAATCGAGGTCCAATAAGCCGGAAGCAATCGGTGACGTTGTTTTCCCTTTCAATGGATTTGGACAAAAAACAATCGCGAAGCAAGAGAATCTATTGATTCAACACGCGACGGTTTGGACCAACGAGAAACAAG
>JACCDN011213469.1_pt1 | contig 15666 bp, 14 predicted proteins | sample 7441691 | NCBI WGS metagenome assembly JACCDN01 (sample SAMN15323439, study PRJNA562643) | freshwater metagenome | isolation source: river surface water | place: USA:Blue River Watershed | collected 2017-08-16
CACCTTGTTTAACTATTAACAAAGTTTGCGGTTCAGGTCTTAAAGCTGTGATGTTGGGCGCGGACTCTATCGCTCTTGGCAACAGTCAAATTGCGGTTTGCGGCGGACAAGAAAATATGTCTTTAGCTCCGCACTTATTAGAAAACTCGCGCACGGGTTATCGTATGGGTCCAGCTGCGGTTGTCGATTCAATGATCAAAGACGGCCTTTGGGATCCATACAACAATTGGCACATGGGAACGGCCGCTGAACTTTGCGTGAAAGAATACAAAATAACTCGCGAAGAACAAGATCAATTTGCGATTCACTCTTACCAAAAAGCACAAGCTGCAATTGCTGCCGGTCGTTTTGTAAATGAAATTGCTCCGGTTGAAATCAAAGATCGCAAAGGTGTTGTTGTCGTAGACAAAGACGAAGAACCTGGAAATGCCAAATTTGATAAAATGCCAGGATTAAGACCTGCTTTTGACAAAGAAGGCACCATCACCGCGGCAAATGCTTCTAAAATCAATGATGGTGGAGCCGCTTTGTTGTTGATGGCTGAGAGCGCATTTAAAAAACATCAAGAAAAAACTGGCGTGAAAGGTTTGGCTCGCATTGTTGCACAAGCAACATTTGCTCAAGATCCAAAATGGTTCACCACAGCTCCAGTTGGCGCCATTCGCCAGGCTTTACAAAAAGCCTCTTTGCAAGTTTCTGATATTGATCTTTGGGAAATCAACGAGGCTTTTGCCAATGTCACCATGGTGGCAATGAAAGAACTTTCCATTCCCGCAGAAAAAGTAAATGTCTATGGCGGAGCGGTTGCGATTGGCCACCCCATTGGCGGCAGCGGCGCACGTATTTTAACAACCTTGTGCCACGCTTTGCACAGCCAACAAAAAAAATATGGCTTAGCAACTCTTTGCATCGGAGGCGGCGAAGCTGTGGCTTTGATCGTCGAGAGAATATGAGCAAAAAAGTTTTCAAAGATGCAACCTCTGCAATCACTGGCATTCAAGATGGAATGACATTGATCCTTGGTGGATTTGGTCTTTGCGGAATTCCTGAAAATTCTATTTTAGCCTTGCGTGATTCTGGCGTTAAAAATCTCACCTGCGTTTCTAATAATGCAGGTGTTGACGACTGGGGCCTGGGTTTGCTTTTACAAACCAGACAAATTAAAAAAATGATTTCAAGTTATGTTGGCGAAAATGCGACTTTTGAAAAACAATTTTTAGCTGGCGAATTAGAGCTCGAGTTTTGCCCACAGGGAACACTGGCCGAACGCATGCGAGCAGGTGGCGCTGGCATTCCAGCTTTCTACACGCCAACTGGTGTTGGTACTCTGATCGCCGAAGGCAAAGAAATTCGCGATTTCGATGGACGCAAATACGTTTTAGAAAAAGGTATTGTCGGCGACTTTGCTTTTGTCAAAGCTTGGAAAGGCGACAAATTTGGTAATTTAATTTTCCGCAAGACCGCAAGAAATTTCAACCCGATGGCGGCAACCGCAGGAAAAATCACCATTGCCGAGGTCGAAGAACTTGTCGAAGTTGGAGAATTGGACCCCGATCAGGTCCACACCCCAGGAATATATGTTCAAAGAATTTTCCAAGGCACTGGTTACCAAAAACGTATCGAGCAAAAAACTGTTCGCAAGTAATATCTACTTTTAACAGTTTTTTTAAATTGGGATTAAAAAATCCTCACAAGCATTGAAAGAAAATTATCTGGAGACATTTTAATGAATAACAATTCTCAGTCTATAACACAACTTCCTCGTCTTTCACGCGAACAGATTGCACAACGAATCGCTCAAGAAATTGAAGATGGATTCACTGTCAACTTAGGCATTGGCATTCCAACCTTGGTGGCCAATTATATTCCAACCGACAAAACTGTTATGTTACAAAGCGAGAATGGCTTGTTAGGCCTAGGACCTTACCCTTTAGAATCTGAAATCGATGCGGATTTGATTAATGCCGGAAAACAAACCGTCACCGCGGCCAAGGGCGCCAGTTTTTTTTCATCTGCTGACAGTTTTGCAATGATTCGTGGCGGGCACGTAGATCTAACAGTCCTTGGCGCTATGGAAGTATCTGAGAATGGTGATATCGCAAACTGGATGGTTCCTGGGAAAATGGTCAAAGGCATGGGCGGAGCAATGGATTTGGTTGCTGGTGCCAAGCGCGTGATCGTGGCCATGCAGCACACGGATAAAGAAGGAAATTCTAAATTGCGCCAACATTGCACTCTGCCACTAACAGGCCTTGGCTGTATAAAAAAAGTGGTTTCAGATTTTGGCGTGATCGACATCACCCCAAATGGTTTTGTCTTGCGCGAGTATGCACCTGGTTTAACACCAGAAATTGTCACTCAATACACCGAAGGTAAAATGACAGTTGCGGCTGACTGCAAAGAAATGAAATTTTAATCTGCCAGATTTAAGTCCAGCTCTATTTGCTTTCACTTTTTGATTTCATTGTTATTTTCAAAGAGATCGCTAAACTAAAAAGGATGTCAGGCAACGCAGGACCAAAAAAAATTGCTAAGGATCAATATTTATTTCGCGAGGGCGATCCTCCCGATTGTATGTATGTTATTAAAAGTGGCAAACTGGTAGTAGTAAAAACCAAAGCCACCTCTGAAATTATTCTGGCTGAAATCGGCCCCGGTGCCATGGTTGGCGAGATGGCCTTTTTTGACAACAAACCTCGTTCGGCCTCGGTGCGCGCGCTGAAAGATAGCGAAGTTGTCGCCCTCCCCTACAAAGCTCTCTATGCACAATTTCAAAATTTTCCCGAGTGGTGCAAAGCCATCATGCGCACAGTGAATGAGCATTTACGCAACGCCAATCAGCGCATCAAACAACTGGAAAAGACAGACACCTCGGAAGAAGATTTATTCACTCCACACGCTATCACCAAAATGATTTCAATATTAAATTTAATGAGCCATCGATATGGCAAAAAATCAGAAGATGGAAATCTTGTACTCAACGGAATGTTGCTACGCAATTACACTATTCAGGTCTTCCAAGAAGCCACTCACAAAATGCAAAAGTTATTAACCGCCCTAGAAGAACTAAAATTTCTGAAAGTTGAAGATCTTGGCGAAGGCAAACAACAAATCATCATTTACAAAACAGATTATTTGTTTTCTTTTGTTGAGTGGTACAATGATTGGCTTTTCAAAAAAGAATCCGATCGCACATTGATCAAAGAAGAAGAACTGCCGTGGATGAAAACCATTGCCCACTTTGGCAAAGACGCCCCTCGTGACAAACAGAACTTATCGAAAGTCAATCTTTCGCAAATACTTGCTGAATCCGTCGCAGCTCTTGGTTTTGAGGTTAAAATTGAGCACACCACCTCTCTCATTGAGAAAAAAACTTTGGGCGTACTGATGACTGGTGAAAATGGAGTGATTTTTTCCAGCGTGAATTATGACGAAATTGCCAAGGTCACCCCGCATTGGGACTTGATATATACGCTCAGTAAAATTAAAAGATAGTATGAAAAATATAACTCTATTAGCGCTATTTGTGTTGATTCACATCGGAATCCTTGATTCCGTTTTGGCGCAAACTCAACACTCTTTTCAGTCAGACCTACTCCCTACGCGAGCAACAACACCTTTTAAAGAAAAAAATAAACACACTGCGGACTTTAATGGTCATAGCTTCTCTGATCCTCAATCCGCATACGCTTCGAGAACACCGATCGAAAATCTGAATTGGAAAGTGATTCCTCAGTGGGAATCTTACCAACAACTTTTGCAAGCATTTAAAACTGTTCAAAATCAACGGCTGTACAACGACACCGAAATCCCGTCCTTTTTACGTCGCATAACATGGCTTTACCCAGATGATGGCTGTTTTCAAAGAGCCGCTCACATCGCAATACAATTCAACAAACTAGCACTTCCTAAAGTTAAACAGTTATTTATTTTCAATCACATTACCAACAACTGGACATATCATGTCGCTCCTGTAGCGCGAGTGAACGGTCAAGTTTACGTCATCGACCCTGCAATGAATTCAAACGAACCCATCGCTCTATGGAGATGGCTGAATTTATTTACAGACTCATCAATAAATATTTTATCCAATCTTTGTGACGAAACAACATGGGATCCCAATGGAAATTGTCAGAAATACAGTTTCGATTTTAACGACAAGGACGAAAATAAATCACTACGACAATGGCGTGAAGAGTTTCAGATTCTTGAAAGAGCCAAACTTGGAGAAAATGCAGAAACTCAATTGGGAAACAATCCTCCGTGGATTTATATCATGAGGCCGTCTTTTTTGTAGAGTCCACCGACGACTCGGCTCTTACTAAAGGTATGCGAATTATAAAACACGTATGCGGACTTTTTTGATCTATATAGAACTCACCACGATGTCCATTCACAATGATTCCTTTTGAAATACTCAGACCAAGACCGGTGCCTTTACCAACCCCTTTTGTGGTGAAAAAGGGATCAAAAATTTTCGCCTGGATGTGCTGAGGAATACCAGCTCCGCTGTCAGAAATTTTAATTTCCATCATCTGAGTTCCTCGCTCTAAGATAATACGACTGCTTACTCGAATCCATTTTTCTGGCAAACTATCGATGGCATCAATCGAGTTGTTTAGTAAATTCAACAAAACCTGATTGATCTGAACCGATTGACAATCAAAAGCAACATCTTGATCCAAAAGATCAGTATGAAATGCAACTTGTTTGCTTTTAAATTTTTCCTGACACAAATCCAAAGTGCTATCCAGCAACTCTTTCAAAGTTTTTTTCTCAAAAGGCATACCATCATGCCCATATGAAAAAGTTTTCAGACCACTGATGATTTTTTTAATTCTATCTGCAACTGAAATTATTCGTTGTGTATTTTTAAGTAAAAATTCTTCATCTAAAGATTCTTTTTGCAATTTAATTTCAATGGATTCGGCAGCACCACGAATAATAGCTAATGGATTATTAATTTCATGGGCTATGCCAGAAGCCATTTCACCAATCGCAGCCATTCGATTGGCCTGAGCTGCCTTTACCTTTTGTTCACTCAACTGCGCATGTGCATGAGAAATAATATTGAATTGTCTTTCAATTTTTTTACGCCCCTGGCTTAATTCATCATGCATCATCAAACGAAAATACAATGAAGCAGAAGCAATTGTTAAAACAGTTACATTAGAAACGAGCCAAAACAATGTTAGATTTGATGGATTATAGAGATGTGCAGAAATCACAAAAACCATAGCAACAAAAGCCAATCCAGAAAAAACACGGATGGAATTAAGAATAATGGTTAGTGCCGTGATAGAAAGTATAGCGCCAGCTATATAATAAAGATTAAAATCATTGCGGACTGTTAACCAATAATGATGCATGAGAACCATGAAAACTGAAATATCAAAAAGCTTCTGTGACAAAGACAAACGATTGACCTTGAACACATCTAACAAAATAATGACAAAAGGAAAAAAAACTGCCAAACATCGTTCCCACAATGAGTCTACGTACTGTTCGTTCATATATTTATAAACAAAATGCCATCCTGGATAAGCAATCACACCCATCAATGAATATTTAGCTAAATAGCTCATAGACATAAAGGGATCTTCTGACCAATATTTGATTACTATCTTCTTAAAACTCATACCTTTCTTATCGGATTTTTTAGTTATTTATATACACTCATCAAATATTTCTCATTTACTTAACAATAAGTTAATACACATTTTTTCGGTAAACACAGGCCACATACAGTATGACTCAATTTAATCCATGTTCAGTTTATGATAGATTACCAACATTAGGGGTAGATGTGGCTAAATTACTTATCATTGAAGACGAACCGGACATTTTAGATATTTTAAAAGAAACCACAGAATCCTGGGGAATAGAGGTCTATACTGCCACAAATATTTTAGATGCAGAAAAACTTCTGAATGAACATAAAATGCGGGCCGTACTATCTGATATATCCATGCCAGGAGGCTCAGGGCTTGATTTGCTAGAGAAAATCCGAGCCACAGGCAACGATGTACCTTTTGTCTTTTTGACTGCCTACGATGATAAAGAGTTTTTACGACAAGCTTTGCAGTTGGCAGCTACAGATTATATTCAAAAACCTTTTGATATCAAAGATCTTGAAAAAACGTTGATGTCTGTTCTTGAAATTGGTAGTCGCCTTGAAAAAATAGAAAACAGAACAATTGAAAAACCTGAAGAAGTTGCTAAAAGCAAAAAATTTATCAATTTATTACGAGTCAATTCTTCCCGCCGTGGAAAAAATGAAGCGAGTTGATTCAACTCGCTTCATCTCAAATTATCTCTAAAAAATAAATTCTAAAAGATTTACGGAAGATGGCTCCTAAGAAATAGGATCCATCTCTAAACGACATCGCAAAGGAACCATTTCGTCAGACAAACGAGTGTACTGATCTCCACCCAGTGTGAAAATATATAGAGTATTGGTTTTAGACTCATCATAAATGGGTTGACCATAAGTCATCACCACTTTGTCTCCAGTTTTTGCCAATCCGTATTGAACCAAGATCTTCTCGACTTGCTCCACAACCTGTTCCAAATTCGAATACGGCCTGATCAGCAAAGTCTGCACACCCCATAAGATCTCTAATCGGTTGAGCGCTTCTAAATTATCAGTCACCGCAACGATACGTGCTTTGGGACGATAACCTGAAATAATATTTGCTGTGCGCCCTGACGAGGTCAAACAGACAATAACTTTCGCATCCAACTTTAGTGCGCTCAAACTTGCACTCGCACCGATTGCACCTGCTGGGCTTAAAAATTCTTGATCCATTGATAACTTGTAAAAACGATCAATCTTTGATTCCACCTCACAAATAATCTCATGCATGGTACGAATGCAGCGAAATGGATATTTCCCGCTGGCTGACTCCGCAGAAAGCATCAATGCATCTGAGCCATCTAATACAGCATTAGCAACGTCAGTGATTTCAGCTCGTGTTGGACGTGGATTTTCAACCATTGAATCCAGCATCTGTGTTGCCGTGATCACAGGTTTATTCATTTCATTGGCCAACCTAATAATTGTTTTTTGCACACCAGGCAAACGACTTTGCCCAATTTCAACTGCCAAATCGCCGCGGGCGACCATGACTACATCAGACAATCGAATGATTTCTTCAAGATTGTCCAAAGCTTCTAGCATTTCTATCTTGGCACAAATTTTTGTGTTTGGATTTTTAACATCAATCAATTCTCGTAGACGTCTTATATCTTGTTCTCGACGAACAAAACTGAGCGCAATGCAATCCACTCCTTGCTCTAGACCAAACTGCAAATCAATGAGATCTTTTTCTGTCAAACAATCAACGGCAAGATCTGCTTCTGGCACATTCATACCCTTGCGATCTTTTAAAACTCCACCATAAATGACTTCGCAATCAATCTCGGTGCCACGTACAGCTAAAACTTTCAACTCTAGCAAACCATCATCTAATAAAATTTTATGGCCAGCAGCTACACTCTCAACAAGCTCTGGAAAATCAGAAGGAATCAAACCAGGTTTGCCTAACACTTTATCGATGGTGATAATAACCTTTTCGCCCTCAATCAATTCGATAGAACCATTCTCAAATTTTCCGACACGAACTTTAGGTCCCTGCAAATCCTGCAAAATAGTAATCGGAGCATTTAATTTTTTAGAAATAGCGCGCAATGAATGTATAACCTTTTGATGATTTTCATGAGTGCCATGGCTGAAATTCAAACGCGCCACATTCATACCAGATCTCATTGCTTTTTCTAAAGCTTCCGGGGATTGAGTTGCTGGACCTATGGTGGCTACTATTTTTACTCGACGATCAACTAACATATTATCCTTTTTTTAAGTAATTCATTTTTTGCGCAAGCGATGCCATTTGCTCTTGATGCCGTTTTTGCAAACGGTCTATTTCTTTATCATGCAATTCTTGAACTTGCGAAACCTTTGATTCAAATTTTATCTGCTGAGATTTCTGTTCCGTTTGTTCTTGTTTTCCATGCGCCGCAATTCTAGTTTCATAAGCTTTGGCTTGACTGTCTAAATCTTTTTTAAATTTCTCTTCCATCTGACCAATTTTTGATTCATAACCGTTTACAGTTTTCTCAAACTTTTCATCATATCGTGATTCAACATCTTTCAATCTTTGACCCATCCGAACATAAATATCTTGCAGCTGCTCCATTTGCACCTGTCTCTGTTTAGACAATTCGCTGGCATAAGAATCTTTTAGAGAATTCAAACTTTCTTCATGCTGTCTTTGCTCTACTTCTTGAGCCTCAGCTGTCGATTTAACTATTTGGTTGACCCGCAGATTGGTTCTTTTCGTCAAATAATCAATTTTGTCTTGTTGAGATATCTTAGACATCGCTTTATCACTGGACCACATTTCTTGCGCTAAACGTTTATCCGACTGCGACTTGCGAACAACCTCATTCAAAATCTTACTGTTACCAGTATTAGCCTTAGCAATTCGCTCTGCATTCAGTTCATTGGACTGTTTAACCAAACCGTTTCGAGCCTCTTCAAGCCTGTTAAAACGCTCTTCATAGGACTCGACCACATTTTTTCTTTCCAGATCACGTAATCTTTTATTAGTAATCGCATCAACTAGGCGTTCACTTTGAATTTTTTTATTGTCACCGACAACCGAACGGACTTCGTTATCAATTCGACTGGTTGCTTGTTCTTTTAAAGTTTCATGAGCCTGCTGAACATCATCCAATTTGCCTTGCAAAGCATTTTCGAATTTACCCTGCATACTCTTACGAGCTGCTTGAAATTCCGTGTCTCGACCACGAATAAGCTGATCATTTTGTACCTGTTGTACCGTGTAATTATCCTGCCAATTTCGATTCGTGCGCTCTATTGTATCATGACTAGCTCTTTCTGTATCACCTAGCTTTTTACGATAATAATCTTTCATTTGACCGATATCTTTACTTGATTGCATCAGCTCACGATCACGATCCTCACTGACAGCCTTGATTTCTTTATCCATTTTTTGGTTTAAAGAATTGGTTCGACCGCGCAATGCACCCTGCATTTCTTCACGGTTTTTTTGCGTTGTTTCATTGTACTGTTCTTCACGACTAGAAATGGTATTTTTAAAATTTTTCTCTAAAGTTTGTTTTTGTTGTTCATTGATTTTTTTATCTTTTGAAATCTGACTCTGATAAGACTCTTCCAACGCTTGCCGTTTATTTTCATTCTCTTCGGTTTTGCGTCGAATGGTATCTGCATACATGCTTCTCAGTTTATCAATTTTCCCTTGATTCGCCTGATCTTTCTCACTGAGAGAAGAACCACTTCGATTTCTCAAATCTTCGATCTTTTTTTCATAGGTTTCTTTGATCGACTGAATTTCTTTATCTTGATTTTCCAAAAGTCTTTTGACTTCACGACGATGGCGCTTGGTCTCTTCGGCCTCGCGATTTTCATTTTCTTCACGAGCGTTTCGTAACTCATCTGTTTGCGCACGACGATCCGCTGTAGAACCTGATACTGAAGACATCCTTGTCCTCCTTTTAATCAATTCAAATTAACTAAAAACACCAACAATTTTATACACTAAAACAGCTTCAGGTTAACATATTAACGACTGAATGAAATTTATTTTTTTGCATATTAATGATGATTCGACGAAATCTATGGATTTTCACTGGACCATTCTCTAGCTAAACTGGACCAAATGCGGACACACACTATTCATTCAGAAAGTTTTTCTCTCGGTACAGTTTACGAATTTTCTCTTGCTGATTCTTTTTATGAATTTTTTCTTGTTTTTTGTTTTCTTGAATTTCTTGATATGTCGCAATTCTTCTCTCGATTATTTTTTGATAATATTCGGCGGCTTGCTCAACATTCCCTCGCCAAAGCGATGAAAAGTATTTAAAATTTTTCTTTAATTCAGCTGGCGATAACACAGCGACGCTCATCCAATTTTTAAAAAATCCTATTTTATCAATCGGCTTCATTACACCACGTTGCAACTCACCACCCGAGGCTAAAATTGAATACCAATTTTCAAAACCCACCGGAACGGACTCGCTCACCAATAAATCTTCTGATTTAAAATGAATTTCGCTAGCAGACATATTTTGCAAACGCAACTGACCAGACTCATAAACTGAACTCAACGTCACCTGCCCAATAAACTCAACAGACAGACGACTGTTCATATCAAGCATCAAGGACTGACGAGAGTCCAACCACACATCTCCGGAAACGAATCGCAAATGACGGCCCGACTTCCAGCTGATCACTGTGCTTGGCTTCAACACTATACGGTAATCTTTTTTTTCTACTATTAACCCATCAGCATAAGTTCGCAATGAACATGGAAATTTCTCACGAACAAAACAGCCACTTGGTAAATCCACATAGGATGGCTGAATTGCCTTGTGAGCAGCTGCAGGTTCAACAGCTTTCGAATGATGGGCTTGCTCGTGCTCTGAATTCGCCTGAACAACATGAGTCAAAAAAAACACAGTTTGGAATAAAAACAAAGCGAGTCTATTATTTTGCCATTGCAACATTACTCACTCCAACTTGCGCGCCAGCTGGCCTGCTTGTTTCTTTAGGTCCGCATTGTCTTGAAAATTATCTACGACCACACGATACACTTCGAGAGCTTCATTTTTTCTTTCTCGAGATTCAAAAATCTGCCCCATTCGCAACATAATAAAACCTGTCAGTTCATTGTCTGGATAATGCGCCATCATTTGATCTACGACCTCAAGACACTCTTCGTAATTTCCATCTAAATAAAAGGACTCTGCTCGAAAAAATAAAGCTCTTACCAATAATGGTGAAATCGAAAACTTTTCAATCATCTCACCAAAAATTGCCGCGGCTTTTTTATAGTTTTTCTTTTTAAATTCATCTCGTCCTCTTTCAAAAATGACAGAAGATAAATCCATCTCATCTTTAACCACTCCATTTGCATGCTCGGTAACACTGGCGATCGAACGCACATTGGCCTTCAATTCAACATTTAAACTTTTATCGGATTGCAAAAGTGTCGCGACCTGTTGTTGATAATCCAAAAATTGCGACTGCGCGAGCTCGGCCTTTAGTTTTTCAACCTCAACTTTTTTATTGAGCTTAGCAATTTTAGAAAGCTGTTCTTTCTCTGGGCTAAAATGCTTATCGAACATCCAATAGACTTGGATCAAAACCACCGTCAGACAAAGACAAAAAATGATAAATACGAAATTTTGTTTTTTCACAGTCTTCTTATCGGCAACTTTTTTAAAAAATTATAAAAAAAATTTATCGCCTCAATTCGAGACATAACACGCGGCAACTTGCTTGATATTTATGCTAAAAAATCTTATCAGCACTTTGAGTCGAAACTTAAAACGAGAATTGTCAGATTCCCTTGACCGCAGCCCATAGTTTTCTTAACTTCCTGAGGCTTCGCATTAAGTCGTTATTGGGGTAATGGGGATTACGCATGAACAAAGCTCAGCTGGTCGAAAAACTTTCTGAAAAAACAAAAATTCCAAAAAATCAGGCTGAATCATTTTTGGAAGCTGCCCTCGAGATCATTCAACGAACCGTCGCCAAAGGTGACGACGTGAAACTTGTTGGCTTCGGTACATTTTCCCACCTCGATCGCAAAGCAAGAACTGGTCGAAATCCAAAAACTGGCCAAAGCGTCGAAATACCCAGCGGAAGAGTTCCCCGCTTCAAACCAGGCAAAGAATTTAAAGAATTACTCGACTAGCCGGCTGCCGCTAAAACGCTAGACAGCCGCTAGACAGAATCTCAATCTTAAAGTTTTTCTTTTTTAGACAAAAAAGGTTCAGGCATACCCTCTACCAAATCTACCAACTCCCAGTAACGCTGTGAAAAAGCTTCGTCATTTATCGACTGTCTTAGCAACTTTAATAAATTCGATTGCGAGATCATTTTTTTACGGTAAGCATAATATATCTTCTCACCCATCATGCCTCCCAAGATCCGAGCCGCTTGATAATAGACTTTTTGCCTTCTAGGCTTAAATACATGGCGGCCACGGCTGCGCTGAGCACTAAATGAAACCTCTGCCATCTTCTGGCTCAGTGCTAATTGCAAAACCTCTTTTTCAAATGCGCTACCAGCAGCTGCTGACTTGATATCGGCCAGAGTATCTGTTTTGCGTTTTGGATTGATCAGTTTAGAACCTAAATACTGAATAGCCTCTAACCAAATCAAGGCGTGAAAATCCTGCGGCATTTGACTTGGGATTTTTTTCTGTTGACTGAGTTGACTGTAAAAAATCAACATCGCCAACTGCGCGGCACTATTCACCGAAGATCTACCCAAATAAGCCTGGTATGTCTGAGGGATATAAAATGATCGATCTTTTTCTATCCAATCTTGCACCAATAACAAATCATTTCCACGCAAATCATTTTGCAATCTTACCCACATCTCGCGATCATTTAATGACAACAAGGTAAACTGCTCAGCGCTGGCCTCAAATCCCAAATCGTGATTGATCACACGCAAATAAGCAGCCACATGATCCGTCAAATCCAAATCCTCATCAAACCCACGATCACTTTGTTTTTCTAAAAACAATAAATAATTCTGCCACTTGACCCAAGGTGGAACATTTTGCAGACAAAACTGATTTTGTGAAAAACGAACGACATCCACTTGATGTTCAATTTCTTTTTTTAACATTTGAAAATAAACACCTTCAGAATTTTGAAAAATCTGAAGGGATTTCTTTTTCAAACTGGCATTCTTACGAAACAAAATTGCCGGCAAATGTTTGCTAGCAATATGCAAATCCCCATAAATGACAAATATCTTATGATCCAAATTTTTTTTACAAACCTGGTGTACAACCTCGGCGGCCAATCGATCGCGCTGATGTAAAGACTTAGCTGAAGAATCAGAGGTTCTTGAATTCAATGCAAATATTTTTATTTTGTTCTTCTGAGCCCAGCGAAAAAGCGGACGATAATGATCCCAGGGAAATCCCCAATTTCTTTTCCACTCTACAGACTTCAGAAAATCTCGATCCGACAGGTTGCCCATCAAATATTGATCCAGCACGTGCTGGAAACGCTGTTCAATACATTCAATACAAAGAATTAATTTATCGAAATCAAAATTTAAATCTGGCAAAGACTTCAGAATTCGCAGATGCGCTTTTTGGGATTGCTTCAGAGCATGAAAATCTCCCATGAAAACAATAGAACTCTTTTCAACTTGTGTTAGCAACTGATTGCGATCACTGGCTTTCCACGAACGATGAATCTCTTTTTTGTATTCTTTTTCATAACGATCAAAAGCCTGAGACTGACCTCCGAGCAAGGCATGAACATGCCCCTGCAAACGCCTTGTGATTTCATAACGCAAGCCAATCCAGTCCGAAATGGAACTTTGCGGCTTAAGTTTACTCTTTTTTGCCTTCGCTGGCACAATCTTTACCTTTTTCAAACTCTGCTGCTTTGCCATAAGCATTTATAGTGCACGATAAAATATTGATTTCAAAGATCTTTCTATGTCTAATAATTGCATGAAAACAAAATACCTATCATCACAACATAAGTTTATTATTTTAGTCATATTATCTCTAGCGACCATCGCTACTCATTGGTACCTAAGCGCCTTGCACTATAATTTAAAATTAGGCCTCAGCGAGGGCTCAAGCTTATGCAACGTCTCAACAACCTTTAATTGCGACAGTGTTGCCACCAGTAAATATGCCTCTCTCTTTGGAGTTCCAGTTGCTGTCTTGGGATTGTGGACACAGTTGGTATATTTGATTCTACTTCTAACAGCTCAGTTCAAACTCAGCGAATTTTTTGAGAACATCAAGCGTTTGCTTTTTTGGCTTTCTAGTTTTATCGCCATCATTTCCGTGGTGATGTTTTCAATTTCAACTCTGAAGCTTGGTACCTATTGTTTAGTCTGCATGCTCGCCTATCTTTTTTCTTGGCTGCAGCTTTTATTTACGGCCAGCTATCAAGACAATTCAGCATTGCCACAATTTGGCAAAGACATCGGCGTATTTTTCACCCAGTGTCGATGGCCAATTGTCGTCTTAGCCCTGACTCCTGGATTCGCGCTTTTATCCAACAATATGGTCTTAGACAATTTCGGCATGAGTAAATTAAATATTATCGTAGAGGAATCTGTCATCGGCTGGCAACAAGCACCAACAATGAGCTTCGACGAAAACAAAGGCCTTACCATTCAACGCAACCAAGGACCATACCGAATGGTTATCGTCGAATTTGCCGATTTTCTTTGCCCACATTGTCGAGTCGCCTACCCAACACTTGAAGCCTTTGCACAAGGACACCCAGATGTTAAATTAATCTTCAAACCTTTTCCTTTGGATGGAAAATGCAATAAAGATTTAAAACAACAAGGTGATGGCTTGCGCTGCCAGCTTGCCGCAAGCGTTTTCTGTGCTGAACAAATGGGACAAAAAGGATGGGCCGCACACCATTGGATTTTTGATCGTCAAGAATCTATTCACAGCAAAAGTTTTGATTGGATTCGAGATCAACTCAGCCAAGAATTAAAAATAGACAGCAAAGAGTTGCAAAAATGCGTAGATTCAGACCCTATCAATGAACTTATCGCGGCCACAAGTAAAGAAGGATTCACCGCTAAAATTCCGGGAACTCCAGCCATTTTCGTCAATGGCAAAAACCTTGACCGCGGTTACTTCTTGCCAGTGTTACAAGAGGTTTACAATAAGATTTCAAATTAAAAATGTCGAAACACCCAGCTTACAAACTCCTGAAACAATTCATCAACAACTGTTACTGCTGTAATAAAAAGACCTCGCTGAACATCAAGAAAAAAACCAACAGCAGCAATCACTATTAAACTATAGATTGCTGCGCGCACCACAAATACAGTAGACCTAACATCAACCATACGCACATCACGCTGAACTTCTTCGACCTTTTTTAATACGAACTGCAGCTCACTCAAATGATTAATAAACTTTTCATTGAGCTCACGTTGTTTTGCCATGGTTAACATGTGCGCCCCTGGAAAACTCCGCTTCACTCTGACCGCATTGACCAAATCGATGGAATGCAAAATGTATCTTTCGACACGCTCACGTAAATTGGGATATTCAAAGTCTGTAGCTAGAAATTTTCTCAGCTCTTTGACAGCCTTTTCATAATTTTCTTCAAGCACAAAAGTTAAAACGTTATAACGTAATGTATCCGCCTTGCCGAGATCATCTCGGTTCATTTTAAAATCAGTCATATTGCTATCGCGTTTTTCTGCACCCATACGACTACTTATCGGCCATCTCGAGATAATTCTAAAACCACAGTTCTGCCAGATTTAAGTCTAGGTTTTGATGATATCATTTGGTTTTTTGACTTTGGTCTACTTTGCTTGTGATAATAATAGTGAGAGCTAGAATGGCTCTTTGCTTGTTTATTCAAGCCTCATACTAGGAGTCAGAAAAATGGAAAATGGATCTTTCCAGAAATTGACCTTAAATTCATTAGACAGACCTTCCATCGAAGAAAACATCGAAGAGACGTTGATGGCACACAAGTCTGCTTTACAGAAAAAACAGGCATCGCAATTTGAAGTCATGAATTTCAAAACAATCCCGGCAGACATTCGCAAAACAAGCACTGTCGACGCCTTGATCTCTCAAAACGAAGACC
>JACCDN010090748.1_pt1 | contig 15665 bp, 15 predicted proteins | sample 7441691 | NCBI WGS metagenome assembly JACCDN01 (sample SAMN15323439, study PRJNA562643) | freshwater metagenome | isolation source: river surface water | place: USA:Blue River Watershed | collected 2017-08-16
AGGAGTTTTTGTATGACGCTTTCCCGAAAAAAGCACGGGATTGGACTGATCAGCTAACCGATAATTTTAGAATCATGGGAAAAAAACCTGCTGCTTAAATCCCAACTCTTCATCTAGAAGAGGTATATAAAAAATAGATTGCTAACTTGAAAAATACGATGATGGGCTGGAATAAGCAAATATTCTTGCGCAAGCGCTCTTTAATCTCTTTGGGTTGAATTCCCCGCCGCTTGCGGCGTAAAACTGGCGTAAGCCAGTAGTCGCTTGGCTGTTACCCAAGATACCCCGCTGCTTGCGGCGGGGTTATTCATTTGAAACGGTTTTTGATTATTTCAAAAATAAACTTCAGCTTCCACACCCAAGAGACACAGGCCTCCTTTTAACAGGCTTGTGCGCCTCGTTTCTATCCCCATCGCTTACCAGCTTAAATCTTCAAGCAATTCTATTTTTTGCAATATTTTCATCAATAATCCATAGCGCAGGTTGCTCAGTCCATCACTGCTTTCACCTAACAGCTTTCTTTGTAAACCCTTTACCACTTTTCTACAATTTTAGTGAAATTTTTTATGGCCGTGAACGGGTACGTTCGGGTTTTAAGGAGGTCAATAAGAGGCCAAAATACGGCATCCCCTGCCTTTGGATGTGAATTTTTTGCAGCCAGTTTCCGCTTCTGTTTTGGTAAGCCTTAGGAGGCGGGCTCCGTAAAAGGATTTTTCTCCTTTTGTCACTTTGGGGGTAGAGACCTCTCCTGATTTAAGGACTGTCAACGTTTCTTTTGCTTTTATTTTGGCTTCTTTTAAGGACTGATAAGTCCCCAGTTGAACCCCCCATAAATAGCCTTTTCCTGGCGTACTTTGATGAGGCTTAAGCTTTGAGGAAGGGGAAGACCACCTAACCGGAACGGGACGTGGCGAAATTTTGATGGTTTCACTTTTGGCTTCCTGTTCTTTCAAAAACGCATTGACTTCAGCATCACCGTCATCATCGTCGTTTTCATCAATTTCTTTCACCGTTGTCTCATACCTCAGCCCGACCCTTTGGAAGTTGGTTTCGAGTAATTCGGCAACACGCCGGTCCCGCCAGTGGCGGTTGGGGCCACCCAAAACAACCGCAATGAGCCGTTTGGGTTTGTGATCTAATCCGATGCGTACAGCAGAGGCAGCCAAGTTAAAGCCGGACGCCGCAACCCAGCCTGTTTTAATCCCGTCTAAACCCCGGACTTTGCCTAATAAGTGATTATGGTTTCGGTGTACTTTGCCACGGTGATGGAAAGCTTGCAGGCGAAAATGATTATAGTCTTTGGGAAAGTGAAGGTAAAGAAACCGAGAAAGGATAGCCATATCATGCGCTGTTGTAATCTGGTCTGGATTGGGAACACCGGAAGCATTCTTAAAAATAGTCTGGCGCATGCCCAATGTTCTGGCTTTGCGTGTCATCATTATTGCAAAATTGGCCTCGCTGCCACCTAAATACTCTGCAATGGCAGCTGAAGCATCATTGGCGGATTTTGTGATTAACGCCTTAATAATGGTTTCCACACTGACATACTCTCCCGGACGTAACCCCAGCTTGGAAGGAATTTGACGAGCAGCATGGAAAGAGACGGGAATTGGGGTGGACATCCGGATTTGTCCCGACTTTAAAGCCTCGAAAACCATATACAATGTCATTATTTTGGTCAAAGAGGCCGGATGACAAATTTTATCCGCATTATCTTGTTCCAAAATCCGGCCCGAGTCCGCTTCCATAACGATGGCGGAATATCGGGGCGTTAAACCGGTGGCATCGTTAAAGCAAGCGAAAAAAAGTAAACAAATAATAAACTTTACGCAGTTCATGAGGACGTCAAATTCTCTTCGTTATTGAGACCCTGATTTTCATATTCATTCCTAGTTATATTAGAAAATAATTTTGAGGTTTTGTCCAGCTTAGTTTCGCCATAACACAGGTTTTTCTGGAAGGTTATCATTGATAATCAGCCGGTATCATATCAAGGAGATGCTCCACGCCAACTTTGAGAACAAGAAATGAAGTCTGCTTTCGGGGTTCATGGATAATTGAAGTTTTTTCAGATGTTGCAACGTCATTTAGAAATATAATCATCTCAATTTTTCTTCCCATACTTATAAGGTATAAGGAGAAAATTATAAAAAAAAAGGAGTTAAATGAAAAAAGAGCATAACTGCCTCCTAACTTCCAGGAAAAGTAAGGCACCCACAAAGACGGCAACTTAAAAATTTAACCCTGACGGGCTTTAAAACGAGGCGCATTCTTATTAATGATATAGACGCGCCCGCGACGGCGAACAATTTTACAAGCTTTGTGCCGGGTTTTTAATGTTTTTAGTGAGTTTGCAATTTTCATGGCTAAATTCCTACAAATTATAACTTAACTTCTAATTACTTCTTTTTCTCCGGTTTGTCAAGCTATACCCAAACGGATTTGCAGATGTCTGGATTGCCGCAAGCGCGTAAAGGGACGAAGTAATTTATAAAAGGGCGCTTTCAAAGGTGACGGGTATAATAACGCTGGAATGAGCCATTTCGCTATGATATTTTGCGCTATTATTCAGGATAGTATGTCAGCCCGATCTCTTTGAGTGCTAGCGCTCCGTCATTCCTAAAATTTAGGATTACAAATATTATGAATACGAGATTTACAGTCGGCGTGATGCCAAGCATAAACTCAAAGCCATCCTAAAACTATGGAATGACAGAGCACTAGGGCGTGTCATCAATTGAAGGATTTTGTGGCGAAAATGGCGGGTTTTGAGAACCGTATCGCAGAATACTTAAGGCGTATTTGAGAAACGGAAGCTCAGAAAACGGCCATTTGCAGTCCAAAAGCCGATCATTGATGACACGCCCTACTCCCTCTCCTGCCTTGCTTCTTGTTCTCTTGCGGTTTTACGATAAGACATAATGCTGAATGGAAATGTGCTGACATATCCAATAGCAATGAGAGTCAGCGTTAACCATGGTTTGCTAAATAAAGCGGCTGTAGATAGGGCGATAATCACCATGAGGGGCAATACATACGTATGGGGGATGTGAACCTTCTTCAAAGAAAATGTTGGTATGGGACTGACCATCAAAAAAGCAACAGCAAAGAGAATGATACCGCAGAAGAAGGGGCTGGTTATAAATGAGTATGACCATTCAAAAGACATGGTAAGGGGGCTAATGGCCAAGGCTGCGGCAGCCGGAGCAGGCGTTCCTGTGAAATAGGCTGCTGACCAGGAAGGGGTTGTGCCCTCAATACTGCGGGTATTGAAGCGAGCAAGGCGTAAAGCCATGCAGACGCTAAACAGTAAGACAAGCGCCCAGCCAAACCCGCCCCATTGATGAAGCGTAAAGAAATACATGACCAAAGCGGGAGAGACGCCAAAGCTGATAAAGTCTGAAAGAGAATCAAGCTCTGCGCCAAAGCGGCTTGTGCTGCCGAGAAAACGGGCCAGTCGCCCATCTACCGCATCCAGGATTCCAGCAATAAGAATAGCGGTTACGCACCACTCCCACCGCTCCAGTAGCCCATAGCGAACGGCGCTCAATCCTGTGCATAGAGCAAGGACTGTAGCCATATTAGGTAACATGGCAGGTAAAGAATAACCCTGGAGTGGGCGCTTCGCAAGACGGGGTAGCCGGGTTGTGAGGTTGCGTTTTTTTGGCTTGCTATCGGGTTTAGAATCCATAGGAACGGGCGATTTCCGCTTCCAGGCCATTAGTGGCAAATTCCTTCGCGGATAGTCTTTTGAGTGATTGCTTTTGTACCGAGATCAGCGATGAGCGTTTCTCCTCCAATCATACGTTGTCCTTCAATAATAAGAGGATAAACGTTTTCAGGCAAGTAAATATCCACACGGCTGCCAAAGCGGATCAACCCAAATACAGCCCCCGTTTTCATCACATCGCCTTCTTTAGCGTTACACACGATTCGGCGTGCGATAAGACCAGCGATCTGGACAACAGCGATTTTAGTCTGATCAGCTAATTGAATAACGAGGGATTGTCGTTCATTATAATCACTGGCTTTATCAAGGGCCGCGTTAAAGAACTGTCCAGGTTGGTAGATAGATTTAATAATTTTCCCCCCTATCGGTAAACGATTCACATGGACATCAAACACATTTAAGAAAATGCTGATTCGGCGGTGCGGGGCCTTGCCCATACCAAATTCAGGAGGAGGGATTAGGTTTTTGACTGCGCAGACAATCCCGTCTCCAGGGCTGATGATCAAGCCCTCCTGGGTGGGCGTCATCCGTTTGGGGTTACGAAAAAAATAAGCGCACCAGCCGGTCAGGATGGTTGCCAGCCATCCAAGAGGCTGAAATACAAAAAATAAGGCAAAGGCAAGGCTTGCGAAAATACCAATAAAACGCCACCCCTCAGGGTGAATACGGATGGCTAGGAAAAGGGACATTATTTTTTATGGACTCCGTGGATTCAACTATTTCCCCACACTGCCTTGAAGTTAGAAAAAATTCAAGAGGGGAATCAGGAGCATGGCGCCAGGATCTGAAGGGACTTGCGTCCTGGCATAATGAGGCCAAAGCCCGGCAGATAGAAGCTATTTCCCTTTTGTGATTTGTTAAGAGAAGCAAGGTTGAAAGATCAAGGCATTTGAAAATTGGATACGACCCTGCCCTGCGTCAGGGCAGGGTATGTGGTTATAAAAGTGAACTCTTGTACCAGGATCAAAATTACGTGTAGTTAGCGTCGCAAATCGCGTGTTAACAAGCTTGTCCAAAAGCCTTCAAGGTTGGTGAGCATGTTATCTAGCTGGGTTGCTTTGTCAGCGTCAATCCCTTCATGCGCAAGGGCTTTTGCATGCATCGTGAATAACTCGTCCAGCTTGTCGTGCAATTTTATGCCTTTTTCTGACAGTTTTACATGGCTGGAACGACGGTCATGGGCGCTTGGTTCTTGCAGCAAATAGCTATTTTGAACCATCTTGCGCAAGTTGTAAGAGACATTGGAACCAAGATAATAACCCCGGTTGGTGAGTTCCCCAACGGTGACTTGACCCCGCCCAACGTTATAAAGCACGAGACACTGGACGTTATTAATGTCCCGGATCTTCATGCGATCCAGTTCAATCTTGACGACTTCTAAGAAAAGACGGTGGAGGCGTTCAATCATAACAACTGATTTAAAGTAATTTTCTTTCATATTACACCCCTTAAAAAATTTTTGATTTCAATTTCAATTTATCGCTAATTGGTTAAAATTCTTTTAAGCTTTTTAAAAAAAAGAAAATATATCTTATTTTTATGAAAAGCCTGTCGCATTACCAACAGTTTCTTAAATGAATCTTTCTTGCTGGCATCCGAGCGCAATTTTTATGAAGAAATTATCATCATGCTGATTAATAGATTTTTTGCTTTCGTAAGCTCTCGTGTTCCATACAATATATGCTCTTCTTTTGTCTAGGTGAAAAGGCCGCCTCAAAACTTATATGCAATTGCTTTGTCAGCCCTTGAATCTACTATACTAAACTCTTGCATAAATTGATGTTTTTTAATTTTCCCATTTTTCGTCCGCCTTCGACTTCGTTCGCTTTGCTCTCTACGCGCGAGGAGGAACGGGATCGGAGAATGCTGAAAATCTCAAAAAACGACCGCGCTTGGTATACTCTCATTAAAGTAAGTATATTTAATTTTATAAATTTCTTTATTATTTTTCAATATTATAGATGATGTTGAAAAAAAAAGCAAAGCGCATCATCATCAAATTTTAAGGAAGCCTTAAAGATTTACTTAATCTATTGCCTTTCATCTTTCTGTGCAACTGTAAATTTTCTTATAAAATTTAATAATTTATCAAATATTTAAAGGCTGCCCTAGTCAATGAAGCTTTTTCCTGTCGCTGACGCCGCTTTTGCCGATAGGCTTGCTAAAACGCCGATAAAAAATGCATTCTTAAATATTCCTGAAAGATAGGGTTGTCTTTTTGCTCGCGCTATAAAGTTTGACAGACATATTTGTCAACTTCATCCATAAAATCAATGACTTTATTATAGGTCTCCACATCTGTTGGAATCACAACTTCTGTGTGTTCCCCTCTTGCTGTGATGACTTGTTCTTCCGAAATAAAGAAATCCCGGTACATTTCCAAATAATCCAAATTTGAGTCACTCATAGTAAGGATAAGATTGACCGCAGCCTTCTCTTCACAGAACAAGAAAAGTTGCTCCAAAACTTTCAGTTGAAACTGAATCATCAATATCTCTTGAAGGCATTCGTCCTTGCATGCTTTTTCATTAAGTTTTTGAACATCAATGCGGGGAAGGGCGCAGGCTATGATGGGGGCAAGATATACTTCTTCTTCCGCCTCTCCTTTTGAATATACAAATCTTTCTTTTAGTTCCAGGATCATTTCTAAAGTTAATTCATGATAGATCTCTGTAGCTCTCACTACATACAGATTTGGTGAAAATTCCTGAAAATCAGCTAAAAATGAACGTGGAGGGGGGCGTCGGGGGAGTCGAGTTTATGTCAAGCTTTTGCGGCAAAATGTCCCTATAAAAGGAGCGAATGTTATGAACAACCCGTTTTAACATGTTTAAGCATCCTTATTTTGGTGCCTGTAATGAATTATTGTACATAAATCAGTTACAGGTATCAATATATATTTAAAGCATTCCCCCTCTTCAGCGCCCAAAAGAATCATAAGGCATCAAGAATACTGCCTGTAGGTTTCATCCACTTTTGGTCATTTGTCACCCTCTCAGGTAATTTCTTGCTCCGTCCGGGTATTTGCCCTTCGCGAGCAGCTTTTCAAGCCCAGCTCACGCGCGAGGGCGAACGGCAAGAGGTACGTTACTTTATGTTGTAGACCGTGGCTACTGGGAAGGGAGGAATATGTCCTTATTCTTGCCTCCTATCCAATGATAGAGACTAAGGTTTTTGTCAATATTCAAATTGTTGACCTTGGCGTATTTTGATCTTTTTGATGCAGAACTTATGTAAACAGCCATTATGAGCCGGAAATTATATGTGTTTAGTCCCAATGTCTGTTGGCGTATTATGCGAATTGTCAGTGCTTGAAAATAAGCTCAAAATAAGGGATGATGCCTTACAAGATTTTATTTAATAAAGAAAAGTTCTAACTTAATGATTACGGGAAAAAAAACAGAAAATTTTGACCCCTTGAACGTCGCAGCAGAGATTGCGGATGAGTCGTTGTGGAGTTGGGAGCGGTTGCGCCCCGATGAATTGGTCATCGATATCCCGGGTCATTGGGGAGAATATCGATTTCATCTCTGTTGGCAAGCGGAGTCTCATTTATTTTACCTGGCTTGTTTTTTAGATTTAAAAGTTCCTGAATCTTTGCCGGCCGGCATCTATGAATTATTGACGTTGATTAACCGCCGGTTATGGATGGGCCACTTTGATTTGGTAGAGGACCAGTGGATTGTTTTCCGCTATGCGCTGTCCTTACAGAATCATAAACCCAAAACTGTGATTCCCTGCATAGAGGAGTTGATGGATACCATTATTGGAGAATGTGAAACATTTTACCCGGTCTTTGGAACTTTGCTAACCCATGATACCTCCCCCCGGGATGCCTTGCAAATAGGGTTGATTGATACTGTTGGGGAAGCTTAGGAGTTGAGCAAGAATAAACGGTAACTTATTCTTACTCAGCTTCTTGAGAAAACGATCTTGATGATTATGGGCATCGCCATTGTCACTGCTTGTGTTACAATTAAAGGAGAAAGGAGGGCTAACATGAAACGGGCTAAATTTCTTCTGGTTGGTTGCGGTGTGATGGGTGATGCCTTAAAGCAAGGGTGGGAGTACGCAAAAGCCCCCTTTGATGTTGTTGTCATTGATCCCTCGCACCCCCAATATTTGCCGAATATCACATCGTTGCCTGAAAATTATGCTCCTGATATGATTATCTTTGCCGTAAAACCACAAACCCTTCCTGAAATTCTGCCGCTTTATCGACGGTTTTCCGGGCAGGGGCGTTTATTTTTATCCATTGTGGCGGGGATTTCCCTTTGCGCCTATCATACAGACCTGGGAGAAGAAGAATATATCATTCGGGCCATGCCAAACCTTCCGATGACGGTAGGGCAGGGGATGGCCGTTCTTGTAACCCGGCGCCCTTTAAGTGAACAGCATAGGGCTTTGGGACAGGCTGTCTTTGAAACTTCGGGAAAGGTTATTTGGCTTGATAAGGAAAGTCTGATGGATACAGTTACAGCCGTATCCGGCAGCGGCCCTGCCTATTTTTTTCGACTGGTGGAGTGTTTGGCAGCTGCAGGCGTCGCGTGTGGATTACCGCCGGACGTGGCGATGGGTTTGGCACGACAAACGGCTATAGGAGCGGGAGCCATGCTCCAGCATTCACCCGGCGCCCCGGCGGATTTACGCACGCGCGTAACAAGCCCCGGCGGAACAACCGCGGCAGCCCTGAATGCCTTTGACCAAGGTGACGCTTTAGCCAGGTTAACCTGTACAGCTGTGAGGGCGGCGATCCAGAGAGGGCAGGAATTGTCTCAATGAATGAGCAGGCGATTTGGAAACTGGCGGCTGAAGGAGGTATGGCGGCTTTGACCGTTGATCAATTGGCAAAAGAAACGGGGCAAAGCGCACTTGAATTGAAGTCCCTTTATCCAGATCCCGCCTTTATGGTTCTGGTTTTAATGGAGGAAATCCATAATCAGACGATGGGAACCTTGCCCGCCTCTATTTTATCTACCCGGGATCGTTTAACAGACATGGTGATGGCCCATCTGGACGCCTGTTTGGTTCATCGGGAGCCGATACGGCGCTTGTGGGGCGATTTGGCGTCGATGCCTTTGACAGTGTTGACTTTGCGCCCCTATCTCATGAAGATGGTTGCCCGCATCCTGAAAGAATGTGGCGTTGCAGGAAATAACCTTTGGGACCCCATCCGGCTGCGTGCCTATTCTGCTCTCTTCCTGTATGTCTTCTATGTCTGGATCTATGACGACACGCCTCAACAGGAACAAACGCTTGTGAGTCTGGATCGGGGATTGAAACACTTGGGAGGCTTGCCATGGTAAACACATTCAAAATTGACGTTGCCATTGTCGGGGGTGGATTGGTGGGCGGAACTTTGGGGGTTGCGTTAGCTCAACAGGGATTTTTTGTCGGGGTTATTGACCGGGAATCTCCTGAAGATCTGCTAAAACCTGATCTGGATGGCCGTACAACAGCTGTGTCTTATGGCTCCAGGCTCATTTTTGAGAAGCTGGGCATTTGGAATAAAGTTGAGCATGCTGCAGAACCGATTTTTGACATCCGTGTTTTTGAACGGGGTTCCCCCTGGGCGGTTTATTATAACCATCGGGATGTTGGGGGCGTTCCTATGGGCTATATCGTTGAAAACCGGGTTTTGCGCCAGGGCATTTTTCATCGGGCGCGTGAGGTATCTCATCATCTTACCTGGATGGCGCCTGCGCTTGTGGCCCGAACAGAACGCAATCTGGAGAATGTCGTTATTCATTTAAGTGAGGGCAGCATCCTTAAAGCATCCTTATTGATTGGCGCGGAAGGGCAGGTTTCTCCGACCCGGGATGAAGCAGGCATTAAGACCCTCCGGTGGCGGTATGGGCAGATGGCCCTCATCGCCCATGTCAGCCATGAAAAACCGCACTACGGATCTGCCTGGGAGATTTTTCAGCCTCAGGGGCCTTTTGCCATTTTACCTTTGCGGATCTGCCCTGCAACGGGAACTTATCGTTCCGGCATTGTGTGGACAGGCGCTTCAGAAGATATCAACTGGCTCCTGGGCTTGGATGACGCGGCTATTTCGGCGGAACTTTACAAGATCTTCCCTTATTTTGGGGATATCCAGTTGTCAGGAAAACGGTGGTCTTATCCTTTGGGAGCCATGGTTGTGAAAAACACGATTGACCATCGCCTTGCAGTGGTAGGGGATGCGGCGCATACGGTTCATCCTGTGGCCGGACAAGGGGTGAACCTGGGGTGGCGGGATGCGCAAACCCTGGCGGATGTTCTTGGAAAAGCGAGAGGCTTAGGGCTTGATATCGGGTCGAAAAATATTTTGCAAGATTATCAACGCCGCCGTTACGTGGATACCCTTTCCATATTAGCAATGAGCGATGGCATGGTGCGCTTGTTCTCGAACAACTCCAGCGCCTTATCTTTTTTGCGCAATACAGGCTTGGGTCTTGTCAACCAAATCCCGCCATTGAAACGACGTCTCATGCGGCATGCTATGGGGTTATAAGTAAATATTAGGGCGTGTCATCAATTATTGGCTTTTGGACTGCAAATGGCGGTTTTCTGCGCTTCCGTTTCTAAAAATACGCCTTAATGTATTCTGCGATACGGTTCTCAAACCCCACCATTTTCGCCACAAAATCCTTCAATTGATGACACGCCCTAGGGGTCTAGAAAAATTAACATTTACATTTCTTCAAGAAATGTAAAGTTTATTATTTCTAGACCCCTTAGGCAACTTTTGAAAGCGTCAGCGGTGAAACTCAATTTAAAAAAATTCCCTCTTATGGGGGATAAAATAACGCAACGCCTCATCCAGGTTTTTGCGGATCGGGGCGTACTTGTTCGTTTTGTGGGGGGATGCGTGCGGGATGCCATTCTTGGTATGGCCGCCCATGACATTGATATGGCGGTTCCCATTTCCCCCGATGAAGTTATTGAGATCTTAACAAAGGCTGGAATCACTTCTATTCCCACGGGTTATGACTTTGGAACGGTCACAGCTGTTGTAGAAGGCCGGGCATTTCAAATTACGTCCCTTCGGCAGGATTGGGAAACGGACGGACGTTATGCCCGCGTTATATATGGAACAAACTGGGAAGCGGATGCTTTACGCCGCGACTTTACCATTAATGCCTTATATGCCGATAGAGACGGGACGGTGCGGGATTATGTTGGAGGCTTGGAAGACCTCAAATCTGGCGTCATCCGTTTTGTGGGGGATGCGTCCCAGCGCATTCAAGAAGACTATTTGCGTATCTTGCGCTATTTCCGTTTCCTCGCCTGGTATGGCTATGGCCCTGTTAACCCGCAGGCGCTGCAAGCCTGCGCGGACCTTTGCCCTGGACTTAAGGGGTTGTCCCGCGAGCGCATTGGCCATGAGTTCTTGAAGTCGCTTGCGGCCCCCTTGCCGTTGCCAAGCCTTATGCTAATGCACAATACGGGACTTATCCCTTTTATTTTGCCCCGGCCCTTAAATGTTAAGGCATTTAAGGTTTTAGCCCAGCTTGAAAAGATCCCCAATGCTTTATGTCGTTTGGCGACTCTTTCTTTGCCCCACATTGAAGTTGAAGAACTTGCAAGAAGCTTGCGGCTTTCTCGAGAGCAGAAGCAATACCTCCGCTATTGTCACAACCGTCTTGAGGCATACCCAAGTTCAGAGCAGACCATCTATCGAAACCTCTATCATGATGGCGTTGAGCTTTTTGAGGATTTGACGATACTGAGCCTTGCTGTGCAGTCCCCCAGCTCTGCGCCCTCGATTCTTGCTGAAGCTTTCAAAATTTCGACGGTGTGGAAGGCTCCTTTGTTTCCGGTCAAGGGTAAAGATCTGGTTGGGATGGGACTGAAACCAGGCCCAAAACTCGGAGAACTTTTAAAACTTTGCGAAGATTGGTGGATTGATCAAAACTTTCATCCTGACCGGGAAGCCTGCCTTCGGTGGGTTCGAGAGGTATCACAAAAAAAATGATAATGATAAAGAACTAAGTCCTACCCATTGGCGGTGAAAAGCGGAGAATTTGGGAACTCCGATCGAAAGATCAAAAAACCTGTTTTTCATTTATTGTGGGAGATAATATTGAAAACCATGGGTGCGGCTTGGAATTTCAAGAATAATTCGCTTAACTTGCGTCTTTGCGTAGCTCTTTATTTTGGGAGTCGCGCCTGTAAATCCTTCGCAACGGCTTCTACGATACCTTTAAATCCTGACATCCTTACCCCCCTCTTGTAAGTTGTTTCAGGATGCTTTTATCATCTTTACCCCTCTACGTCAAAAGTGATGCATGGTAAGGCGGTCTCCAAAGACTGGCGGCTTTTTTGCGCCAGGTTAAGGCGTTCATTCACTCGATTTTAAGGGTTTCCGTCATAAGATGAGTAAAACAGGGAGATGATGTTATGAAAATCGGGGTATGGTGTGGCGTTTTTTTAATGATCCTTGCTGTGACTGGGATTCAGAGCCGTCAGGAGCCGACTGCCCCGGACGCCATAAGGACGGATCACATACAGGCAAGCGCTTTCTGGCAGGATATAGCGACAGGCAATAATTTTTTGAGGGAAGCTCTTGAAACAGGCAATCCTCTCATCATCATGGTTGCTTTAGGGCTTCACGTTTTTCCAACCCCTGACGAGACGGAACGTTATCAGGAGTGGCCTCAAGACATGGTCAACTCTATGAAAGATCTGATAGCAAACGCTCAAAAGTCCCTGAAAAAAATAAAAGACCTGGATAAAAAAGTAAAAGAGTTTGAAAAGAGCAGTCCCGACAAGGCGCCTCGGTCGAATCAGGGCGCTCCCATAATTCTGAAAATGTTGGGGAAAAAGCCTCCCAAAGCTCTGGAGGAAGTAAAAAAGGAGCGTGCGCAGGAAAACCTTCAGTATGAAACCATCATCAAACAACTCCAGATGAGGATGCTGGAAAATATCCCTCAAGAGAGCGATGAGCAAACAAATCAGGAGAAAAAGTTGGCAGATCAGACGGTTGCCTATGGAAAAGCTCCTGAAAAGAACGAAGACGCTAAGGAAAAGGCGCTTCAGGCGCTGGAGTATTACAAGAGTTTGGAAAAATCCTTAACGGCGGACAAGCGAAAGGAAAGGATGAATGACAAAGAGCGATCTATCCGTCAGATCCGTCTATTGAAAGAAAATCTCAAGAACATGGACAAAGAGATTCATATTGACCAAACCGTTAAAGACCTGGAGGATCAGCTTATTTACTATAAGGGTTTAAAAAATTCCCTGTCTGCGGAAGCGCTTCGTGAACTGATCAGCGATCAAGAGAAATATACTCAACAAATCAGCAGATTGAAAGAGACCCTAAAAGAAATTGAGAGCAAGATTAACAGGGATCAAACTGTCGAAGATATTGAAAATCATCTTGCTTATTACAAGGAGGCGCAACAATCTCTCACTGAGGACCGACGCAAGGCAATGATCCTTGACCAGAAAAGACATCTTCAGGAAATCAATAATTGGGAAGAGAACATTCAAAATATTGATAAGGAGATCAACATTTCCCAAACGATTCAAGACTTGGAAAATCAAGTCGCTTCCTATACAAAAGAGAACGCTTCGGTTGATAAAAAGAGAGGCATTTAATAATAGGATGGTAAGATCCTAAAGTCCCAACTGAGAGCGGCATTAAAAGCGGCGCCCGGTAGAAAGAAAGATAAGTTATTGATTTTAAAAATTTATATTGAAAAAAGTCTGCGAGAAATATTTTTAAAGGGAAAAAATATTTCTCGCAGACTTTTTTAACTCATACTATTTATTACCAACGCCTTAGCGTGAGTTTGAGCCTCTGGGGTTTTTGCATTTCCCCGCAAAGCCTTGGTGCCCTCGGGGAGAATCGAACTCCCACGTCCTTGCGAACAACAGATTTTGAGTCTGATAACCATATAATCGCCCCGATCAAAGGTATGCCTCACAAATTATTTAAAATCAACGAACTAAGTCTAGTTTTTTAATTTCAGATTTGCCATATTTAACATTTAAGTTGTCATTCTACTGTTCTTTATGGTAGAACTACCGTAGAATCTTAAAGAAGGAGGCGCCTCATGCCAAAACTCACGAAAGCCGTTATAGATAACAACGCCCCAAAAGAAAAAAATTATTTTGTCTGGGATATGGAAATAAAAGGATTCGGATGCCAGATTTTAAAGGGCGGAAAGAAGACGTATGCCTTTTATTATCACTCCCCGATCACAAGAAAAAAGGCTTACGTTAAAATCGGATGCCATGGCAATATAACGGTTGATTTCGCCAGAAACAGGGCTAAAACGCTATCGGCTGCCGTAGCGTCAGGCGCTGATCCAAGGGAAGAGAAAAAGGAAAAACTTCTTGCGGCAAAGCAGTCTATCCTGTTTGCTGATTTTTTCGCCGTATTTAAGGAGAAGTACATCGACAAAGAGTATAAAGGCAAGGGAGCATATAACAATACAGGATACGGCAGACTCCATATCCTTCCTTATTTCGGCCACAAAAAACTGCAAGAGATCACTCCAAGAGATATCCGGCAATTTCTTGATTCCATGTCTCGTATTACCACAACGGCCAATCGCTGTTTTGCTTTGTTGAGCGTAGCTTTTAGGAAAGCCGAGGAGTGGGAATATCTGCCACCCAGAAGTAATCCTTGTCCAGGGGTGCGTAAATACAAAGAAAACAGAAAACAAAGATTCTTAAATGACTTGGAGCTTAAAAAACTGGAAGACTCGTTGTCCCGGCAAGAAAAGGAACAACCTTTCTCTTATAGTTCAGTCAATGCCATCCGCTTGCTTTTATATACGGGATGCAGAGAGGGCGACATTTTAAACCTTAAATGGAATAATGTTCACCTCAAAGACCGCTATATTTATTTGCCAGATACAAAGACGGGAGAAAGCGCCCGTCCTTTAAACCAAAAAGCGATTGACCTCCTGACATCCATGAAGCCCAAAGAAGGAAACCCATATGTCATTTATGGCAAGGTTCCGGGAATGCCAGCTAAAAATATCAACACAACCTGGCGGACAGTTTTAAAGAGAGCGGGAATAAAGAATTTTCGCATTCACGATTTGCGCCATTCCTTTGCCAGCTTTGCTTTAAGAAGTGGAGTGAGCCTCTATACGCTTTCAAAGCTGTTAGGACATCAAAACATAGCGACGACCGAACGCTATGCGCACCTGGAGTTAGGATACCTGAAGGAAGAAGCGAACAAGGTTGGAAGAGCATTTGCTTTTAGCCATCCTGACTATCCCTCATGGCTTTCTGCAAGGCTTGAACCGTCATCCCCGTGTTTTCATTGACGATGGCCTCAAGCTTTTTAGCAAGCGGTTCAGTGGGTTCTTTGGCGAATTGGGTGGCTTTGTTGAGGAACTTCTTGCTGGTCAAGAGCCTTGTGGCTACGGTGCCGCCACCTGCCGTTATAGCGGGTATGGTCAGGTTCCCATGGCAGATTGAGACAACAAGACCGATAACGGCTCCCATCGAAGCCGAGCCGGAAGGATTGGGATTGTTCCGCTTGACGGATTCCATCGCTTTAGCCACATTGACAAAATCTTCCAGCTTTTTGTAATTGGCTTGCCCTAAATTGTTTTTCAGAAACTTTTGCTGCTTCCTGTCATTCAGGACGGTAAGGAGAGAGCTATACGCTACTTCGCCTGTCTTCGGGTCAACGATCTTTCCGGCTAAAACATCATCCAGGGCTTCCCGCCTTGCTATTTGGGCGAACTTCTCATCCGCCCTTTTCAGAGCCTTCAAAAACGGCTTGTTTGTCGCCCCGTAACTTTCAAGGGTTTTATTGATTCCATCCCTGATGTCGTGGAGGAAGGCAAGGGAGTCGGTGTCATGACGGTCAAAAATGTTCCGGTCTTTCATGATCTTGTTCAACTCGACTTTTTGCCTGACCAGTTCCTTGACAGGGATGGGAGGGACATCGTTCGCCCACGCTTTAAGGATTCGCCCCTGTATG
>JACCDN010114889.1_pt1 | contig 15650 bp, 14 predicted proteins | sample 7441691 | NCBI WGS metagenome assembly JACCDN01 (sample SAMN15323439, study PRJNA562643) | freshwater metagenome | isolation source: river surface water | place: USA:Blue River Watershed | collected 2017-08-16
AGCTAGACAGCACCTGACGTACAATGTGAAATTCCAAACTCGTAGGACACCTGATGGACGTTGCCATACTCGTGGCACTGATTGCAATCAATGCAATCTTTGCAATGGCTGAAGTAGCACTGCTTACTGCTAAACGAAGCAAGCTACAACGCATGGTTGAATCCGGAGACCGTCAGGCCGCGGCAGCCTTGGAGCTGGGCGAAGATCCTAACCGCTTTCTCTCAACAGTACAGATCGGCATTACCACCATCGGCATTCTGAATGGTGTGGTCGCGGAATCTGCACTGTCAGAACCAGTCGCCGTATGGCTGGAACAGAGCGGTGTCAATGCAGGCACCTCTGGCTTGCTGGCATCTACCCTCATCGTCGTCATCATTACCTATTGCAGCATCGTGCTGGGCGAGCTCGTGCCCAAGCGCATTGGCCAATCCAATCCGGAGCCTATAGCACGCTTGGTCGCGCGCCCTATGCTCACGCTAGCCAGCATTGCCCGCCCGATCGTTAAATTACTATCTGGTTCAACTCAGGTACTGTTGCGCATGTTCGGCATTCGCAATCATGTAAACCAACAGGTGACCGAAGAAGAAATTCACGCAATGCTTGCAGAAGGTTCTGACGCAGGCGTCATTGAACACAGTGAGCATCAGATGGTGCGCAACGTATTCCGCTTAGACGACCGCCAAATCACGTCGCTAATGGTACCCAAGAGCGACATCATCGCCCTAGACATAGAAGAGCCACTCAACGAGAACCTGCAGCGTATCCAAGAATCCGAGCATTCGCGGTTTCCGGTATGCAAAGGCGGCTTCAACGAAGTACTCGGCATCATCAATGCCAAGGTATTGCTCGCCCAAACTTTGCGTGGTGAAAACCCCGACTTTAAAACCGAACTGCAACCTGCCGTCTTTGTACCTGAATCACTCACCGGCATGGAGCTATTGGAACACTTCAAGTCTTCTGGCGTACAGATGGCATTCGTCATCGATGAATATGGTGAAATCCAGGGCATCATTACCCTACAGGATCTGATTGAAGCCATTGCCGGCGAATTCAAACCTGACGATCACGAAGATGCCTGGGCCATACCTCGTCAGGATGGTTCGTGGTTGCTGGATGGCATTATCCCCGTACCAGAGCTCAAAGATTGCCTGAAACTCAAAGAATTGCCTGAAGAAGACAAGGGACGTTACAACACACTTTCCGGCATGTTGATGCTACTCATGGGGCGCATCCCGAGCGCTGGCGAAATCGTCGACTGGGACTGTTGGCGCTTTGAAGTAGTCGATATGGACGGCAAGCGCATCGACAAAGTGATCGCAGCACCCAATAAAGAAATCACTGAAAACGACCCCTGCATCTAATACGGCACGAAGATTGCTTAGTTCTAGGCATCTTTAATGTGCGCTTAAGGTCTAAGCTTTAAGATGAAACGATGCTTGGAAGTTTGCCCTTTATTTTCCGCGATTTGAATAGCCGCGCCATCTTAGCCTGCCAGTGTCTGTTGGTTGGATGGGCGATGCTTTTCAGCATCACCCAACCCGTACAAGCCGGTCCAGCGCTGACTCTGGATCAGCTGATTGGCATTGGCCTGAATGAAAACGCCTATGTCCTAGCTTCACGTGACCAAGTTACCGCCGCCAAAGGCGATGCCACCATTGCACGCGCTTACCCGAACCCGGATATCGGTGGCCAGTTAGGGCGCAGTAAGGAACGGAATTCATTAACACCGATTTCGGGGCAGGTTTACAACATCACGATGGCGCAACCCATCGAAATTCCGATGGTACGTAGTGCTCGCATTGATGCGGCTGATGAAATTGTCAAAGCCACCGACGCCAACCGCCAGAGCTTTGAAGACGATACGGTCGCCCGCATTAAGCTAGCTTATTACGAACTACTACGCCGCATGGCGGAAGCCATTGCTGCCGATGAAGATCTGGCACTGACCCAGCAGATCCGCGACCGCATTGCCTTGCGACATCAGGTCGGTGAATCACCGAAATTCGATCTGATCCGGGCAGAGACGGAAATGCTCAATGCCCGCAAGAATAACGACGCCGCACGGCTTCGCGTTGAACAGGCACGGGCCAACCTACGCCTGGCAGTGGGTCACCCGCTACCTGAAGGCTGGAGCGTTCAGGGAAATCTGCCCACATCCATCAAACTGCCGCCGAAAGAAGCACTCAAAGCAGAGTTACTGGCGCGCAACCCGGTACTGATGAAAACTGAGGCAGAACAACGGGCTGCCGAGCATCGGCTGAGCATGGAAAAATCGATGCGCCTGCCCAAAATTGCGCTGATTGCCGAACGAGAGGTGGATCCGACGCAACAATACGCCCGCGGCGGCCTGGTCATGACCATTCCCCTTTGGGATTGGCGCAGCGGACAGATCTCGAAAGCAAAGGCAGAACTGTCAAGCTCACGCCATCAACTTAATGCGCAACGCTTAAGCTTTTCCGAATCCCTAGAAGCCACCTACCAGCTTTACCAGATTGCCAGCAATCAGGTTCGTGTCCTGGAAACCGAACTGCTGTCCCAAGCGGCAGCGGCGCAACGTATTGCTGAATCAGCCTATCGTTATGGTGAGCGCGGTATCCTGGAATGGCTGGATGCCCAGCGTACCTATCGGGCCGCACGTAATGAACTTATTGCGGCCCGCTATGATCTGGCCACCGTATCGGTAGAAATCGACCGCCTGCGTTCAATCGCTCATATCCCCCCGGAACAATACGCACAAGGCTCAAACAAGGGACCAAACCAACTCCCCGATTTCTGAGTGGCTCACACGCATGACACCTTCCCCCTCCCCTAAAAATTGGCAACAGTTCCTCATGCGGCTCAGGCATCGTATTCTGGCTGCGGTTGAACGATTGCTGGTGGTATCCGAACCGCTTCTTCGTCGAATCCGCAGAACCTATCGTCAGGAAAAAACGCATCTCGCTAGAGTGTTGGCACCACAAAAGGCCAAGTGGATAGATCCCCTCTGGAATAATCTCAAACCGCTGGTGCTGCCCGTCATCACCGCACTCTGGGTTCGCACCCGCGATTGGCTGTGGCACCCGCTACTCAATCTAGTGGAACGCTTTGCCCCGCAACAGGTCGCGCAGTGGCGGCGTTTACCCGCAACACGCCGCCACCAAATTCTGTTCTGGTGCGTGGCTGGCCTTATCGCACTATCCGTTCTGATACCGGATCGTCACAAAACCCAGGATGATGCCGTTGTTCATGACCCGGACATTATCGATCTCAGTGCAGACCTAATGGATCCTGATAGTCCAACCTGGGTGGTCGATGTCAAACCTGTTGAGGTACTCCCCTTTTCAGAGACCCTGCGCGTGAGCGGGAAGGTTGAGTTTGACGAACAACGGGTTGCCCGGATAGGCGCCACAGTCACCGGTCGCGTCACAGAAATCTTGGCCATGCCAGGCCAGGAAATCGACCGCGGCACCGTATTGGCCCGCATTAACTCCACCGAACTCGGCCAGACACAGCTGGCCTACCTCAAAGCCCGTGCCACCAACGAACTGGCCTCACGAGCTTATGACCGAGCGAAAATTCTGTATAAAGAAGATGTGATCGCTAAAGCTGATCTGCAGCGCCGCCAGAGTGAAGCAGAAACTTCGGCCGCCGAACGTCGCGCCATGGCCGACCAGCTACGCGTGCTGGGCATGCTACCGGAACAGATTGAAGCGTTGGGTAAAACCGGCAATGTCAACTCTATCGCGCCCGTCACATCCAGTCTGGACGGTACCGTCGTCGAGCGAAAGATCGTTCTGGGTCAGGTGGTTCAACCCGCCGATGCTTTATTTACAGTCGCCGACCTATCGGAAGTCTGGGTCACAGCTCAGGTGCCGGAACAGGAAGCCTCGCTATTAGCGATTGATCAGCCCATGCGCATCGAGATCCCGGCTCTGGCTAACGAGAAATTTGAAGGCAAGCTCGTCTACGTCGGTGAACTGGTCAGCAACGAAACTCGTACCATCCCGGCACGGACTGTGCTGCAAAACACAAACCGCATGATCAAGCCCGGCATGCTGGCCACCCTGCTGATCTCGGGCAAACCCACGGATCGCCCCATCGTACCAGCCACCGCCGTGGTACGTGAAGATGGTTACGACCATGTCTTCATTGCACTAGGAGACAACCACTACAAGCTGACTGTGGTGAAACTGGGACCGGAAACCAATGGTGTCCGGCCTGTGCTATCTGGCCTAGAACCGGGGACACTGATCGTCACGCAGCAGGCATACCATCTGAATACCGAACGCAAAAAGCGGCTCTCGGGCGGCTAATGGTCAGTCACCGAATCATTCCATGATCCAGCCTATCGTCCGTGCTGCACTGGCCCAACGCGTTGTCGTTGTGGTCTTAGCTGCCGCCCTCTTCCTCACCGGTCTTTTCGCCATTAACCGGCTGTCGGTCGATGCGTTCCCGGATGTGACCAACGTCCAGGTTCAAATTGCTGCCGAAGTGCCGGGAAAGTCCCCCGAGGAAGTCGAGCGGTTTGTCACGGTACCGATCGAGATTGCCATGACCGGCCTACCCGGTCTGACCGACATGCGGTCGCTCAACCGTAATGGCATTGCCATCATTACACTGGTATTTACGGACAGCACCGATATCTATTTCGCCCGACAGATGGTGCTGGAGCGCCTCATCGAAGTGATGGGGCGCATGCCGCCTGGCGTGACGCCTGTCTTGGGGCCGGTATCCACCGGTCTGGGTGAGGTCTACCAGTACACTATCGAGCATCCAGCAGACGGGAAACGCGCCCTCTCGGTGGAAGAACTGACTGAGCGCCGTATCGTGCAAGACTGGATCGTTCGACCAATGCTGCGCAGCGTGCCGGGTGTGGCCGAAATCAACACCATGGGTGGCTATGCCCGCGAATACCAAGTCTCGGCGAACCCGGAACGACTGCATCATTACAATCTCACAGTGCAGGATGTCTACAGCGCACTGGCTCGCAACAATGCCAATACCGGTGGCGGCCAGATGCCGGTCTATGAAGAACGCTACCTGATCCGTGGCGTTGGACTGATCAAAGACATCGATGACATTGGCAATATTGTATTAAAAGAGGTCAATGGCACACCAGTTTTCGTACGTAATGTGGCATCCGTCCGTATGGGCACTGAAATGCGTCAAGGAGCCGTGGTCAAAGATGGTGTCACCGAATCCGTAGCCGGCATTATCCAGATGCAACGAGGCGAGAATGCGCGCCGGGTTGTGGGTGCCATCAAGGCCAAAGTCAGTGATATCAACAAACGCCACCTGCTACCGGAAGGCCTGCAGATTGTGCCGTTCTATGATCGAACTGACCTGGTCGATGCAGCGCTTTCTAATGTCGCTAAAGTACTCCTCGAAGGCGTGCTGCTGGTCATCATCGTTCTCTACGTGTACCTAGGCGATGCTCGCTCTTCGATTATCGTCACAGCGACGCTGCTTCTAACTCCCTTACTGACCTTTATGGTCATGAACCATTACGGCCTATCCGCCAATCTGATGTCGCTCGGTGGCTTGGCCATCGCCATCGGGATTATGGTCGACGGCTCCGTAGTCGTCGTTGAAAACACCTTTGCCCGGCTTGGCCAGCGTGCTGAAGAAGGCATATCACGACTCCGTATCATTCTGGATGCCGCGACGGAAGTCGGCAAACCGGTGCTGTTCGGCGTCGGCATCATCATTCTGGTATTTATGCCCCTCCTCTCGCTGGAAGGTATGGAGGGCAAGATGTTTGCGCCCCTAGCGCTCACCATCGCCATTGCACTTGCTCTCTCGCTGATTCTGTCCTTTACGCTTTCCCCGGTGCTTTGCTCTTATATTCTCAAGGGGGGGGCTGACCATGACACCCCCTTTGTGTCAAAGATTAAAGCCCCCTATCTGCAGGCACTACGCTGGGCGATCGCGAACCCGCAACGGGTGATGTTCTACGCCGGTGTCACCCTACTCATTAGTTTTCTGGTTTTTCCCTTCCTCGGCAAATCATTTATCCCGATCATGAAGGAAGGCGCAATCACGCCGGTGATCGTACGTTCAGCCAATATCTCCCTCGAAGAATCCGTCAAAATGGAATTCGAGGCCATGAAACGCATCGCCAGCATCCCAGGTGTTAAATCGGCTGTTTCACGCCTAGGCAGAGGTGAGTCACCCGCCGACCCGGGGCAACCCAATGAATCCGACCCCATTGTGTCGCTCAAACCCACCGGCCAACGAAAACTATCGCAAACCGAGATTGAAGACAAAGTCCGGGATGCATTGAAAGCACTGCCAGGTGTTGAAACTGCTATTTCCCAACCGATTGCTGCACGTGTCGACGAGATGGTCTCTGGCGTCCGCTCACAAGTCGCCGTCAAGATTTTCGGTGATGACATTCAGGAACTCCGAAAACTGGGTAGCCAGATCGGTCGAGCACTGGCAAGCATGGATGGCGCCACCGACTTACGTATCGAACAGGTGACGGGTCAGAACTATCTGACACTGAACATTAATCGAGATGCCATTGCCAGATACGGACTCAATGTGGAAGACGTGAACAACGTCATTGAAATCGCCAATGGGGGACGTGAAGCCACCCAGATCTACGAAGGCGAACGTCGCTTCCCGCTGGTCCTGCGCTACCCCAAGGTTTACCGTGAGACACCCGAGGCCTTTGAAAATATCATCCTCAAAGCGCCAGGCGGCGCACTAATTCCACTCAAGGATATCGCCAAAGTCGAACTGGTCGATGGCCCCTCGCAAATTTCTCGAGAGGCCGGTAAACGCCGTCTCGTCGTCGGCGTCAATGTGCAGAACCGCGACCTCGGTGGCTTTGTCAGCGAGGCCCAGAAACGGATCGAACAACAAGTTGCCATTCCGCAGGGTTACACACTGGACTGGGGCGGCCAATTCGAGAACATGCAGCGCGCCATGTCACGACTGATGATCATTATTCCGATCACCATCGCGGCCATCTTCTTCCTGCTATTTATTCTGTTCAATTCGCTGCGCATGGCCACGCTGATTATTCTGGTGCTGCCCTTTGCTTCCATCGGGGGAATTTTCGGTCTCCTGCTGTCGGGAGAGTATCTTTCCGTTCCGGCAGCAGTGGGCTTCATCAATCTCTGGGGAATTGCCGTTCTGAACGGCGTGGTACTGGTGTCCTTTATTCGTCAGCTGCGGGATGAAGGCTGGTCGACGCGCGAGGCCGTCTACGAAGGATGCGAACATCGCTTCCGACCGGTCATGATGACTGCCAGTGTGGCGCTACTGGCGCTGATACCCATGCTGTTTTCCAGCGGCCCGGGCTCTGAAGTCACGCGCCCACTCGCCGTGGTGGTCATTTCCGGACTGCTTTCTTCGACAGCCCTGACCCTATTAGTTCTGCCAGTGCTGTATCCTTATTTCGAAGAAAAATCCGTTGAAGCCTGATCCAATCTAATTGCCGCGCCATGAAAGAAATCAAAGCCATCATTCGTCCGAACAAGTTGCCGCAGCTGCGAAAATCCTTGCTCAGCATGCCGGACTTTCCGGGGATGACCATTTCCCAGGCAGAGGGTTGCTCTGCGCCTTCTCGCCACGGCCCGCCGGTTTCAATCAAGGATGAACTGACCGACTTCACCCGTAAGATCCGCATCGAAATCGTCTGCCCGGATGAGATCGCCGACCGCATTGTGGAATGCATCACCGAAGTGGCACAAACAGGGCAGCTGGGCGATGGGATCGTCTGGGTAACAGAAATCTCCCGGGCGATCTTTGTGCACAAAACAACCATTGGCAGCCCACCAGACCCGCGTCGTCTTTAAAAGTTTCGTTGTCAAACCATGCCAATCGGCACGCTTCTGGCGGCGACCCGCCCTGCCTTTCTTTCCGTTACTCTGGTCGGTGTCATACTGGGGCTTAGCACAGCATGGGCTGACGGCACCTTACACGCTCCGCTTTTGGCGATCACCACCCTGATCTTTGCCCTAATTGCGCACGCCGGCGCTAATGTCATTAACGATTACTACGATGCAATTAGTGGTTGTGATGCTGCAAATGCAGACCGAATTTTTCCTTTTACTGGTGGCAGCCGTTTTATTCAGAATGGCCTACTCAGCACGAAGCAAACTGCACTCTTCGGCTACTCACTACTAGGCATAGTCATTCCTGCAGGAATTTATCTAATTTCTGAAAGCGGACATGGACTAATGATCATCGGTTTGTCCGGACTTTTGGTCGGCTGGGGTTACTCAGGAAAGCCACTGGCATTACAAAGTCGTGGCATCGGTGAAATTGCAATATCCGTTGCATGGACCTTAGTTGTCATAGGTACCGATTATGTGCAACGCGGAAAGTTCGCTCTGACGCCATTTTTGGCTGGATTTGCTTACTCAATACTCGTCGCCAACGTACTATTTATCAATCAGATTCCTGATCGGCTCGCTGATGCAGCGGTTGGAAAGCGCACACTCATTGTTCGATTTGGCACCGGCATAGCCCCTTGGGTAAGCTTACTACTCTATTTGAGCGCCTCACTTGTGTTGGGAAGCGCCATAATTGCAGATGCATTACCGGTGGCTAGCGCCATTGCTCTTTGCGCCGTCATTCCGGCTAGCCAATCGCTCAGATATTTATTTCTGAATCCAACAGCTACTGAATATCTCAGGATAGCAATTCCTAAAACAATTCAGAGTTGCCTTATCTTCGGAATCTTTCTGTCTGCAGGGCTCATTCTTAATTGACGCTACTTGATCACAACGCGTTAAGTGGAATCTTTAAGTAAGCGACCCCATTATCTTCAGCTGGGGGCAAATTTCCAGCTCTGATGTTAACTTGAACCGAAGGCAATATAAGAACTGGCATAGCCAGGGTTTTGTCACGTGCCGTACGCATCTCTACATACTTGGATTCGTTCACACCATCATTGACATGAATGTTGTGTGCTCGCTCATCAGCAATGGTTGTCTCGAAACACACATCGCGCCCTTCAGGTGGATAGTCATGGCACATAAACAAACGCGTCTCTGGTGGTAATGACAATAATTTCTTTATCGACTTGAACAATTGTGCTGCATCCCCCCCGGGGAAATCACATCGGGCCGTACCCACATCTGGCATAGCAATCGTATCGCCAACAAAGACGGCATCACCAACACGATAGGCGACACATGCCGGCGTATGCCCTGGGAGTGACATCACCTCGGCTTTCAAGCTGCCAATCTGGAACACTTCCCCATCTGCGAACAAATGATCAAACTGGATACCTTCAGTTGAGAAGCCGGTTCCCAAGTTGAAAATCGACTTGAAAACTTTTTGTACTGTGCGAATGTTATCGCCAATAGCGACCTTCCCACCAAGCTTGTCCTTTAGGTAAGGCGCAGCAGTTAAATGATCCGCATGAGCGTGCGTTTCCAGAATCCAGGCGACTTCAAGTTGATTCGCCTTAACAAATGCAATCACCTCATCAGCAGACTTTGTGGAAGTACGGCCTGATTTTGGATCATAATCAAGCACTGAATCGATGATAGCGCATGCTGAACCAGGTTTTTCATAGACGACATAAGTGACCGTCCAAGTATCCTGATCAAAAAAACCTTTTACAATCGGGGTCATAATCGCTCTCGCTGCAGATAAGATATCTATTCTTTAATTGTACCCAATTGTCGAGTATCCTAGAAGCTCAGGAAAATGGCTCACAAGTCCGCAAGGCCTTCTTACTCCATCCGAACACCACACACCTCCTTTCAAAAATGGAAATTAGCTTCTTCATAGCGCTAGCTCTCGGTTTGGCTGTCGGACTGACCCTCGCATTAACGGGCGCTGGTGGTGCGATACTTGGTGTGCCACTACTCGTCTTTGGTCTGGGTATACCCGTATCAGAAGCATCGCCTATTGCACTGCTGGCTGTGGCAATAGCTGCATTCTTTGGTGCTGCGCTAGGATTCCGCGCTGGAATATTGCGCTACAAGGCTGCCCTGGTAATGTCGGCATTTGGTCTATTGCTATCGCCACTAGGTTTATGGGTCGCGCAACAACTACCTAACCAACCCCTACTCATTCTCTTTGCTGTGATTCTGCTTTATGTCTCAGTCACTATGTTTCGTCAAGCACAGCGAGAGCTTAATGGCGCACCATCGAATGAGGCTCAAAATCAGCCCTGCCTATTAGATCAAACGCGTGGCAAGCTGGTTTGGACCCTACCCTGCTTCAGAGCCATGATAGCGGCCGGAAGTACAGCCGGATTTCTTTCCGGCCTATTAGGGGTTGGCGGCGGTTTCGTCATTGTCCCGGTTTTGAAAAAAACCACGAACCTACCAATCAAGTCAATTGTAGTCACCTCACTCGGCGTGATTACCCTCATTTCTCTAACGGGCGTCATCGGCTCAAGTATTATCGGCACAATGAACTGGCAAATGGCCATACCCTTCGCGCTCGGAACGCTAATCGGCATGCTTAACGGTAAATCAATTGGCAAACACATCAAAGGACCTAGGTTACAACAGGGCTTTGCTATCGTTGCTTTCAGCGTCTCTTTGGGAATGGCCTACCGCGCTTTCGCTTAATATTGCCTTCCATGCCACGATCCGTATTATGTGCATGGGCTCAATCAAATTCAGATGATTCATGACTTCTAACGACAAACTAAATATTTCAGTGCAGCTGTTTGGTGCATTCAGAAGAGTCCACGCCCACCCCGTCGAACTCACCATTGATAAGCACACAAAGATCAAAGAGGTCAAATCTGCACTTGAAAGTGCACTTCGTGAACTCAATCCAGCATTTAATGACATGGAGTTACTGAACAAATCAGTTTTTGCAAACAATCAGAAAATCTACCAGGACGATGACGTCATCGTCGAATCCGCCACCATTGCAATTCTGCCACCGGTCTGTGGAGGCTAAGATGAGCGGAAAAGACTATTTTGCGATCGCGACACAACCGATCCAGGTTCAAGCAGCGGTAGACTTTGTTGCAGATGACGCTCATGGGGCTGCCGATCTTTTTATTGGCACTGTACGCAACCTCAACCTCGGCAAGCCCGTCAAAGGGGTTTCATACGATGTTTTTGATGAACTGACACTTAATGTGTTTCGCGACTTAGCCAACGAATCCCGTCAACGCTGGGGCAACAAACTAAACATCTATATTGAACATTACAAAGGGCGATTAGACATACTCGGGGTGAGCATTCTTATTGCCGTAAGTTCGCCACATAGAGATGAATCGTTTAAGGCCTGCCGCTTCATTATTGAAGAAATCAAGCATCGCGCCCCGATCTGGAAGCAAGAACACTATCTCGATGGCGACAGCGACTGGGTACAAGGCCATGCCCTGTGCTCTCATGGACCAGTTTCATATGATGACGAGCCCATCCCTGATTCGCACAAACACTGTAAACATTACTAGATTTAGCTGATCGCGAGGCTGTTTTCTCGCCAGCATCAATGACTAGCAGAAATCGATTCAAAGATTAATTTGGGAGCAGAATAGGAAATCACTTTCGTATTCTGTAATATATTTGGGTATGAACCAAGCTCACTTGCCCATGTCCTACCCAGATAGACAGCGTCTAAATGACGAACTGCATGCACGTCCACCCGTTGCTCTCTGGCCAAACGAACACATCCTTTACCTTGCCCTTGTCAACACAAGCGGTAAACGATTACAAGAAGAAGTCGTTATCCGGGATTTATGTGACTCGCTGGGTGGCGATTCTTGCCCTACGCTTCAGGGCAACAACATAGAATTTGATGTAGCTGCAAATAAGGACAAATGCCCGAACACACCCGGCGATCTAAGATTCCGAGTGAAATATGAACGCCATGGTGAATTCTCATCCTGGTGGTTCTTCCAGCAAACAACATCAAATGACCTAACACAGCCCGCTGAGTTTTGCTGCAATCTAGATCAGTGGCTACAGAGACTTCCTGGAAAGCTACTGGTCGCCATGAATATTAGAGTGTGCCAGACAGACCACATCCCATCAGTTCATGAAATTTCCCCATATTTCTCTGGGAACACCCTTATAGGCAGCTTGATTGCTCACAATGCAGGCGCCGCCTTTACTGATTTTCGTATTGATGCGGCGGGCCGTACGAAAATGATCTTTATGAATAAGGGCATGGGATCACGTCAAGCGGGTCGGCAATTGCAAGCACTTGTTGAAATTGAGACCTATCGCATGATGGCGCTACTTGCGTTGCCTGAAGTCCAGGATTCATTCCCAATACTGGCGACTCAGGAACAGGCACTCATTGATGTTAGCCGCCAGTTAGCAACACCGGAAATCGAAGAGGCTAACGAACAGATTCGAGATCTGGAGTTGCAGCAAAAGATCTCAAAAATTTCATCCTCAATCGAAGCGCTGTCATCGACAACCCAGTATCGACTCTCAGCAAGTGATGCCTATTTCCAACTTGTACAGCGTCGTATCGGCGATCTTCATGAAACTAATCTCTCCGGAATTCAAGGCTTCGGCGAGTTTATGGAACGTAGACTTGTACCCGCAATGAAAACCTGTAGCGCATTTTCTCTCCGTATACGCGAAACATCACATCGAGTTTCTCGGATCAGTCAGCTTTTGCAAACACGAGTAGAAATCGCACGCGAGGCGCAAAACTCTCAATTGCTTGCGTCTATGGAGAATCGTTCTAAACACCAGCTACATCTTCAACAAGCCGTTGAAGGCCTCTCCATAGTTGCGATCAGCTACTATGGTATCGGACTTGCGGCATACGTCTTCAAAGCACTGAAAACAATGGGGCTGATTCATGATGTCGAGCTTGCAACTGGCATAGCTACGCCACTCGTGCTATTGGCCGTTGCTCTGATGACACGCAAGATAAGAAATAGCTTCAATTAACTCACCACGACCATTGCCCGTATAAGATAGGTAACCTCATGTCACTCAAAATAGCAGTCGCCAGAGAATCCGAACCTTTAGAAAAGCGTGTTGCGCTCGCCCCTGAAATCGCCAAAAAGTTCAAGGCGTTAGGTGCCAATATTTTTATAGAACAAAGCGCTGGTTCGGAAAGCCACTTCATTGACGCCGATTATCTAGACGTTAATTTTGTCGATGGGATTCGCACTGCATATGCTGACGCAGACATAATTTTGCGTGTGACACCACCATCGTTAGAAGAAATTGAGACGATGCCGGAAGAAGCCGTGCTTATTGGCCTGATGCGTCCCTACGAAAGTCAGGAACGGATTACCGCATTCAATCGTAAAAAAATTACTGTCTTTGCACTTGAACTGCTGCCCCGGATATCGCGCGCACAAAGTATGGATGCCCTCTCATCACAGGGCGCCTGTTCGGGATATCAGTGTGGGTTAATTGCTGCGGCACGCTGCACCAAATTCTTCCCCATGTTAACTACCGCTGCGGGCACAATCCGACCGGCACGGGCATTGGTTATTGGCGCCGGTGTTGCCGGGTTACAGGCTATCGCAACTTGCAAGCGATTAGGAGCTATTGTTGAGGCCTACGATGTTCGTGCGGCTGCGCGTGAGCAGATCGAATCTCTTGGCGCTAAGTTTGTTGATACCGGTGTATCAGCAGACGGCAGCGGTGGCTATGCACGTGAGCTGACTGCTGAAGAAAAAGCACAGCAGGCTGAGAAGCTTGCCAAAGCCGTCGCAGCTGCAGATGTTGTCATTACCACCGCAGCAATCCCAGGAAAAATGGCGCCCATAATCATCACCAAAGAGATGATTGCGCGCATGAAGTATGGCGCGATTATTGTTGACATGGCTGCGGAATCGGGCGGTAACTGTGAATTAACTCAACCAGGAGAACACATTATTGCCAATGATGTGAACATACATGGCCCACTGAATTTACCGTCACGCATGCCGACCCATGCATCGGAGCTCTATAGCCGTAATCTCTATAACTTTCTTTCGCCATTTATTAAAGAAGGCGAGATGACGCTGGATTGGGACGATGAAGTTTTATCCGGAACCGTCCTATGTCGCGATGGTCAGACCGTACATACAACCGTTAAACAAGTTCTGGGAGAGTAAACATGGATGGCTTGCTAGCACTCTATATTTTCATGCTCGCTGCCTTTACAGGGTACGAGATTATTGCAAAGGTGCCTGTCATCCTGCACACACCACTCATGTCTGGCTCTAACTTCATTCATGGCGTTGTTGTGGTGGGTGCCATGATTGCCCTAGGACAGGCTGAAACAGTTTTCGAACAGGCTATCGGATTTTTTGCCGTGGCACTTGGGGCAGCCAATGCTGCAGGTGGCTATGTTGTGACCGAACGCATGCTCGGCATGTTCAAGAAAAAGGAGGAAGCATAAATGACGCTTCCAATCTATGTTCAAGGCGCATGGCTAATTGGCGCAGTTCTTTTTATTGTCGGTCTCAAGGGCATGAGCTCCCCCGTTACTGCCCGCCGGGGGATTATCTGGGCTGGGTACGGCATGCTGATCGCCATCGCGGGCACCTTCCTTATCCCGGGTTTGCAGAATATTGCGCTGATGCTCGCTGCACTCCTCATTGGTGGCGCTACCGCATGGATCTCTGGCAAAAAAGTTCAGATGACTGACATGCCTCAGATGGTTGCTATCTACAATGGTATGGGTGGTGGTGCAGCAGCAGCGATTGCTGCGATTGAATTTGCTCGAGGTGAAGCACATTCAACCGTCGTCACACTACTTGCTGTCATTGGTGCGCTCATCGGCGCGGTATCTTTCACAGGCTCATGCGTTGCCTGGGCAAAACTGCAAGGTGTTCTTAAGAAAGCACATCGTCTACCTGCACAGAATGCGGTCAATGTTGTGTTGGCTGGCGTTGCCATCCTTCTGGGTGCTGCTATGGTTCTGATGGCACCTGCGCAACCTGAACTGATCTATGCATTCTTCATTGTGGCTCTGGCATTAGGCCTGATTGTCACGTTGCCTATCGGCGGCGCAGACATGCCAGTGGTTATTTCGCTGTTCAACGCATTTACCGGCCTTGCCGTTGGTTTTGAAGGTTACGTGCTTGGCAACCCAGCGCTCATTATTGCCGGTATTGTTGTTGGCGCCGCCGGTACCCTCCTCACCCAGTTGATGGCCAAGGCCATGAACCGCCCGCTGACCAACATTCTCTTCACACCGATGACGGGTGGTGGTGAAGGCGGTCAGGCTATCGAAGGCACGATGAAGGAAGTCGGTCCCATGGATGCTGCGGCCATGATGCGCTACGCCAGCAAGGTCATCATCATTCCGGGATACGGCATGGCAGTGGCTCATGCGCAACACAAGGTATGGGAAATGACGGCCCTTCTCGAAGAAGCCGGTGTCGATGTAAAGTTTGCCATCCATCCGGTAGCTGGACGCATGCCTGGCCACATGAATGTGCTACTTGCTGAAGCGGGGGTTCCCTACGACAAGATCTTTGACCTTGAAGAAATCAATGGGGAATTCCCTCAGTGCGATGTTGCGTTGGTGATTGGCGCTAACGATGTGGTTAACCCGATTGCTCGCACGGACAAAACGAGCCCGATCTACGGTATGCCGATTCTGGATGCTGATCTGGCACAAAACGTCATCGTGATCAAACGTGGCAAAGGAGCCGGTTATTCAGGTGTTGAAAATGGGCTGTTCTATACCGACAATTGCAGAATGCTCTACGGTGATGCACAACCAATGGCCGGCGAAATCATTCAACATCTCAAGTCCATGGGCTAACC
>JACCDN011180878.1_pt1 | contig 15649 bp, 14 predicted proteins | sample 7441691 | NCBI WGS metagenome assembly JACCDN01 (sample SAMN15323439, study PRJNA562643) | freshwater metagenome | isolation source: river surface water | place: USA:Blue River Watershed | collected 2017-08-16
GGTTCGCCCCGAGGGATCTCTGTCCCGTTGGGTATAATTGGAGAGGTCGCATAGTGGCCTAGTGCGCCGCCTTGGAAAGGCGGTATACCGCAAGGTATCGAGGGTTCAAATCCCTCCCTCTCCGCCAGATTTCCAACTTTGAACCGTAGAAACTGCAGGGGTTTTCGAGCCCTTTGACGGTTTCGGTGGCTCGAGTTTGGAAACTTGCAAATCCATAAGAACATCAAAGACTGGCGTCCATATCGGCGTCAGTTTTTGATTACTGACAGTGAACCCCTCGAAACAAAGCTTCATCAATGTGCGTTTTTGATGCATCGAGCTGGTATTGAACACCTTGTCGGCATGATCCGTGAAGTCCAGTAATTCGTTAAATTTTTGCACGAATTTGTCGGACTTGCCCTCAAGTACCCCTAAACGATCCTGATACATTTCCTTCTCCTTTAAAAGCTCGTCCTGAATCTTTATAAAGACATCGGCGTCAATGATACGCTGGGAACGATCCACAACGATATTGCGAATCTGTTGCTGAACTCTTATAAGCTCACGCTTAAGACTTTTGCGTTCTTTGTCCTCCTGTTCGAGCCTTTCTTTGGCAAAATATTGAAAATAAGAATCAAGCACCTTCTTAAACTTATCAGGCAGATGAACCCGTGATAAATGGTTAGCGACTTGTTCCTCAACAACTTCCCATCGCATGTATTTGCGTTCGGTGCAGTTTTTGTCCTGCCAGTGAGTACAGGAATAGTAAAGATGACCTTTCTGCCGTCGTCCGCAGAGCGTAGACCCACACCCAGCACATCTCATAAACCCTGCCATAGGATACGAATGCTTGCGAGTACGGTCGGCGTAATGATTGTGCTGTTGGACAACTTCCTGAACATCATCAAAAAGCTTCTTGGAGATTAATGGTGGAAAGTTTGCCTGACAGGTGGCTGATCGAGTTTTTATAAGACCGTAGTAAATTGGATTGCAAAGAAAATGCTCAATTGATTTGCGATTAACATGTTTGCCTGATTTGCTTTTGAGACCTCGCTTATTAAGCTCGGCTGACAAAGAGTCGTATGAATACTTGCCGGTGGCGTAGAGCTCAAAAGCCAGTTTTATATATGGGGCCCGAATGTTATCGATAATAAGAGATTTAGTCTTTTTATCGTTTGTGTACCCGATTGGTGCATACCCAGGGAATCTGCCACGCTCTACGGCCTCTTTAAGGCCTTTCCTGACCTCCCAGCTGATGTTTTGAGATGTCCACTGGGCAATGGAAGCCATGATGTTCTCAACCAGCTCTCCGGAAAAAGATTCATCGAATTGCTCTACCACTGAGACAAGTTTGGCATCGTGCTTTTTAAGCATCATCTTAATGGCGGCGTAGTCGGCCACATTACGGCACATACGATCCAACTTGTGGACTAAGATGACATCAACCTTACTGTCGGTCTTTGCTCGATGAAGCATCTTTTGAAGCTGTGGACGATCAGTCGTTCTTGCTGATTCGCCCTTTTCTTCATAGATACCATCTGGGAGTAAATTCCAGTGATGATCCATTCCATATTTTTGGCACGCTTTGACCTGTGCCGGAATACTCAATTCTCGTTCGGCCTGACGAGAGGTGGAAACACGGCCGTAGATTAAATAATTTGTACTCATACTTTTTGTTATAAAAAACAGCAGGGCTCTTGGCGAGCCCTGTGGTTAGTATTTTTTTATGTGATAAATTAACCGACCTATCGGCTTGACCCCTTCAACAGGGTAGGTCTTCTTAATGCCTGGCTGACTCGTTGTAATTTCTAAAGAGTTACCACGCTTTTTATAATAAGTCATGATCATGCCGTCTGGCGTATTCAATGCCACGATGTCTCCATCATTAATCTCAATATCCGCATCAAGCATAATCAGGTCGCCGGTGATTATACCTGCCTCCGGAAATGGAGTGACAGAAACTCTGATACCGAATATACGGTGATCACGCACGATCCCATTTTTTGGAATAAAAATAAATTCCTCCGCATGTTTGAGGTGCAGATCAAGATCGTCCACCGGAATCGTGTTGAACAGTGGCATCTTGTAATGAGCAACCTCATCGGCTGTGATTGTCTTTTTCAATTCCTCCAAACCAGCCTCCAATTTGTGAGTCATCTCTTCGACACGCTTCTCACCAGCCTCTTTGATATTGAATTTATAATCAGAGGAAAGACTAACCTTGTGGATCTTCGCTTCGGTCCACTGTTTTTTTATTTCATCCTCCGAAGTCTCATAAGCCCTCGCCAAAAGACTCAACTGCTTCTGCGAAGGGAGTCGAGTGTCGTTTTCCAGCTGGCTGACATAGCTGGCAGAAAAGCCAAGGCGATCTGCAATATCCTTGGCTGTCCACTGATTGGTTTCTCTTTGTTTTTTTAGATATGAGCCAAATGACATATTTTTGTTATTTGCTTAATTAATAATCCTAATTACATCTTAGTATAATATAGCAAATATGTAAAGATTAAGCAAATATGCTTATCCACAAGGACAGTAATTGACGAATTAAGCAAAATTGCTTAATATGACTATAGAGGTCTAATTTATCAAACTATGAAAAAAACACCAACCAACATTCGACTGAGGGATCTTAGAATCGAGAAAGGGCTAACGCAATACAAACTAGCCCGCATTCTCGGCTTTAAACATAACACAGCGATCAGCCGATATGAGACCGGAAGAAAACGGCCGAATTTGGAAACCGCCCAGAGAATTGCCCTAGCGTTGGGGGTAAAAGTTGAGGATATTTTTTTGCCTTAGAAGTTAAGCAAAAACGCTTAATGGAAAAGGTGTGTGAAGGTCAATAAAAGTGTGAGGTCACTCTTATGAACCAAACCACATGTCCAAACCAACAAAGGATGAGGAAGCTCTCATTGAGCTTACCAAAAACGCCTTATCCGAGGTGCTCGGCCGAGAACCGAGTAAGCAAGAAGTTTGGCGTGTCCATGCTGGCTTTAAACGCATGGCATTCATGCTGTTAGAGCATTTAGATCACATTAAAAAGTATGACAACGAGAATTCTAATCAAAAGAATAATTCAGAGAATCTGGAAACGAATGACTCGCAAGCCATTAACCCGGAGAGAACTTTTGGCGAGGAGGGAGAGCTTGCTGAGTAATTTCACAATCCGAGAATTAGAGAACCCGAATATTCGGCGTGGCTTTTGCAGAGCAATGGACAACATCGACCGAGCTCTCCCGAAATCCAGAGAATGGTAGATAGCACCTTACTCTCCCCTCAATGACGCCAGGCGTGAAGGGAGGAATAAGGCGCGATCTGTGGGTCGGTCACGCCTTTTTATTCACGGCCATGTCGGACGATAAAATAAAAGTAAGAGATTTAAGAAATGGCGATTGGTTCTGGATTAGCAAAGTACTTCTCGATGAGTATGGAAGCAAAATTAAACCAATCGGCATCGCTATTTATAACTGCCTGGCTGAACACGCTAATCAGGAGGGTTTTTGTTTTCCATCCCATAAGCTTATTGCCGACAGAATCGGCTCGAGCGTTTCCAGCGTGCAAAGAGGTATCCGACAGATGATCAAGCTGGGATTGATAAATAAGAAACGCCGTAAATTTTCCAATGTGTATTACCTGTTGAAAGTAGATAGGTCAGATAGACCGAACTTAAAACAGATCGGTCAGCCTGACCGGCAGTTCGGTCATACAGACCGGTGGGATCGGTCCAATGGACTTACTAACAAGAATAAAGAAAAAGATTTAAATAAAAAGAATTACGAGCAAATTAAAAATTTCAAAGAATTAAGGTCGATGTTAGCCGAGAAAATGTCCATTGGAGGGGTAAAGATAAAAATTATAGACGGCAAGAAGCACATGTGGACGGGACAGAAATGGGTAGCAGTCGAGGATACTTAGATTGCTTTTAACGGTTCGGGGAGGAGGTCGAACCCGAGCTTTTAATTGGTCGTTTATTAATCATTTATGATCAGGGCTCAAAAAACCCACAAATAAAAAACAGTATGGACAGAGATGAATCCAATGTCGGCAATTGTCCCCATTGCACAAAAATTATTTTTCGTGATGCGGTTTTCAATTCCGAAGCTGTATTTGTAACCCGATGTCCTCACTGCCAGAAACCCGTAAAAGTGTGCATAAGGAAAAAGGTCGAGGTTATATTACTTCCGATGGATGATCGTAAAGGAAGTGACAAATCAGGCACAAAGCTGACTGGAATTGTCTTTGTCTTGTTCCTTCCAACAGCTATAGATCTTTTATCAGACAGCCTTGAAATTCTGAACGGCTTATTCTGACTCAGTGACGATATAAAGCAAAAGGAGCCCTTTCTGAGCCCCTTTTTTGCCGTTTGTTTGCCCCTTGGGCGAGCTTTCTACAGCTCGTCCGACAGTTCAATTGCATCGTCCTCGTCTAACCCGTATTCCTCCATAATTTCTTGAACATGCTCGGCTTCTTCCTTGTCGAGATCGTGACTTTCCATCAACTCCGCCACTTCTTCAGTGGGAGCGTCATCGTCCTCGTTTTCTTTTTCAATATCGTCTGCCATATTTTATTTGCTATTTATTGCCCGAACATAATTGCAGTAATCACATTCTAAACCGGCTTCGGGAATTTTTTCACTATTTAAACAATTGTGTGCCTGAATGATAGTTTTTTCTACCCACGAATCGTCACCCTCGTAAGGGATTAGGGTTATATCAAATTCAAGTTTGCCATCAAATGCCTTTCGGTCCGTCTGCCCGTTGCAATAAACGAAATAACCGGTGTTGGAAACTTTGTATCCGTTCTGACGAAGTAACCACTGGTAGACCTCCATTTGCCTCTTATAGCCGATCTGCCAATCTTTATTCAACTCGGTTATGTCCTCGTCTTTTGATGTGGACTTATAATCCACAACGATGTATTCACCCTTAGAATTTATCCAAAGATCATCTATCGCACCAAATATCAAAAAGTTTGTAAGTTCGTGCAGATGCTGGATACCAGTAAAGTTATGCCTCCATTTATCAAGGTCTTCATGAGCCACGGGGCGAGCATCAACCCCGTACTTTTCAATCAATGGATGTTTTGTGCCAGCGACACGATGAATATCAAACTCAAGCTTTAACAGATGATCAACGGCCGAGTTTAATGCAAAAGGAAAGCCCGGAGGTCGTCCGAAACCAAGTTTGCGATCGTAATAAAAACATCTGGGACAATTTAAGAACAGATCAATCTTTGATCGTGATAATTTAAAAGGCTCGGCGACTTTTGAATCGTATAGACCTCTTACTCTTTGTGCTGTGTAGTATTCTGACATAGTTTTTTTATTACCAACCCGCTTGAGCCGTGACCTTTTCCTCCTTTCTTTGGCTTCGTTCGTTTCGGGCGGTTTTTAAGGAGCTACGAAGGCTGGTCTCAAGCTCGTTGAATTCTTTTTGAAATGATTCAAAATCACTCGATTGAGGAGGATTTTCTCGTTGTAAATCACTACGATTGTGGGCTAACAAAAATCCTGAGATTCTTCCATGCAAGTCAGTAATTTTTAATGCCAAATCTTTATCAAAGACAACCTCTTCTAAATTCTGCACTTTAATATGATCATCATATCTTTGAATCGTCCCGGCAAACAAAACCTCCTCGATTAAAGCCTCGCAGGCACTACGCAGATAATCAAAAGCTGATCCGAGATGGATTTCTTGTGTTGCGGAATCGAGAGTATCAATATCTTTGATTGCTTCTTGTGCTTTGGCCTTTAAATTCGCCAATGTTGCAAGCTTAGGACTAGCATTGTCTTCAACGCAACCAGGAATACCGTCAACTTTTTTCATCCAGTGAGCTACAAAAGGAATATTAAATTTATTTGCATATTTAACGAGCTGACTCATAAATACCATGTCATGAGTAAGAATTAATACCTGTCTCTGATTGGCCTCTTTAGTTAGTCTTTCGGCAATTTTATCTTTTCTTTCATGATCAAGTGATGTGACAGGATCGTCAAAAATTATACCGCAATTTTTATTGTCTAACTGAACCTCTGTAAGGAAGTCTGCTAAAGAGCATGCATTTTGTTCACCCTCGCTCAATATCTGGCTTGGATTGTAGTCCTCAGCAAAATCTAAACGATATTCTTTGACAGTATTTCCTTGTTCTCCACTTGTATTCATTACTAAATTGAAATCACAACCAAGACTTGCTAATTCCTGATTAAATACGCCCTTATAACTACTTCCCACACGAACCAAAAATGACTCAGTTCGTTTTTTGGTAGTAGCCATTTTGATGCCGGAAAAACTAACACCGCCTGCCTTTGATGACCATTTCAAGAAAGACAAATATTCAAGAGCTGCGTCTTTGACGGCAGTAGCTTCTTTTTTGTGTTTTAGAGAGTTTAACTGTGCTGTTAGCGTTGCAATCTCTGTAGATGGATCAACGAGTTTTGATTCCTCTGTGGTTTTTGCATTTATTATCTCGGTGATTTTTTCTAAATTTATAGCAGGGATACTATCTGTGCTAACTGATTCAAGTCTTCCAAGCTTATCAATCCAATCATCGAGAACATCAGACACAGCCGAGAATTGTGTTTTTAACTCAGACAGATAGGTAGAATTTTCTTCATTCAGTATTTTAACACCAGCATCTGTTGCCAAAAATTTCGGATACAAAGTTTTTGCTGATTTAAGATTTTCTAAGGCAGATTTTTGCTGAGACACCAACAAAGCAAGCTCAGACTCTGCTTTACTTTCAAGAAATTTCCAATATTTTTGGAAAAGAGTTTTTGCATCGGATGATAATTCCTGATGGCAAAGTATGCAGTGATTAGGATCGTTGTCCTTATTAGCTACTTTTTCATTATCATAAAGAGTTTTGGCTGTTGATATAAGAGCTTTCCATTCAGGGCTACCAATAGTTTTTACGATGCCATCATTAAAACTTTGTACACTCAGACTTTCAACTATTTTCTTTTTCTCGGCAATATCAGAAATTATTTTGTTTATAGTGTCTCTCTTTGCTTCAGCAAAGCGATCAATCGTTGATTGTAGTGTAGATTTTAGTGCAGTTAAATTTTGTCTATCCGATGCCAATTGAGCCTTCTTTTTTGTGATATCAAGTTTTTTCTTTTCATCAATCTGCTTGCTTAAATCTGATATTTTTGGTTCGTCTGTTGTTGTATTGAAATTCGCATGTTTAAGAAAATCATCCACTTCCGTAGATGCACTTATGCCTTTACAAAATAATGCTGTGTCTGATGTGGCGTCATCAGATAAAAACATTGAGGCAAAAGGATTGTCCTTTTTCTTTTCGTTTTTTTCGTTCTGAAGTTTCTCTTCAAGTTTTGAGATAGTATCGGCAACTTTATCAAATATTTTTATTTGTGCCGGTGTAAAATTAACATTATTTGATTGATCAAGATGTATTAAAACGCTTTCTGAATCAAAGACCGAAAAACATTTGAGATCGTCAATATTGTCACCGAGAGAATATTCAATATCTTGCGTGCTTCCGGAACCGTCATCGACAACAAAGGTGGCCTTTGCTTGCGGTCCGGGGATTGAGGCAATTTTAACATTTGGTAAAATTTCACGCTCTCCTCTCGAAAAACAGGCATTGCATAAGAGTCTACTAACTCCGCTTTTACCGCTACCATTTCCGCCATAGATCAAGGTTAAATTTGATCCAAATTTAATAGAACAGCTACCAGAGATGGCATTAACATCAGAGAAATCTTTAACTTCAACTATTTTCTTTTTTTGAGCAGACGAAACCGATCCATCTTCTGCGTTTGTGGCGTCAGTAAATATTTCATTCTTAAAAGATATCTCTGGTTTAGTACCTGGAATCGGATCTATTAAACCTAAGTGTTCGGATAAATATTTGTAGCACAAATCAACATCTTCGTCTGTTAAAGATTCGTTTTCAAGATTAAGTTTCCAGACATACTTTTCCCAAAAGGGCTTGCTTGATAGCCATGTCTCTAAACTTTCAACTGGTGTGCCTTTGTCTGTACTCATATTCTTTATTCGTTACCCCAGTCTTTACACAAGACTTCAGCTTGCTCCAAAACGGTCTTTGTAGCTTGTTCTTGTTTATCCGGTGGATAACCGTATTTATTTAGTAACTTTTTAACATAGACACGAAGCTTGGCTCGAACCTGCTCTTTAAGTGTCCAATCAATCGTGGTGTTTTTGCGGAGCATGGCAACCAACTCTTGAGCTATTTGTTTGAGAGTGTCATCTCCAATCTCCATGACAGCACTGTCACTCTCACAAAGGGCATCGTAAAAAGCGACTTCATCTTCTGTAAGATTTAGATCGTTACCTCTCTCTTTTTCTTCGCGAATCTTTTTTGCTAACTCAACCAATTCGGCGATCACTTGAGCCGCCTCGATAGTTTGATTTTGATATTTTTTAATTGTCTCTTCAAGCATTTTTACGAACGAGCGAGATTTGACCAAATACTTTCTTTGCATCGTTCTAATCTCGTCATTCAATAATTTCTTTAATAATTCGAGAGCAATATTTTTATGCTCAAGATTTCTGACCTCTTCCAAAAACTCATCGGACAAGACTGCAATATTAGGAGATTTGAGTCCGGCCGCATCAAAGACATTAACCACCTCATCAGATACAACAGCATTTGAAACAATTTGTTTGATTGCTTGATCATAGTCTTCTTCTGTCGGTCCACCTTGGCCACCGTTTTGATCAAATTTGCGAATGACAGCACTGACAGCCTGAAAGAATGCGACATCATCTCTTATTTGCATTGATTCATCACTTGGAACAGCCAAAGAGAAAGCGTGGGACAATTCGGTAACAGCCTTGAGATAACGATCCTTGCCTTTATCAAGACTCAAAATGTAGTCCATCGCTCCCGAAATAACTCGTGTTTTTTCCGATGCCTTTGACGAGAAGTAAGCCGAGTAATCAAATTGATGATATAGAGATTTTATGATCTCGTATTTTTCCAACATAACAGAAACCGCTTCCTCTTGTGGAATTGTTGGTGTCTCTTTGTCATTATCAGCGTAATAAGAGAGAGCTTCTTTGAGAGATGGAGCGATTCCGAGATAGTCAACAATTAAACCACCTTGCTTATCTTTATAGACACGATTGACTCGAGCAATTGCCTGCATAAGTCCATGGCCTTGCATTGGTTTGTCGATATACATCGTATGTAGGACGGGCACATCAAAGCCAGTGAGCCACATATCACGGACAATCACAAATTTGAGCTCATCCTTTGGCTCTTTCATTCTTTTGGCAATCAACTCTCTTTCGTCCTTAGTGTGTATATGTTTTTGGAAACTAGCCGGATCGCTAGCCGAACCAGTCATAACAACTTTAATAAAACCCTTATTAATATCATCACTGTGCCATTGCGGACGAAGTTTGATAATCTCATCATAAAGTTCAACAGCGATTCTTCGGCTCATGGATACAAACATACCTTTGCCCTCTATAGCATCACGGCGAGCCTCAAAGTGATCAACGACATCTTTGGCGATTAGCTTGATGCGTTTATCAGAACCAACCATAGCTTCCAGCCGGGCCCACTTGCTTTTGAGTTTTTCTTTTTTGGCGACTTCTTCACCTTCGGTCAGTTCTTCAAACTCAGTATCGATTCTAGGTTTTTCTGATTCAGACAACTGAATTTTTGCCAAGCGTGCCTCGTAATAAATAGGAACGGTGGCATGATCCTCAACTGCACGAGTGATATCGTAGACATCAACATATTCTCCAAATACCGCTCTGGTGTTTTTATCAGATAATTCAATCGGAGTACCGGTAAAACCGATAAAGGAGGCATTCGGCAAGGCGTCATGCATATGGCGAGCAAAGCCATCGATAAAATCATATTGACTGCGATGTGCTTCATCGGCTATCACAACAATATTGCGTCTGTCAGATAATAGTGGGTGTTTTTCGTCTCTATTTTCTGGGAGGAATTTTTGAATTGTGGTAAAAATAACACCGCCTGAAGCAACACTTAATAATTTCTTTAGATCAACACGATCTTTGGCTTGTGTGGGAGTTTGGCGGAGTAATTCATGACAATTTGAAAATACACCAAACAACTGATCATCAAGGTCGTTACGATCGGTAAGAATAACAAGTGTTGGATTGTCTAATACTTGAATGATCTTGCCAGCATAAAATACCATCGTCAGAGATTTTCCTGAACCTTGAGTGTGCCAGACGACACCAGCTCTGCGGTCGCCTTTTTCCGAAGTAGCATTTATAGTCCTAACAATTGCCTTATTGGTGGCGTGGTATTGGTGATAGGCTGCAAGTTTTTTGATTGTAGTTTCTCCGTCAGTCTCAAAGACGATAAAATTCTTTGCGATATCCAATAGATGATTTTTGGTAAATACGCCCTTGATTAAAATCTCCATTTCTGGAATAGAGGCCGGGGCGACAGTTTCTCCATCTATGGTTCGCCATTTCATAAAGCGTTCCATGTCTGCCGTAAGCGATCCAATACGACTATCAATACCATCACTGATCACGCAGAAAGCGTTGTATGTAAAGAGAGAAGGGATATCTGATTTATAAGTTTGAATCTGATTGAAAGCATTTCTAACGGTAGCGTTAACATCAGCAGGATTTTTTAATTCAAATACGGCCAATGGCAGACCGTTGATGAAAATAATGACATCTGGACGGCGGTTGCGGTTATTTTCAATGACAGTGTATTGATTGACCGCCAGCCAGTCGTTGTTTGATAAATTTTTATGATCTACGAGATACACTTTGTCTCCAGCAATAGAACCATCATCACGGCGATATTCAACATCAACGCCTTCTGCCAACATTCTGTGAAAGGCATGGTTTGTTTCTAAAAGACTCGGGTTGGAATAAGCAATATTAATAACCTTTTTAATAGCATCCTCCTGAGCATCTCGTGGGATGTTCGGGTTAATTGTTGAAACGGCGGATCGCAATCTGCCGATCAAAACAATATCTTTGTAAGACTCACGCTCTGGTGATTCTCCATCAGGTGCGATGTTCGGTCCAAAGACAATTCCAAAACCCAACTCCTCAAGCCATTCGAGTGTTGCGTTTTCCAAATCTGATTCCGTGTATTTGTAGTTTGTCATAATATTTATGATTTATTATTTTTAGCTTGTATCCATCCAAACAAATGTCTGAATATTTGTTCTGAAATGCTGACCATTGCCTCCGTTGCTTCTATGATTGATTTTTCTGGTATTTCCTGCTGATCGGAAATCACGAACTTCATCTGACCATTATTTTTTAATTCCTCTACTGTGCTGAATATATGTTTGTCGCTGACATGAATAAATTTTGACGATTCGCGATACAGATTGATGACCCATTGTGTTTCTTTTGCTTTTGATAACGACTCTGCTAAATAAGTGTCTGTCATTAATTGTCCTGTCTTATCTTTTAGTTTGCTCGTCCGATCTCCTCGTAGTTTACTCATTGAAAATTCATGCGGATCGGGAGCTATAAAAGATGCATGCATGTTCAGCAGATTATCCAAGTGAAGTCGAACAATTGGAGCTGCACTCAAAAAGTTTTTTTGCCTTATCAAATTACAAAACCCGGATGTTAATAAAATTGATCGTTTAACAATTCCAAGCACAAACAAATCCAGTGGATAAAGATTCCCATTGGCAGACTCCAGCATCTCTTTTGTTACCTTTACAAAAGGCTCTTTTGAAGTCTCTAATTTAAATAATATTTTGTCTAAATTTGTTTGATTTTCCATAACATTAATCTATTCTTACTTTTCCACTCATTAATTGTGGCAATAAGGCATCTCTTATTTGGCAAAGATTTTCATTTTCCTTTTTATTGGAATCTATAAACTGATTGATTTCATAGAATGTCTTTGCCATTGCATCAAGGTCATTATCACTAGGAACTTTTATCTCAAAGTTTTCTATCATTCCTTTTGTAATAAATCTAATTACTGACCCTCTGTGGCCAGCTGTAATGTCATCTAAAAAGTATTTTATTAAATAATATAAAAAGCCGAGCAACTCTTTTTTGTGTGGAGTAAGAACATATGTTCGTTGGTATGCATCAAATTTTCCTTCATACCATTTCACATTGAAATCTCCATTACCAGCTAAAAGAATTGAGGATGAGTCAAAAGAGAACTCATCAGTTTTTAATATGTTTTGAGAACAACTAAAAAATGGATATACACCAAACTCCGTTGCTACATTTGCATCTTTTTTGCCAGTTTTAATTGGAAAAAATTCTCCAAGTTTTCTTGTGTTCCAATTATTTGAAATTTCCTCACTTACATCAATAAACCATTGCCTAAATAAATTACTTGCGAGTTTGTCTAGGTTATTATTTATTTTATTATTGAGTTCAATCTTATCATCAAGCGAGGAAAGAATCTCCGCAATTTTTTCCTGTTCATCAATTTTTGGAAATGCAAACTCAAGGGACTTAAGTGTTTTCCCATTTAATTCTTGAAATGTGCTACCGGACGCATTGTCTATAAGGACTTGAACATTCTTTTTTAATAAATAAAAGAGAAAGAGACTATTTGTTTTCTGATTTGGTATTAGACTATGAAAGCCCTGATTTGTAGTGACTTCGTTTTGAGATATTGCAATATATCCAACAGGCGCTCTTGTCGTCAACAAAACCGTATTTGCTGGTAAAAGCTTTGCGTTGCTTGAATTCAAACCATCTTCTGTTATATTGCGTTCTCCTCGAGATATGTAACGATCTGTGTAATTAGATAAATCTCTCGGTGTTATCCATGGGATTGTTCCATTAAAGTTATTTTCGTTAGCTGTCGATGGGGTGCCTCCTCCAATGACTGTTGAAACGGTTTGAATATCAAAAACATTCCAATCTTCTGGAATTGATCCAATCTTTGTGTCTTTGAATTTTGTAGTGGTCACCATTTTCATATTATTTTATTTCAAAGCCAATACTTTTGAGATTCTTTTTTACCCGATCCTCAAGCTCCTTTGATTTTCTAAATTGGTCAGATAATTCAACTGTTATTTTCGCCATTTTGTCCTCAAACAAACCTCCATCTTCTTCTACAAAATCAGAACCAACATATCGTCCGGGGGTTAATACAAATCCGCTTTTTTCTACCTCCTCAATTTTAGCTGCTTTACAAAAACCCTTCACATCCTCGTACTTTCCATTGATAGTTCGCCAGGCATGATATACGCCAGTGATTTTATTTAAATCTTCATCGGTTAATTCACGATTTTTTCTGGTAACCATTGAACCCATTTTGCGAGCATCGATAAAAAGAATCTCATCGTGACGATTTCGAAATTTATGATCATAGCGGTCACGAGAGACGAACCACAAACAAGCAGGAATCTGCGTTGTGTAAAATAACTGACTTGGAAGGGCAACTATACAATCCACTAAACCATTTTGGATTAAGTTTTTTCTTATATCACCCTCTCCAGAGCTATTGGACGATAAGGAGCCATTGGCCAAAACAAAGCCAGCAATACCTGTCGGCGAAAGATGATGGATCATGTGTTGAATCCATGCGTAGTTTGCGTTACCAGATGATGGTGTCCCATATTTCCAACGCACATCGTCCTTCAGGCGTTCACCACCCCAATCGCTAATATTAAAAGGAGGGTTTGCTAAAATAAAATCTGCTTTTAAGTCTTTATGTAAATCGTTATGAAAAGTGTCAGCATTGTGTGTTCCGAGATTGCCCTCGATACCACGAATAGCAAGGTTCATTTTGCAAAGTCTCCATGTGGTAGGATTTGACTCCTGACCATAGATTGCCAAATCATGAGTTTTTCCTCCATGAGCTTCAACGAATTTCTCACTCTGAACAAACATACCACCGGAACCACAACATGGATCGTAGACACGACCCTTGTATGGCTCAATCATTTCAACGAGCAGTTTAACAACGGACTGGGGAGTAAAAAACTCTCCGCCACCTTTACCTTCGGCTCCAGCAAATCGTCCGAGAAAATATTCATAAACTCGGCCAAGTACATCCTTGCTTCGACTTTCTTTGTCGCCAAGACCGATAGTACTCATAAGGTCAATAAGTTCACCTAAGCGAACCTTATCAAGATCAGGACGAGCATAGTTTTTAGCCAAAACTCCCTTGAGACTCGGATTGTCTTTTTCGATCGCAATCATTGCGTCATCTAGCATCTTTCCGATCTCTGGTTTCTTGGCGTTAGCTTTCAAATATTCCCAGCGAGCTTCTTGTGGCACCCAAAACACACCCTCGGCAAGATAGGCATCCTTGTCTTCTTCTTGACCAGCATAATAGTCCTTGTCATTTTTTATTTCATTGAAAACTTCTTCAAAAGAATCAGAAATGTATTTGAGAAAAATCAAACCAAGAACCACATGCTTATATTCAGCAGGATCCATGTTATTTCTCATTTTGTCAGCTGCCGACCAGAGAGTCTCTTCAAAACCAATATTTTCTCCGTTAGATTTTTTTGGTTGTTTTACCATATGTTTTGATAATTATTCAGGTATATACTCCTGATGACCACAATGACATGCAGTGCCATCATTTGTTGACATGCTAAAGTACGACCGTTTTGAAACGATAATAAAGTCCTCAAAGTTAGGATGGAATGATAAAACCTGAGAGTCTGCCTGCAATGATCGTATGAGCTTTCGGTCCGCTTCATCGGGAGTCGGATCAATAGAGCCGGGGTGGTTCATGAGCAGAATAAACTTCTTGGCCAAGAATAGAGAGAAGTAATGCCAAAGCATTTGAGTATCGAAATTCTTGGGAGATGATCCGAGGAAAACTTGATGACCGAGGAATAAGTTTTTGTCATCAAGATATATTCCAATAATCTTGGAAACATTTTCATTCTCCAAGTCTTTAAGAAATTTATATAAGTCCTCCGGATCACGAACCTGACCCTGAATGGGTAGTTCGACATCAGTCTCAACGATTTCAAATTTCTTCAAATATCGTTTACCTTCCTGATGTATATTTTCCTCTTTTTTATCTTCTTGTTTTTTCATAGCGATTTCCAATTAAAGTTTATATTTTTACATACCTCGTACCTCGGCCACGCCCGACACGCTTGACCTTACCAAGTTCAACCAACCGATCGAGTGCTTGGCGTACCGTTCCGAGTGCTATGTTCGTTTCCTTCACAATCTCACCCGGTCCTGCCTGTTCAACACCTGTGAGATATTTCCATACCTCATATTGCTTGGGAGAGAGAGTATCCTCAATTTTTTCTTCTTCCAGATACGATAGTGCCTTTACGGCTTGTTCTCTAATAACTGATAAAAAGAAATTAAGCCATGGCGAAATTGTATCGTGGTCGGTTTTAAATGTTTCTTGAGATTTACGGAGTGCAATATAATATTCGTCTTTTCTATGCTCAACCAATTGCTCGTGTGAGACATACTGAACGAACTGATAACCTGATCGCAAAAGTAAAAGATTTGTGAGAACACGAGAAAGACGACCATTACCATCTTCAAATGGGTGAATCTTTAGAAATTCAACGACAAAATTTGCGATGATCAAAAGATTGTGGAAACGATTTTTTTCAAAAGCATCGTTTGTCCAGTCAACAAGTTCCTGCATCTCTTTGCCGGTTAGAAAAGCCGGTGTGGTTTCAAACATTATCTTTGCAATGTTTCCATCCGGTCCAAGTACTCCGACAGTGTTCTCTTTCTTTTTGTAACCACCACGATGA
>JACCDN010063427.1_pt1 | contig 15648 bp, 9 predicted proteins | sample 7441691 | NCBI WGS metagenome assembly JACCDN01 (sample SAMN15323439, study PRJNA562643) | freshwater metagenome | isolation source: river surface water | place: USA:Blue River Watershed | collected 2017-08-16
ATATGCATGACAATCACGAAACAAAAATGACAACACTTCTTGAGCGTGGAGTTGAAAATATTTTTCCAAAACGCGAATTTCTCGAAGAAAAATTGAAAAGTGGCAAGCCTCTGACCATTTATTGTGGTTATGATCCAACTGGCCCGACGCTTCATATTGGGCACGCGATTACTCTCATGAAACTGCGAGATTTTCAAGATCTGGGACACAAAGTCATCATGCTGATTGGAGATTTTACAGCGTTGATTGGAGATCCGACTGACAAAGGTGCGGCTCGTGTGCGTCAGACTCGAGAGCAAGTGCTTGAAAATTGCAAACTCTACCAGCAACAGGCAGGGGCGATTTTGAAATTTGATGGAGAAAATCCTGCGGAACTTCGTTTCAACAATGATTGGCTTGGAAAACTTTCTTTTGCCGACGTCATTGAACTGGCGAGTCATTTTACTGTTCAGCAAATGCTTGAGCGTGACATGTTTGAAAAACGCATGCAAGAAGAGAAACCAATCTATCTCCATGAATTTTTTTACCCACTCATGCAAGGATATGATTCTGTGGCAATGGATGTGGATGGAGAATGTGGTGGAAATGATCAGACCTTCAACATGCTCTCAGGACGTGATCTCATGAAAGATCTCAAAGGAAAAGAAAAATTTGTCATTGCCACGAAACTGCTGGTAGATAGTAATGGAAAAAAAATGGGCAAAAGTGAAGGCAATATGATCGCACTTGCCGATACTGCAGAAGATATGTTTGGCAAGGTGATGCGCTGGAGTGATGATATGATTGTCAAAGGATTTGAACTTTGTACTCGCGTGCCAATGCATGAAGTACAAGAGATTGAAAACGCTATGAAAAATGGTGCCAATCCACGAGACTTCAAGCTCAACCTCGCCTATCATGTGACCCAGATGTTCCTTGGAGACGAAGCTGCGCGAAAGGGCCGAGATCATTTTGCCTCTGTTATTCAAAGTAGTGAAAAGCCTCTTGAAATACCAGAACTTCATCCAACTGCGAGTGATATCGTTACTGTACTAGTAGAAGCTGGTTTTGTGGACAGTCGTGGTGAAGCTCGCCGTCAGATTGAAGGTGGAGGAGTAAAAATTAATGATGAAAAAGTAGAGTCTCTGGAAGCGCAAACAAAACCAGGTGATATTATCCAAAAAGGCAAGCGGTTTTTTGTGAAGATTGTATAGTATGAAAAAAATAATCGAACAACAAATATTTGACCTGCTCAAAACGATCAATATTCAGGATGGTGATCTTTCTGTACCACCAAAACCAGAAATGGGCGATTTTGCTTTTCCTGTTTTTAACATTGCTAAAGAGCAGGGAAAAAATCCAGCGGAAGTAGCAAAGGAATTGGCGGAGAAACTTCAGGAAAATACTTCTGATCTGATCGAAAAAGTAGAAGCGTTTGGTCCCTATGTGAATTTTTTCTTGAATACTGGTGCCATTGCAAAACTCATTCTCGAAGAGATGCAAAACAAAAAAGAAAATTTTGGCGCAAATAAGAGTGGTGACGGAAAATCTGTCATGATTGAATATCCTTCTAATAACACGCATAAAGAATTTCACATTGGACACCTGCGTAATCTTTGCATTGGAAATACCCTCGTCGGTCTCTACCGAAAAAGTGGCTACGAGGTCATTCCTGTCAATTATCTCAATGATTTTGGTTCACATGTGGCCAAGTGTCTTTGGGGAGTACTCAAGCTTTATGGCGGAAAAATTCCTGCGGAGAATAAACAAAAATGGCTCGGAGATGTCTATGCTGAAGCGTCTGGTGCAGTAAAAGATAATGATGAGTACAAAAAAGAAGTTTCTGAACTGCAACAAAAACTTGAGGCCAAAGATCCTGAAATCTGGCCACTGTTTATGGAAACCCGTCAGTGGAGCATTGATAAATTTACTGAACTTTTTGAAGAACTTGGTGTTGAACACAAAGATGTCTTTTTTGAAAAAGATATCAAAGAAAAAGGGCAGAATATTGTTGATGAACTTTTGACCAAAGGTGTGGCTACGGTAGGGGATCGAGGAGCCATTATTATTGATCTGTCTGAATATAAACTGGATATTGCTCTGGTACGAAAAGCCGATGGCACAGGGCTGTATTTGACCAGTGATTTACCACTCGCAGAAGAAAAATTTAAAAAATACGATGTTGATGAAAGTATTGTTATTACGGGTATTGAGCAGAATTTTTATTTCAAACAACTCTATAAGATTTTGGAACTCCTTGGAATAAAGAAAAAACTTACCCATATTGGCTATGGCCTCGTAACTCGCCCAGAAGGAAAGATGTCTTCACGTCTCGGCAATGTCGTCTTGTACGAAGATTTGCGAGATGAAATTTTTGAAAAACTTTATCGTGAAAGTGAAGAGCGTCATCCTGATTGGGATCAAAATAAACTTGAAGAGACCGTGCAAAAACTTACACAGGCAGCATTGAAATTTTCGATGCAAAAACATGAAGCTGCAAAAAATATTGTTTTTGATATTAAAGATGCAACGAGTTTTGAAGGATTCACAGGACCATATGTTTTGTATGTGGTGGCTCGTATCAACAGTATTTTACGCAAAGCTTCAGCCACAAAAGAAAACAATACAAATTTCACTCTTTTGATACAATCAGAAGAAAAAAAGCTTTTGCTTTTAATGGCAGAATATGAGGGAGTAATCCAAAAAGCATTGGAAAATTATAACCCATCGGTTATTGCCAAATACTCTTTTGATCTGGCCCAAGCATTTAATGAATTTTATAACAAACACGATATTTTGAAAGCCGATACTGCTGAGCTGATACAGGCACGATTAGCACTGGCCCAGGCAGTGAAACAGACTCTTACGAATGCACTTGGTATTCTGACGATTGAAACGGTCGAGGAAATGTAGACGAGTATATTTTTTGTTCAAAGCCTTCTTATCAGAGGCTTTGTTTTTTTTCTTTTTTGAGGTATACTATACAAAAACTATTCATATTTAATTTTCCTTTATGTTTCAAAAACCATCCCCTCAAATTGCTCTCAGTGAAGAGCCACGTCTTGTTTCTTCTCATGATGAAGTCGAAACCGTGGTTGGCCCTTCTGTACACGTAGAAGGGGATTTTGCTTCTGAAGGAAATATCTTGGTAAAAGGAACCGTTTCTGGAAGTGTGAAGACAAGTAAACTTCTGACTGTTGAACCAGGTGCTCGTATTATTGCCAATGTTCGGGCTGGAAATGCAGTGATCGCTGGAGAAATCAAAGGCAATGTCAAAGTCATGGAACGACTCGAAATCACCAGTACTGCCAAGATCCTCGGAGATGTTGAATGTTCTGTTTTGGTGATTGAAGCTGGAGCGCTTCTTCATGGAAAAGTAGCTATGGACGGCATGGAAGCAGAAAGTGCTAAAGCTGATAAAAAGCGTATTGTACGCGGTAGACTTAAGGAAGATTACAAAGAAGAAATGGACGAAGAAGGTATTCAGTAGACTCATTGGGGGAAGTTTACTTTGCTTCAAGAAAGGTTGAATACTTTTTATGTACGTCTATTTATACGACAATTATCTCAAAGAAAAACGCTTTGATGCGACCATGAAAATGATCGAGACCCGCTTGACAGATTTTGGAATTGCGGGTAAAATAGTCAGGCTTCAGAATTTTACCAATGCCGAAGCCGTCATTGAAGATGAGATAAAAAAAGGAGCAAAAACCGTAGTTATTGTTGGCAACGACACTACCTTTGGTCATGTCCTTTCTCGTGCGGCAACCTGCCAAGTACTGTTTGGTTTCCTGCCAATAGGGGATCAGAACAATACTATTGCACAGGTGCTTGGTATTCCGATTGGACTAGAAGCCTGCGAAACCTTGTCTCGCAGAAGAAAAGTGTATCTTGATGCTGGCTGGGTGAATAATAAGTATTTTATTTCTCAGCTCCATATTGCTCCTGCCAATATTTTGGTCGAATATGACGAGAAATTTGCAGTGAGAGGCAGAGGTCAAGGATCTCTTCTGGAACTTGTGGTCTGCAATTTGCAGCCCTACAGTCTAAAGACTCGTGGTGGTTTCACTCATACGATTCATCCGCAAGATGGGAAGCTTGAAGCATTCCTACGCCCTATGAGAAAGAAAAGATTCTTTGGGGTGGAATATGAAGATCCAAGTGTGTTTCCATTTGAAGAAATGGTGGTCAGTAGTGATAGTCCGTTTGTCCTTGAAGCTGATGGAAGGGTAACCAAAGAAACACGGCTTAAGATTCGTTTGGCAAAAAAACAAATGCAAATGATTGTTGGTAAAGATAGACGTTTTTAAAAAATATGCTCAGGTGGCGAAACTGGTAGACGCACTACCTTGAGGTGGTAGCGCTCGCAAGGGCATGGAAGTTCGAATCTTCTCCTGAGCACCAAAAAAACAGGTCGGTCGCCTTACGCGACCGACCTGTTTTTTTTGTTTAGTTACTCAAAGTTGGAATTTTGAATGTGTTTGTGTCGATAGTTTTAATATTTGTGGTATCAAATGTATTTGTTTGTGTAATAGGGCATTTTCCATATGAATCGACGATTACTCCCTTTGCTTTGGCAACACATTCGCTGGTATAGGTAACTCCATCTCTGCCACAGACGACCTCACTGTCATCGCACGTTGGCTTTGGTGCACAGAAAGAAAGTGACGAACAGGCGCTGTCAGTGCAATCAATTTTTCCATTGCGATCATTATCTATCCCATCGGTACAACTATATTCGTTTGTGCCACAAGCATTATATTTGGTATAGACACATTTTCCATTCACACAGGAATTTTGGGTGCAAGAATTTTTGTCATCACAGCCACTACTACTGGTACATTCGGGTGGAGGAGTAATCGTGATTGTTGGGCAAGCACCCGTTGAGACGACTTTTACATTATCTTTTTGTGCAAAGCAGCTATTTGAGTAGCTTTTTCCATTGGAACCACAGACAGCGATTGATGGTTGTTTTGAACAATCTTGAATTTGAGGAATAACAATTGTTGATGTTGGTTTTTGTTCTATTACAGGTATTTCTACACATTTTCCTTTCGATATCACACGAACACCTGCTTTGAGTGCAGAACATTTGTTCGTATAGGTTTTTCCGTCCTCTGCGCACACCACGGTTGTATCATTTTGACATTCTGTCGTAGTTACTGTACTCGTCGAAGAAGGAATTGGTGGGAAAGAAGTGGTTGATGTGACGGATAAATCAAGATTCTTTTTTTCAATGGTGTCATCATTTATTTCGTTGGTAAGTATTTGTATCAATTTTTTAGTTTCGTCAAAAGTTTTTTCAGTGATTTGAACTTGATCAATAAGCAATTTTTGTTGCAAAGGAGTTTCTTGTTGCAATGATTCATTAATTTTTTTGATAAGATCATTTTGCTCAGAAAGTACCAATGTTTTTATCTCATCTGAAGATTGCTCTGCAATGGCAGACATTTTGAGTGCTGTTTGCATATGTTTTTGCGCTGATCCAAAATCTTTTTCAGCGATCGTTTCAAGTAATTGTCGTTTGTTCATTTCTCCATCTGCAAGGGTCAAAATTTTTACAAATTTTTGAGAAAATTCATCCATTTGTTCTGGCTGTGGAAGGTATTCAAATACAATAGGCTCAGCATCGAGAGTTTGGTATTCAAATTCTATATGTGCAATGGATTTTTTCAAGAATTCTTGTTTTTGGTCAGCTTGTTCTGATGGAATATCTTGGACAACCTTCAGAAAGGAATCAAGAGGAAGGGGACTGCGCAAATTTTTTGGAATATTTTTTCCTTGGCGAATGGCTTCAAATCGTTCATTTTCACGAAGCTCCGCAATATCGAGCATATATTGTGCTTTTTTACTTGGATTGAATGTGACACCAAGACGAAACGATCTCCAGGCTTCTTTGACTTTGTAGAGAGCACTTCCTGGAAGGATTCCAAGATTATCAGCAGGTCCTTCTGCCTCTTTTGCTTGATTTTGCTGTGCAATCGCTATCATACCAGCACCACTGAATGCATAATCAGCAGTGTTATTTGATTCATTGGTTTCATTGATCATGTTTTCAATATCCACGGTCAAACGTACAAATTGAGCATCTTTTGGTGCGGATGAAAGGGGAAATCTGACGATCCATTCATTTTCTTGGGCTTGTTGTCGAATGGTTTCTGCACTCGATTGGGCGCTGAGTCCTTGTTCAGACATCCAGTTTGCCTGGAGATCAAAATCTGCAAGATCAATATCTGTATTTCCAATATTTCGTACTCGAGCCACAATTGAATCTTTTTGTGTGATTACTTGATCAATGACCAAATCAGGTGCAAAAAAGTATTCATACGTGTTATTTTGGTACGACATTTCTGGAATTCGGTGATTGTGGTTTAGGGTGATTCGAAATCCGACGGCCTGATCAGGAATTTCTCGGACAGCTACATCGGTTTGGTATCTTTGGTTTCTCGCTACCATCAGTGCCATGGTATCAAAAGATGAAACGGTTTGTCCCTGATTTCCAATCCATTGAAAGAAAAATGGAACTCCTGCTTCATGGATTGAACGTGGTGCTTGGTTTTGGATAACAACAGGAATAACTCCTGTTCGGATAATTTCAGTGTTTCCTATATTGATCATGCGAAAATCAGGTCGTGGTGCAACCGCCCAACCATTATTATTTTCATTTCGCTCTTCAATCGTATTATTTGGGTCAACGGTAAATTCAAGAGACCCTGCATGTTCTGGTGGAAAGGCTCGAGAAAGAGCATCTGCTCGGACTTCAAAAATCCATTCACGCTCGCTGCTTGGCTGTACCATGAATCGTCTTGCGACAAAATCTTCTCGGTGAGTTTGCCACCCTTCTTCTTGGTGGAGCCAACGAGCTGAGAGAACAACTTCCAGAGGATCTGCGGGTATAAAGCCGCTATTGCCTATGGTAACGGTATAAATACCATTTTCAAAATTTACATCTTTGAAAAATAATTCGGGTGTATTGACTTGTGCATTTGCTTGGTCTGGTCGAATATTTTGGTTTATTTCCAATTGATCTCCTCGCATTTGTGCTCTTTCAAGCCAATATTGACAACGGATATGTTCAATATTTCTGATTTGATTATTTTGATTTTGATTGATTCCAGGAACAACTCCCATAAGTTGACATTGTGTCAGGTCTGCAGGAGTTGGCTCATCATAAAAATCATAATTTTCTGCCAAATATCGACACGCAGATTCTGTAACGTCAGCATATTCACTATTTGGATCAATTTCTTGCCCGAGAAGAAAAGGGAGGCATTGGTTTAATTGATTGGCATCTCGTAAAATTACAAAACCAAGTGAATTCAATGGATTTTGTGATTGGTTATTCTCTTGTCTTTCTTCTGCTGGGGTTCCATTTTTTTGTTCTTGTTCCCAAACTCTGTAGATCATTCTGGTGGTAATTTTTAAATTGGACAAAAAATTTCCATTTTCGCTGTTTTGTGATGGTGCATATGCATCAAGAAGTGCTTGGCATTGATTTGTCCCATAATTGGTTTCAGCCCAATCTTGGCAAAAACGTTCTTCTTCTGCGCTGATCTGTACAAATGATTCTCCGCAGATTGCTGCGACACAGGTAAATTCATCTTCTTGTGTCATTCGGTAGGATCGAGCTTCTATTGATCCATCATCAAATACTCGGCGAAGATCTGAACATGATGTGGTACCGAGAAGTAAATCTGCCCATCCATTACATATACGAAGATCACTGGCTCGAACGGTTCCTCCTGATTGGTGAGAGCACATGGTTTGTATACAAGACATTTGGCTGGCATGATTTTGAATTTCGAGTGCTTGACGTTTTTCTGGTTCAGAAAGTTGTTTGAAAGCGTCACTGATCAAGCTTCTCTGGAGGAGAGGACATTCGAGTGTTTTGAATTCTTGGGGTAAAATAACATCACACGCTGCTCGTGATTCTCTGCTGATGTTGGTTTGGTTTGGATTTGGAAGACATCGATATTCATCAATACAACGCTGTTCTACAAATACAGCTGCATCTACATAAGCACAGTCTGCTCTGCCAAAGGTTTGATTGGCCCAATCTCGGCATACGCTCAAGGTTTCTTGGTTCGCAGGATTTTGAGCACACAGAGTCAGTGCACAATTGTTTTGGTGATCTTGGCTCTGCTCAATGCGTGCAACCGTCAGTCGATCATCCTGATTATTATTTCTTCCAAACATTCTTTCAATCAGGCTTGCTTGGGGTATATTAATTTCTGTTGAATACACTGGTGTAAGGAATAAAAAACAGCCGAGGAATATGGTTGATAAAAATCCTCCCAAAAAATAAAAACGCTTCATAAAAGAAATATAAATACTAAAATTAATCTTAATATAGCATTTTTTCAGAAAAAAAACAGCCCCAGAAAGTGTATAACTCTTGGGGCTATTTTTGCGTCTTTTTTTGCTCTAAGCCGAATTTTGTTCCCCATTATGGGGGATGATCATTTCTCTTGAACAAACATTGCTGTTTGATTCTCTAACGAGCGAACTTTTCGACCCTGGAATCCAGGGGACGCTGCTCTTTCTCCAAGTAGGGTTTGTCACACGCTCCTGTCACCAGGGCGTATGTATCGTAGCATATGACTCGAGATCATATACCTCCATACACTTTTCACCTTTCCTCCGACTTTACGTTGGAGTAGTATTGTCTCTGTGACACTATCCCGCTTGGACTGTCACCAGCCCAAGGGTGGGTGTTACCCACTACTTTTGTCCTTTTTACAGCTGTAAAAAGAGGAGTTCGGACTTTCCTCCCCGACATACTATCGAGGCGATCATCAGCAAAAAAAGACTGTGTAAATATACTCCTTTTTGAGTATTTTGTCAAGTTGACCAACCCTCTTTTTTAGAGTAGTATACAGAAAACTTTGTACTTCTTTTATGAAACGTTTTCAACTGTTTCTCATGGTACTCCAGGTACCTTTTGATTTCCTTTTTCTTCTCTTTGCGGCTATTTCAGCTTTTTTTCTTCGCTTTACTCCTTGGGCAACAGATTTGAAGCCTATTCTTTTTGATTTAACACTTTCTGAATATATACAAAGAGCTTGTTGGTTTGCCCTTCTTTCGATTGTTTTTTTTGCACTCCTTGGTCTTTATCGACCAAACCCCAATCGTAAACTTGCCGCTGATGCCATTCGTATTTTTGTCGCTCTTTCTAGCTGTCTTGCTGTTGTCGCACTTTATATCATGTTTACGCAGCAATTATTTGATTCACGTTTCTTGGTTGCTGCGAGCTGGGTATTTGCTCTTATCTATGTTACGATCGGTCGATTTTTTATGTGGACAATACGGCGTTTGTGTTTTCGTATGGGAATTGGTCAAAGACGCGTTGCCATTATTGGCCATGATTCTGTTGCGGAAGAACTCAAAGCGACTCTCATGGGACAACCAGAGCTTGGCTACTGCGTAACCCAACACTTTGACCGTTTTGATACAGGAGCAAAACATTTGCTTGAAAAAGAATCTGTTGATGAAATAATTTTTGCCAATCCTCGCGCCAATGAAAAAGAGGCTCTCAAAGCACTTCAATTTGCTGACGCGCATCATATTATTTTCAAATATTCAGCAGATTTATTTGCTACACTCTCTGCCAATACTGCGCTCTATCCAGTAGGAAGTATTCCGATTGTAGAATTACGACGCACCCCACTTGATGGTTGGGGAGCTGTTGTAAAAAGATTATTTGATATTTGTGGGTCTTTATTTTTTATCATTTTGCTTTCACCTATCATGGTAATCGCTGCTATTGCTATAAAACTTGATAGCAAAGGTCCGGTTTTTTTCAAATATCAGCGAATTGGGAGATTTGGAAAACCTTTTACGTATTTCAAATTTCGCTCTATGGTTGATGGTGCTCATGCCAAGCGCTATGACCCAGAATTTCGCAAAGATGTAAAAGATCTACGGGGTTGGAATGAAAAAAATCCAATTGTCAAATATGAAAATGATCCACGCATTACCCGTGTGGGAAAATTTCTTCGTAAATACAGTATAGACGAAATACCTGAATTTTTTCTCTCTTTCTGGGGAAGCATGAGTCTTGTTGGACCTCGTCCTCATGAAAAAGAAGAAGTAGAAAAATACGAAGACGGACATAAAAAGGTTTTGTTTTTGAAGCCGGGAATTACAGGAATGGCACAGGTCTCAGGACGCAGTGATCTCGAATTTGAAGAAGAAGTAAAACTCGATGTACTCTATATTGAAAAATGGTCTTTATTTCTTGATCTTATTATTTTGGCCAAAACACCTCTGGTTCTGCTCAAAAAAAGAAAAGCATTATGAAGATTGCCCTTGTACATGATTATCTGGCGCAGGATGGGGGAGCCGAACGGGTACTCAAAGCCTTTCATGAGATTTGGCCAGATGCTCCTATTTTTGTTCTTTTTCATAGAAAGGGAAGTGTGAAGGGATTTGAAAATGCAGATATTCGTGAATCGTTTTTTCGTTTTTTGCCATTTGGTCGTACACGGTATCAATGGTACCTTCCTTGGATGCCGCTTGCCACAGAAAAACACAATCTCCATGATTTTGATGTTGTGATCTCTTCAACCAGTGCCTTTGCCAAAGGCGTGCTCACACGTCCGACAACACTTCATATTTCTTATTGTCATACGCCGACTCGGTATTTGTGGACTGATACACACGAATATATCGCAGAATTGAAGTACAATCCGCTCATCAAAGCTATGCTTCCACGTCTCATGCATCATATACGGATATGGGACAAAGCGAGTGTAGACCGCGTTGATCAATTTATTGCCAATTCACGTACTGTTAAACATCGCATTCAAAAATACTATCGACATCCAAGTGATGTTCTCTATCCTCCGGTTGATACAGATCAATTTGAAGTAGCAGAAAAACCAGGGGGTTATTATTTGGTCGGTGGAAGAATTGTTCCATACAAACGATTTGATTTGGTTATTCAAGTGTTCAATCGTTTGGGATGGCCACTCAAAATTTATGGCACTGGGCCTGATCTGAAGCGATTGAAAAGTTTAGCCAAATCCAATATTGAATTTGTTGGCGCAGTCGATGACAACCAAAAGGCGCAGCTTCTAAAACATGCGCGTGCTTTTTTCTATCCGCAAGTCGAGGACTTTGGGATTACCGCAGTAGAGGCGATGGCTGCTGGAGTACCGGTTATTGCTTATGGAGTTGGGGGTGTTACCGAAAGTGTGATCCCGGGTAAAACTGGAGTCTTTTTCAATGAACAATCTTGGGAATCACTTCTTGATACCCTTCTTCATTTTGATCCATTTGCTTGGGATAGAAAGGCGATTCGTGAGCATGCAATGCAGTTTGATGTAAGCAAATTCAAAAAGAATATGAAAGAATATGTGGAAGAAAAATACAAAGATTTTTTAGAAATGCAGAGATATGTTGAATCTCGGGATTGATATCAGTCCACTGACGACTTCGACACGAACCGGAGTTGGAGAATATACCTATGGACTTTTAAATGCACTTTTCAATATTGATAGGAATAATCAATATTTTTTGTTTTATAATGCTTTTGTTGATGTAGAGAAATATGTGCCTGACTGGAAGAGAGAAAATATTCACTTTGTTCAAACTCGCTGGCCCAATAAACTGTTTCATAGTAGTATCCAATTTTTAGGTTGGCCAAAGATAGATCGTTTGATTGAAAAGAAGAAAAAAATAAAACTCGATTATTTTTTTTCTCCCAATATTGGTTTTCAAAAAATTTCCAAAGAAACCAAACACCTTTTGACAGTGCATGATCTTTCATTTGAAATTTTTCCAGATTGTTTTTCTCGTAAAATGCAATTATGGCATAATTTTCTTTCACCCAAAAAACAATGTCAATTGGCTGGCCAGATTTTTGTTCCATCAAAAAATACGAAACGCGATATTCACGAGATGTATGAAATCCCAGAAGAAAAAATTACAGTAGTGTATCCAGGCATTTCAAAGGTGTATACCAATGAAATCACTGATACGCAAAAGCAGGAGGTACGAACAAAGTATAATTTGCCTGTGAAATATATACTTTTTCTCGGTACGATTGAACCAAGAAAAAACATTGAGGCCGTTCTGCAGGGGTTTGAACAGTTTCAAAAAAAGCATGGAAATGATTACCATTTGGTGATTGCTGGTGCCGGAGGATGGAAAAATAGAAAAATCATGAAAGCAATTGAAAAAAATAAAAGTGCAGCGTATATTGGTTATGTTGAGCCACTTGATAAACCTGCCCTCTATGCCATGGCCAGTGTATTTGTCTACCCAAGTCTCTATGAAGGATTTGGTTTTCCAGTTCTCGAAGCAATGGCCTGCGGAATTCCTGTTATAACGAGCAGCCGGTCTTCACTTCCCGAAATTGCAGACAATGCAGCGTATTATGTGAATCCTTCGTATCCGTCGGAAATTGCTGAAGGCCTAGATCGGATACTTGGTCCTACTGAACTTCATAATTTTTTTGTTCAAAAAGGAAAAATGCAAGCGGGCAAATTTTCCTGGGATAAAACAGCTGAACAATTTTTAAATTTTCTTGTATGAATACCAATGATTTTGATTACGTTCTTCCTGTTGAGCAGATTGCTCAAAAATCTGTTGAACCAAGAGATCATTCGAAACTGATGGTGATTGATCGGGATGTACGATCCATTGAAGATCGTTTGTTTTATAACATTGAAGAATATTTTCGCTCTGGGGATCTTTTGGTCTGGAATAATTCTAAAGTTTTTAAGGCCCGACTGCTTGGTAAACTCATGAATCAGAACAACGAAGGACTGTGGGAGCACAAACGCGAAGTAGAAATATTTTTGATCAAACCAATGGAAAATGTTGGTGTGTGGCAAGTGCTCGGCAAACCAGGCAAGCATATTGCACCAGGGACCAGAGTAGAAATAGCTGAAGATTTTTGGTGCGATGTGATGCTCAAAGAAAAAGAAGGAACGATTTTGGTACAATTTTTTGGAGCAGAGGGTGTATGTCTGTCCGAAGAAAAAGTACGTGAGTCTGCCAACAAATATGGTCATATTCCCATTCCTCCCTATGTTAAAGATGAACCCCATGAATTGGATTCTTATCAAACGGTCTATTCCAAAAATGAAGGATCAGTGGCAGCACCAACAGCTGGATTTCACTTTACTCCTGAACTGATTGAACGGTTAAAAGATAAGGGAGTAGAATTTGCAGAAGTCACGCTTCATGTCGGGCTCGGGACATTTCTCCCGGTCAAAGCTGAACGAATCGAAGATCATACTATGCATAGCGAGTGGGTAGAAATTACTGAGGAAAATGCCAAAAAGTTAAATCGTGCCAAATCAGAAGGCAGACGTGTTATCGCTGTAGGTACGACAACTGTGCGGACTCTCGAGGCTGTCGCCCGTCTTGATCGCGACAAAAACATACATCACTTCATTCATCCCTATCATGGAGAAGTGAATATTTTTATTACCCCTGGTTTTGAATTCAAAATTATCGATGCCATGATTACCAATTTTCATCTTCCAAAATCCACACTTCTCATGCTGGTCAGTGCTTTTGCAGGGGACAGAGAGTTTATGCTTTCATGCTATAAAAAAGCAGTCGAAGAAAAATATCGCTTTTTTAGTTTTGGTGATGCGATGTTTATTTTTTAATAAATAAAAAAAATCCTTCTTTAAACGAAGGATTTTTTGAGTTCAAGAAACCTATCTTCTTTTATTGCTTGGCGTATTTCTTTCATAAGATTTAAAAAGAAATGAAGATTATGCAATGTCGCGAGGCGATAGGCCAGCAATTCTTCGGCTTTGAAAAGATGATGGAGATAGGATCGAGTGTGATTTTTACAAGTGAAACAAGCACATCCTGGGTCAATGGGGCCAGTGTCAGTACGAAACTCTACTTTGGTAATATCAATGCGGTCATTCCATTTACTGTTGGTATTTTTTCCTTGCAAAATTTTTGGATGCACATAGAGTGTGCCATTGCGTGCAATGCGTGTGGGGGCAACACAGTCAAACATATCGACGCCACGTTCGACCACTTCAAAAAGATCAAGTGGCGAATATCCAAGCCCCATGGTATAACGAGGTTTTTCTTCAGGCAGAAGCGGTACAACCCAGTCAAGAATATTTTTGGTTGCTTCCATATTGTAGCCAATACTTTCTCCGCCAATTGCGATTCCATCAAAATCCATTGCGGAAATAGTACGCGCAGATTCTTGACGGAGTTCTTTATGATTAGCGCCTTGGATAATTCCAAACAGAAATTGTCTATAGCCGTGATAGCTTAAATTTTTTTTGTGTTCATCAATACAGCGAGTTGCCCAGCGGTGGGTGCGCTCCATAGCCTGCCGAGTATATTTGGTATCCGCATCATCGGGTGTACATTCATCAAAGGCCATGATAATATCCGCTCCAATCTTGTGCTGGATACGAATGGCTTCTTCTGGACTAAAACGATGTTTGCTCCCATCGATATAGCTACGAAAGGTGACACCTTCTTCATCTATTTCAACGAGTTTGTCATTTTTATTCTCGCTTTCTTTTTTACGATCTTTTTGAGCACCTAAACTAAATACTTGAAATCCACCACTATCAGTCAGGATAGGTCTGTCCCAGTTCATAAATCTGTGTAGCCCACCAAAATCCGCCAGCAAATCTTCTCCAGGACGCAAATGCAAGTGATAGGTATTACCAAGGATAATCTGTGCTTCAATTTTTTTGAGATCTTCAGTATCAAGACTTTTGACCGTTCCTTGGGTCCCGACAGGCATAAAAATCGGCGTTTCAATATCGCCATGGTCGGTATGGATTATACCTGTGCGTGCAGCGGTATTTTTTTCTTTGTGGGTAGTTTCAAAAAACATATAGGCCTATATTAGGCTATTTTGAGAGAAAAAGCAACTTTTTTCGTCTCTTCACGGGATCTGAAATGGGTGTTATAATCTATATGAGATGGTCAAAACTGCCATTTTTTTATGAAAAAATCATATATTATCTTCAATACGCTTTGTGTTTTTTTTATTGTCTTTTTGGCTTTAGGCAGTTTTTGGCTGGTACGAGGAATAATACGCGACAATGAACGAGAGCAAGAAAAAAAAGATCTGAGGGAAATGGTACACAAAACACAGAAACAAAAACCAACCAGTATGCCTGTGGTAAATCATGTACCTCCTACTTCTAGTGTCATAGTTGCTGCTTCACCAACAAGTACAACAGAATCTATCCCAACCTCTACACAGACACCCGCTCCAGTTGAAACAGAAACACCTCTCCCACCATCAATCAATCTTGATGTTCCTTTTACGTCCCAAGCTCCAGAAAAAATCTGGACTCAGCCCTGGCAAGATGCTTGTGAAGAAGCGGCGGTTCTGATGATTGATGCCTATTACAAAGATCTGACGCTTTCGATTTCTTATGCCAAAGACGAACTTATTAAAATGGTAGATTGGGGAGAAGCTCAAGGCTGGGGACTGAGTATTGAAATAGAAAAGATTCAATCGCTGTTTGAAGATTATTTGAAAATAGATCGCACGGTAAAGTTAGTTGAAGATCCGACGATTGAGGAGATTAAAAAATATCTTGCACGCGGCGTGCCTGTCTATGTGGTAGCTGATGGAAAAGTATTGCCAAATCCAAATTTTCGCAATGGTGGACCAGAGTATCACGCCTTGGTGATTCGTGGGTATACGGAAACAGA
>JACCDN010517472.1_pt1 | contig 15642 bp, 15 predicted proteins | sample 7441691 | NCBI WGS metagenome assembly JACCDN01 (sample SAMN15323439, study PRJNA562643) | freshwater metagenome | isolation source: river surface water | place: USA:Blue River Watershed | collected 2017-08-16
ACCAGCCCCATTAATAAGTATATCTACTCGACCAAATTTCTTAATAATTTCAGATAATGCAACTTGGTGATCTTCTTTTTTCGATACATCGATTGCAAAAGACATAACGTTACTGAAACCTTCTTTTTGCAACTCCTCTTCAATCAATTGAGCCTTTTCAATTCGAAGATCAAGAATTGCAACTGAACACCCAACACGCGCCAATCCACGAGCCATTTCACCGCATAGATGACCTCCAGCCCCAGTTATTGCCGCAACCTTACCCTCTAAATTAAATAATTTTTCCAAAGAGGAACTCATTGAATACCTTTTCTCATAGAATTCATCATCATTTGCATTTGTTCAGCCCATTTCCATAAAACGAATAAATCAGACCCCAGGATTGCAAAGTTATATCCAAGCTTAAAAAGTGCTTCGACACTTTGAGGATTTGCATCAGCAACTTGAGTCCCGCAACTTTTTCCAAAGCGTTCACATGCAGCAATAACTTTTTTAGAGGCCTCAATAACTAAAGGATGATTTGTTTGGCCAGGAACTCCGAGGGATCCAGATATATCCAATGGACCAATCATCACTCCATCAACCTCCTCAAAACTCAATAACTCCTCTATGTTTTGAACCCCAGTTATTGATTCAATTTGTATAAGAAAAGAAGATGTTTCATTCCAATTATTTATGTACTCATCAAAATCAAATCCATATGCCTGGGCCCTATTCACACCATAAGTTCTTTTACCAATGGGGGGGTACTTGACATTATTTATTAAGGCTTGAACCTGATCAGCAGTCTCGACCATCTGTATCAATAATCCATCAGCCCCAGACTCTAATAATGGCTTCAAATAATCATTGGAGTGGGACACTGGGCGTGGAATACAAGGAACCCCCTCAAATTGACTAGCGGCAATAATCCTCTGCCCCTGTTCAATCGAAATAGTAGAGTGCTCCATGTCAATAAACATAAAATCAAACCCAGATCTTGCCAAGGTTTCTGTTATGGATGGATGAGAATAACTCACCCAACCAGCAAATAGTTTCTCTCGATTGCGTAGTCTATTTTTAAGCTTTAATCTTGTTTCAAAAATCTGGTTCATATATGAATTGAAATTATTAACCTTAGAGCATTGGCGGTAATGTACCTATCACTAACTTTTAGCAAGTAACGCCTTGACGACAGGATGCAAGTGCAATAAGCCAACCAGAATTCGCTCATTATTAACAACCGGCAAATCCCAAATTCCCTTAGCCTCCATCTGAGCTACAGCAGAACTTAAAATTTCTTCTTGGCTGGTAACAGTAGGATTTTCTTCAGCATGATCAAGTGCATCATCTACAAAAAAAGCAGAAAATGGCTTTTGAATTTTCAATAGCTTCCTGCGGATATCTCCATCGGTTAATACCCCTAGCAATTTACCGGAATCATCAATGATGCAAGCAATCCCCAGTCTATGCCTACCCATTTCCTCTAGCGCCTCCTTTAGCAGCATGGTTTTAGGTACAACAGGGATAGCATTTAAACCAATCATAACTTCACCAACAAGAACTTTTTTAATCGTCGACATGAACGTTATCCTCCCCACATTTATCCATTAATTCGAGCCTAAACTCATGGAGGGCCTTAGCTTGAAATAAAATTCTTTCTAGATATTTAATATCCAGAACAGTATTAGCATCAGATAATGCATTAGGGGGATCGTTGTGAACCTCCATAAATAATGCATTAATTCCAGAGGCGCAGGCTGCTCGGACTAAGTGAGGAATAAACTCACGCTGTCCACCAGATATATTTCCCATAGAAGTCGGCAGCTGAATTGAATGTGTTGCATCAAAGCAAACAGGGTATCCTGTTTTGGCCATAATTGGAAAGCAAGTAAAATCATTCACCAACATGTTGTAGCCAAAAAAAGTTCCCCTATCTGTTAATAAAATCTGATTATTTCCGAATGACTCAATCTTTCTAACAGAATTTTTCATATTCCATGGGCTCATAAATTGCCCTTTTTTCAGATGAATCGGTCTATTTGTTTCAGCTGCAGCCCTCAAAATTGATGTTTGACGACACAAATACGCTGGGACTTGGACCATATCACAAACTTCACCAGTTGCACTAGCCCATGCAGAATCAGAAAAGTCAGCCGTGACTGGAACCCCAAACTCATTTCTCACATCTGACAATATTTGCAAACCATCTTCAATTCCAAGACCATGAAAACTGTCTAATGAAGACCTACAATCCTTGTCGTAGCAAGATTTAAAAATCCAATTAATTCCTACGCGACGACAAATCTCAGAAATCTTATCAGCCATCATGAAAGCATGGGCTCTACTTTCTATTGCGCAAGGCCCTCCAATAAATACTAGCGGATTTCCCTCTCCTATTTTAACTTTTGCAACTGCCCCATAACCAACATTGATAGTTTTCATAATTTTCATCACCGATGTTTAATTTATAAACATTAAAAATTTACTCTAATATCAATAATCTAATTTTTTATTTATTCATATTAAAGTAAACCAAGTTAAATCAATCTTTACATTCACAACTGTATAAGACTAGTCATTTTTCTTACCACAGGTAGCATAACATCATTAGGGTTTTCGGATTCCGCATTTATTAAAGAAATTGTTTGATCCGTTCCAGTTCTTGGAATTCTAAAAGAATAGATTGATATAGATTCATGACCGTCAAATTTTTTGCAAAGTTTTTCACCAGCAATTTTGGCATCTATATACTCTTCTAACTCAGGTAACGGCTGATTAATTGCCTCAGTTGAAGGGTAAAATAAAACCACTTTATCCCGTTTTTTGGCAAAAGAATCAATTATAGAATTAAAACTATTTACATAAATTTCATAGAATGATTCATACAGCTTTACATCATAGGAGGAATTTCTTTTCCCAAAAATTTTAGGTGTTGGGAAGTAATACACTTGATTAAAGTTGCCCAGATTAGATATCAAATGTATATCCTCAGGCATTTTTATTTTAGCAATTGAACATTTCTGACCCATTGCAGACACTTGATTTGCTACCATAAGACAATCATCATAACCAGTTGAATATGTTATTAATGATTTACCACCACCCAAAGCTATAATTTTGGCTACACTCTCACCTAAACCTCTAGATCCTCCAATAATAAGAGCATTAATTTCATGAAACTCTGTTTTACTAATTTTAGCTTGTAAATCAATTAAGGAAAACGTTTCATATGGTTTTTTAATAAGCAAAACTTCGCAGTCACAGATTAATGAGGCAGCATTAATTTTAATTTTCATTAAATTAAATCTGGCATCAATATTTTGAACAATAATATTTCGCTCAAATTTATTATTTCTAAGATTTATATTGGCTGATAGAAAAAAAGATCGCAACCCCGGATATCTCATTCCAACAACCTCAGAAATTGAAGAAATTTCAGCGCAGAACTCTATGCTGTAAGCAGCAACCATATTAGGAAATAAGTTTTTCGCCAAATCAAGCTGGCCAACATAAAAAAAATCTTGAGGGGGAATTTCCTCCAAATCAGAAATGCTATTATCGAGCGGGGCACTAAGTGGTAATTTACAACTCAAATTAAATTTATGATGCTCAATTTCTGAGTCAAAGCTCAGACTAATATCATAAAGAATTACTTCACCAGAAGTAATTTGCAATTTATTTTTAACATTATCGTAATAACAAAGAACCTCGTCATCTAAAAATATAGGGTGTTTAAATTTAATTTTTATTGCTGACGGTTTCAGGTTAAAAAATGAGATAAATGAATCTAAAGCCCACATTAATCCATGAATTCCATGAACTACACATTGCCCGGCAATAGACCTCCTTGCAGCAATAGGATCAACATGAATTGGATTAAAATCACCTGAGAATTCTGCAAAAGCTACCTGATCTTTTAATGAAAAAGACTTTGATGCCACTAGTATTTTTTTATAGCCAACCATTAACCTGGGCCTATCGGATTTTTTTTAAATTTTATCAGCTTATCACCAGAGATCTATAACCACTTACACAAAAGCACCAGCTTAAAAGTCCTCAACCCTCCGAAATCCAAAAGAATCTAAAGATTCCAGAACTTGTTTTGAGCACACAACTTAAGCTATAGACCCCAGGTTTGATTCCTGCAATGCAGACCAATAAGCTTGAATAGACCATTGTAAACTAGCTTGCGCTGGCAAATTCTTTGAATCGTTCAAGCTTGCAATTATTGAAATACATTAAACATTGACCGAATTGAAACCATTTAAAGTGTAAAATTCAGGGATGAATTATTTCCTTAAATACAGTTATCAACTACTTTGTAAGAAATAAATTTCTAGGCGTCGGCCCTCATCTAAAACACTTTTTTCAGGTTTTACAACTCACTTGAAAAAATTAATTCAAAAATTCTTAGCAATATTTAACTTAAAACTTACTAAATTTCATGGAAGAAATTTTGACGAGGTTTTATTAAATATTATGAAAAAAATATATAGCAAAGATAGCAAATTAATTTTTTTTGATATCGGCGCTCATCGTGGTGAATCCATAAAACGCTTTATCCGACTGGCCGGAAAGTCGCCTTATGCCATTTTCTCATTTGAGGCCGCAAAGCCACTGTATGAAGAATTAATTAAAAAATTTCCTCCGCCAACAGCAGTCACACCATCTAAATCAACTATAAATATTTTTAATAATGTAGTAGGTGCATCTAACGGAAACTTGGAGTTTAATTTTCACCCCACTGCAACTGGAAGTTCCAGCGCTCTAAAGCATTTAGATAACACATTTTTTTCAACAAGGCGTAATTTAGATGGAAATTTAATTAAGCTCCGAGTAGACTCTATAAGTTTAGATAATTTTTATATAGAAAATAATATTACACATAATATTAGTCTTTTAAAGATTGATGTTCAGGGCTATGAGGATGATGTATTTAAGGGAATAAAAAATCTGATTAATAATCAAGTTATTGATATTATAGAAGTTGAAGTAATCGCTGCTGATGTTTATGAAAGGAGAACATCCTTTTATACAACAGAGAAATATTTAGAACCTGCTGGGTATCGGCTGGTTGCATTGCTTCCCGACGGAAGGCATACTTTCTCACCGTTTGATATCATCCAAAATCCAGAACTGCAGTTTGATGTCATTTATGTAAGTAACAAAGTATTTGAAAAAATTACGCATTAATTTTTTACTTACTTTTTGAATTTAAGCCCATGAAAACTCATCACCTGGATATTTCGAAATTTATCTGTCCAGATCTTTTTCTAACTTAAATTGTCTGCAATCCCGATTGATGCCAAGTCTAATTTGGCCTTAATCTGGCTCCCCCATGTGTGAGCTTGAGCTTTTTCGAGCGGGCAACCCAAGCCAACTCTAGCGCCATATATTTACATGGTTTAGATAGCCAAACCGGGCTGAGCAACAGCCTTCCGGATTATTTTGCCATTATTAAATTGATCATGTCACCAACATTTTTAAGCGCCTCTATCTCAGACGAACTAAATCGAATTTTGAAAACCGCTTCCACAGCTAAAACTATGTTTATTTGAGCTAAAGAGTCCCACTCATCAATATCTTTTGCTGAAGTAATATTTGAAATAATTAGGTCATCATCATCAAAAATATTTCGAAATATTTCTGTTAATCTAACAACAACCTCTTCACGACTAATATTCATATATCACCCTGCAGTAATGTTGTTCTTTTAGGTTAAACGCATTTAATTCCATCTGATATTCAAAAATATCAGAAGTACTATTTCCTTTTTGACTAAAACCTAAAGAATGAAATAGATTAGCCACTATGGAATTTTTATCTGTTGGAATATAGGTGGCATTGATTATTTTAATATTATTTTTTTTACAATATTCTACAACCCACTCAAATATCGCATTTTCTATCCTACGCTTGAAGATTCGGCAACTCAAAACCCAATTCACTATTTGAACAACATTTTCACTTTTTTTCAAACGTATGATTGAAACAATTCCATAATCTCCAAATCTATCTTTAACTTTAAAAGTAAACAGTATTTCATCTTTAACAATTAAATCAATTTCACCAGGACCAATACGCAAAGTTGTTAAATTAAATTGGTTGGTCTTATTAAAAAGCTGCACAACCCTTTCAACATTACTATCCTTGAGAGATTCTACAAAAATAGAAGTTTCTAATCCCGCCAAAAAATCTTCTTCATTGCCAGACAACACCTTTACCTCATCTCGCAATTTATTATCTCTATAAGAGTCTGCGCGCAATTGATCTTCTTCAGTAAGTGCAATGCTAGTATAAAAATATCCAGCACCCTCAAGACAATCGATAAAGTTAATTACGTTATCACCAACTTCTGGGACAGCAACTTCTCTCAAGTTTGTGCGTACCTCCTGACGCTCTACCGGGTTATCATCCACAAACACAAATGAATCCAAGCCCAAATTTAATTCCTCTGAAATTTCTGAGATGTACCTTGACTTTTGATCCCACCCAATTCGAATCGATGAAAAATCTTCGACTTTTAGCCTCATGCCATCCAGCGAGAATCCCTCTAAAGCAATATTTGGATTGTTTTTTGAACAAATAGCAAGAATGACTCCTTTTGATTTTAAATTTAAAATATACTGCTGAAACTCAAAGTAAGGCCTTCCTTGAGCCGAGTCCGGACCAATGTGTAAATTATCAAGCCCATCATCACCTATAACCCCCCCCCATAAGGTGTTATCAAGATCAAGAACCAGCACTTTTTTGGGCGGCCTATAAATAGATGAAATTGCTATTCCTAAGTATTTTCCTAGGGAAATTGAAGCTAAGGCGCTAAGCTGATCACCAAATGAAGCCCAATTACGCCTGTCATACCAGTTAATTGAACCCACCCTGTCAACCAAAACAGAAATACAACACAAATTTACATTATTAAATTTATTAACTAGCTTATAAATTTTTTCATTAAGTTGATTCAAAGAACATAGGGCTGATGTAATTTCATGCTGATTGTTATTTGTCGTTGGCAAAGACGGAAAATCACACTGGATTACCCTTATATTTTTCTGAAGACAATACTCAAAAAAACCATCAAGCTCAATCAAGAGCTGTCTTTCAATATCTTTAATCTGTTGAGATAAATAGGGAATAGATAAACTGTCATGAAAAGGTAAAATTACAATGAGGTCATATTTAACCAATTTACTGCGATCTACCCCACTCAAGATTTGAAAAATATTACCCCAGCCCAAAGACTCAACATCAGCATCTAGCTTACAATCAGCGCAGTAAACTCTTAGCCAATCGATTAATTCATGAGTGCCATAACCGCCAATTAAAGCAACATTAATTTTTTTAAAATTAGAATTTTTAAGCGTACTTAGCAATTTTTTCTTAGTCAAAATCATCTTAGCAACATCTTCAACTCCAAAATCAATCAACATTTTTCAACCTCATTCGATTCATAATTTCTAAAAAAATTGCATCAATAGATGTCTGATTGGTGATATGAGTATTATCAAGGCTGTCACTATTGGTAAGAGCCCTTTGCTTTTGATTTCCTAAATGCCTATTAACCGGCAAGAAATCAATATCCATTTTTTTACAAGTTACCATCAGAATTTCATTAACTTCATCCAACCATTTGAGTCTCTCAGCATGACTCCCCAGGATAGGGTAAGGCATGACTCGTAAAAAATTTTTTAAATCTTTTTCACTAGAAAGTAACTCCCCCTCACAATCTGTTGGGAATACAACTTCAAATATTCCCAACTGCGAACCAGGCCACTTACGCTTAAATGCAAAAATAAAATCTTCAAAAAAATACTGAACAGCATCTCTAAATTTATTCATCAACTCCTCTTGGCTGATCTTGGGGCCAAATTTAGTTAATTGTGTGAACAATGTTCTAATGTCAATACTTCCAAATGAAAAAGCAAAATATCGATCCGAGATATCCTCTCCCTTTTCTAGGTGTTCTATATCTAAAAAACAACATTTAATATATGTGTCAATATTTCCAGAAAAAAACATTCCCATAATAGTTCTCGGGCCAAGCCACAGAACATTAGGAACCACCCCATTGGCTTCCAATAACTGCCTTGAACATCGACAATAAAATTCAGAGTGCGAATCACCAACTAGATACACGTGGCGCTTAAAATTCAACTTTGGCCAAAAAACAAAAGACAAATTATCGTCTTCTAGCTTTGTAATTAAATTAAAAAAAAAATTTACTTTAATATTTTTATTTAGCAACTTCTCTACTGATAAAAATCTTCTCTCATGATTTGATCTAAGATTTCTAAATAAAATGTTTTTTATCTTTATAATTAAATAATTGTAAAATTTACATATATACTTATTTTTTGAAAAAAATTTATCAACTAGCCTTGCTGTTAGTATTAGCACATAAATTCTCAGCAAAAAAAATAAAAATAATAATTTATTGAACATTACTAATGCAAACTCAATTTATCGAATAGAAATAATATTAAACATTGGAAGGTATAAACATTTTTTGAAATGCCGATAGACTGTCGAGTGATTTTTTTGAATTGATTTGATAATTTACCGCATTATCATATGGTTGAAAGACTGCAAATCCAAGATCTCTATATCCCTCAATCGGCATACGTGCTCTATGCACCCCTCTGGTATCCTCAATTACAACTGTTCCTGCCTTAATAAATTTGATTTCACGTTCAGGGGAGCATGAGGGGTAAGCTTCATCTACCTCATAGTCGTCAAAATATCTTTTGCCGTTTAACAATGAGAATTCATCATGAGTTCCTCTGATAAACTCATGAGAACCATTTTCAATCTTGCAATCTGACAAAAAGAAAAAAACTTTGAGCAAGTAATGTTTGTGGTTTAAATCTCTATGCCAAAAATGGTTCATGGTCCTGTATTTTGCTGGAAAATTTCTTCTAACGTAGGCCTCAACCAATTTAGGCACCAATCCCATATAACTAGCTATTACTTTTAAAAGACGTTCATTCAACCATGTATAAAGATATTGATCGGAGTATTGCAACATATTAACTGTTAGAGTACTGGGGCTGTACTTAGAAGTTACTTCCATCAATGAAGTTACTTCTTCTTTTGAAAACGACAACTGACGTTGAACTAGCTGCTCTTTATCAAGAAAAAAATAATTATCAATTAGATCGGCATCTCTAACTGGATCAACCAGTGACTGTCCGAAACATGGCACCTCAAAATTTAATGCCTCTAGTTGCTCTTGAAACTGAGATTGCATCGTATGCAATAAGTTTTCAGGTATGAAATTCTCAATGGCAACAAATCCATCTTTTCTTAGAGTATGCAACCATTGCATCTCCTCCTCATTCAAAATAGGGTTAGCCTTTGAATAATTTTTGAATAATTTTCTATACCTTAGTCTATATGCAACTTGCTGAAAAAAACTTTTCTCATTGGTTAAATACATAATATCCCCATACTTATCTGATGCTTATCAACCACTCAACTAGCACGCTTCAGAATAACTCTCAGCCACCATGCGGGCTGAGATGATCTGATATGTGCATTTGTTGTTTTAATGACTAACTTATGTAAACTTGAAGGTAAGAAATTTAAATCTCTAATCAATACTCCAAGAACCGCCTCAAGCCTTAATTTGATAAATCCTCTTATCGTTACATTGACACATTTATCAACCAAACCATTCTTAGTCAACGAATCAATTGTTTTTCCAAAGTAACCTATATCAATGACATCAAATGATAGTTGATTGAATAAATTAAAAAATGATTTCTTTTCAAAAAATAAGAGATGTGGCTCATCTAAGTCTTTGTGTACCCAATCCCTACATGGCACCTCTATAAAAATACAGCCATTAGCTTTTAGAAAAGATTGGTATCGCCCCAAAAATTCACAAGGCATGGCAACATGCTCCAAAACATGTGAAATGATTATCAAATCGTATTGACAATCCAAGCTATTAAAATCTCGAACATTTACCCCATTTAAAATTAAATTTGAATGACATTGCTCATCCATCTCAATTGCGTCATAAAAAATATTGGGATTTTTATCTAGTATGTGTTTTGCCAAATGCCCCCCGCCAGGGCCAATCTCTAAAACTCTAAATGATTCAGTAGAATTAATATTTAAATGTTTTTCTAGATATTTGTATCTAATAATTGCCATTCCTTCAAAAAATGCTTCGGAATCCCTGCTTCTTGAAATTCCACCATGAGCAGAAAAAAAATATTTTGAATTATATTTATATAAATCCTCATCAGATGGTAATGGCCAGGCAAATACCAGCTCACAGACTTTACATTGATTTAAAAAACTATGGTTAAATAACCTATTACTTGAGCGATACTTTCTAATGATTGTTAAATCTAATGAGCCGCATACCGGGCAGATTTTACTTTCCAAAATTATCCCCTGAATAAAGATGAATTTCGAGGCTCTAAATTATTAAACCAATCGCCAAGCTCCATAGAGCCAGATATCAACTTAACCCCTTGGCAACCTCTATCAGACTTAAAAATTAATCCTGAAGGGTCATAAAAAATAGATTCGACATTTAATTCCCTAGCGATAAATGCTGTTGAAGTAAATGGGGCAGAAATTACGGGGCCACCAAACTCCTTAATCAATTTGTATGCCGAAATATTAGAGTCAACTGCTATAACACCAGATCTATTTTCAAAATAATTAGAATATGCCCAATATTTCATATTAGAATGGATAGATTTATTCCTTTTCTTTTTCCATATAATCGCGTAATCGTTCTCAACTGCCCATCTATAGATATGATCTAAAAACATGGTGCAATTAACATAAGTTCTATATAGCGGATAGCTCCCCATAGGTAACAACGAAGATAATTTTGCAGGGGGCACATCAAAAACTATAATATGTTTCTTATTGGCATTAAAGTTAATTGCCAATTTTGCATCAGAATACCAAATACTGTTTGTTTTTATTACTTCTGTTACAGTTTTATTCAACAACCCCTCTGTCCATGCGGCATAGTCATTATCCCACATAAAAATTTTGGGCCACGTCATAGATGTATAACCTAATTCAGGTGGTGGAACTCCATAGATTGTTTCATACTGAGGATAGCTTCCAGCATAAAAAAGGAAATCAATTTTTTGTGAGCAATAATATGTCCACAGAGGCCTATAAATATGGCCATTTATAGTAAATATATATTTATAGCACCTATTGTTTGGCAATGAGTACTTATACCAAGCAGCCATAACTGCCTCAGAAAATAATATCGGAACTCTCCAGCAACCAAAAAAAGAGATTAATACAACCCATATAAATGATAATAAAAACCAAAGGTGATACTTAACCCGATTTAAGCCAGAAATTTTGGGGAATATATAATTATATTTCTTGAAATTTATCCCATTATATTCAAATGAATCCACATTTACGTTATACCTTATCTCATCAGGCTTTATTTCCCAATTTTTTAAACACCAATTAATTAAATTGTACTGCGTTTCATTATTGCCATTTTTATAAGGTAAACATGGTTCAGTTATATCAACATAAGTTACATACGGGGAAGAATCTATATCCCTTGATTTTAATGAATGGATATAGATCAGTAGACCCTTAATTAAATATTTTTTTATTGAAAATAAGAAAATTAGATGAGAAATCGGGTTAATCTTAACCCCGTATTTTTTGAAAAACCGTCCCCATACATTTGGACAGATCAATACAACATATTTTTTTTTGACCAAAGAATATATAAGACTTCCAGATAAAAATCTATCAAATAAATTGAGCATTAAATACTGCCGTAAAACTATCTCTTTATCCTTGACCAATTCACCTATTATAAAATTGGACATCAATGTATTTTTTAATTTTATTTTTAACTCAGTAATATCTGACTTAATTTTTAACAATAGAGTTGGATTAGAATTATGATGATAATAACTCTTATATATTTTTAGCAATCTAATTTGATTTGCTAATCTATATCGCATAATTTATAGCGAACACCGCCATCTATAGCAATATTTGCCCCATTAATAAACTGTGATTTGAAATTTAATATATTTAAAATAATTTCCACCACATCATTTGGCTCACCTATATTGCCAGATGGATGTATTTTTTCCAATTCTTGGACTTTGTCTAAATTATCATTAAACCCAGCGAGCAGCATATCAGTTTTAATTGCTGCGGGCGATACCGATACTACTTTAATTTTTTTACCCCACTCTATAGCCATTGCCCGAGTTAAGGCAGACATTGCCGATTTGGTTACCGAATAAAGTCCAAACCTATCTTTAGTCAAATCCTCATGAATACTTGTGACATTAATTATAAAACCTGAGTTATCAGACAACTGCTTATGAAAAAATTTTCCAAGAAGAAATGGCGCCATATAATTAATCGCGCTAGACTCCAGCCAATCTTCTGTATCACACTCCAACAAAGCCTTATTTTTTTGAATTGCTGCCATGTTAATAATTGCAAATAAGCGGCCATCAATGGCGGGCAAATCGATTAAATTCTTATTCATTAAAATCTGATACGAGTCGTCATATACATATTTATGTAAATCGATTTTGACTTGAGTAAAGTTCTGATGTGGTATTTTTAATTCAATCAAATCAACCCCAATGACTGAATATTTTTTTTTAAGCAATGCTTTAACTAGGCTGGAACCTATACCACCAGATGCCCCTGTTAAAATTATTGTTTTTTTGTAGCTATTCATTAGAGATTACCCTAAAAATTCATTCATTTTCTGAATTGCTAGCTTTGATGTCTTGATAACTGCATCTATAGTGTTAGATGCATTGTGTGAACCGAATATGCAATCCAGCTTAATTAATTCACTACAAACTTCCAGTGGCTCATTTTCATAAACATCTAAAGCAGCAGAATGAATAATGCCAGACTTCAAGCCAGAAATAAGGGCTCGCTCCTCAATAAGCCCCCCTCTACTCACATTAACCAAGCGCACTCCCTTTTTTAAATTGGTAAGTATATTTTGGTTAAAGATATGTTTATTTTGCTCTGTCAATGCGCATGTAAATACCAAAAAATCTAGTTCATCCAACCGATTTGGCAAAATTGCTCGTTCAATAGACATACCGTTTAAGTGATCAGACAAATATGGATCATATCCAATTACACGCATATCCATTGCCAACAATCGATTAACTAGATTACGGCCAATATCTCCCAATCCAACTACACCAACTGTTTTATTAGCTAATGAAATACCACATATTTTGAGCCACTCACCACGCCTTACAGCCCGATCAATTTGGTAGGTACCTCTTGCCAAACCAATAATATAACCAAGGGCAACATCTGCAACCTCCTTACCAAACATACCAGGGGTATTTGTAAACTTAATTCCACACTCTCTGCACGAGTTAATATCAATATTATCAATACCAATACCCCACTTTACTATCGCACGTAATTTCCCATTAAACCCAGCATTTAAAACCGTATGATTTGCATAATCATCCCCAACAATCCAGCCATCAAACTGTGGGACCAACCTTATTAACTCTTGCTCTGGCAATACTTGATTAACTTTAGGGGCGAAGTAATCAAACCCATACTTTTTAAAATCTGCATGGAATTGATTAATTTGATTAATCATTGGTGGGCATGTAACTAATATATTCATATTAAATTAGGCGTCTTTTACAAATGAGGCCAAGGCCTCTGCGATATTCCAATCTTCCTGAGTATCAATATCTACTGATTCAATCTTAGGAGTCACAAAGATATCAGGTAAAACACCGATTCTTGCATTGGCTTTTAGAAAACTCTCCCTAGAAAATACATATAAACATGAATTTTCCTCATAGATTGGAGCTAAATTTTGTGTTGGAATTAGATTTTTTGGGTCATGATTTAAGGGATGATATGCATCTGAATAAAATCTGGCTTGAAATTTATTTACGCTAAACAGTGAATCTTTTCCGCTTGGCAAAACATACTCATAGTAGTGTGTAATTGCACCTTTAATTGTTTTACTGCTCAGCAATGGGTTAGTAGTGTGGGTCATTACATATGCACTTGAATCAATTGCATTAATATCATCCAACAACACACTATTCATCGAGACTTCATCGCCACATATCTCCATTGGCCTATCTCTTATCAAAATTCGATCTGAGTTAGTCAATCCAAATGATTTAAGAATTTCTCTTGCATCGGTGTTTATAACAACTAAATCAATATTTTGAACTTCAAGAAGTGAATTCAAAATCCAAAAGCACAGAGGCTTACCCAAAAAATCTCTAAAATTCTTACCAGGAACTCTAGTACTGTTCGCCTTCATTGGCAATAGTGCCACTGTTTTCAGCTTTGAAGTCATAATCTAGTTAACTCATTTTGGATAAAAATAATTTTCTTTATCAAATTGCGAAATCATTCTGTGCTTATGATTTCCAACATAAGTTCCAATATATTGATGCAATCTGTACATGACAATAGAATAGCAGTTTTTCCAAAAGACCTTCCTACGCAAAGCCTCGACGAAATCCATAAAGATTCCCATCAAAATATACCTAAATATGTCAAAAAAATTTACATGTACCTGAGGCATAATTTTTTGTAACGCAATGGCTTCGCGCTCAAACCTTCTACTTATTTGCCTCCAAGACTCAGCGTGATAATGAAAAACAGCTGCATCAGATGTATACCCAACTAATAAACCGTCCTCAGTTATACGCTTTGCTAAATCCATATCTTCCAAACCTGTAAGCTCTTCATCAAAACGATACTTGACCCAAACATCACGAAGAATTGCAGCATTTGCATTATTGCAATAAAAACCATCCTGGGGAATTTTATCGAGGGCAGAAAAATATTTTGAAAATATTTGACTTTCACTAAACTGAGTGGATTCTCCGCCTTTTTGCCGGCCATAAACATACGAAACTGATTTATTAATTAGTGGCGAAATTAAATTACTCAACCAATACTTATGCTCAGGAATACAGTGCCCACTAATAAAAACCAATATAGCCCCAGAGGAAATTTCACAACCTTGATTTAAAGATCTCCCAAATGTGAAATCCTGCTTCTTAATATGTAACAACTCACACCCGTAACTTTTGGCAATCTCAATTGTGTCATCTGTAGATCCAGAATCAACAACAATTGTTTCAACTAGTACGCCATTTAATACTTGCTCTCTTAGAGCGGCCAATAGCTTGGGCAAATATCTTTCTTCATTAAGGGTTCTTATAACTATACTGAGTTTCATTATGCCGCCACATATATGTCTGGGGTTTTCACAGGGAAACCAACTACCTCATGACCAACTATTTCAAAAACATTCCCCGCGAAAGGCTGAGCAATTCTTTCATTAAGCGTGAGCCCTACAACAGCAGTAGTAACAAAAAGTCTAGTTAAACCATCGCCTCCAAAGCAAACGTTGCTAATTTGGGCACAAGGAAATTTGACTTCCTCCAGAAGGTTTCCTTCAAGATCAAATTTTCGAACAGTACCACTACCCCAAAATGCAACCCAAAGATTGCCAATAGAATCAAAACACATGCCATCAGGGCAACCTTCTTCAACACTAAATTTCTTCCATATTTTTTTATTCTTTACAGCAGATGTGGAGGCATCAAAATCAAAAGCGTAAATTACTCTTAAATAACTATCCGTGTGTAGCAAGACTGTTCC
>JACCDN010537312.1_pt1 | contig 15642 bp, 23 predicted proteins | sample 7441691 | NCBI WGS metagenome assembly JACCDN01 (sample SAMN15323439, study PRJNA562643) | freshwater metagenome | isolation source: river surface water | place: USA:Blue River Watershed | collected 2017-08-16
AAGCTTGCTTTTATCAAGTAATTAAGATAAAATAGTAGAGGGGAAGGGGCCTAAAAATCTCTTCCCCTTTATTGTCACCAGATTAAAAAGAGGGGGTAAAATAGATGTCCATAGACATTGTCTATTTCTCAAATTACTCTGGGAATACCAAGAAGTTTGTAGAAAAATTAGGAATGCCAGCTACCAGGATTGAAATTCAATCACGTACCATAGAGATGGACAGGCCATTTGTCTTATTCGTTCCAACCTATGGCGGAGGCTCTGATAGGTCTGCTATTCCAAAACAGGTGAGAACCTTTTTAAATGTTCCAAATAACAGGAACCTTCTCCAGGGGGTTGTTGGATTTGGTAACACAAATTTTGGAGAGCATTTTTGCAAAGCAGCAGATATGATCTCTGCTAAAACTGGAGTGCCCATTGTTGCCAGGGTAGAAATATTTGGCACAGAACACGATGTACAAAAAGTAAAAGAGAGGTTAGAAATACTGTATGGATAACTACAGCTATCATGAGCTAAACGCTATGCTCAATCTATATGATGAAAATGGCAAGATTCAATTCGACAAGGACAAGGCAGCAGCGAGAGCATACTTCCTTGACCACGTAAACCAAAATACAGTATTCTTTCACAGTCTAGAAGAGAAGCTAGAGTATCTGGTAGACAACGATTACTATGACAGAAGCATACTTAATATGTATGACTTTAGCTTTGTTAAAGATCTATTCAAGCATGCCTACTCTTATAAGTTTAGGTTCCCAACTTTTGTTGGTGCTTACAAGTTCTATACTTCATATGCCCTCAAGACATTTGATGGTGAGCGATACCTGGAACGTTTTGAGGACCGTGTCGTAATGAATGGTCTTATGCTAGGCCGTGGAGACGAGCAGCTTGCAAAGGATGTTGTAGATGAAATTATCACAGGTCGATTCCAGCCTGCTACTCCTACCTTCCTAAACGCTGGTAAGGCACAGCGTGGAGAGTTTGTATCTTGCTTCCTGCTACGTGTTGAAGATAACATGGAGTCAATTGCTCGTGCAGTTACTTCATCACTTCAGCTATCAAAGCGTGGGGGTGGTGTGGGATTAAACCTAACTAACGTGCGAGAGCAGGGTGCACCAATCAAGAAGATTGCAAACCAGTCTTCTGGAATTATTCCTGTAATGAAGATGCTTGAAGATGCATTCTCCTATGCGAACCAGCTGGGTGCTCGCCAGGGTGCAGGTGCGGTATACCTAAACGCTCACCACCCAGACATCATGCGTTTCCTAGACACCAAGCGTGAGAACGCTGACGAGAAGATTCGTATCAAGACTCTTAGCCTTGGCGTAGTGATTCCAAACATTACTCTTGAGCTTGCTAAGAATGGTGATGACATGTATCTATTCTCGCCATATGATGTAGAGAGGTTCTATGGCAAGCCAATGTCTGACATTTCTATTACAGAGATGTATCAGACCCTGGTAGACGATGGACGCATTCGCAAGTCCAAGATCAAGGCTCGTGAGCTATTCGAGCGTATTGCTGAGCTTCAGTTTGAGTCAGGGTATCCATACATTGTATATGAGGACACTGTCAATGAGTCTAATCCAATTGACGGACGTATCAATATGTCCAACCTTTGCTCTGAAATTCTTCAGGTAAACACACCAACTACCTACAACAACGATATGTCCTACAAGGACATTGGTAAGGACATTTCATGTAACCTAGGATCGCTAAACATTGCTAATGCCATGCAGTCACCAGACTTCGGCAAGTCTATTGAGGTAGCTATCAGATCGCTTACAGCGGTATCTGAGCTATCCTACATTGACTCTGTAATGTCTGTGGCTGAGGGTAACCGTAAGTCACGTGCTATTGGTCTAGGTCAGATGAACCTACACGGATACTTTGGAAAGGAGCTAATGCACTATGGGGATGAGGAATCAATTGACTTCACAAACATCTACTTCTACACAGTTCTATACCACGCCCTCAAGGCAAGCAACAAGCTGGCTATCGAAACAGCATCTCCGTTCGAAGGGTTTGAGCGGTCTGCTTATGCGTCTGGGCAATTCTTTGCTAAGTACATCTCTCAGGAATGGAAGCCAAAGACAGATAAGGTTAGCAGGTTATTTGCTGAAGCTGGCATTGAGATTCCAACTCAGGAAAACTGGAAAGAACTAGCTAAGAGCGTAATGGCTCACGGTATCTACAACCAGAACCTTCAGGCAGTACCACCTACTGGATCTATTAGTTATATTAACAATAGCACTAGCTCTATTCACCCCATCGCTTCTCAGATTGAAATTCGCAAGGAAGGAAAGCTAGGTCGTGTTTACTACCCAGCACCATTCCTAACAAACGACAATCGTGAGTACTTCCAGGATGCCTATGAGATTGGACCAGAGAAGGTAATTGATGTCTACGCTGCTGCAACCCAGCACGTTGACCAGGGTCTATCGCTAACCCTGTTCTTTAAGGACACCGCTACCACTCGTGATGTGAACCGAGCTCAGATCTACGCTTGGAAGAAGGGTATCAAGACTATTTATTATATTCGCATTCGACAGAACGCACTAGAAGGAACAGAGATGGAGGGATGTGTATCATGTCAGCTATAACAAGGCCAGTCAACTGGAATAAAGTTGAGGACCCAATTGATCTAGAAGTATGGAATAGGCTAACTGCAAACTTCTGGCTGCCTGAGAAGGTGCCAATCTCAAATGACCTGCAGTCTTGGTCTACATTGCGTGACCACGAGAAGCTACTAACCGTTAGAGCTTTCACAGGTTTGACCATGCTAGACACAATTCAGGGTACTGTAGGATCCATGAGTATCCTACCAGATGCACGTACACAGCACGAAGAGGCAGTTATTACAAACATTGCCTTTATGGAGTCAGTACATGCTAAGTCATACTCAAGCGTATTCTCTACTCTAATTTCTACACAGGAGATTGAGGAGGCATTCCGCTGGTCAGAAGATAATCCTTACCTGCAGAAGAAGGCACAGATTATTCTTGACAGGTATAAGGGTGATGACCCACTAAAGCGTAAGATTGCCTCTACATTGCTAGAGTCTTTCCTATTCTACAGTGGCTTCTACCTACCGATGTACTGGTCTTCCAGGGCAAAGCTGACCAACACAGCTGATTTAATTAGACTTATTATTAGAGACGAAGCGGTACATGGTTACTACATTGGCTACAAGTTCCAGCTTGCGTACAATGAGCTTGACTGGAATGGGCAGAACGAGATTAGAGACTTTGCCTATAGCTTACTTATGGAGCTATATGAAAATGAGATTAAGTACACTGCTGATTTGTATGACGAAATTGGTCTTACCGCAGACGTTAAAAAGTTCTTGCACTACAATGCGAACAAGGCTTTGATGAATCTAGGATTTGATCCGCTATTCCCTAAGGAAGTTTGCGATGTCAATCCAGCTATCTTGTCTGCATTGTCACCAAACTCAGACGAGAATCACGACTTCTTCTCTGGCTCTGGCTCTAGCTATGTAATTGCTAAGCACGAGGCAACTGAGGATGAGGACTGGGACTTCTAGTTATCGCTCAGGACAAGGGGTGTGGCTTCGGCCATGCCCCTTTTGTCTTATATAAGCCAGTATAATAGTACCAGAATACATTCCAGCTACCCCAACAGGAGTGATAGTATTAACTTTAAAGTAGGAAGAGCCACCGCTGCTCTGATATTAGCGTTTTTGCCATTATTTTGGACTACGCCATCCAGTGCTACCCAAATGACCCTAGAAGAGGCTGAGCAGGCCTTAGTTCTAGCACAACAGGAACTCTCAAGTGCATCTGCTGCATTGCAGTTGGCGAATGCAAGTGTTTCAGCTGCAACAATTGTTAGAGATGAGGCTCAGGAAAGCTATAGTTCTGCCTCTGCAGATTGGGAAGCAACTAAAGTAACCATATCTGGAACATCTACAACAGCCACTCAGAACGTAGTGCAAAACGGTACTTTTGACGATGCATCGGCATGGTCAGGGATTGCCATGTATCAGCCTTGGATGTACAATAACTATGGAGCAGCTGTAGTAATAAACGGTACTTTGAAGGGTTCGTACTCATCAGGTAACTTTTACTTGCAACAGGGCGTGTTCGCATCTCCTACCCGTAATGTAGCATTTTCAGTAGATGTCCTAAATAATGATAACCAGCGAAACGATACCGCTTATGACTACTACCGTATTGAGTTTCGGACTTATGATGCTAACTGGAATCGTCTAAACTACTACAACTTTCAGTATGGTGGAGCATTTCACGACTGGATTACCCGTGGAGCAACCTATAACCTATCTGCAGACGCTGTCTACTGGGACATTGGGTTCCGTCTAGCTGACGGTGGTTTTTGGAACGGTAACTATGGTCCAGCTATTGACAATGTAAAGCTCTTTGCTACAATGACAACCTCTACACCAGACACTTATACATATGGTCAGGCAGAGACAGAAGCAAAGAATGCTGCTCAGCAAGCTCTACAGACTGCTCAGGCAGAACTTGGCTCTGCTATTGCAACACAAACTGCAGCTACAGCAAGACTAGATGCAGCAATTGACGAAGTTGTCAGGCTTACTAACTTAGTTTATGATCTTACGCCAAGGCTATCAGCCCCAACTAATTTGACTCTAAACATTACAGAGGCTGGAGTAGAGCTTTCCTGGGGGGCACCAGTGCCAAACTTATCTGGTGTTATGCCTGAACGATATGCTGTCAGTTGGTCTACAACAAACTTTACTCAAAATGGCTGGGGTATTGCAAGCACAACAACCTCAATAACAATACCATTCTCAACCCTATACTCTACAGCACCACAGGGAAGCACATTCCAGTTTGCTATTAGATCTGACAATGATACTCTTGCATTGTACTCAGGACAATCAAACATTGTTTCGCTAGTTACAGTTGCACCACCTTGGTGGATGGTTTCATTTGGTGAGGGAGACCTAGTTTCTATTAGTGCCCCAGTAGGCTATGTATTTGCAAATGCTACAGCTTGGTATGGATCTCCAACCGATGTATCTTGTGGGGCTACCGTGTCTGATGTTGTTAATCAAGTTCTTGCTGGTAGTTCAAGTGCATCGTTCTATGCAGACAATGGAATGTTTGGAGACCCTTGTGGTGGAGTTGTAAAGGTTTTAAGAATGAGTACTCCAATAACCCCAATTGTAGTACAGCCTACGATAAGTATCCCAGTAGTCCCGACACCAGAACCCACGTCAGAACCAGTACAGCCCCAGCCAGTACAGCCAAGTCCAGAACCTTCCCCAGAACCTTCGCCAGAACCAACCCCCACTGAGCCTGAACCTTCACCGACCACGACTCCAGAGCCCACCCCAACAGACCCAGTGGAACCAGAACCCACAGAAACGCCTCAACCATCGCCTACCACCACACCTGAGCCAGAGCCCACACCAGAGCCAACATTAGAGCCTGAGCCAGAAGCAACAGAGGAACCAATGCCAGAAGTTTCAGAAACGCCAGAGCCTTCGCTTTCACCTAAACCACCTATCAAAGAAGAGCCTGAAACAATTGTACCAGAAAGCAAGGTTGAAATAGAGGAAGAAATTTCTGCTGAAAATATTGAAAGCTTGGTAGAAGAGTTAGCAGAGATTCAGCCACAGTTGCTAACTGAACAACAACAGACATTGATTGTCGCTGCAGCTATGGAAGTATTTGCTGATGCAGAGCAAGGCTCTCCTGAGTATGAGGCAGCTCTTGAAGCACTGTTGGTTGTAGCACAGGCAGACGATATTATACTAGACGAAGAATTAGCAGCAATTCCTCTGATTGGAAATGTTGCAGGGGCAGCAGTAGAAGTACTGAATGCCCTAGGAAATGCTGGAGCAGACATGTCTCCACAGGTCCGTGAGCAATCAGAAAAGGTTGTTATCGCAGCCGTCATCGTAGGACAAGTAGCGATGACTGCTACGGCAGCAGCCACTAGTGCAGCAGCAGCTGCAGCAAGGAGGCCATAATGGTTAAATTCATTAAAGCGTTATTTAAGGACATCATCGACCAGGCATGGACCCTGCTAGGTATGTTCGTAGCTTGGGTAGTCCTAGAGGGCTCAGCCAAAGATGTAGTTGGCATGCTTATTTGGATTACTCTAGGCGTTTGGGTACTAACATTCCCACTACGCTATGAAAAAGAAGATGATTAGTCATCAGAAAGGTAGGTAAAAAATGGAAGATCAGGAACTAGGAGTAACTGGTGGCTGGCACACCATCAAGAATATCTTGCTCAGAATTGTAGCGGTATTCGCAGCATCAGGACTAACGGTCTTGGGTGCAGGAGCTGTTGTAGGAGTTGACCTATTGTCAGCTGTCTTCATGGCTGGTATACTTGGTGTAGCTACTGTTGTAGAAAGACTAGCAAGATCATTCCTGGACGACGGTAAGTTGACCATGGATGAGATTAACCAGGCTTTTGCTAAAGTAGATAAAAACGCTAAGTAAAAACACTTGACAACCCCTTTTGTTTTATGTATACTTTATATGTAATGCGAAAGGGGTTTTCTCATGGAAGAAGATTACAGCGACAAGAGTGCATTTGAAGAGCATGAGCGTCGTGCTTGGATTACTGTGGGCATTAATCGTGGATGGATAACTGAGCCATTTTGTTATACCCATGACGGAGATCCATACATGACTGAAGAAGAAGAGCAAGAGTGGGAAGATGGCGGAGACCCATGTTGCCACGTAGCTAAGTTTTTGATATAATTAAATATTCCTCCTTAGCTCAACGGCAGAGCAGAGAGCTGTTAACTCTAAGGTTCCTGGTTCGAATCCAGGAGGGGGAGCGAGTTTCTATCCTAGCATGACTCATAAGAACCATTCACTGGATAGGAATTCTTTGGCTTCGTAGCTCAGTAGGTTAGAGCACCACCCTGTCACGGTGGGGGTCGTGGGTTCAAGTCCCATCGGAGTCGCTCTTTGTATGTTATCTGAACATAAGTGCAAAGATCGTGTAATTGAAACTACGTTGTTCCAGCGGTAGTAGTGAGCAGTTCAGGCAACAGCTACTATGTCTAGGCGAGAACTAGATTACACAGCCATCAGCTCTTGCGTGGATGGCACATGGTCCGTTGGAGTAGTGGTTATCTCGTCTGCCTTTCACGCAGAAGATCACGGGTTCGAAACCCGTACGGACTGCTATAATTAAATACATGCTTCCTTAGCTCAGTTGGCCAGAGCAATCGCCTTGTAAGCGATAGGTCGTCAGTTCGAACCTGACAGGGAGCTCTATATAACTAGTAAAACTTATAGAACTCACGAAGGTATTCTAAAAGTTTTTCTTCCTTTACCTCTAAAAGACTTTTGTTTCCTTCAAAGTATTGGTTTATAAAGTTTTTCCATTCTTCATAAACGTTATCTAGATTATTTTCAATAACTTCATCCAGTCGCACACCATGCTCTTTTGAGGGGTATGATACTTTCATAAAAACATCTTCAATAGACCATGGCCAGAATGATTTATTTTTAATTCTTTTACAGATATTATTCATATCCATAATCTTCCAGGGTATTGATTGTAGTTCGTAATGATCTGGTATCAAGCAATCATACTCTTCTTCTGTTGAATATGTTATCGCATCAGCAACTACTATTTTTACCTTATCACTAATACTATTATGACTCATAAATGCATCTACAACATCTTGCTCTTTTTCTATAACGGTTATAGATGTTACATTATCTTTTTCTTCTAATGCCTTTAGCAAAATTCCAAAGCCAAGACCAGTTACCAACACCTTCCCATACGCTATGTCATATTGAGAATACATGTTATGAAGTACATCTGAAAGATCTGTAGTTGCACACATCCACCTTATTCCATCGTGATGTAAAAAATAGCAATCTTTTTCTGCAGAGTGTGTGATCTCTACTCTTCCATATGTGCCTGGAATAATTTTGGGAATGTTAGATAGTGTTACTGGCATGTTTATAATTATATCACTCCTGCTCTTGCTATGGTATAATTATTAAAAAGGAGACAACATGTCTAAGTATCAATTTCCAATTGACGGAATCCCAGGCAAAGCCTGGAAGGTCAAGAGCAAGATGGGTTGGAGAATCCACCCAGTAAAGAATGAAAAGAAGCACCACAACGGTACTGACATCATTCCTGGTAACGTAAAGGGACCAGTATACATTGAGGCAGCATATCCAGGTAAGGTAATGTATGCTGGACCATCAAAGACCAAGAAGTCTAATGGTGAGCCAGACGGCTTTGGGTATTATGTAAAGATCGCATCACTGATTGATGGTGAATGGTATAGCCACCTCTATGCACACCTTGAGAAGGGTTCTTTGCAGGTTAAGACTGGTGATAAGGTTGAAGCTGGCAAGGTTCTTGGTAAGATGGGAACTACTGGTATGTCTACTGGTGTTCACCTACACTGGGAAGTGTGGAAGGGCAAGGAGCACGGCTGGTCTGCTGATGGTAAGGGATTTGTTGAGCCAATTGAGTTCACAAAGGCACTTATTCAGGCAGAAAAGGCAAAGGGATTTGCTAAGGAAGCTACTCCAGAAGATGCACCAGTTGCAGATGATGGTGTCAAGGAGCCAATAGCTAAGAAGGCTGCTGCCCCTAAGCCAGCTGCTAAGCCTGTAGCTAAGCCAGCTGCCAAGAAGCCAGCTGCAAAAAAGCCATCAGGCGGAGGAACTTCCGCAAATCAAATCCAGTAAGAAAGAAATAAATGCCAGCATACGATTATCAGTGTAAGTCTTGCGAAGGACACATCTCTGTAACTAGGTCAATAACTGATCCAGATCCAGGGTATTCTTGTGACACTTGCAATCTACCCATGATTAAGGTATACTCTATAGGAGCCATCACATTTAATGGTAGCGGATTCTATAGAACTGATAAAGGAAATTAATGCAGGTATTAACTGATCAATCTGAGTGGACCCTGACTGCTTTGGATAGGTGTGATGCTGGTTGTACAGCACAGGCTTATGTCAAAGCGGTTGGGGTTTCTGGCGAATTGCTATTCTGCTCTCATCACTACAACAAGATTACTGCCGATGCGGTTGGGTATGCCAACCTAGAAAAGTTTGCATATCAGATTATTGATGAGCGTGACAAGCTAATTGAAAATAGGCTGATTGGTGAGAATTGATAATTCAAATTATTGGTCTACCAGGTTCTGGCAAGACTACACTAGCGAAAGCACTCCTTGAAAGAGTAGATGCTATACATCTAAATGCAGATGTTGTTAGAGCCACGATTAATTCTGATCTTTCGTTCAGCATAGAAGATAGGATTGAGCATGCCAGAAGGCTTGGAGAAATGGCTAGCCTGCTATCTGATCAAGGCAGAACTGTCATAGTAGACTTTGTTTGCCCAACTGTTGAAACAAGAAAAGCTTTTGGCTACCAAGATTTCCGAATTTGGATGGACAGAATTGACAAAAGCAGGTTCGAAGATACTAACTCTATCTGGCAAAATCCAGCGGTATGCGATCTTAGAATTAAAGATGGCCTTACAATTGATGAAGAAGTTAATTTAGTAATTAAAGAGGCAGAGTTGTTTGATTGGTCTGCCCCAACAACCTTACAGCTTGGAAGATACCAGCCATGGCATGAGGGACACAGTGCTTTGAAAGAAGAGGCACACAAGAGAACCGATCAGGTGCTAGTAGGAGTTAGGAATACTTATGGAACTTCGGAAAAAGATCCGCTCACTTATGAAGAAGTTGAACGATACATACGTGAAGATATCGGATACGATGGGAATACCCTGGTAGCAAGGCTGCCAAACATAACTAATATAGTTTATGGCAGAGACGTTGGATATAAGATTGAGCAGGTAGAACTGCCTCTAGAAATACAGGCTATCTCTGCAACACAAAAAAGGAAAGAGCTTGGAATCTAGTATAAGGTCAATAACCAAGGCATTAACGTATCGGTTTTGGCAGAGCCTAAATACCTTTTTGATATCTTTGATAGTTACTGGTAAAATAGAAATGGCTACGGCAATTGTAAGTTTAGAAGTTGCAATTAAGATAGTAGTTTACTTCTGGCATGAAAGAATCTGGTCTAATATTGGTTGGGGTATAAAGAGTGATAAGAAAACACTGGATAGTTAGATATAGACCACCAGAAACTGCAGAAAGCATACGAGAAGTCGTAAATGAATTAGGCAACTATGATTACGAATCTGTATTGTTTACTGTTCACCCGATGCTATCTGACATGTGGACAAAGCTTGCTGCTTCAGTAAATCCAAATCATAAGTTTAAATATATGATTGCATTTAGGCCATACCTATTTAGTCCACAATACCTGGCCATGTTGATTTCATCATTTAATGATATCTCTAATAATAGACTCATGCTAAATCTTGTTCATGGAACATATTCTGCAAGAGAAACCTTTGATTCTATAATAAACGGAGAAGCTCTTTTAGATAAGCAATATAAAAAACAATACGGAAAAGATTTTGTAAGTAAACTTTTTAACAATTCCGAAATGTTTGTTTCATATGAAATGCCAGAAATATTAGTATCTGGATCTTCAGATGACTCTATTGAATTAGCCAAAAATACTAGCAATACCATAGCGATGTTTTATGAATCATTTATAGAAAATCCTGAAAGGTATACGAGCAAAAACTTTAATAAGATATTTGTATTCCTGTCTGTCTTGATTAGAGAAACCGATGAAGATGCCGAAGCTGAGGTTGCATCTATTCCAGAAAATAAAAGAACTATTAATGGTTCTCCAATTTATGGATCAAAAGAAACAGTTGCTAAAAAAATTAAAGAGCTGTCTGATCTTGGAGTCACAGACATATTCTTTAGTCAGTTTGACCAGTGGCACGACACTAAAGAGATACATCAGTTTTTAACCGAACTAACTGATGCTGGTATTCTCAGGTAAAGTTTGGTATAATTAATTTAAGTAATTAGGGATGGTTTTATATGTATGAGTATTACGTTAAAGAAGTAAAAAACATTGTTGATGGAGACACCATTGACGTTGTAATTGATCTAGGATTCAGCATCCTGTTTGAGTCACGTGTACGACTAGCAGGCATTGATACTCCAGAGTCACGTACTACAGACAAGCGTGAGAAGGCTTTGGGACTTGAGTCTAAGAAATATCTAGCAGACCGAATCAAGGCTGCAAAGAATGTAGTAATTAAAACTGAGAAGCTTGATAGTTCTGAGAAGTATGGTCGTATTCTTGGCTGGATCTATCTTGATGGTGAGGGTAATTCTGTAAATCATGAGATGATTGAGAAGGGTTATGCCTGGGGATATCTTGGTGACACCAAGGTCAAAGATTTTGATGCACTATTGGCTAAGAGAAATGCAAAGTAACAATCCATCTGAAGATATGCTAGACCAGCTAATACTTGACGGCATAGTTGAGCCAGCTGGTATAGATATGGATACTGGAGACATGCTTTACTCTTTTACTGAAAAGGGAAAGACAGAAATTCCAGCAGTACGCCAAGAAGCTGAAAAATATTTTGACGCTGTCATAATGTATTTTTGGGAGAACGGCTTTGTTTCAATGGATGTTGCTGAGAAGAATCCAACGATCAGTATAACTGAAAAGGCTTTAGACGAGACTGAGATCGCAAAGCTAAGCTCTGAAATGAAGCAAGCACTTAATGTAATTAAAGATGCTTTAAGAATAGATTAATAGTATAATTGATTAGGTGATATAAATGGAGTTTGTGCTAGGCATACTGTTTGCTTTTGCAACAGTCTTTTTCGTGCGTAGATTTATACTCACAGACTCTGTCGTGCAACACGCTGAGACCGCAAAGTTAGTCTATAGACAAAGCCATGTGTTCAGCTTGATTAGTCCATATCTAAACTATATGCCAGACATTAGAACTTTGCCAGATACTCAGGCATACATCCATGAAGCCAGCAATAAGTTGCGTGTTGTTTTTACTGATAAAAATGCTTATTGGATTAAAAGTAATGCCTTGTATCAGGCAGACTTAGTCGATGGACTTGTTGATGAATCTACTACAAAAGTAGTTGACACAATGGCTATGGATAAGGTAGAATTAGATAAGATGATCTTTATTGTTCAGCAACTTACGGAGGGTATGACAAATGATGGTGGGAGTACAGGGAACAAAGGCATTTAATGACTATGCCGTTTTCCTATCTGGAATGGCACTAGTTCTTAGAAGGCTAAAGGACCAGGATACAGATCTAACTATCTTTTCTGCAGGACCTAAGCGTGTAAGCGATATGGCTCTAGAGTTTGTAAATGTTTCAAACTTTAAGGCTAGAGGCATTACTGCTAAGGTAGTCAGAGTTCCTGAGAGATGGATTAAAGAAAATCACCACAAGCTAGAAATGTTTTCTTACTTTGCAAATGACAAGGAACCATTCTCTGAGCTTGTAAGCTTTCTAGATAGCAAAGATGTAGATGTGCAAGTGCACAGATACCATGCTGCTAGATAACGTCATGCGGAATATGCATGACAAATTCACTAATAAATCCAATGCATATGGGAGTGATCATGTTAATTAAGTCACTTAAGAAAATGGAAGAGATCGTAAAAAACGATAAGTCTCTTTCATGGCGTGGATGGGATGTTGTCCATCGTACGCCAAATCCTACTGCCTGGTCCAAGCCAGACGGTGCCTTTTATAAGGGTAGGTGGTATACTCAAAAGATATTTGCTGTTTCCACTGAGGGCTGGGAGATTCCAAACAAGTTTGTGAGGTAGCTAAATGCAATCTCAGAAATGGAAGGAAGCAGCTTCCTGCAAAGACTACGACTGGAATTTATTCTTTGATAAGTACGAAGAAGATACCCTGTTGCGTGGTGCTATTGACCAGCTCTGTTCTCAGTGTCCAGTAGCAAGACAATGTTTTGCTGTTGGAGTATCTCAGAAAGAATGGGGTGTCTGGGGAGGTGTCTACCTTGAGGGTGGAAAGATCTCTAGAGAATTCAATAAACATAGAAACAAACAAAGCTGGGGAGAGACCTGGAAGTATTTAACGATGGATAGGAAATAATGTATACAGATGCTATGCGTAGAGCCTTTCATTCTATAACGCCTCCAAAAAACTTTTCCCTACAACTCATTGACCATGATCACTTTATTACAGTCAAAGCAAGCGAAAAGCAGTTCATGAAACTACTTGACGAAGACAAGCGTAGTGCGATAGAATATATGGTCAGAGTAAAGAAAGCTCTGGAGGACAATGGTGCGATAGTATTATTGGTCCGAGAAGGAGGGGTAGAGCAGTGATTTTATCAATTGATATTATTGTGATTGCAATACTTTTCTTTATTGCGTTTGTTTCAATTGCAGCATTGGCAAGGATTAAGCTAAGAAATACAAAACTAACTTTATCAGTTGCTCAGCTAACCATTGACAAGCAAGCTCTTGGTGATGAGCTTGATAGGCTATCTTTTATATCATCTAATAGTGTTGATATTGAAAACGGTTTTATCAAGTTCCTATCTGAAACCAGGGACAGTGCATATGAATATATTGAAAATGTTCAAGAAGCCATTGCAGAACTACAATCTGCTATGGAGTCAGGAAACGAAAACGATATTGCAGTTGCATATAAAAAACTAACAGACTTCCTACCATCTAGTTCTACTGGTATGATAGACTAGATGTGAGGAAATATGTTACCACTAAAAGATCAGAAAGAAATTGCGTCTAGCCTTGCCTCCATGAGGTGCAAGAGTTCTGTTTGCGTTGTCTCTGGATGTAGCGACACCGCATTAACGGTATATGGAGACTCTGATGATAGAGAGCTCCCCATGTGTGACGTACACTATGGTCTGATTAGTTCACAAACACTGTGGTAAATAAAACAAGGAGAAATAATGAATAAGGCAGTAATTGATTCCTATCTTAGGAACTTGCTAGGTTCGCTACTTGGTGCAATCACCATCGTATCGACTAGCTCTGGTATCGCATCACCAGTTGACTATGGTCTTGGTGAGTGGCTACTAGTAGCTAATGCTCTATGGGCATCTGCAGTACCAACTCTAATTCGTTGGGTAAATAAGAAGGATCCAGCATTTGGTCTTGTTGCACAGGTAGTAGCAGCTTCTGTTACTACCAAGCTAGAGACTGCAGCTGAGGAGGCTCCCAAGAAGGCAGCTCCAAAGGCTCCAGCTAAGAAGCCAGCTGCAAAGAAGACTGGTGGCAGTGGCTCTAAGCCAACAAACCAGGCTCAGTAAAAACTAAATAAGAGATTGGCGGATTGCATATTGCTTGCAGTCCGCCTTTTCTTTTGCTATAATATATATGCCTGCCATTTGGGGGCAATTAACTCGCTTAATATAAGGAGATGATATATATGGTATACACACGTACACCACACGCAGGAAGAGATCTAGACTTCTTTAGCTCTCTCGGCATTGGAAGCCTTGTTCAGGAATTTGATAAGGCATTCGCAAACACTCATACAACCAACTACCCACCATATAACATTATCAAGTTTAACGATAATGAATATAGCTTGCAGTTTGCGGTAGCTGGATTCAAGAAGCCAGACATTGATATCGTAGTTGATAACGGTATCCTAAAGATCTCTGGCAAGGCACCAGAACCTGAGTTTGATGATGGTGCTGGCTACGTTCACAAGGGAATCGCTACACGAAAGTTTAGCCGTTCATTCAGCCTACCAGAATACTTTGAGGTAGATTGGGCAGGCATGGAGGATGGCATTCTTTCTATTGGGCTAACCAAGAAGGTTCCTGACGAGAAGAAGCCAAAGACAATCACTATCGAATAGTGCTATAATTAAAGAGTCCCCACACAGGGCAAGGCAACTTTTGTTATCTTAGGATGAGTAGTTACCATTTTATGCTGGGCAACGCCAAGGTGCTGTGTGGGGATTTTATAATTTCCGTGGTATAATAACAGCATGACTACACACGCTACCATTAGCCTGTCCAGTGAGACAGCCACACGACTTACCCCTAACGGACTACACTCTGGAATGGATATCACCATTCAGAACTTTGACGATGCAGCCTACGTTTATATTGGTGGTGAAGACGTAACTGTTGAAGATTTTGGATTCCGCATCAATCCTGGTTCAGCCATCTCATTTGAGCTACCAGGAAGAGATGCATTGTATGCAATCACAGATACCGATCAGTCCAAAGTTGCAGTACTAAAAACTAACTTGGAGAGTGGCAACTAATGGCAAGATTTACTGGTGCTTCTGGCAGTGGTTCTGGTGTTCCAGGACCAAGGGGTCCAGAAGGAGACTCTGCATATGATGTTGCAGTAGCAAATGGTTTTGTTGGTACAGAGCAAGAGTGGTTAGACTCCCTTGGTGGTGGCACAGCAAACATTGCTGACTTTATTTTTACAGATAATGGTGGAGATAGCTCAATAACTCTCCCTGGCGACAAGGGTATGAGAATTGAGGCAGGAGCAGATAGTGATCTATACATAACTGCTGGAGATGACCTTTATATTCAAACTCTTGGAGAAGGGGATGACATTCATCTTAATGCAGCGGATGATATTAGATTTACAACAAACAATGAAGACTCTGAATTTGAAACAATTCCTCAATGGTCAATGGATTCCGAGGGAAGATTCCAACTTCCTGGTTCAGGATATATTTCTAACCCAACTGGATCTTCAGGTGATGGATATGGCAACGACA
>JACCDN011121302.1_pt1 | contig 15636 bp, 11 predicted proteins | sample 7441691 | NCBI WGS metagenome assembly JACCDN01 (sample SAMN15323439, study PRJNA562643) | freshwater metagenome | isolation source: river surface water | place: USA:Blue River Watershed | collected 2017-08-16
CCGCCAGTGAGCACATCGTTGCCATTGCCACCGTTGAGGGTGTCATTGCCCGCGCCGCCCATCATGTAATCTACACCGTCGCCGCCTTCCAGAATGTCATCGCCCGTACCGGCAAACATGTCGTCGTCACCGGCACCACCATCCAAGCGGTCATTGCCTGCGCCGCCGATCAGGTAGTCATTGCCAGCCAAGCCATTGAGGGTGTCGTTGCCATCTCCGCCGGAGAGCAAATCGCCGCCTGCATGGCCTGTGAGCACATCGTTTGCACCCAAGCCGCTAGCCACCTGCACGATGTTGCTCATGTTCAGAGCCAAACCGTCCACAAAGCCAAAAGTCTCAATGCGGTTCATCGCATTGCTCCACTGGCGAACCTTGATTTGGTCATCCATGTCGGCCAGCAAGGTGTTGGCGTCTTCGCGCAAGCCCACCACCAAATCGCCACCTGTCATCTGGAAGAACAAGTCTTCGAGTGAAATGCCTTGCCCAAACTGCAAGCTGTCTTTGCCGCCGTCGTCTTGCACTGTGCGCACAAGCGTGTCGGTACGGTACTGGGCCACCCAGTTGCCCGACTTGCCGCTGCGTTGGTAGACGCTGCCGGTGTACACCTGCACTTTGTACGTTTCATCGTGCTGCTTGTTGTCAAAGATTTCATCTTTGCCATCACCTCGGAAGTAGAAGTAAGTGTCATCACCGCCGCCACCTTGCAACAAGTCAACACCTTTGCCACCTAGCAGCTTGTCACTTCCTTCGCCACCAGAGAGTGTGTCATTGCCATCCATGCCAGCCAGCACATCGTCACCGTTACCGCCATCCAGCAGGTCATTACCTGCATCTGCAATCAGGTAATCATCGGCTTCACCACCGCTCAAGGTGTCGTTGCCCGCACCTGCAAACAACAAATCTTTGTCTGCACCGCCCTCGAGCCGGTCATCGCCTGAGCCGCCGACCAACACATCTTTACCCGCATTGCCAGTGAGTGTGTCGTTGCCACCGCCGCCTGACAAAAAGTCACCTTCGGCAGTGCCGTTGAAGGTGTCGTTGCCCGCCATGCCGTTTTGGCCGTTGATGATCTGGCTGAAATCCAGCGTGTTGCCATCGGTGAACGAGAAATTCTCCACCCGATTCTTCTGGTCAGCCCAGCCTTCTACCGTCACGCTGTCGGTGGACAAGGTGTTTTCGTTGTCGGTGGCACGCAAAGCCACCACCATGTTTTCGCCCGAGCGAGACAACACCAGGTCTTGAATGGAAATACCCACTCCGAACATCAAAGTGTCAATGCCGCCGTCCACTTCGCCATACACATCACGGTAGCCAATGCGGTCTTCCATGCGCGTTGCTGCACGGTAACCCGTGCGCAATTCATTGACCCAAGTGGCGTTTTTGCCAGAACCACGCTGCACGCTCTGGTAATAGTTGTACTGTTCGCTGTACGACACCTGCTCTTGATAGGTGTACTTTTCTTTGTACCAGTCTTCTGCGTAGTCCAAAATGCGGTCAGCGCCATCGCCCCGGTTAAACACATAGGTGTCGTTGTCTGCGCCGCCTTCCAAGCGGTCTGTATCTTTGCCACCAGACAGGACGTCATCACCTTTGCCGCCGCGCAATATGTCTTGTCCGGCATCACCAATGAGCTGGTCATTGCCAGCACCTGACTCCAACGTGTCATTACCTTCGCCACCGGCCAGCAAGTCTTGGCCGCCTGCTGTGCGCAACACATCGTTGCCAGCACCGGACGACAGCATGTAGTCCACATCGTTTTTCTGGCCCGTGAGGGTGTCGTTGCCAGAGCCCGTGGCAATTGCTTCCACGTTGATGCTGTCGAGCACCAAGTCCACCGTGGTGTTGTCCTCCATGATGAGCTGGTCATAGCCAGCGCCACCATCCAGATTGCCATAGCCCCCAGCTACATCCGCGCCATCGGCAATCAGCACGTCGTTGCCAGCACCTGCACGCATCACGTCTGCGCCTGCACCACCTTTGAGCAAGTCATTGCCTGTGCCTGACAACAGGGTGTCGTCACCTGCGCCACCATCGAGCACCAAGTCTTGGGTTTCTGCGCTGGCGTCAATGCGGTTGTTCAGCGCGTTACCCGTCACCCCAATCCAGTTGGTGCCCGAGTTATCGGGCAGCGTCACATCGGCTTGGGTGGCATTCATCACCATGTGCTTGTACACATCGCCGCTTTCAAACTCGAATACTTTGTTGCCTTGCGCATCCACTGTTTCTTTGACGCCAGTTTTTTGGTAGGCAAAGGCCACGTCTGCACCGTCCACCAGCTTGCCGTCGGTGCGCTGCACTTTGAACAATCCAGCAATGCTGGTGCCATCACTTAAATCCAGCGCCGTGCCGTCTTTGACCGTGGTTGCAATGCTTGCAATGCCTGCGGCTTGCAGCGTCATCATTTCACCCGCGTCGGCCACGCCGTTACTGTTGGTGTCTTTCCAGATGCGGAATTCGTTGAACTGCGCATCACGGCTGTCAAACGTGCCATCTTTGTTGCTGTCAAAAACTTTGGCGAGGGCTTGCAGGTCGGTGTCTTGTTCGGTGGTCCACTCACCAAAGGCCATTTCTTTGCTTTGGGTGACTTGGCCATCGCCGTTGAGGTCGATCACCAACATGCCGTCATCTGCGCCCACCCATGCGGTGCGCTCTTTGTAGCCATCGCTGTCAATGTCAAAGGTGGTGGTGCTGCGATCCAGTGGTTTGATTTCTACGCCGTCGCCGTCTAGGTCAATGACCAGTGGATACCAGTCACCACCGCCGTAGTCGTAGGAGTCATACGAATAGTCGTAGTAATCGTCATATCCGCCGTAGTCATAGCCTCCAGCATCGTATCCACCGGAGTTGTCGTTACCGTTCTCCCATTGAAAGTCGTGCCAACCCGAAGCGTCATTGTTGTTTGTGGGGCTATCGCCAAACGCATCCGAATAGCCGTTGTAAGCCGCAGGGTCTGTGGGGAAGCTGGTGTAACTGGGCTCCATGCTGTAGGCATTGATGGCCGTGTTCCAGTCATGCTCAAACGCAGCGTTTTCTGCGGCTTGGCTTGCATAGACACCGCTGTAGGTGTTCAGACCACGATAGCCGCCGGAGTTGTCCAGAATGCGAGGATCGGTGAAACCGTTACCTCGCCAGTTTGTTTGGCCTGAGCTCAAACTTGAGGCTGGCGTATCTTTGTCCGTGAATGAAAAAGAAATCCCAGCCTCTACTAAATCATTGATACCCAAACCTAATTGAAACTGGGTCGATTTGCCATCTGGACTAAACCCAGCCGATGTGCTTAAACCCGGCCATCCAGTTGGTGTACCTACACCTTGATATACGGAAGGGGCTGGGCTATACACACCAGCGTTTCTATTGACGCCAATACCCCCGCTGACTGTATATATAGAAGACAGCTGACCACCAAGTCCAACAGTAACACCATCTGTACCTGCAGTAACCGAAATGCTACTTCCGCCAATCTGGAAATACACACCAAAATTCATGTCTCTTGGTTTGGTTGAACCAAGATTTGATTGATCAACAATTCCGTCAATCGAGTAATACTCAGAATTACCAGCCATTTTGAATCTCCTTATGAATCTCTCTGAAATTTGAAGTCAAGAAATGTTTATATGAGTTTGAACTTCTTGAAGAAGTATCTGGAGATTAATAAAATCCAGACAACACCACTTAGGAATAAAAAAGGGGCACTAACTAAAAAATAAATTTCCTTAATTTCGGCACTCCAATTGCTTGATTTTTTATCTAAAAAATAAATTAAAACAAAAGCAAAAAAGAAAAATGCTGTAGCAATAAAAGCAGTTTTCCCTGATTTATTCTTAGTTAAATTCATTGCGATCTCCTTGGTTTGATACGCCATTAAATTCATCTCTCATGAAAATCTCCTTTTGAAATTTAAATTAATTTAAATTTAATGAATAAATAATGCATACCGGAGAAAATTCCGGTTGATCCAATTAAAAATACAGCAATTCCGATTGCCCTTCTAAATAATACATGCTTGTCATTAGGGATGTATTCGATGACACGTCCATCAAAGAAGAATAAAAAAATCAGGATAATAAAGCATATTGCAAAACAAACTAATGACACAGTAAGTGAACGTGCAATAGACTTACTCATTGCAATCTCCTTTATTTGATTTATTAATTAAATTCTTCGGTCCGAATAAAATTTTTAATAAAAATACCAAATGCGCTAATGACGATGCCGCGAAGAGTATTGCAGCACTAAAGAATGAAAATTCACTTGCAGTTAACGATGTCAAGGATTGAAGATCTCTCCACCAATCAATACCCGTCAAACCACCGGAATATTTTGAATTGCCAACTTGCACGAATCCTTGCGCGCACAACATAAGTCCCATCATCCACAAAAAATTCCCAATTGCGACTTTTTGTAAGTTAATAATTTTTGAGTTGTGATCAAACATTTATCTTTCTCCAGAAATTTATTGAAATCAATTGCCGATGATTTACGATGAACACGTTTCTCAGCTCCACGACTGAAAAAAATTTGCCAGTAAAAAAGAGGCGATTGCACAGAGCAAAAGTAACAATCCAAAAAGTAACTTGCCTGATTTAAAAGATCGGACAGCCGAGGAAAACAAGACATCGGTGAATCTGTTAAATAAAAGCCAAAGCATGCATTTCCTTTGTCGGCGCAGATTGGACTTTGCGGGCGTAAGTCACATTTCTTCATCGTTCTCCCACACTTTCATCCAAGGTCTTTTGAATAGGGCTGAGCAAGTAGTCCATAACTGTGCGTTTTCCGGTCTTGATTTCTGCGGTCACGTTCAGGCCCGGGGTAACGGGCATGGTTTTGCCATCAATCTGAATGCTCGATTGCTTGAGTTGAATGTGCGCAGGAAAGTACGCCAGCGGAGCCTGTCCGTTGCTGGCGGGGTTGTTGGGGTTGCTGTTGTTCTGCGGATCACGCGTTAACGCATCTGCGCTGACCCATGTGACCACGCCATCCAAGGTTCCGTAGCGTGTGAAGCTGTAGGTTTCGAGCTTGATGCGAACGGTTTGCCCCGGCTGCACAAACCCAATGTCTTTGTTGGCCACCATGACCTCAGCCGCCACGTCATGTCCCGAGGGCACAATGACCATCAGGGCTTGAGCGGGAGTCACCACCCCGCCTGCTGTGAACACGGCCAACTGTTGAACGGTGCCACTGACAGGCGCCCGCAGCTCTAGCAAATGCAGCCGCTGCTCAGACTTGACTTGCTCCTGCGTCAAACGCTCGATGTCTTGCTGCGCAGTAAAAGAGCGTTGAGACAGGTTTTTATGAGTCTCGGCCAAGTAGGCGTTTTGCTCTTTGATGGCCTCTTGATGTGCGGCCATTGCAGTTCTGTGCTCAGCGCGAACCCGCACCAGTTCGTTGTCAATGTCCAGTCGATCGCGGGTTTTGTCTTGCAGGCCGTGTTGGCTGATGAAGCCCTGTGTGGCTAGTACCGCAAAATCACTTTCTCTTTGGCGCAGGTTGCCCAACAAATCTTGTAACCGATGGATGCTTGCTTGGGCAACCTGAATTTGCCCCATTCTGGTTTGCACTGTCGCGGCCAGTCGCTCACGCTTGCTGCGTATGTCTTGCCATTCAGTGTCGAGTTGATGTTGCAACATCAACCACGGCTCGCAGCGTTCAAGTGCGCCTTGTCCACACCACGGCGTAGCTTGTGTTGTAGTCTGTACGGGCAATTTACCCGAGGTCATGCCCACTTGAAGAGCGTGAGCACGTAGCTTTTCTGACTGAGCCGCCAACCACTGCTGTTTGTTCTGTGCGTGCTCTGCACCGACTTGGGTGCTGTCAAGCTCAATGAGTAACTGACCTTCTTGCACTTGCTGCCCATCTTTGATGTGGATAGCTCGCACGGTTGCAGCTTCTAACGGCTGAATGACTTTGCTGCGCTCACTGATGATGATGCGCCCTGGGGCAACAGCCACTACATCCAGCTTGCCAAATGAGGCCCATAAAATCGCAATCAAGAAGGCTGCACAAATCACGGCTATTGCGCGTCTCGGTGCAGGATGAGGCGGCGATTCTTGCAAGCTCAGGGCAGCAGGCAAGAAGGCTCTCTCTGTTGCCAGTCGTTTAGGCCCCGCTAATTCATCGCGTGCGGCCCATGCGAGCCGAAAGACTTGCTGGTAACGTTTGAGCAGCGCCTGAAAAAGTTCAATTCGCTCTTTGAAAAGGACAGGCAAGGTCAGTCGCCACTTCATGCGCTAGCTCCTTGTGTGTCCAGAGTACGAGAGGAGGAGCCAGACTGCATGGCCCACAAATGGGCATACAGAGATTTTTTGTTCAGTAAGGCTTCGTGTGTTCCGCCCTCCACAATTCGCCCTTTGTCCAAAACGACGATGCCATCGGCATGGCGCACAGAGCTGAGCCTGTGAGCAATGATGAGTACGGTCCTACCTTTGCAGATGGCCGCCATATTGCGCTGCAAAATCTGCTCGCTTTCGTAATCAAGCGCGCTAGTGGCTTCGTCAAAGATGAGGATGCGGGGATGGGTAAACAAGGCTCTGGCAATGGCTAGGCGCTGTCTTTGACCTCCCGACAAGCTGCTGCCTTGCTCGCCCACCATCGTGTCATAGCCCTGAGGGAGTTCGCTGATAAAGTCGTGAGCGCCCGCTAAACGTGCGGCCTGCATGACCTGATCCATAGACGCGGCGGGGTCAGTTACAGCGATGTTTTCTCTCACTGTGCGGTTGAACATCCAGTTGTCCTGCAATACAACCCCAATCTGGCGTCGTATTTGGGCTGCATCAACTTGAGCAATGTCCACGTTGTCAATCAAGATGCGGCCTTGCTCTGGCACGTAAAGACGTTGAACCAGTTTGGTCAGCGTGGATTTACCTGAACCTGAGCGCCCCACAATGCCAATGACCTGACCGGGTGCGATGTCCAAACGAATTTCACGAAGCACTGGGCTCGCATCTGCGTTGTAGCGAAAACCAACCTGATCAAAGGTGATGTGCCCTTTGCGGCTAGGCAGCTGCGCAGCCACATTCGGTGGCACTTCTGTTTGTGCATTCAGAATGTCGCCCAAGCGTTGCATAGAGATACCCACTTGCTGGAAGTCGGCCCACAGTTGTGCCATGCGCATGATGGGTTGTGCAACGCGCCCCGCAAACATGTTGAAGGCGATGAACATGCCCAATGTCAGCTCACCTGCCATCACCAACTGTGCCCCAAACCAAAGCGTTAAAGCAGTGACCAGTTTGCCAATCAGTCCAATCGACTCATGCCCCACGCTGGCCGTGATCTGGCTGCGAAAAGCCGCAGAGACGTAGGCAGCCAGTTGATCGTCCCAGCGCTTGGCCATCATGGGCTCTAGCGCGCCAGCCTTGACGGTTTGAACGCCTGTGATGGTCTCTACCAGCAAGGCTTGGTTTTCTGCGCCGCGAGCAAACTTCTCATTGAGGCGATGTCGGAGCACGGGAACAATCATTACCGTGACGGCGACATAGCAAGGAATGCTCAAAAGCACGATCAAGGTCAGCATTCCACTGTACGCAAGCATGACCGCAATAAATATGATGGAGAACATTACATCCAGCACAACGGTCAATGCTTGTCCCGTCAAAAAGCTGCGGATGTTTTCCAGTTCGCGTACACGGGCAACAGAATCTCCCACACGCCTAGCTTGAAACCAGTTCAGCGGTAAACGAAGAAGGTGCCTAAATAGACGAGAACCTAGCTCGACATCAATCCTGCTTGTGGTGTGAGAAAAAACATAGATCCTTAAAAAGGATAAGGCGCTTTCAAATATCGAGATGGCAATCAAGCCGATGACCAACACATTGAGCGTGGATATCCCTTGGTGCACCAGAACCTTGTCCATGACTACTTGAAAAAACAGAGGGGTGACCAGTGCAAATAGCTGCAACACAATTGATGTGCCCAGTACCTCGGCCAACAAACGCCTGTATCGAACAAGACTGGGGATAAACCAACTGAAGTCAAATTTGGCCATTTCACCAATCAAGGACGCTCGACTGGCAATGAGCAGCATTTGCCCTTTGGTATTTGAAAGTGCTCCGTCTTCGCTTATTCCAAGCCATGCTTTGCCGAATTCATCCAGAGTGAGTTTGACTGGTTGATTTTTTTGCGCAGCCTCCGCTGAGACGTCACCCTCTGCTTGTCCATATTGCAACACCACATGTGTGGTGTTCGCGGCTGCCACGATGACCCACTGACCGTTTTGCAAACATGTCAGCGCTGGCAATGGGGTTAGATGAAGACGACTAAGCGAAACGCTTTCTTGACGGGCCTTGAGTTCCAGTTTGCTGGCTGCCAGTTTCAGCAGGTCAAAGTTTTGAGGTGTCTCAGATGTCAGAGCTAGTTGATGCGCGAGTGAGTCCACATCGACAGCAATACCGTGCAACTGAGCGATCAAGCACAGCAATAGCAATGGTGCATTGCTATCAACAGAAACCTTTACATCATGCAAGATGAGGCTCCGTGGTTTGGGGGCTTGAGTGTTCCAACTTAAACAATAGGAGTTGTCTTTTGGGTAATCACTTTACCATCTATTTTCTTCATATTTAAATCAAAGTTAATCATTAAAATCTACATAAACGATAAATTCGTTGTATTTGTAGGATTGTTCTGAATTTGTAACTCGTAATACCTGCTTGTTTCTTGAGCAGGGGGTGTTCCACCAATGAATACGTCGCGTTAGTAATCTAGTCAACAGCTTATCCACAGCAATGCACACCTTATCGGTGGATAAAGTGAGTGGTCTAATCTTCTGCTTCGTGTCTTGATGCGGCAGAGGGGAAGGGCGGGTTCTTACTCGCTTGTTTCTGCCGGCACTGTGGCCACAAAAGTAGCCCAATCCCGCATCATCTCGGTTCGTTTTTCCACGAAGTCTGAGCGCAAATAGGCAACCTGCACAGCGTTGGGCAACGAGTGCGCAAGTGCCTGCTCTGCAACATGAAACGGGTAGTCCGTTTTTTCACCTACCCAGTCGCGGAAGCTGCTTCTAAATCCATGCACCGTGATGCCGCTCACTTCCATGCGCCTAAGCAACATGTTCATGGTCATGTTGGACATCGGCTTGTCCCGCTTGTCACTGTTGAAGACGTATTCGCCAGTAGAGAAGGGCTTGATGGTTCTGAGAATCTTCAAGGCTCTGTCGCTCAGTGGGACCCGATGCTCGATTCTGGCTTTCATGCGCGTAGCGGGAATTGTCCAAAGTCGTTTCTCAAAATCGATCTCTGACCACACCGCACCTGTGACTTCACCAGTCCGAGACGCACACAGGATGAGGAATTCCAAAGCGTAGCGTGCCATGCCATCTTGGGCTTCTAGCCGTTTGATGAACGCAGGGATTTCAGCGTAGGGCATAGCCGCATGGTGCTTCTGTGCTGCTGTCTGTCGTTTGGGTAGCAAGTGCTCTAAGTGGTCTTTGAACCTTGCGGGGTTAAGTCCAGTTCGCCAACCGTGAACGGTGGCCCAGCCAAGGACGCTTTCAATTCGCCCACGTAACCTGCTGGCTGTTTCTGGCTTGTTTGTCCATATCGGCTTGAGGATTTTGAGCACGTCATCGGTGTCGATGTGCCCAATGGGCATCTTGCCAACCACGGGGGAAGCGTAGGTGTTGAGCGTGTTTGTCCACTGCTGCGCGTGCTTGGCATTGTTCCAACTGGGGCGCTGGAGTTCGATGTATTCAACCACGCAAGTATCAAAGGTCTTGGCTTTGGACTTGGCAATCTTTAGCTGGCGGGCTGCTTCTTTTTTAGCCAGTGCTGGGTCTATGCCGTTGGCCAATGAATCGCGCACTTCTTGCGCTTTAACTCGGGCGATCTTAAGGCTGACTTTGGGGTAACCGCCCAGTCCAACGGTATGGGCTTTACCAGCCACCATGTATCTGAACAACCAAGACGCACTGCCTGCCTTGGTGATGGAGAGGTAGAGGCCACTGCCATCGCCTACAAGGGCGGCTTTGGCGCTTTGCGTTTGGGCTGCTTTACGGGCCTTGGATACAATGGATTCAAGCTTTAGGTCGGTGAGTTTGTTGAGGGCCATGTGGGCTTTCTGCCAGTAGCGATTTTCTACTGACAAATTTACTATCAAAAGATGGTGGTTTTGTACGCACCTTGGCGGAAAGTGGCGAACGACTTAAACGTTGGAAACCGTTGCCCCTGTTGGGTTTGGCGCACTTTGGCGGAGGCTGACGGAGTTAGGTCTGAGCGACGTCCACTCCGCCAAATAAAAAGCCTAAGTAGTTGATCTACTTAGGCTTTTTTCTTTGTATCAGTCCCGAAGCGAGTGCTGTGCCTAAAACAATCACCAAGGCACATCCCATCATCCAATGGGTAACCACTTCATCTAAGAAGATGACGCCAAATGCATTGGCAAATACCGGTATCAAATAAGTCACCGTCATGGCGCGCGCTGGCCCGGTGCGTGCCATCAAACGGAAGTACAGCACGTAGGCCAAAGCGGTGCACAGCAAGCCAGCAATGCCCAACGCACCCCATGCATGCAGCGATGGCATATCACTAGGCCAGCTGAGCAGCGCGGGAACGGTGAGCCCAAGACTTGCGCCCCAAAGGCTGCCTGTGGTTGTGACCAGCGAGGGCACATTGTGCAAGTAGCGTTTGGTGAAGCTGCCCGCAATGCCATAGCAAAACGTGGCAACCAAGCAAGCCACAACAGCCAAGCCGGAGCCGCCTGCTTTGAATGAGATGCCGCCCGGCACATCGCTGGCCAATAGCACCACGCCCGTGAACCCCAGTGCCAAGCCCAATGCACGTGTGACATTGAGCTTGTCGCCCAACCAAACCCAAGCGATGAGTGCACCAAACAGGGGTGTGGTTGCATTCAAGATGGAGGTCAGGCCCGTGTTGATGTGCATGAGCGCGTAGGCGTAGCAGGCAAAAGGAATGCCCGCATTGAGCAAGCCTGACGACAAAGCAGGGCGCCAGTGCTGTTGGAGAACCCTCACTTCGCGCCGCCAGATTAAAACAGGCGTCAGGATGAGCGCTGCCAAGCTGATGCGTACCCATGCCGTGGCGAACGGGCCAAACTCATGGGCCCCTTCGCGCATGAACAAAAACGATGAGCCCCACAGCAAGGCTAGCAGGAAAAACTCTGGCACCCATTCACGCCAATGGAGGGAGGGACTATTCATGCGAGCGTGGTCTCGTGTGCCAACAAAAATTGCTTCCTAGGCAATCCACCCGCAAAGCCTGTGAGCGATCCGTTCGCGCCCACGACGCGGTGGCAAGGCACGATGATGCTGTGCGGGTTCTGGCCAATCGCCGCGCCTACGGCACGCACGGCATTGGGCTTGCCGATGTCGCGGGCAATGTCGCCGTAGCTGCGGGTGCGGCCGTAGGGAATGCGCTGCAAAGCCTGCCACACGGTGCGCTGGAAGGGGGTTCCCCATGCTGGCTGGATGGGCAGATCAAAGCTGTGCCTCTGGCCTGCAAAGTAATCCTGCAGTTGTTGGGCGGCGGCCATCAAGGTAGGGTGTGCCTCATCTATCGCCCATGAGCTGCTGTCAGGCATGTGCATTTGGCCTTGCACAAACCACACACCCGCCAAGCCCTGTTCGGTGGCGGCTAACAACACTTCGCCCAAGGGCGAGCTGGTGTGGCTTTGAAAGATCCGATGCACGGGCTTAGCAGGCATGTGGGGTGATTGAAGAGCTGGTGTTGGATCATCATAGTGGGCCGTATAAACCAGGGTTGGGCTCTCTACAATCTGATCACTATGCAAGTGAACGCCTCTATCTTTAAAGCCTACGACATCCGCGGTGTCGTTCCCTCCACCCTCAATGTCGAAGTGGCCGAAGCCTTAGGCAAAGCCTTTGGTACGCACGCCTTGGTCAATGGCGAAACCACTGTGGCGGTGGGTCGCGATGGTCGTCTGAGTGGCCCTTCGTTGGTCGAAGCCCTCATGCGCGGCTTGGTTGCTGCTGGCGTGCAGGTGATTGATGTGGGCGCTGTGACCACCCCGATGCTGTACTTTGCAGCCAGCAAGCTGTGCAAGAGCGGCATTCAAGTCACGGGCAGTCACAATCCTAAGGACTACAACGGTTTCAAAATGGTCTTGGGTGGCCGCGCGATTTATGGCGATGAGATTCAAGGCTTGCGCGAGATCATGCAAGCCGAAAGCTGGGTGCTCAATGCGGGCGGCAGCATCAAGCAAGTCGACGTGACCGCCGATTACGTGGCCCGCATCGTGGGCGATGTGCGCTTGGGCCGCCCCATGAAAGTGGTGGTCGATTGCGGCAACGGCATTGCAGGCGCCACAGCACCTGCAATCTTCCGTGCTTTGGGTTGTGAAGTGACTGAGCTGTTCAGCGAGGTGGACGGCAACTTTCCCAACCACCACCCAGACCCTAGCAAGCCTGAAAACTTGAATGACGTGATTCATGCTTTGAAGACCACCGACGCCGAGCTTGGCTTGGCCTTCGACGGCGATGGCGACCGCTTAGGCATCGTCACTAAGCAAGGCGAAACCATTTACCCTGACCGTCAAATGACACTGTTTGCACAAGACGTGCTCTCACGCGTACCCGGTGGCGCGATTGTGTTTGACGTCAAGTGTTCGCAGCGCTTGGCCCCCGCCATTCGCGCAGCGGGCGGCGAAGCCTTGATGTTCAAAACAGGTCACTCGCTCATCAAAGCCAAGATGAAAGAAGTCAACTCGCCGTTGGGGGGCGAAATGAGCGGCCACATCTTTTTCAAAGAGCGTTGGTTTGGGTTTGATGACGGTACCTACGCCGGTTGCCGTTTGCTCGAAATTGTGAGCCGCAGCCCAGATGCCAATGCGGTACTCAACGCCTTACCCACCAGCTTTTCCACACCTGAACTCAACGTGGGTTGCGCCGAAGGCGAACCACACCGCTTGAGCGCTGAGCTGCAACGCATCGCCCAAACCGACCCCTTGCCGTCGCCCGCGCACAAGCCTGAGGCGTGTGTGATTGATGGCCTGCGCATCGACTGGGAAGACGGCTTTGGCCTGATTCGCGCGTCCAACACCACGCCTGTGTTGGTGCTGCGTTTTGAAGGGCAAACGCAAGCCGCGTTGGACCGCATTGAGCACGACATGCTGGCGCTCTTGCGTCGCGTCAAGCCCGATGCGAAGTTTCAAGAGGCCGCGCATTGAGCCTCGCCTTGCAGGACCGACAAGCACCGTTGAAGGTGCTGATCGTTAAGCTCTCATCACTGGGCGATGTGGTGCATGCCATGCCTGCAGTGATGGACATTCACGCAGCGTTTCCCAATGCCCAGATTGATTGGGTGGTTGAGCGTGGCTTTGCGCCTTTAGCAGCGCGTTGCACCGCAGTGCATCGTGTGATTCCATGTGAAATACGCAAATGGCGCAAAGCTTTTTTCAAAGCGGAGAGCCGCGCTCAAACGCGTGCTGAATGGCAGGCCTTCAAAGCCGATTTGCAGCAAGAGGCGTACGACGTCATTCTTGATTTGCAAGGCCTCACCAAGTCAGCCTTGGTGGCATGGCTGGCGCGTCAAGCCAAAGGCGGCAAACGCTATGCCTTGGCCAACCGCACCGACGGTTCGGGTTACGAGCGCCCGACGCGTTGGGTGGCCGATGTGGCAGTGCCCATCACACCACACATCCATGCAGTGGAACGTGGCCGTGTGCTGTGCGCCAAAGCCTTAGGCTACGAAGTGCCTGCACATTTGAACTATGGCTTGGGCCAAGCGGCCACGCAACGCAAGCCCGTGGTGGCCTTGGTGCACGGCACCTCGCGTGCAGACAAAGAATGGCCCTTGTCGCATTGGCATGACCTAGGTTTGCGTTTGAAACAACAAGGCTTCGATGTGGCACTGCCCCATGGCAACGAAGTAGAGCGCTTGCGCAGCGTGGCCATGGCCGAGATGTTGCCAGGTGCAGTGGTCTGGCCCCGCTTGTCGCTGGATCAACTCACCGCCGAAATGGCGCAATGCGCGGGTGTGATCGGTGTGGACAGTGGTTTGAGCCACATTGCGGTGGCACTCGATTTGCCGCATGTCCAGATTTACAACTTTGACACCGCATGGCGCACAGGCCCTGAAGGGTTGACGCGTCAACGCAGCGTGGTCGATTGCCCCACACCCAGCGTGGATGCTGTGTGGGATGCGTGGCAAACATGTTTGCACGCGCCAGGTGCAGCGATATGAGTGCTGTGACGCAAGCAGCACTGTCTGTGTACAGCTTGGCGATGTGGGCCTTGCAACCCTTGTTGCGCCGTAAGCTGCAACGCCGTGGGCGCGAAGAGGCGGGTTATTTGCATGCCATCGAAGAGCGCTTTGGCCATTACACGCACGCTGCGAATGAAGGCGGCTATGTGTGGGTGCATGCCGTGTCTTTGGGCGAAACACGCGCTGCGGCTGTGCTGCTGCAAGCTTTGCGTGCTGCACAACCCAACATTCGTATCTTGCTCACCCACGGCACAGCCACAGGGCGTGCACAAGGCGCGAGCTTGCTGCAAGAAGGCGATGTACAAGTGTGGCAACCATGGGACACGCCTGCCGCGGTGCAACGTTTTTTGACGCAGTTCAAACCGCGTGTAGGCATCATCTTAGAAACCGAGCTGTGGCCCAACTGGGTGGCGCAGTGCAACAAAGCCCATGTGCCACTGGTGCTGGTGAATGCACGCATGAGCGAGAAAAGCATGCGCCAAGCGCAGCGCTTGGCTTGGCTGTCACGCCCTGCCTATCAAGGCTTGTCGGCCGTGTTGGCCCAAACGCAAGCCGATGCTGACCGTTTGAAAGCCTTGGGCGCCAAGGTGGACGGTGTGTTGGGTAATTTGAAATTCGATGCCAAGCCTGATGCCACGCAACTTGCGTTGGCCAAGACGTGGAAGCAAAAGCTTGATCGCCCTGTAGTGCTCTTTACCAGCTCACGCGAAGGCGAAGAGGCTATGTGGTTAGACACGCTGCAAGCCATGAAAGACCAGCCGAGTGATCACCCAAACCACATCCATGCTGTGCAATGGTTGCTTGTGCCGCGCCACCCGCAACGGTTTGATGAAGTGGCCGCTTTGATTGAAGCACGTGGTTGGAAAGTGTCACGTCGCAGCCAATGGACAGATGGGCCAGACATCCAACAAGCAAGCGATGTCAACACGATTTGGCTCGGTGATTCGTTGGGTGAAATGGCCTTGTATTACGGCTTATCAGATGCCGCATTGCTGGGGGGTAGTTTTGCGCCTTTGGGCGGGCAAAACCTGATTGAATCCACCGCCTGTGGCTGCCCCATCATCATGGGGCCACACACTTTTAACTTTGCAGAAGCGGCTCAGTTGGCCGAAGAGGCTGGTGCGGCGTTGCGCGTGGACGACATGTCGCAAGCTGTGACAACCGCTTTGCAAATGGTGAGATCTGGCCCTGATGAAAATGCACACGTGCAAGCGTGCATGACGTTTTCACAAGCGCATCGAGGTGCTGCACAGCGCACAGCGCAAGCGCTGTTGCCGTATTTGAAACCCCATTAAGGCGCTAGCAAGTCGTTGATCGGCTGCAAGTCTGCAGGCGTCAACGTGCCAGCGGCTTGGCGCAGTTTGAGGTTGGTCACCAACACGTCGTAACGCGCTTTGGCCAAGTCACGCTTGGTTTGGTAGAGCTGGCTTTGTGAGTTGAGCACATCGATGTTGATGTTCACGCCGAC
>JACCDN010350696.1_pt1 | contig 15630 bp, 13 predicted proteins | sample 7441691 | NCBI WGS metagenome assembly JACCDN01 (sample SAMN15323439, study PRJNA562643) | freshwater metagenome | isolation source: river surface water | place: USA:Blue River Watershed | collected 2017-08-16
TGGGGCGCCTGGCCGGGCAAGAAATGGGGCAAGCACAAGGGCCACGCGTGGGCCTGATTGATTTCACACATGGCTTTGACACCCACGCCAGCCAAGGCGGCGACCAAGGTGGACACGCCGACCAACTGGTGCAACTTGATCGATTGGTGCAAAACTTTCAGACTGCCATTGGCCCCCAGTGGTCCAACACCTTGGTGGTGACGGTGACCGAGTTTGGCCGCACTGCGGCCGAAAACGGCACCACGGGCACCGACCATGGCGTGGGCACTTGCTGCCTGCTGGCCGGCGGCTTGGTCGATCGGGCGCAGGTCTATTCAGACTGGCGTGGTCTTAAAAAAGAACAACTGTTTGAGGGCCGTGACTTGCCGCCCACCATCGATGTGGCGGCGGTGTATGCCAAAGTCATTGAGCGGGTGTTTCAAGTGAAACCGGCGGTGCTTCAAGATCAGGTGATTGCCCACAAACCCAGCGCAGCACTCAAGGGTTTTTTGAACTTGGGCTGACCTTGGCGGTCGGCCACATCTGCGTGCGAGTCAGAGCAAATGGCCCATCGCCTCGCCCATCACGATGGCTCGGGTGGGCGTCCAGTCTGGCTTGAATTGCATGGCCCCTTTGGGAAACAACATCACCACGGTTGAGCCCAACAAAAAGCGGCCCATTTCTTCGCCTTGCGCCAAGGCGATGTTGCCCATCTCGTAGGTCCATTCGCGCACCGTGCCCGGCCGGGGTGGGTTGACCACGCCATGCCACACCGTGGCCATGCTGCCCACAATGGTGGCCCCCACCAGCACCATGACAAATGGGCCAAACTCACCGTCAAACACGCAGACCACGCGCTCGTTGCGGGCAAACAAGCCGGGCACTCCGCGGGCGGTGGTGGGGTTCACTGAAAACAATTCACCGGGCACATACACCATGCGCTTCAACTGACCGGCGCAGGGCATGTGAATGCGGTGGTAATCACGCGGGCTCAAGTACAGCGTGGCAAATTGGCCGTCTTGAAACTCTGCTGCCAAAGCCGCATCGCCGCCCAGCAGGGCCAGCGTGCTGTAGCTGTGGCCTTTGGCCTGAAACACGCGATCTCCGGCAATGGGACCGCATTGACTGATGGCACCGTCCACTGGGCTGACCAAAGGCGCTGCCGCCAAAGGGCGAGCGTCCGCACGCAAAGGGCGGGTAAAAAACGTGTTGAAGCTGTTGTAGCTGGCCGTGTCGGGGTTGGCCGCTTCGGCCATGTTCACGTTGTAGCGTTTGACAAACCAGTTGATGATCGCCGTTGTCACGCCGCCCCACTGGCCTCCCGCCACCCAACCTGCAAAGACCGTCAGAGCTTGCTTGGGAATCAGGTATTGCGGCAACACCGCCAGGCGGTCAGAAAAAGTTGGGGACATGAAGCGGCCGTCAATGCGGTTCAGAAATAGGCCTTGATTTTATCGGGCGTTGGCCGCGGGTTTCCCCGTGGCAGAGCAGGCACAATTCAGCCATGAACACCCCTTTGCTTTCGGTCCAACATTTGGTCAAGCGCTACGGCGAAGCCACCGTGGTCAACGACCTGACCTTCCACATTGAGCCCGGCGAGTGCTTGGGCGTGATTGGCCCCAACGGCGCGGGTAAAACCACCACGCTGCGCATGTGTTTGGGCTTGTCAGAACCCGATGGCGGTGAAATTCGGTACTTCGACAACTTACAAATGCCGCGCGATGCCCTGGCCATCAAGGCCTGTTTGGGTGTGGTGGCGCAAATGGACACCTTGGACCCCGATTTCACGGCGGCCGAAAACCTGATGGTCTTTGGCCGCTACTTTGGCTTGCCCGAGTCCACCATTCGAGAGCGCATTCCCCAATTGCTCGAGTTTGCCGCGCTCACCCACAAGGCCCAAGCCAAACCGGGTGAACTCTCGGGCGGTATGAAGCGGCGCTTGAGCTTGGCGCGTGCTCTCAACAACCACCCTCAATTGTTGATGTTGGATGAACCCATAACCGGGCACGATCTGCAAGCGCGCCACCTGATGTGGGAGCGATTGCAAGTGTTGCTGCAAGAAGGCAAATCGATCTTGTTGACCACGCACTTCATGGACGAAGCCGAGCGCCTGTGCACCCGCTTGTTGGTGTTGGACCAAGGTCGAAAAATTGCCGAAGGCAAACCCCGCGACTTGATCGCTGAACACTTAGAGCCCGAAGTGGTGGAGGTCTTTGGTCAAGGCGCGGTTGCGTTGGCACAAGAGGCCAGCCTGAAGGCCCTCGCCGGGCGGGTGGAAGTCAGTGGCGAAACGGTGTTCTTCTACACCCAAAATAGCCGCGCCCTGATGCACGCATTGGAGGCCTGGCCTGCGCTGCGGACCTTGCACCGCCCCTCCAATTTGGAAGACTTGTTTTTGAAATTAACCGGACGCCAGATCCGTGAGGAAGCTTGAACCATGAGCCAAATTCAAAACAATGTGTGGGCCGCGCCCCGTTTGTCCATGCGCTGGTGGCCCGTTTTTCAGCGCAACTGGCTGGTCTGGAAAAAGCTCGCTATTCCCAGTTTGGTGGGCAACATTGCCGAGCCCTTGATGTGGTTGGTGGCCTTTGGCTACGGCTTGGGTTCTTTGGTCGGGCAAATCGACATGGGGGGCGAAAAAGTCCCTTACATCTTGTATTTGGCCAGTGGCAGCATTTGCATGAGCGCCATGAACGCGGCCACCTTTGAGGCCCTTTATTCAGCCTTCTCACGCATGCATGTACAAAAAACTTGGGACGGCATCATGAACGCCCCTGTGCGACTGGACGACGTGGTGTTGGCCGAAATGCTGTGGGCCGCATTCAAAGCCTTGTTCACGGTGACCGCCATTTTGGGCGTCATGTTGGTCTTGGGCATCAGCCACAGCTGGAAATTGTTGGCCGCGTGGCCGGTGCTGCTGGGCGTGGGCATCACCTTCAGTTGCATGGCGCTGATCTTCAACGCGTTGGCTAAGGGCTATGACTTCTTCACCTATTACTTCACGCTGTTCCTCACACCCATGATGTTTCTCTCGGGCATCTTTTTCCCGCGTGAACAATTGCCAGGATTTGTTCGCGTCGTTGCCGACTGGTTGCCCCTGTCTGTGGCTGTGGATCTGGTGCGCCCCATGTTTTTGGACCGCTGGCCCGAAGAGCCGGTGCGGCTGGTGTTGGTGCTGGCCGGGGTGGCCTGTGTGTCGTTTTGGGTAGCGCTGGCGTTGACACGCAAAAGATTCCGCAGTTGAGCACGCGGACGCTTTACTCATCGGCCGATGCTTGTCAGCCATTTGGCCCCAAAGACCGCTAAGATTGATTTTTCTCCCTTTTTCAAATTCAAGGATTGAGCATGAGCATTCAAACCGTCGGCATCATTGGCGCAGGCACCATGGGCAATGGCATCGCACAAGCGTGTGCAGTTTCTGGCATTCCAGTGGTGATGGTGGACATCTCAGAGGCGGCTGTGGCCAAAGGCATCGCCACGGTTTCGGGCAGCCTGGACCGCTTGGTGAAAAAAGAAAAAATCACCGAAGCTGCCAAGGCCCAGGCCTTGGCTTTGATCAAGGGCAGCACCTCTTATGACGATTTGAAATCAGCCCACCTGGTGATTGAGGCCGCTACCGAAAACCAAGACCTGAAGGTCAAAATTCTCAAGCAGCTTGACGCCCTGTTGGCGCCCGAAGTGATCATCGCATCCAACACCTCATCGATCTCCATTACCCAGCTGGCCGCTGCCACGCAACGCGCCGACCGTTTCATTGGCATGCACTTTTTTAACCCAGTGCCGATGATGGCTTTGGTTGAAATCATCCGTGGCCTGCAAACCAGCGATGCCACGCACGACGCTGTGCATGCGCTGGCCACCGCCCTGGGCAAGACGCCCATCACGGTGAAAAACGCGCCCGGCTTTGTGGTCAACCGCATCTTGGTGCCCATGATCAACGAGGCCTTGTTTGTCTTGTCCGAAGGGTTGGCCACGCCCGAAGACATCGACGCTGGCATGAAGCTCGGTTGCAACCAACCCATTGGCCCGCTGGCGCTGGCCGACATGATTGGCCTGGATGTGTGTCTGGCCGTGATGGAGGTTTACCTCAAAGAATTTGGCGACAGCAAGTACCGGCCTTGCCCGTTGCTGAAAGAAATGGTGGCCGCTGGTCGTTTGGGACGCAAAACCGGGCAAGGCGTTTACACCTACTGACCAGCCTCAACCGGCCTGAACCAGCGCTGAACCGGCGCTGGACGGGCGTTGGGGTGGCATTCGCGTGGCGTTGCGGTGGCGTGCGCCACAATCGGCGCATGAACGATTCGAACGCAGTGCACTCTTATGCTGAACTCACCCCTGACCGGGTGATGGATGCCTTGACCGAGCTTGGGCTTTGGCCAGATGGCCGTTTGTTGGCGCTCAGCTCATACGAAAACCGCGTGTACCGCGCCCATTTGGATGAGCCTGTGCAGGGTGCTACTGCGGTGGTCTTGAAGTTTTACCGGCCCGGCCGCTGGAGCCGTGAGCAGATTCAGGAAGAACACCAATTTGCCGCTGAATTGGTGACCGCCGAGGTGCCGGTGGTCGCCCCGATGGTGCTGAATGGCAAGACCTTGCACACAACCGAGGGGTTTGATTTTTCCATCAGTCCCCTGCGCGGCGGCCGCGCGCCTGAGTTAGACGATGTGGAGGTGCTGGCGTGGATTGGGCGCTTTTTGGCGCGCATTCACACCGTGGGCGCGGCCCAGCCTTTTGTGCACCGCCCCAAGCTGGATGTCCAGACCTTTGCACTGGAGCCTGCCGAGTGGTTGGCCACTCACCAAATGATTCCCCTCGAGGTCGAGCGCGAATGGCGCGAGGCCTTGGTGCCCGCGCTGCAGCTCATCGAAGCGGCCTTTCGCCAAGGGGCCGCAGACCGCGGCATTCTGCGGCTGCACGGCGATTGTCATCCGGGCAATATTTTGTGGACGCCTGCCGAGCTGCCCGGCGGTGGGCCGCACTTTGTGGATCTGGACGATGCCCGGATGGGGCCCGCGGTGCAAGATTTGTGGATGCTGTTGTCGGGAGACCGCCGGCAACGCACGCTGCAACTGTCGGCCTTGCTGGAGGGCTATGAGCAGGTGAGAGACTTCGACCGCGCTGAGTTGCACCTCATCGAGCCGTTGCGCACATTGCGTCTGATTCATTACAGCGCGTGGTTGGCCAGGCGTTGGGAAGACCCGATTTTTCCGATCAATTTCCCTTGGTTTGGTTCGCCCGATTACTGGCGCGGACAAGTGCTCATGCTGCAAGAGCAGGTGGAACAAATGCAGGAAGCGCCTCTCAGCGTTTGAGGCCTCGGCTGGGCGCTCAGCCGCGCCCGGGTTGCACCCCAAGCGCCATGGCGCAACCAATCAAGGCCGGTTGTTCAGCACGAATCACAAAAGTGGGAATGCGCTTCATGTAGTTCTCGAAGCGGCCTTTGGCTTCAAACGCAGAGCGAAATCCCGAGTGCTCAAAGTAGCCGCCCAATCGCGCAATCACCCCTCCGCCAATGTAGATGCCGCCGCGCGCGCCCAAGGTCACCGCGAGGTTGGCCGCCGCATTGCCCAGCAGGCGGCACATGCGCTCAAGTGCTTCTTCGCAGGCCACATCTGTCGCGGCAAGTGCGCGCTCGGTCACCTGCGCGGCCACCAGCGGTTCGGCTTCGGTGCCGTTGAGTTCGCAGATGGCGCGGTAGAGATTTTCTAGGCCCATGCCCGAGACCACGCGCTCAACCGAGACATGCGAAAAACTGCGCCACAAAATTCGCAAAATATCGGCCTCTCGATCGCAGGTGGGCGACATGCTCACGTGCCCACCTTCGCCTGCAATGGGCACCCAGTCGCCTTGGCGAGAGCGCACCAGCGAAGAAACCCCCAGCCCGGTGCCGGGACCAATCAGTCCTTTCGGGGCATTGGGCACAGACTCGCCAGAGCCGATTTGTTGCAAATCATGGCCTTGCAGCGCCGGGGCCGCCATGGCCATGGCTTCCCAGTCGTTGAGCATCAGCAGTTGTTGCAGTTGCAAGGTTTGACGCGTGCCTTCAATCGAAAACTGCCAATGGTTGTTGGTCATCTTCAGCACATCGCCGTCGATCGGGTTGGCGATCGCAATGCAGGCTTGTTGCACTGGGGGCTTGCCCACTTGCTGCAAATAGGCAAGCGCCGCAGCCGCCAAATCGGGGAATTGCCCTGTGGGCAAAGTCACCTCGTGCGACAGCGCTTGGTGGTCGCCATGGGCCAATGCAAAACGGGCATTGGTGCCGCCAATGTCGCCCAGCAAACGCGGCGCGGTGTGCAGGGGCTTCGGGGTGGGCAGGGTGTTCATATCGTGCAGGTCATTCGGTTCGGTCGGGACCAAGCGTAGCAGGGGCGGCGCGTGAATCTCGGGCGTTGGGTTACCAATGTGTTTCGAGTTGAAAAAGCGCTCTCCAACTTCAAGGGCGATTCAGGGGGCCGCCATGGGCAACTCGATGCGCACGCAAAGCCCTTGCGGCACGGCTTGGCGCAATTCGACTTGACCTGCGCTGCGCTCAACAATTTCGCGCACGATGGCCAAGCCCAGGCCGCAACCATCACCGGTATCGGTGCCGCGCACAAAGCGTTCAAAAACCCGCGCATGGTCGTTGGCGGGAATGCCGGGGCCGTTGTCTATCACCTCAAGCACGGCGACCCCAGGCTTCACGGGCGATGGCCCTGCAGACACCGTGACTTGGCTGCCTTCACCTGCGTAGTGCAAGGCGTTGTCGATCAAGTTGCTCAGCGCCTCACGCATCAGCAATTCGTTGGCTTCAATCCACACCGAAGCTTCGGTGCTGCGGGCGACATCGTCGTGGCTGTCTTGCTCCATGCCCAAGTCAATGTGCAGGCGCAGTGCGCGTGGCACCCATTCGGCGGTGACCGCTTGGGCCATGCGCTGCAAGTCAAAACGCTGGCGGTCGTGCGCCATCACCGACTCGGGTTCGGCGCGGGCCAGTGTCAACAATTGGTTGACCAAGTGGGCGCTGCGCGTGGCGCTGTCGTGCACACGTTGCAAACGCGCCCGCAGCTCGGGGTCGGCGGTGGATTGCAGTGCAATTTCGGTCTGGCTTTTGAGCCCTGCCAGTGGTGTGCGCAGCTGGTGCGCCGCATCGCCAATGAAACGTTTTTGCGTGGCCACCGTGTTTTGCACCGCTGCCAGCAAGGTGTTGATGGCGGTGGCCAGTGACCACAGTTCGCGCGGGGCCGAGGCCAATTGCAAGGGGGCCAAATCGGTCGGGGCGCGGCCCTCGACTTGCAGGCGCAAACGGGCCAAAGGCGACAAGCCCGCCCGAATGCCGAGCCACACGATCAGGGTCATCAGCAGCACCAGGCTCGACATGGGCAACAACATGTCGACCAAAATGCTGCGCGCCAAATCTTCGCGGTTGGCGCTGCTGCGGGCCACTTGCACCAGCATGGTTTGTGGCGCGTTGGCTTCATCGCCAAAGCGCAAATACAAGGCGACCAAGCGCAAGGGTTGACCTGCAGGCGTGTTGAGTGCAGCGCGACCATTGACCGGCATGGTGCCGTCGTAATAAAGCGGCGTATTCAAGGCCGGGGCGTTGTTGCTGGAGGGTGCAGGCGGTGGTGGCAACGACTGGTTGCCCAAAATGAACTGGCCGGGCGGCGAGCTCACCATGTACAGCAATTTGTCGGCCGGGTCGGCTTCAAGAACATCTTGCGCTGCCCGGGGAAAGTCGATCAAGAGGCCGTTGCCAATTGGCTTCAGTTGGCGAGCCAAAGAGCGGCTGGCTTGCAGCAAACTGGCGTCGATGGCCTCGTTGGCGTAGCCCGCCGCAAAACGGTAGGTGGCCACACCACCCGCCATCCACAGCACCAATTGGGGCAGCAGCAACCACAACAACAACTGCCTCGCCAGCGAAACACCGGCCTGCCCAAAGGGCGCGGCAAGGGCGTTGCGTTTGACGTTCATGGCGCGCGGTGCTGGGGCAGCATGTCAGTTGCTGGTTTCGAGCAGATAGCCCAAACCCCGCACCGTGCGGATCACCAAGCCTGCATCTTCCAGTTTGCGGCGCAGGCGGTGGATGTACACCTCGATCGAGTTGCCGCCCCCCACTTCACCGCCGTCCAACTCCCAGGTTTGGGTGATTTGGTCTTTGGTGACCACCTTGTCCCGCTGCTGCACCAAGAGTTCGAGCAGGCTCCACTCGCGGCCACTCAACTCCAGCGGCTCGCCCCCCACCAGCGCACGGCGCGAGGTGTGGTCCAGCGTGAGTCGGCCCAACAAGGCCGGCGTGTGCGCTGGTTGGCTGCGGCGCAGCAGGGCCTGCAAGCGGGCCAGCAGTTCTGGAAAGTCAAACGGCTTGGTGACGTAGTCATCGGCGCCCGCCTGAAACCCGGCCACGCGGTCGTCCAGCGAATCGCGCGCAGTCAGCAACAACACCGGCAAGCCCGGTTGGGTTTGCCGCACATGTTGCAAAACCGCCAAGCCATCCATCATCGGCAGCCCCAAGTCGAGCACGGCGATGTCAAAACTTTCTTTTTGCAGCAAATAGTCCGCCACGGCCCCATTGGGGGCATGTTCCACCGTAAAGCCTGCGCCCCTCAACTGGGTTTGCAGGGCATCGGCCAGCATGGCATCGTCTTCGGCAAGCAGCAATTTCATGGCGGCAAGCTTAATGGATAGCGGTCTCAAGAGCGGCATTTCTGGTCGAAATTCAGGTCGGATTCTGGTTAGGGTTTAACCTAATGTTAATAAATTAACAAAATATTAATATTCGCCCGTCGAGGCCAATACAGGCCCTTTTGGCCCCCCTCGTACATCAACTTAGGCCATTGGCCTCAACCAGGAGACACCCTTGAAAACTTTGAAAACGTTCCAGCGCACCCTGTTGGCCACTGCAGCCGTCTTGACCATGGCCGCTCATGCAGGTGAAGTCGAAGTGCTGCACTACTGGACCAGCGGTGGCGAGGCCAAATCGGCTGCCGCCTTGAAAGCCACTTTGCAAAGCAAAGGCCACGTCTGGAAAGACTTCGCCGTTGCTGGTGGTGGTGGTGACAACGCCATGACCGTGTTGAAGTCACGCGTGGTGTCGGGCAATGCCCCAGCGGCCGCTCAAATCAAGGGCCCAGCTCTGCAAGAGTGGGCTTCTGAAGGCGTGTTGGCCAACATCGATGATGTGGCCAAAGCCGAAAAATGGGACACCTTGTTGCCACCCGTGGTGGCCAACGTGATGAAGCACAAAGGCAACTACATTGCCGCCCCTGTGAACGTGCACCGCGTGAACTGGTTGTGGGCCAGCAACGCCGCTTTCAAGAAAGCCGGCGCCAAAGTGCCGACCAACTGGGATGAGTTCTTTGTGGCTGCCGAAGCCCTGAAAAAGGCCGGCATCATTCCCGTGGCCCACGGTGGTCAAAACTGGCAAGACTTCACCACATTTGAGAGCGTCGCTTTGGGCGTCGGTGGTGCTGACTTCTACAAAAAGGCCTTGGTGCAACTCGACCAGTCGGCTTTGACTGGCGCCACCATGACCAAAGTGCTCGACACCTTCAAAAAGGTCAAGTCATACACCGACAAAAACGCCCCAGGCCGCGACTGGAACTTGGCCACAGCCATGGTGATCAAGGGCGAAGCGGGTATGCAATTGATGGGTGACTGGGCCAAGGGCGAATTCGTGGCCGCTGGCAAAAAAGCCGGCGCTGACTTCACTTGCGCCGCCGCACCTGGCACTGCCTCTTCGTTCACCTTCAACGTGGACTCGTTCGCCATGTTCAAGCTGAAGAACGATGACAACACCAAGGCCCAAAAAGACCTGGCCTCGGCCATCATGTCGACCAACTTCCAAGAAGTGTTCAACCTGAACAAGGGCTCGATCCCTGTTCGTTTGAACATGGACTTGGCCAAGTTTGACGATTGCGCCAAGCTGAGCTCGAAGGACTTCGTGGCAACCGCTAAAAACGGGGGTCTGGTGCCTTCCGTGGCGCACGGCATGGCCATTGGTTCTGCCACTTCTGGCGCCATCCAAGACGCCGTCAGCCAGTTCTGGAATGACGACAAGATGAGCACCAAAGACGCGCAAGCCAAGATTGCTTCTGCCGCCAAGGTCAAGTAAGACCCCGAGCCGACCCTCGTGGTCGGCTCCAACAAGCCTCCGGGTTTGTGCTTTCAAAACCCACTTGGGTTTGTGCTTTCAAAAACCCATCTGGGGTTTGTATTTTTAAATCCCATTTGGGGTTTGTGCTTTCCTTAGTCAAAGGGCTGCAGGTCACGAGCTTGCAGCCCTCTTTGGCACCCGTTTGGATCACCCATGTCTTCATCCTCCCCGCAGCAAGCCGCGTGGCTGCCCAAGCTGGTCATTGCGCCCAGCTTTGTGTTGTCGCTGCTGTTCATCTATGGCCTGATGGCTTGGAACGGCTACCTGTCCATGTCCGCTTCGCGGATCTTGCCCAACTACGACTTTGTCGGGCTGCAGCACTACGTGGCCTTGATGGACAGTGACCGCTTTTACGTGGCCATGCGCAACATGGCGGTGTTTGGCTTCTTCTTTATTGGTGGCGCTATGGCGCTGGGTGTGGTGCTGGCCATTTTGCTGGACCAAAAAGTGCGCGGTGAAGGCGTACTGCGCACCATTTATCTCTACCCCATGGCCATCTCGTTCATCGTCACAGGCACCGCCTGGAAGTGGATCTTGAACCCGGGTCTGGGCTTGCAGCACTTGATGCACAGCTGGGGGTTCACCGATTTCAAATTTGAGTGGCTGGTCGACCAAGACATGGCCATTTACTGCGTCGTCATCGCGGGCGTTTGGCAAAGCGCGGGTTTTGTCATGGCCTTGTTTTTAGCCGCATTGCGCGGCATTGACGACTCGATCATCAAGGCCGCCCAAGTGGATGGCGCCAGTTTGCCGCGCATCTACTGGAGCATCATTTTGCCCAGCTTGGGCCCAGTGTTTTTCAGCACCTTGATGGTGGTTTCGCACTTGGCCATCAAGAGCTTTGACTTGGTGATGGCGCTCACAGCAGGCGGGCCGGGCTATGCCACCGATTTGCCTGCGACCTTCATGTACGCCACCGCATTCACCCGCGGCCAAATTGGCGTGGGGGCGGCCAGTGCGACTGTCATGTTGGCAACGGTGGCGGCCATTGTGGTGCCCTACTTGTATTCTGAATTGCGGAGCAAACGATGAACCGTCTGAACTTTCATCGCCTGATTCTGTGGGCCATGTTGCTGTTGTTTGCACTGTGGTTTTTGGTGCCGCTGTATGTCATGTTGATCACCTCACTGAAAGATGCCGAGCAGTTGCGCTCGGGCAACTTGTTGAGCCTGCCCACCGCACCCACACTGGATGCATGGTTCAAAGCCTGGGGCAGCGCTTGTACGGGTGTGCAGTGTGAAGGCCTGAAGCCCTTTTTCTTGAACTCGGTGTTGATGGTGGTGCCCGCGGTGCTGATCTCAACGCTGATTGGCTCGCTCAATGGCTATGTGCTGTCGAAGTGGAAGTTCCGTGGCAGCGAAACGCTGTTTGCCTTCATGTTGTTTGGCGTGTTCATGCCCATGCAGGTGGTGCTGTTGCCTATGAGCCAAGTGTTGGGTTGGTTGGGTGTGGCCAGCTCTATTTGGGGTTTGATGCTGGTGCACGTGGTGGCAGGTATTCCCTCGACCACACTGTTTTTCCGCAACTACTACGTTGGCCTGCCCGATGAGCTGATCAAGGCCGCGCAACTCGATGGTGCTGGCTTTTGGTTGATCTTCCGCCGCATTGTGTTGCCCTTGTCCTTGCCCATTTTGGTCGTCACACTGATTTGGCAATTCACCAACATCTGGAACGACTTTTTGTATGGCGTGGTGTTCTCGGGTGCTGACAGCAAACCGATCACCGTGGGCTTGAACAACTTGGCCAACACCTCGAGTGCCGTGAAGGAATACAACGTCGACATGGCGGCGGCGTTGATTGCGGCTTTGCCCACCCTGTTTGTGTATGTGGTGGCAGGTAAATATTTTGTGCGTGGCCTGACGGCTGGCGCCGTCAAAGGTTAAAGGGAAACATCATGGGCGCACTCGCCATTCGCAATATTCACAAGACCTACAACGAGACCGTCCACATTCTCAAAGGCATCGATCTGGAGATTGAGGCCGGCGAGTTTTTGATTCTGGTTGGGCCTTCTGGCTGCGGCAAATCAACCTTGCTGTCGATGATCGCTGGCCTTGACCACCCGACCAGCGGCAGCATCCACATTGGCGAGCGCGACGTGACCCAGTTGCCCAGCAAGGACCGCGACATTGCCATGGTATTCCAGAGTTACGCGCTGTACCCCAACATGACAGTGGCCGAAAACATCGCCTTTGGTTTGGAGATTCGCAAGGTGCCCAAGCCGGTGCGCAAGGCGGCGGTGGAGCGTGTCTCAGCCATGCTGCAAATCGGCCATTTGTTGGACCGCAAGCCCGGTCAACTGTCGGGCGGCCAGCGCCAGCGTGTGGCGATGGGCCGCGCACTGGCGCGCGATCCCAAATTGTTTTTGTTTGATGAGCCTTTGTCCAACCTCGATGCCAAGTTGCGCGTGGAAATGCGCGCCGAAATCAAGCTCTTGCACCAACGCACACAAACCACCACGGTGTATGTCACGCACGACCAAGTCGAGGCCATGACATTGGGCGACCGCATTGCGGTGATGAAAGACGGCTTGGTGCAACAGTTCGGCACACCGAGCGAGATTTACAACCGCCCCGCCAACCGATTTGTGGCCGAGTTCATCGGCTCGCCGGCCATGAACATGGTGGACGCCGCACAAGCCGGCGAGACCTTGTCCGCCCAAGGGGTGGCGTTGCCCATCAACGATGCGCAACGCACTGCCTTGCAAGCCCACGGCAAAGCCGACTTGGTGTACGGCTTGCGCCCTGAGAGCATCAGCTTTGGCAGCCAAGGCGTGCCGGGCAAACTCAGCATGATCGAGCCAACGGGGCCAGAAACTTATGCGACCGTTGAAACGGCCGCGGGCAAGTTGACGGCGCGCGTGCCCGGCGTGTTGCAAGCGGTGGTGGGCGACACCGTTCACCTGCAGTGGTCGGCCGACAGCGCCCATGTGTTTGACCGCGCCAGTGGCATCCGTGTGGGCTAAATTGTTGAAGCAAGGAAGCGGAAAACGTTAACGCGTTGAAGCGGTGACAGTGTCCGGCGTGACGGCCTGACCAGTTGTCTGGTTCACCGGGTGAGTTGTTGCAGGGCCAGCCAACGCGGCTTCGAGCCCCTTCAGCCAAATCAGTGGCTGCTGGGCTGTTCAGCCTTGCGCACCCGCCAAAACAGCCAACTGGCAATGCACAGGTTGAGCAGGTTCCACGCGATGCCGTTCAAAAAAGCCGCGTGGTAACTGCCGGTCAAGTCAAACACCCAGCCTGACATCCAACCGCCTAAGGCCATGCCCAGCAAAGTGGCCATGATGACGGCACCCACACGCGCGCCGGCTTCTTCGGGTTTGAAGTGCTCACGCACAATGATGGCGTACGAGGGCACGATGCCGCCTTGAAACAAGCCGAACATCGCCGACACCAGATACAGCGGCACCAAGCCGTCAAAGGGCAGAAACATCAGCAGCGCCAGCCCTTGCAACATCGACCCCAACAACAAAGTGCGAATGCCGCCGATGCGGTCACTGATGAGACCAAAGACCAAGCGGCTGACAATGCCACTGGCCAACATGAGCGAGAGCATTTCTGCGCCGCGCGCTGCGCCAAAACCCAAGTCGGTGCAATACGCCACGATGTGCACTTGGGGCATCGACATGGCCACGCAGCAAGCCACACCGGCCACGCACAACAAGCTTTGCGCTTGCGCAGGCTGGAGGCCAAACGGCCGGCTGCGGTCAAGCACTGCTGCCTGCGTATTGGTGGCGGCTGGTAGGACCAGCGGCGGGCGTTGGCGCATGCGCAACGACAGCAAGAACATGCCGATGCCACAAAAAATGCCCAACAAAATATAGGTTTGCCGCCACCCCATGGTCTCGACGCCCCTCTGAACCAATGGCGGCCAAATGGTGCCCGCAATGTAATTGCCGCTGGCGCAAATGGCCACCGCGATGCCGCGCCGCCGGTTCCACCACAAGGCGGTGTCGGCCATCAAGGGCGCAAAGGTGGACGAGCTGCCGATAAAGCCCATGAGGGCATGGGCCAAACCAAAGGCCCAGATGCTGCCCGACATGCCGGCCCAAACAAAGCCGCCACACACGGCCAGCGCACCGACCCACAACACCGGCATCAAGCCGTGGCGATCGGCCATGCGGCCAGTCAACAAGCCGCCCAGCCCCAAGCTGACCATCATCAGGGTGTAGGGCAGAGACGCATCGGCGCGGCCGACACCAAACTCGGTTTGCACCTCTGGCAACACCACCGAGACGATGTACATGCTGCTGTTGCCCAGCACCACCAAGCCCAAGGTGATGAGCAAGCGCCATGCGGCTTGGCGTGAATCAATGAGGGCAGGGTCGGCGGGCGTGGTGTTCATCGGGGACAATTTAGCCGATGCGCATGGGCCGACTTGTCGTGTGCGTTACTGGGGCAGCGCATGGCTTTGCCTGACCCTGGTCCGCTTTCAGCAGTTCACGGTTCACGGTTCGAGGCTCACGGTCCGCGTTACGCAGACAGTGGTTCTTCAGTCGAGCGTAGTCTGGCGGGTTGCCGTTTGTGAGGCCGGACTGGCCGCTTTGGCAAACAGCGGCACCAAGCCCATCAGTGCAGTCAGCAGCCAAAATGCGCTGGTCAAACTGACCACCTCGGCGACCCCGCCCACCAGTGCTGGGCCCATCAGGTAGCCGGCATAGCCCAAGGTGGTGACGGCCGCAATGGCCGAGGCGGTGGGCATGGTGTTTTGTCGTCCGGCTTGCCGAAACAACACCGGCACGATGTTTGAGGCGCCAAGGCCAATCAATGCGAAGCCGGCCATGGCGAACTCAAAGCGGGGCCACAGCAGCAAGCCGATGAAGCCCAACAACACCGCCAGACCGCCCCAAAAAATCACCTTGCGGTCGCCAAAGCGCGCCGTCACGGCGTCGCCACTGAAACGGCCCACCGTCATGGCCACCGAAAACACGACATAGCCCAAACCCGCACCTTCAGGCGCGCTCAGCTTCATCTCGGTCATCAGCAGGGCGCTCCAATCGAGCAAGGCGCCTTCAACCAAAAAGGCAACGGCGGCCAGCACCGACAAAATCACCACGGGCCCCCGAGGTAGAGCCATGATGGCGCCCGAACTCTCTGACGCTGGTGCAGCGGTTTTCAGCAAGCGCGGCGCGGTCACCACCAAGGCAGCGCAGATCAGCGCCGAGCACGTCACAGCAGCGCTGAACAGCGTGAACGTTTGCGATAAAAGCGCCGTCACCAAGGCTGCACCCGAAAACCCACCAACGCTGAAGAACGCATGAAAGCCCGACATCATGGGCCGACCCGAGCCCCGCTCAACTTCAATCGCGTGGATGTTCATGGCCACATCCAGCGAGCCCAAGGCGGCCCCAAACACGAGCAGTGCCAGGCCCATCCAGAGCATGGCGTTGGCTACAGCCAACACGGGCAACATCAATGCCATGCACAACCCGCCCAGCAGCACAATCGGCTTGCAGCCATAGCGTGCACACAAGGGGCCGGTGCGCACCATGGCCGCCACAGAGCCCAAGCCCAAGCACA
>JACCDN010270705.1_pt1 | contig 15625 bp, 16 predicted proteins | sample 7441691 | NCBI WGS metagenome assembly JACCDN01 (sample SAMN15323439, study PRJNA562643) | freshwater metagenome | isolation source: river surface water | place: USA:Blue River Watershed | collected 2017-08-16
AAGTGCAGCATGAAAATAAGAAAAAAATTACCTAATGAAAAAGGAGGATTTTATGGGTATTCGTTCACCCCCAAAAGCGGCAATATTGAATTGCGCGAAGAGGCAATATTGAATTGCGTTGCATAGAGGTGATTGCGCAAAAAGTCTTGTGTTTTTACTAAAGACACGGTGTAAATAGTCAACGTGATCTTGATCGGTATGCGAAACGATGAAAGTAATATCATTATCGATAGGAGGAAGATCTTCATTAATAGAAGCACCACCAAGATCCTTAGCAATGTCATCAACAAGATTAAAAGGAGTACTTGCAGAACTGCCTCCATCAATAAGGGCGTTCTTTCCATTAAACTGATTTTTAAGGATAGTACAGCTTCCTTGTCCTACATTTTTAACCACAACCTTAAAATCAGCCGTAGTGGATTCTAGTGTGCTAAAATCAAAACCTTCAATCGCATAAATTTCAATCCCTTGGAAGAAAAAATAGGCTAGGAATAAAAAAAAGCATTTTACCATTTTTCATTCCTATAAAGCTTTGTAAAAGTTATATCCACTTTTTCAGCAGTAGCCCATGTTAATGAATTTGGTAATGGAAGATCGTGTCTTCTTAAAATCTCTAAAGCTACTTTAAGGTATCCAGCAGTTGTGGCATGTTCTGCGATCGTATTAAAGTTGTTAGGACTATTTAGTTCGGGATGAATAGAAGTTGCTTCATCTTCTCTGCTGAAGGCTTCTTCCATACCAAAGATTTGAGCAGCCTTAAAATGTTGAATAGCACTTTCAAGTGCAAGATTCTTTTGTAGCGGATTAGGATGACTTAATGCACAATAAAGAGCAAAATCACCTGCGTCGAAATGAATCTCAGGAAGACGCTTTGATGGATTAGACATAGAAATTGAAACAGCTTGAAGGTAATGAGTATTTGCTCTTGCTAAGTCCCTTGGAGTTTTTCTCCCGTATCGATAGCACTGAGCAATTTTCCAATGCGCATAAGCTTCTAATCCCAAAGGATCTGTGGGAGATAAATTAGAAAAGCTAGCTTCACTGCCAGAGTCTTTGCTGAAATTTAATAAAAGAAAATCCATACCTAGTCTTTGTGAGTGTAGAGATTCTGCTCTCATAAGCAGTCTCTCGGCATCACTTAAATGACCAAACATCCTAAAAAAGAAGCTTGCGTTGATAACATAGAGAGAATTTGATGAAGTGTTAGCTCTTTCAAATAGAAAGGTATAGTTCGTTGCCTGGTAAGCAAAATTCTTTAGGCAATTGAGAATGGTTCGGTTCTCAAGCGAAAAAGGAGTTGTAAGGATTTTTTCAATACGTTGAGTGCATGCTGCTTGCCAGTCTGTAAGATTCGTTTTTCCAGCTAGCTCTTCAGCAATATCAGGAAGCTCCATTTGCCGAAACAGAAGGCTAGAATTTGTAAGATAGATAGGATCATAAGACGATCTAGCTTTTTCTAGGATCCATGAAGAATTGTCTCTTTTTGAAAAAATAGATTTCAGATCTTGTAAGGAACTAAAATCATCAAGACAAAAGGGTAGGCTAAGTAACCCGTCTGCTACTCTCCTTGAATCATTGTCACTTGTGCCAATATGGCTTGTAAAAATAAGAAATTGTGCAGGCTCAAATCCGTATTTAGCTGCCAATAAAATACTTAGTTTCATTGTAAGAGAGAGTTGATTGAAGTTTGTTTTTGTTGATGATCGAAGTTGATGGTAAGGATAGAAAAGAAATCCTACTAGATTTTGCGTTGTTAATCTTTCACAAGCGAAAGTTTCATGAAGAAATATTTTTTCATGTTCGTTTAAGCAGGCTCTATCCGAAAATGTTTGGAGAGTGCTCTCTTCAATACGGGAGTTTTTCTTAATGCTTTTTTCTATTTCTTCGCTGCATTGTAGTAACCGTCGGCTGTTATGAGCGGTAATGCTTTCACGAATAGGAGCATAGTAGCTTGCAAGAATATGCTCAGATGGATAAAGAGTGCTTGCACAAAAGTGCAAACAAAGAAAAGCTATAAGAAAAATCAAAGGAAAAGTCTCTGTTTTATTTTCTTAAGTTTAGCACGTCGAAACCGCTGATTTTTTCTCGATGAGAAGGTAGCCCATCGAAAAATAAACAAACGCCAACATTTGCTTGATCAATATTTTCACTTTTCATTTCTTCAATGAAAGCGCTCAGGGCTCTTTGTGATTCAATAATTGCCTTAACGTAACTTAAACTAATTAATTCAGGTGCTTCATTGCCATTTAACTCCAGAGGAAACTCTATTCTCTGTCCCCCAAGTAATGGAGACACGGAAACGGTTAGGGTAATAGGCTTATGTTCTTCAAGACTCGTGGTTTTTAAGTAGTTCATGGTGATTTTTCCAACCAAGGGCATGTCTGCTGCTTGATCTTCTGTCATTGCTGATAAGAAAGTTAGATGACTATACATCATCGTGAAAAACATACCAGTGAATAGCATAGTTGTTTTCTTGTTCATGATGGTCCCCATAATTCTAATTCCACTTACTATAGTCCATATAACATATTTTTTCTCTTTTGTGAATTTTATTTTAATATGAAGATATTTAAACAGTATTTATGGAGTTATTATGTTGCTCTATTTGAAAGAGTTATTAATTTATTAATAAAAAATAGAATAAACCTCAATACTCAGAAAGCAAAATCAGTAATTAACTATTTCGTGAATGCCATCTCGGTTAGAAAACCTATTATACGCATCAATGATTTCTTGTTTAAGCTGAAAAGGACGATGATTATAGACTTCTTGATGTAGCCAGGCAGCTTCTTGATCTAACTCATTCTGAGATATAGACTTATACCATGTTCTTTGTTCTGCATGCCAGCGGTAGTGACGATTTTTAAGCTTGTCTTTTGATTCGAAAGGTGTCTGTAGAGCCCAGATTCTTAAATCTGCTGTTTGGGCGGTATCAAGGAGCTTTTTAAAAGCTTTTATATCATAGCTAGGCAAGTCTAATTGTAAGACGGTGAGCAAGGCGTGACAGTCGACAACAGCGCGGTGTCCGCTAAAGTGAAATCCTGCTCTATAAAGAAGATGCTCAAGAGCCGCAGAACCAAAACCTTCACTCTTCCAAGGAATTTGAGAAAATGAACAAGACCAGGCTTTCTCTTGAAAGAAAGGGAATCTTGCTTCAACAAATTGACGATCAAACTTGGCATTATGCGCAATAATTAGAGAAACATCTCTGACCAGGTTTTCAATCTCAACGCTGATAAAGCTCTTTCCACGTACCATTTCATCGGTAATGCCATGAATTTTAGTTGATGTTGCAGGAATAGGCATACCGGGATCTGCAAGTTCACTGTAAGTTTCAAGAACACGATAGACTTGGCCTGTGCTTGGGCAGTATTCAACAACTACAATTCCCAGCTCAATGATTTGATCTGTTAGTGCGTTAATTCCTGTTGTTTCTACATCTAAGATGGCTGCTTTTAACAAAGGAGCAGGAGAGGGTGCTTGGCTATAAGCTACTCGCGGACTAAAAGGTGCTACTACTTTGTAGTCCTGGGTTTTAAGCCAGACAATAACCGATTCCAAATCAAAGGGTTCAGCATCTTTTTTCATAACGCAGTATATTCTTTAAGAGTTCACCGCTTCTTTTAACTCTTTACCAGCTTTAAAAGTTGGACGATTGCTAGCTGCAACATTAATCTCTTCTCCAGTGCGTGGATTACGAGCTTTGCGTGCTGCACTTTTTTGTACTTTAAAACTTCCAAACCCAACAAATCGAGCTTCTTGATTTTTTTTCAATCCTGAAACGATCCCGCTAAATACGGCATCTACAGCCAGAGCAGCATCCTTTTTTGTCAATTTTGCTGCATTGGCAACGAAATCAATCAAATCTTGTTTATTCATAATTTTTCTCCTGTTTTTAATTAAACTCTTCAGTCCGCTAATCAAGGTGGACAGATATTATGTCTTGTATAGCGTATTTTTAGAAAAAGTTACATTCACTAAGGAAAAGACATTTAGCTGAACTCTGCCAGCTGTTATTTTAAAGAAGAGCAACGCTTTATGAAATTATGAGTGGGATAAAAACTCCTTATAGGTAATAGGACACTCAATAACAAGAGGTTTCTTCTTGTCATCTAAGTAATATCAATCTGCCAAACCTGATGAGGTTTGTTAATCTCCAAGCCTTTCTAAATGCCATTTATCGCTTGGCTTTCGTTTATGATTTAAAATGATTAGCAAATTTTATGCACCAGTCAGGGACGGTTTTATGATGCAGCATAACACCTCGAAATGCTAGCATCCCGATAACTATGGTTAAATCGATTGTATAGCCATACAGCCTGGCCGATGATTGAAAGAGGGAAACAATGAAGTTTCAGTTTCTGATCTAACTGCAATAGAAAATTGATACTGTGTCTACCTGCTATGTTCTATTATAATCAAAACCCAAGTTGACGGTGCCCTAAAAATCAACAAAATAAGTAGGTGAAAATTGTAGATATTTTCACTTAATAAGATGCGTTTAAAGAAACTCCATACAGGAATTGACACAAGAATCAGAGCGAAGGCCTCTCAAAATTTCCTAAAAAAATAATCACCAAAAATTATATCTCGAAGAAGTGGGGGGGTGTTGTCCATTCCTTAACACTGAGCCACTAAGCCAAATCGTTAAAAATTTTATTTGTTTTAAGACTTGGTTATAGTATTTTCGGTTGGTTGTTTTTAACATATTTTCTTCTGGATTATTCCTTTGCCCCGTTTTGCTTTTATGGCGTGAAACTATAAACATCTTTAACCTTAAACTGGCTTGTGGCCGAGTTATTTATATGATAGTGGTTAGCCGTTATCTTCTGTATTAACTTCATGAAAGGAAAATTAATCATGAAACACTTATTAAAAGTAGTTACCTTTATTATGATTTTATCATTATCACTAAGTGCTGACTCTTTTTCAATAAAAGACATTGACGTTGAAGATTATGTAAGAAGTTATAATGGTCTGTGTTCAGTTGAAAAAGCAGATTCAGAACTAAAATCAAATCCCTTGTTTTGTGATTTTTTGATAAAAGCAAAGGATATTATTGTTAAGCATGACTTACAAGAATACGTTGGTCTGAGATTGATTCATCGTCATTTTGATGTGCAACCACAACAAGTAATGATCGAGAATTTTGAATTAAAGGAAGGCGTGCCTTCTCTAATTACCTCTTCACAGTCAATATCATCAGCTTATGAACTGGGAGTGTTCCCAGCAAGCTGGATATTGTCCGAAGATGGTTTATCAATTTTTGAATTTTCAAGAGATTCAGCTGTTTTTCAGGGCATAAACATAATGAAAGATAATGAATTATTTATAGATGAAATGAGGACGTTAATGATTCAAAACGGGGTAAATAATCTTTTATCAATTAGTATACTAAAAAGAAATAGTATAGACTTATCTTTAGCTAGTTTAGCTTCCGGAAAAATATATGTGGAACGGAATTTTGGGGATTTACAGAAAAGCATCGTTCAATTGGAAAATAATGTCGTTGGTGGAATACATACTTCATGGTCATTTCATAATCAAGAAGGCATGAATTGTTGTTGTTATCCATCTTCTGTTTGTCTGGAAACTCCTCATGGTCATGTTCAAGACTATGCTCATTGTTGAACCATTAACTTGGTAATGGTATCTTAGAGAAAAGTCTAAGCCTAGACAAACTTAAATCTATGCTTGGCTAAAAGTGATACCTCAAAAAACTAAACTAGGTTCAGGTCATTCGCGGCATGAACCTGGTCATGAAGACAGCGGGATCGGCTAACTGGGAAGCAGTTTGTAGCTTAAATCAAAATCAAGGATAAGTTTCTTTAAGATAAAATTCCAAGGAACAGCGATTCAGTCTTGGTTAGGGATTGTTCGAGAAAGAAGCTTGTTATTAAACTCACTCAAAGAAAGATTTTTGCTTTTAAGTCCATTCCAAAGGGTATTTATTTTGTTGTTAAGCATTGCAAGTTTTGTGGGCACCGTCGACTTATCTGTGAGGTAAAATTAAGGTGAGTCTAGGAGGATTTAGATAGAAATAAGCTTGAGAGCAGCTTCTAGCCAAGTGGCCTGAGCGGCTGCAAAGGCTAGTCCCTGATCAGAGGCTTTATTGTGGCATCGTTAAGTTAACTAGAGTAAGGAAAAATGAGGCTGATTTTCTTAGCATTTAGATAGAAATTAGCCCTAGAGATTTCTCTAACCAAAGGGCTTGGCAACTGCAAATACCAGTCGTTGATCTGGTGTTTTCTTTTTATAGCGGCCAACATCTAAGGCAAAAATATAAAGTCACTATACACCAGAGGGAGATTTGAATTTGATTAAAGATTTCTCTTTGCGACGCGTTAGTTGATGGGCGTTTTTCACACGATTGTTTAAGCGTTTGTGTGAGAGGTGTTTAGCTTTAGAACACATGTGTTTTATGGGTTTGTTCCATCTTTTAAGTTTGTCTGTGACGATGGCGCGAGGACAGGGGTGAGATTTCAGCAAGTGACTCAGTAAACTGACCCAGATTGTCAAGACCACCCTAGGTTCACCTAACGGTATAGGTGGTTTATGATGTATCCACATAAACAACTCCTTTAATAACTTCGTGTCTCAGTCAGTAGTTCAACCCACATGTCAAAAAATTAACTCAGCCTAGACAACAACTTTTATAGTTTTTTATAGAAAGTATAGACTAAGGAAAATCTTTGTCCGCTAACTATGGATTTCACCTCATGTAACGAATTTCCAGAGATTTTAAAAGCAAATCCTGTATTATGATTAGGAAGTATAATTTCGTGAATATCTTCATGATCATAACTATTAAATATAACAAGCCCTCCTCCTTGTTTTTCTTCCCAACCTTTATTGAGGTATATAATTAAGCGGTGGCTTGATTCGCTAGATAAATAATCGTTATGAATCTCTACAAACTGTCCTTCAACCATTTTAGTCGCAGATATATTAATATTTATTCCGATTTTAGTATGGAATGAGTCTTCAATTATACGGATAAGACTTTCTAGAAAAAAATTTTCTCTGAAATATTGAATATCTTGGGGAACCATGCAGGAGCTTAGATTACATTCAAATTGTTGATAGAAATCAGTGGTTTTCAGCTTCCAATTTACACATTTTTCTAACCATCCCAGTAACTTTAAGGCATATTCATCCGTAAAAATTTTACTGAATTTTATATGTTGAAATGGTTGATTCTGAAATTTATCTATCTCAAGTTGATGCATAGTTTCTCCCATGGTGATTAAAGTTTGAATTGGGTAAAATCTTCAAAGTCTCAATCATTTTTCAAATTTCAAAGTACAAAAATGGTATTAAGAAAATTTCGTATTGTTACAATAAACATACATGAACAAGAGAAGTCGGGAATAGCTTGATCACGAAGAAAACAACTGTTGTCTAGTGGTTCCTGCGCCACTTCATCTTCTTGTTTCGGTGTTTTCATGAATCTTCGCAATCTCTCTACTCGTAATCGAAAAGTAGCAATGTATTCTTCACCAATTACCAAATAGGTTGTTGTAAAGATATTGGTATTCAGGTCAATTCCGATATATTTCATAAGTAATTGTCTCTTCAAAAAAAGATTTTAATAGAGTAAATCTTATTCGGCTATTTTATACACCTCTTCGAATTCATCTTTTGTTTAAGGCTTCATGATGATCGTTCAACGATTAGCTTCTTAACGAGATTTCGTTTTTTGCTTGTATCATTTTCCTCAATAAGCCATAAAAATAATTGATTCAATTCCAACCTATTCCCAGTGCATTCATCCTCATTACTTCGTTATATAATTCCCATCAGGCGAAGCTTATTCAAAATCATCTCTGATACTGGTTGCCAGAACTCAGCTGGGAAAAAACTCGGTGAAAGACAAAGAGAAACATCTGCAATTCTTCTCTCAAGATCTTTATCTTTTAGTACATCAAATATTTTTTTGACCAGATTTAGTTGCATTTCTAAACTAGTATCATGACAGCGACCAGTCTCTTGCCACGCAGAATTTCCATCAAACCTATTATTGAAAAAATCCATATCTATATGCAAAAAAATAGGGACTCCGTCTGGTAGGTGATTTGGCCATGTATCTATATTAGAAGTGGCAATATAGTTTGATGTATTCAATAGTGAATCACTTTCTTCAATTTCTTTTTGTTCCAAGCCAATTCTTAATAAAGAATCCCCTAATATTGCATCTGGTATATATACTCTTTCGAGTGAGTATGCGTATGGATCTGGTCTTACCGTCAGATGCCTAACATGAATTTTCTCTACCTGCCAAATAAGAGGAGATAAAATACTTCCCTTACCTAAAGCTCCAGAGAGAATTGCAGAAGTCACTGATTCTGGATCTAGTAATGAGAAGTAATTTTTAGTAATGAAGTCGAGGTATTGACCCTCTGAATTTTTCCCAATTCTTGGTGACATCATATCCTTGTGATCATCCACATGGAGAAGAATTAATTCCTCTAATATAAACCCTCTTTTTTGGAAGTACATGCTCCAAGATAATGGAGACCACTGATCTTCCATGGCAAATATTCCTCTATTTAAAAATTTTTTTTCTACAGGGATGTCTCTTATTCGTGTTTCGGGTTTCCACCATCCGAGTTTTTCGTAGATCTCAGAATCTAACATATAGGAACCATAGGGACTACTAGGCCGTTCAAGACGAATCTCAAAATGATCACCTTTATCAGTAACCGTCGGCAAGTGTTCGGGAAAATATTCTTCTACTAGACATTGTCTTTCTGTTTCGCTTTCAGGCAAAAAACTCTTTCTAACTCTTAAGAAAAGGTCGTCTATCGGTAAATCAGCAATAAGTGAATGACTTTCTTTTTCTTTGTCGGCTATATCTTCTGCACCAGAAACTACCATTATCGAAAAGCTAAAGCACATAAAAGTATACAAAACTGCATTTTTTATCAAAATAAAATCTCATGCAAAAAATCTATTTTACACTTTAATCTGATTTTTTTTACTTAAAAACGTTATTTATTTTTGAAATTTAACCTATAATTACAGATGTATATAAAACACAATGCCAAATTAAAAAATAAAAATTTTCTTAGTTACAGGGGCGCATGATTAAGCATCAAATATTCAAAAAAAGATCTTTTTCCACACTATATATAGTGCAGTTTTGTTTTTCAAATTTCTTTGAGGAAATAAGAAGTGATAAAAATCTATTTAATACATTTTTCCTCGCGGTTTGTGTTTTTATCCTTGCTGTTATGTGTAATGTCAGCCTGCCTTTGATTTTAAAATTTATTGTTAAATCTCTGGAAAGTATAAAAAAAAACCACCAACTTATCTTTATTGCAATTTTGGGATACGGTTTTATGTGGATAGTTGCTCAAGTAGGTGAGCATATTCGAGAGATAGCTAGTGTTCGGGTTATAGAAAGAGTTTTAAGAAAATTAACACTTAACTTTTATCAAGCTGTTATTAGCCAAGATACACCTCATGAGAAATCGATTGCAACTGGGGCTATTATTAATAAGTTGTTCTTGTTTAGAGACGGATTTCAGAATTTGGTCTGGGGACTACTGTTCTTTCTTTTTCCCACAATAGTTGAAATTGTTTGTGCTTGTTCCGTTCTTCTTTATCTTTATGATAGTTCTTACTCTGTTTCTTTACTTGTCACTACCATTATTTATGCTGCATGCACTGCTTATGGAGTTTTTTATTATTTGAAACACCAAACTCAAACTCTTAAGGTTTCTAATAATGTATTTGGTTTCTTAAGCGATCGTTTATACAATATAGAGACAGTAAATTGTTTTAGTGACCCCAAAAGAGAGATTTTTATTTTTAATGAAAAGCTTATTAAACTAGAAAATAAAACAAAAAAAACAAAACAAATTTTTGAGTCAATTAGAATCGTTCAAGGACTTATCATTGGTCTTGCTTTGACTTTTGTTACATACAAATCTATTGATAACATTTTGCAGGGTAATCAGGATTTAAGTGATTTTATTCTTATCAATGGGTATGTTATTCAATTTTTTTTACCGCTTTCCTCACTTGGATTGGTTATGAATGACATTTACAAATCATTCGCTGAAGTTGCAGGATTTCTTGATTTATTTCCTTCTAGAAAAGATGATATTTCTGGATCAGAAAATAGAGTCCCAGATGATAAGCTAGTTTCCTTGTCGGTAAAAAGACTAAATTTTTCCTACGAATCGAACAATTCTTCTTTTTCCTTAAAAGATATTAATATTTCCTTAAAACCTGGATGGAAACTAGGAATTGTAGGAAGTTCTGGCTCCGGCAAATCAACCTTAGGAAAAATATTGGCAGGTTTATATAAGCCAAATAGTGGGGAAATATTTCTTAATGGAGCATCTTATTCCGAGTATGATAAATCTCTTTTAAAAAAAAAAATAGCCATAGCACCTCAACATGTCCAGCTTTTCTGTGATACTGTTCTTGCAAATATTATTTATGCTAATCCTAATGCTACGTTAGAGGAATTACAAAATGCTATTAAAGTAACTCAGCTTGAAGAAGTTATTGATAAGTTACCTAGCGGTTTGGATACTTTTTTAGGAGAACAAGGGACTCTATTATCCGGTGGTGAAAAACAAAAAATAGGAATAGCTAGAGCTATTCTTAAAAAATCTCTCTTGTATATTTTTGATGAACCTGCATCTTTTTTGGATCTTAAAACTGAGAAAGGTATACTTGATTATTTTAGCACTCAGCAAAAAAAAGTAACTCAAATTATTATCACTCATAGAATTCATACCATTATGGATGCAGACTGGGTTTTGGTTATGAAGGATGGGAAAATAATCTCTCAAGGATCTCCAAGATATCTTGTTAATCATTCTCAAGCTTTTAAAAGATTATATGAACTAGATAAATCAAACTTAAACTAGAAAATATATAATATATTTTTATAAAATAAAAGGTTTTTTAAAATAAATTTTAACTTTGTAAACAGTTTCAGAACTTGCGTATATGGTAATGCATTCTTAAAGAAAGGATAAACTTATGACTGCATTACCAAAAGTTCAAAATGAAAATAAAGATCAAGCATTACGTTATCAGGTCCTCGAAGCTATAAAAGGGAAGAACGTTTCTAACCCTGTTTTACAGAGGTTGCGTCAAACAGTTACTGGCAAAACAGGATTGGCCATTACTAGCTATGACCGTATGCACACTCGTCATAACCGTGGTTAGATTCTGTGGTAGTGTCTTTGCAGGATAGCCCAAAGATAACTTGTTTCCTAATTAAGGTTGCTTCTCGTTGCAACCTTAATTGCGATTACTGTTATGTATTTAATCATGTAGATCAATCTTGGAAAAATAGACCAGCTCTCATGTCGGAACACTATATGCATAAGCTTGCTTATCGTCTAGCTGAGTATGCTGAAAAGCGACAGATTAACGAATTTCTCATAGTCTTTCATGGTGGTGAGCCTCTTCTTATGGGGTCCGAAAAAATTTGTCAGATGACAAAAATTATAAGAGGGGTTGTTCCAGAACATGTTAGGGTTGATTTTTCGCTGCAAACGAATGGAGTTGTCTTGCGTGAAAAAGATCTTGAATTGTTTAGTTTGAATAAGATTTCAGTTTCTCTGAGTCTTGATGGCCCTAAGAAATCTAGTGATTTACATAGACTCACGCATAATGGGTCCTCAAGTTTTAGTAGAGTGATGAATGCTTATAGTATCTTAAAAAGATATCCGGATGTTTTTACAGGTGTTATCGCAGTAGTCGATTCTAGAGTCCCTCCTGTAGAGCTTTTTGAGTTTTTTAATGAAATTGATCCTCCAAGGCTTGACTTTCTGATACCAGATGCTAACTACTTGTCTCCTCCAAAGTTCCGTGAAAAATTGCCAGGAGTGTATCAGCAGTGGCTTCATAAAGCTTTTGATCTTTGGTTAGATAAATATCCTCATATTCCTGTGCGCTTTTTTGATAATTTAGTGGCAGCAATATCGGGATCAGATCCAGGGACAGATGCATTTGGTTTTGGGGATGTGTCTCTTTTGTCTATAGAAACAGATGGAACTTACCATGTTCATGATGTTCTCAAAATCACTAAAGATGGCGCTTCTGACATAGAGATGGGTCTTGATACTCATAGTATTTATGAAGCGTCTATATCACCAAAAGTGCAAGCCTTCAGAAGGCTCCTTTCTTTAGAAGGACTTTGTGATAAATGTAAAGAATGCCCTGTTGTTGATGTTTGTGCTGGGGGAACTGTTCCTCATAGATATGACGGAGAAACTTTTGATAACCCTACTGTGTACTGCTCTGAAATGTTTTCGATAATCAATCATGCAAGATCACGTTTAAAAGAACTCGTTCATTTGAACAGAAATGAAGCTGATTTTATAACTTATCGTGATAATACTGACTTTGACGTTTGTTTGTATAATCAATCTTCTGCGGTAAATAAAGAGTTTCAACAAGTTTTGGAGTATTGGGTTAGAGAGTCTAGGATGTCATTCGATTCAGCTCTTTCTTATGCATATGGTCGTTTTCCAGAAGTATCACAGTACATTGATACATTTAAGGAGCTTTCTCAAAAGGACTATAATCGACTGGTAACATTGCCTTATGTTCAGCTTTGGTCTTATGTTGCTAGCAAACAAAGTAAAGGAGAGCAAGTCTTTGATTTAGATGAGAAATCTATGGATATTGATTTATCATTGTTAGAAAGAATTGTCGAAAATAAAGAGTTAATTCTAAAAAGTAAAAAACTTTACATTCATGAAGATGAACCGTGGCTGAGAAAACCATGGGCGAGTAGGATTATTTTCGATGATAATAGCAGTAAGATTGCGACACAAAACACGAAAAAGGCGCTTGATATTATAAAAGAATACAAATCTGAGCTTTATGATGAAATGCTTATTATTTCCCCATGCATTCAATTCATTCAAGATCCGACAGCGCATTCAGAAAAACTTGTTTCTTTTAGCGATAACGTTGTTCCAGGAGCTTTATATGTAAGCGTTAGGCTTAATGATGGTTTTGCTGACCCTTATGATGTTGCTGACTCTATTATTCATGAACACAGGCACCAAAAACTTTACTTATTAGAAAAATTTTCTCCACTCATTGAAAGTGAAGTTCCATACGTTCCTTCTCCTTGGCGTGAAGAGCCACGACCTGTTTCAGGCCTCTTTCATGCGGTTTTTGTTTTTGTAGAATTGCAGTCATTCTGGGTGTCACTTATCAATAAGCCTGGTAATTTAGGCCTACGTGCTCGTGCAACAGCAAAAAATTACGAAGAAATGCTTTATAAGGGAATAGAAACACTAAGATCAACGAGGGTTACACTTTTGGGAGATCGTTTACTTAGTGAACTCGAAAAAAATATTGAGAAAAATATTTGTTTGATGAAGGAGTTCTCAAATGCAGTGGCAGCTTAAAATACTAATTTTCCTATTGACTATTGCTGCTGTAGAGGTGTGCAGTGGAGTGGAATTAGAAGAGCATCAAGGATCAGTAAAGAGGCGCTTGCCTAGTAAAGTTACTGATCAATCTAAGAAAAAAACTAAAAAGGAAGTTTCAGCTCCATTAAAAGCTTATTTCGATGAAGAAGATATCGAGCTTAAAATCGGTAAAGGTTCGGCCAAAACCGGAGGAGGAAATGGAGGGCGTTTCTGGTGGATATTTGCTACTACTTCCGGAGAGAAGAAGAAAGTTGGAAAGGTATATATCAATTTCGTGGAAGCTGATCCTATTGGGGAGTATGCGTCTCTTCAAATTTTTCTCAATAAAGCATCTCAAGGCAAGCATATAGGAAGGTGGGCCTATAAAAAAGCATGTGAGGATAGTCCTTATGATACAGTGTATGCACATATTCGTAAAAATAACGCTGCTTCCATAAAGGCAGCAGAGGCAGCAGGATTTATTCAATGCTATCCAAAAGCTCCACAAGTTATTATGAAATGGATGAGACCATAAGAAAAGTGATGGAACATTGGGACGCTCTAGATTTAAGAGAGCTACCCAAGTCTGTGATGGTAGATTTTGGGCGTTATTTATTTGGATATAAACCTGCATTAAGATTCTGTTGTCCACCTACAGGTAACTTGGTGAGCATCAATGTTCCAGGTTTTGTGAAAATTTTTAAAGGAATGATTTATATTGCTCGTGATCACTTCAATCTGAATCTTCTTGCTGAAGCAGACAATAATATTTTACCTCATGAAACTTTATTTGGGGAAATGTTAGGTTATCCAAAATGTTGTGTGGAAAAAATTGCAACTCTAGGAGAGGGTTTTATTGATCCTTACAATCATGTGTTTAATAAAAAGGTAAAAAAGCATTCATTACTTGATATATCGCAGTATAGCAATGGTGTAGCATTAATTAGTCATGTTCCGTGTTCTATAAATTGTCAAGCTTCTTTGCAGCAAGCTAATCAGTTCTACATATCTCTGAAATCTGCATCAGGATCTCAAAGTTTTTGTTCTTGGCGAGATAATGTCACATGTTATTTTAGTGATAAAAGTAAGAACACCAGATGATCTACGGGAATTTATCGACAGAATATTATAACATAGTTAAAGCGCATCCTTTCCCTGAAGAAATAAGTTTTTACCAAAAAACTCTAAAAGATATAAAAGGGACTATATTATATGGTATGTGCGGGTCTGGAAGACTTTTAATTCCTCTTCTTCAAAACGGATTTGATATTGAAGGCTTAGACGCCTCCTCACATATGCTTAATCAATTTCGTAGGAGTGCCGAAAAAGAAGGATTAAACCCAGTTCTTTACAAACAGTCTATTGACAAGATATCCATTAACAAAAAGTATGATATGATAATGATCGTCGGCGGTTCCTTCCAGCTTATATATCCACGAAAAAATGTTATAAAAGCATTACAATTAGTCAAACGTCACTTGAAAGAAGGAGGAAGATTATTAATTGATACTTTTATTCCGTGGGAATTTTTTTATGAAGATGGAGAAAGAGAAGAATTTAGGCATATCGTTAAAAATGAATCAGGAGAGGAAATTTTTTTTACAAGATTGAGTATAGCTAATAAGAGCAAACAGCTTTTCATTAGCCAAAATACGTATCAAAAATTAATAGGGGGAAAAGTTATCAAAATGGAAAAAAATAAAATGACTGTCCTGTGGTATCATCACTATGAACTTGTTTTATTGCTGCAATCTGTAGGGTATAAGAAAGTCAAGTTACTCAAAAAAAAATTGGGGAAAAACCCAGAATTAACAGTTTACGAAGCCAAGTGTGTATAGCCAAAGACTAAGGCGGTCCCTTTTTGCAAGACAGTTTTTTAAAAATTTTGAGATATAATTTTCGGTTAATAAAATCCTTTACTGTAGTGGTTGTTGTACCTGTGGGTATGTGGGAAAGTCGTAAGACTTTTCCATCATATAGGGTCTTCTTTAATACTTGGTCTTGACCCATAAAAACGGACCAAAGGAATTGAGAAAATTCTCACTATGAATCATAGATACAGTAAGAGGAGAGTTTTCCATGAAACAGACAAAATTTAGTAAGGAACAAATAGCAATGGCTTTGCATTTAGCCGAGCAAACAAGTGTTGAAGAGGTTACACGTAAATTAGGAATTGCCCAAGCCACGTTTTACCGATGGAAATTAAAATATGGTGGCCTATTACCAGC
>JACCDN010197615.1_pt1 | contig 15624 bp, 15 predicted proteins | sample 7441691 | NCBI WGS metagenome assembly JACCDN01 (sample SAMN15323439, study PRJNA562643) | freshwater metagenome | isolation source: river surface water | place: USA:Blue River Watershed | collected 2017-08-16
AGCCTGCTAATGCCGTTTAGCAGACCCACGAGGAGAGGTCCATAGCTTCGCACGAGGGTTGAGACTCACTTATCTGCATCAAGCTGCTGCGCTTTAGGCGGTTTCATGTTACAAACACCACCATTGACTTTAGAGACTTGTGGGCACGAAGCCATTTATTTCTAAACGCTACCGCCCTTGGATTTAACGTCGTTTTCCAAAAGACGTGCACAACGCAGTTGTACTACACGGAGATATTTCGCCGCACCAGCAGGGTATACAAAATAACTTTTGAAATTATATCACCCCCCCCCGCTATTAGCATACAGCCGGATCAGGCTCGGTGTAGGCCTAAAGAACCCAGGCGGCTAGATTAGAAATTGTGGTTCAACAGGAGGCGCCACAATTAAACTAGGTTGCTCCAGACGTCTGACTTACCAAGTACTTATCATTCAGCGCACCCGGCACCTTCACAACCACATTCGTCGCATCGGTCAGCGCCCGGAAGTCCGTCGCTTCACCCGGTTCAATCACAACGATATCGCCCGGCCCCCACTCTCGGCCACACATCTCTACCCTGCCAGATAGAATAAGCGTAATTTCCGTGGCGATCTTATGGTAGTGCGCCGCTTCATAGTCGCCCGCCTGGTAATTTTTAACACCCACTTCACAGGCCTCTGTTTCCAGCGCCGTTGGCGTAAACCCCCCTACAAACCATCCTCGAACCATGTCCCCCAACTTCGCCTGTTTCATGACTGTCCCTGTTCATATTGCTGAATCTGGTGACCCGTTTTAAGGGGAATATAACTCGCCTTATCGATCTCATGCACACCAATGCTTTTATGTTGCAAGATGAGTTCGTTAAACACCGGTGCCAAATAGAAGCGGCCGTTCGTCGATGCATTCTTACGGATCGCACTCTTGGCGCCTTCAATGAATTCGCCCGTCTTCGCAAACCAAAACACCCCCGTTGTTGCTATCTGACTGATGGGATTTTGCTGGGCGGCCTCGGTAACCGACCCGTCCTCATTCAACCGAACATATGAGTAACGTGGATGCACTGATCGAAAGACTAGCGTTCCTGCATCCAACCCACGGTCCGAGAACTCTTGCAAAACTTTACCAAACTGTTGTTCCACGAGCTCGTTGGCGCTAACGATCAATAATGGTTGATCTGGATTCTGTTCACATGCTGCCAAAAGCGCCGTACAGGCCGAGCCCATCGTATTCTCTGGCACGATAGAAATTTGCGCACCCGGTGCTAGTAACTTAGCAACGTTGTCTAAGTGAAACTCCGAGATATCTTGAGCATGTAATGCAAAGATATAGTTTGGATTGGGAACATCACTCAGATGGCCAATAATCTTTTCCAGAACGGAAACACCGTTCACTTCGGTCAGGCATGCGGGATAAGCCACTTCAGCGTGTGCTTCAGTTTTTACGCGTCCTGCGGCGAGAATTAAAATATTCGTCATATCAATCTCGCTCAACCATTCGCCTGATTGATTGCAGCCATCAAGTTATCCAGATGGGTGTCCTGCACATCTTTAACCACCAAGACATGCGCCCCACTAGCTCTGGCCGCTTTGATGCCGTTCTCATTATCTTCAACAATGAGGCACTCGGTGGGGAGAAGCCCAAATGTCGTGATCGCTTTCAAATACATCTCCGGATCAGGTTTGCCCTTGGAGACATCTTCATTCGAGACCATGAGATCCAGATAGGGCGTCAAATTCGCCTTATCCATCATAGTAACAACGGTCTGCCGCACCGAGTTAGAGCATACGGCCAAGCGATATCCTGCAGCCTTGAGTCTGGAGAGCGCATACTCATGAACGAAGGTCGGCTTGCATTGCGCGTGCACTATTTCCATCGTGTAGGCTTGCTTCATCTCGTTAATGAATTCATGCAACTCTTCCGGCAAACCGCGCTCAACGCTGAGCATTTCTAGCTTTTTGCGGGTCGGCAAACCATCAAAGGTGGTGAGATGATCAAAACGAGAAATCGGCATGCCAAATAGATCCAAGGCACGGTTTAAGGCTTCGTAGTGCCACTCTTTAGCGTCAATAAGGACACCGTCCATATCGAAGAGCACCGCTTTAATAGTCATCTGGAGCCCCCTGGAAATAGGCCAACGCCTCTTCAGGTTTATCTGTACATAAAATGATCTGGTTTGTCTGAGTCAGATCGCTCAATTGGCGCCAGTGATCAAGGTACTCTCGTCCATGCAATTCGGGGGACACGATGCAGACCCGCTTTCCTGCCTTCAAGAGATCTTCAATGGTCTCATTGCTATACCACTCGCCCTCAAAGGCATCTAACCAAATACCTGTTGCTTGATCTAAGAAAGACGGAGCACGCTCAACTTCGCTCATACGCGTAAAGACCGGGATACCCACGTTCAAGTAGTGCCGCATGTCGGGTACAGCCATATCAAATACGAAGAAATCTAGTTGCGGATAATGCGGCAACTGTTCCGCGAGAAGCGCCGCCAAACCATCTGCTTTGATATTAAGCGCAAGGGTCAACGGTTTCGTTGTAGTTGCAAAGCGGCTCGCAGACGCTAGGAATCCTTCTAAACTTTGCTCGTTACCGGACGGCACGTCGTGAGAAATTACCAACTGCCCCAGACAGTCTCGGATATCGGTTTCCGTACCGAATCCCAATTCAAACGAGCGTTCAAACGCAGTCGTCGTGTTCTTTTCTGAAGCACTGAGCCAATAACCACGGTGCGAAATAATTTTCATAAAGCGGTGGCACGCTGCTGACTCAGATCCAAACCCAAAAACAGTTGCAGATCAGACGGGGTGCCTAAACCATACATGCCGGCAGCCTCTTGGCCAATGTTATAGATACCCACTCTGGCGCCTTCGTCAATCAACTGATTGTAAGTCGGTGCGACGTAAAACTCGTTGTTGACGCGCAAATCCTTGGCAATCATTTGATCGGCGGCCCGAACAAAATCAGACCCTTTGGTGAAGTTGTAAATCCCCACCGTCGCTTCGTCAGAAATTACCTGCTTTTCGACAACTGTGGTCACCAAATTCTGGTCATTCAAACCGACAAAGCTCCATTTAGGATCATTTGCCGTCATGGTCATGATCAGACCATCTAGCTGCTGGGCATTAATCTGCTCCAAATACTCGTCAATGGAGGCATCAATATACTGATCGCTATTGGCAATCATTAGCGGCTCATTATTATCAATCAGGTGACGGGCACTCAGTACTGTACAGGCTGCACCGTCGGTCAGGCCATTCAAACCGATAATCTCACAACCAGGCGCCCATGCTTGCAGTTTAGGCGTTAGTTCATAAGCTTCAATGTGTGATTGCTGACAGATAAAAATAAATCGGTGGGGAGCTTGCGGTTTGAGGTTCCCAATGACCCACTGAATCATTGGGATGCCATGAACAGGGATTAGCGGTTTAGGATCCGAATACCCTGCTTGCGCAAATCGCGACCCAGCTCCAGCCATCGGAATCACAATATTTAGCATCATCAAAAAACCTTTCCTTGGCGCTTATATTTCTCAACTTTTCTACGAAAAAAACTTGGAAAAACAGGTAGCTTGTCAACGAACCTTTTATGGCTGTTGGCATTGTACGTGGTCCCTCTTAAAGATATTTCCAAAGGAAACCTTAGAACCGACAAATGACCTTTGTCGATTAAGTGATAGCGCAACATTCTTTCTGGATGAAATTCGCCAATATTTTGATAGTAATCTTGGTAGAAATCCATTATCGACAAGTAATATTGCATCTCCACAGGACGGCCTATAGAGAATATATCGTTCATGCCGCCTCGATGGTCCCCTCCATCTGGAATGGCCATTTTTAAAGCTTCTGATGCAGAAAATTGTTCCAGAACTCTTACGAGAGCCTCCAAATGCTCAACTTGATAATCGACGTCTGGTCTTGTTTTAATTATTAGGTCATATTGGTGCAGTTCTGACTTAAGCCCCAATTCGCGCCACTTATGCCACATCATGAGCGTATTAAAAGGGCGAGTCTCTTCAGGATGTTTTTCGATTTTTTCTGCGATTATTTGGCAGCTCTTCGTAACATAGCTTTGTTGTTCCATATGTTCGAAAACCAACCGCTTACTGACCCATTCAGTAAAGTCCGGCCTGTTTTCTTGCCAAATCGAGCATCCAAAAGCTAATCGAAGGTTTAATCTAGACTCCAACCTTTCCCAAAAGCCTTGGGCCAGACTTGTCGACATACCGCCGAAGGTTACGAGAATTTTCATTACCCAAGGCCTTTCTTTTGGCAAACTATATTCAAGGCATCTTTAACAGAGCCAACACCGATACTTCTGACCTCCTGTTCATTTCCATACACAATTTTGTGCGGAACTTGCCATGGATACCAGTGGTTCAGTTTCGCAGGGGAGTTCTCAAATAGCGCGACAATTCTTTTAACTTGTGCAGCCGCCAAATGCATGGCCCCACCATCTGTGCCTATAAAAATGTCACAGAGAGAAAGTGCGGCAATTAATTCCGGTAGTTCCTTAGTTGACATAGGAATAAGGCGATCGCTATTCACCTCTTTGATTATTATCTCGGCAGCCTCATCATCACCCGGATGCATAGCATCATTTGATTTACCTGGTGACCATAGAAGCATGATCTGCGCTTCTGGCCAATTTTGAAGGATCTGTTTTATTAAAGTAATGAAATTATCGCTACCCCACCGGCGTTCGGCTTCTCGAGCACTAATGTGCATTGCAATGAACTGCACATGATTCGGAAGTTTGCTTTTGAGTCTTTGTACGAGCGGTAAGCTTGGATACACTCGCAGCCTCCCAAAAATCGACTTGAACCCTAAAGGATTAAGTAGGTGTCCGATTTCTTCCACTTCATGACCTGGCGGTATCTGCGACTTATTGATGCCGATATCGGGCTGATCATCACCGTCACCTGGCTCCGGCAAAAATCCGATAATATTTTTTGCACCGATCTGACGGGCAAAACGAAGTCCATGACGGTCATAACCTGATTTGGCCAGAATAGTGACATCTGGCTTCCAGGCTCTTAGCTCAAACAACAATCCTACCCTAGCCCAGGCGGCCTGCATTTTTGCCCGCAACCCGTTTGCATGTTTAAGCTTTTGATAAACAAATACTTTATCCAGATCAGGATTCCCGCACAGGACAGGCGCGTTGTAAGAGTTCACAAGAGCCGCAATTTTTGCATCGGGACAATGCTCCCTCAGCGCACGAATAAGCGGGGTAGTACAAACCAGATCACCGATGTTATCTCGACGAATCACCAGAATTCTTGGTTTTTTTGGCAAGGATACGTTTTTAAATGGCTGGCTCATTGTTGTTTCGATCAAGAACACTAAATACGGCCAGCATCGCCGCCATGAATAGGAACTGCTGAAGCATGTGATCCTTCATATTACTGTCAACTAATCCTCGCCCCAGGTATCCGGTCACCAGAAAAATTAAAAAATAGCCACTTGTCTTACCGGTGCTTTGTACGACCTGCCAGCCAAGGCGGATTAATGCTGCTGAAAAACAAAGCCAGAGCAATAAGCCTGCCAGCCCATTCTGTAGAGTAAAGTCAATTAAGGCACTATGTGCGTGCTTACCTCTGGCTACACCGTGAAGCTGATATTTCTCGTCCAGAACATCAGAAAATGCCGTGCGGTTAATCCCTACGCCAATGGGGTGCTCCATGATTAATGCGGCCCCTTCTTTTAACCAGGCTACTCGCTCATACGTTGATTGATCCACTTCACGGCCATCCGGCAGTTTAGGATAAGGTTCGACGGCAGTGGACAACCACGCCTGATGGCTCGTGGTGTCCCAAGCGATCGGCAACGTCTCCTGCACCAGCAGCCAACGGGCATCACTTTTCCAGTAAAGATATCCCAATCCTGAAAAGAAAACGGCTATAAACGCGGTAAAAACCACTAAACGAGGCCAGCTCACTTGCTTACGTAGCTGAAGCAGTGCCACTAGCGCCGCCATGCTCAGCAGTACCAGAAGTGCCACATTGCCGTTTCGATACCGTAATACGTAACTGCAAAGCGTGATCAGCAGCACAGCCAAGACAAGCCATAACCCAGAAACCTGAATACCACGCCCACCTGAGCGCCAGCGGTGCATAGTCTCAGCAACGATCAGCGCGGCAAAAGTGTTGTTGAGATAACTGAGTTTCTCACCATGCTCCCCGGTTCTGCCGGTCAAAAAAGGCTGCCCATTGATAAATGCCTCAAGCATTCTGGGCGTATCTTGCAAAGACGCCCACCTGAAAGGCCAGTGGCCTTGGGTCACAAAAAACCACAGATAAAAGAGATCGCTGAGCAAAATGAGCCCAAAATAGAGCCAAAAAATTGCGCTTAACAGCTCACAAATCGATTGCCGAGGTGACGGGACGTCTGTAAAAACGAGCGCGGTGACCATACCCGCCAACCCACAAAACACCGGCACCCACCACTGAGACCAAAGCTCTCCTGCGCTGCGAGAAGCATCAAGCGGCACAAGCAATGCCAATAGAGAAATCCACATCGTCAATACAAAGAAAATGCGCATATACCCATACTGCAAGCTGTCTACTAATTGCAGACGCAGCCGAGATCGATTAAAGATTGCGTAGGCCATCCACGCTGCCAGAACCCCAAGAAGGCCGTTACGTAACGCCAATGTTTCCGGGATAGACCAAATACCAAGCAAAACAAGGCAGAGCCAAAACCCCGCTGATTTGCTTATATTATGAACCTGAGCCAAAGACAACCTCGCTCAAATAAGAAGCGAGATCTGATCTACGCGCGCATTGACGATTTGCAGCGAGGAAGACATTTTAATACGCTGCGCCCAAAAGTTTAGGAATAGCCCCGCATAATTAAAGTCCAAACTCGCCATCCGCAACTGCTCTCGCTCAAGATAATCAGGTGTGATTTGTTCCCAGCTATCAACTATCAATACAGGCAACCCATCGAAGATCGAAGCCATCTTAGTCTTTTTGACAATGGGTACGCACCCCAAAGCCAGTGCCTCCCAGGTACGATGACAGTCGATGCCTATGCCAAAAGGACTAGCAACAAAAGCATGTTGTGCACATTCTTGCCATAGCGCATAACGCGGTAAACGGCCGCTTGGCGATACTCTAGCTATCTCAGCAATGCCGGATTTTGCATCCGCCCGATCACCATAGGCTGCGCCATTCAACCAATCGCAAAACGCTAAAGGTTCACGCTGGCTAAACGGCAGCGCTGTTCGCACTATTTTTCGTATTTCTGCCTCTTGCTGCATAGGAAGAATGGGGCCGCCACCAAAATGGCCGGGGCTGTGCCATACGGTATGAAAATCTAACCCTATCGGCAAGGGCTCAAGACGAGGGTGCACACACTCCAGGTTTTGAGCAAACCATTGCTTAAGATAATGGTTTTTGAGGAGTTCATCCAAATCAGTAATTGTGGCATGACTCACGGAAAGGTCACTGTCCCCACTGATCAAAATAAATGGCTGATCAATCTGAGGCAGCACGTTTCTCACAAAAAACGTAATCGCGTCCGTACAAAGATAAATGCTAGGAACTCTATTTGCCGTCGAAAATGACTTAAGCTGCGCTGGTATGGTTGCAAGATATTTTTGATTTACAACACTCGATTGAGGTGCGTCTGCATGAATATCACAGAGTTCTAGCAAACCTCGAGATGACACAAGACGGGTTGAGGACAGCGAATCCCGATACTCAGCCGAGAGAAGATTTCTGTAGGCATATCGCTTTTCATCATGCCGTCTCAGGAAATTTCCAAGAGCTCGATAGGTCGTAGGGCGCGGCATGGGTAAAATATCTCACAATGTGTTGTTTCACTGGATTTTAAGCCATTTCACCGAACAACAGTCGACGTTCGATTTCATTCACCAAAATCTTACTAAGCATGAGAATTTTACTTGTACAACGGGGCCTGATCGGGGATATGGCATGCCTAACACCAGTCATCGAACTGCTCAAAGCATACCTGCCTAATTGTGCCATTGGCGTATTGGGCAACCCCTACAACATTCAAGTGCTATCAGGAAATCCTAGCGTCGACAGCACCTTCGTTTACAAAAAGAAGCCGCGGCCGAATCTGTTTGAACGCGCAGTCAACCTTTTTAATTTTATTAAATTACGCAAAGACATCAAAAGTTGGAAGCCCAACCAAGCCATACTAGCTTGTGGTTATTACGACTATCATGGGCTAAGTACGCTGCGCAAATTAGGTATCAGATCGATTATTGGCTATGAATCAATCGAAGACAAACCCAAACCGAAAGTTTCATTTCCATCCCCAGCCTTTAGTGCCCAACATGAAGTTGAGGCAATTTCGCATTTACTAACAGCGCTAGGAATTACCCAAAAACCTGGACCAATGCGGGTTTTTGCTGATCCGCACTTAGTTAGCATTATACAAAACAGCTTTCATATACATGGCCAGAATAATATTATCGTACACTTGAGCGGAAGAACCGCTGATCGACGGTGGGGCTCAACAAACTACGAGCATTTTCTTCGCACACTGCTGCAATCAAAAATCGAGTATGACGACATTATTGTTGTTTGGGCACCGAACAACAATAGCTCATCGCTTGCCCCCGACGGTGACGACCACGTTGCGTCGAATCTTGGAAAAGCACTACGGAGTTCACGCGTAAAATTTATACCCACAAGCAGTATTGCGGAGTTAATTGCAACGCTAAAGTTTGGCTCTGTTTTTGTAGGGAGCGATGGAGGCGCAATGCATCTGGCATGTGCCAGTGGTCTTGGTGTTGTTGCGTTGTTTGATAGCTTGCCAAACACGTTAAATCATTGGCATCCCTGGCAAGTACCTAATCGGGTGCTTTCTCGTGAGGGGGGGGAAATTCAGCACATCGCCCCCGAAGAAGTGCTGGCTGCCACCGAAAGTCTTTTGCTGGAGAAATCTTAAACTTTCAACTTCTGACGCATACGGCGTCGCCAAAGCTTCCAGCGTTGCTTGTTTGGCATCCGCTCAACCTGGTCTGGATGATAAAAGCTTTCACACCAAACTGGTTGCTGGGTTGCAATTTTCACGGCATCCAATAATTGTTGTGCACGAGCGCAACTGGTGTGATGAGCGCGAATGTGTGCAAGACCAGCCGCTGCAATGCAATCAACATCTTGCGGGTTCGCCAACACAAAATCGAGCTTTTCTTCAAACTCTTCGAGGGATCGATATTCGATACTGTGCCGACCATCCTGAAGCGGATGCGGGACGACGATATCAGGCTTCTGTGTAAGCAACATCGCACCCGAGGCAAGAATTTCCCAGTAACGTGCGCAGTCATAACCGCGACCAGCAACGCTGACGGCAACACGACTCCGGCGTAGAAGCTCATGGAATTTGGGAGTGCTTAGTGCATTTCCAACCGTGCCATGGACACATTCACCCGTATTCCCTACATAGATGCCTGGGTGTTTCCTGTTTAGCAGCCGTTGATTAACCGAGTAGCGCCAGACGTTTGTACTGAGATTTGCGGCAAAAGACACCTCGATATCTCTTTTAAGAGTTTCACCCAGGAAGTACCTTTTTTCTGCTGCAAATGGCAGCGGAAAGATACGTTCGCGATCCAACCCCGCCCATTGTTTGTTAAGCTCTCTTTTGAATACACCCCGATAGCGGATGCCCGGGTAAACATGAAATTCCTGTTCATCGCCACCATCGACAAAAAACCTGGCTGGATGTTCAATTCCATCCAGCAAATCCCGCCGCACATCAAACCCAGAGAAATCGAGGATAACATCTGCAGATTCCGCTGCTTTACGGAAATTTACTCGTGATTCACCTTTAAGATAGTTGCTGGTTTCGGCAGCAATGATCTCGTGCCCTAGCTCCTGTAGGCCTTCTGAAATAGAGGCCGTCACCAAATCATAAAGCGGTGACTGAAGGCAAACAATTTTCACTTCAAGCGCTCAACAGGTGTCGGAAATAAGCTACCGTTTCGGTCAATCCATCATGAAGACCAACTCTAGGCTCCCAACCAAATGCTTGCTTTGCCTGGCTGATATCCGGCTGCCGTTGTTTTGGGTCATCTGCTGGCAACGGCTGGTACACCAGCTTGCTCTTGGAGCCCACAATTGAAAGCACCGTTTCGGCTAATTCCAACATAGTGAACTCTCCCGGGTTACCGATGTTCATCGGCCCTTTTAGCTCATCTGGCGAATCCATCATGAGTAAAAAGGCATCTATCAGGTCATCTACATAGCAAAAACTTCGAGTTTGCTGCCCATCCCCGTAGATAGTGATGTCTTCTCCTTTGAGCGCCTGCACAATAAAGTTACTGACCACACGCCCGTCATTCGGGTGCATACGCGGTCCATATGTATTGAATATGCGAACGACTTTAATTTTGAGATTGTGCTGACGCCAATAATCAAAAAAAAGTGTTTCCGCACAACGTTTGCCTTCATCGTAACAACTACGAATGCCTATGGGATTAACATTACCCCAATACGATTCTGGCTGCGGATGCACGGCTGGATCACCGTAAACCTCGCTGGTACTGGCCTGAAGGATTTTTGCACCAACGCGCTTGGCCAAACCCAACATATTGATCGCGCCGTGCACGCTGGTTTTCGTGGTTTGCACAGGATCGTATTGATAGTGTACCGGCGAAGCCGGGCATGCCAGATTGTAGATCTGATTAACCTCAACGTAGAGAGGTATGCAAACGTCGTGACGCAACAGCTCAAAATATGGATTCTGGAACAGGTGCTTAACGTTTGTTTTGGAACCTGTGTAAAAGTTATCAACACAAAGTACGTCTTCACCGCGACCAATCAGGCGGTCGCACAAATGCGACCCCAAAAAACCTGCGCCACCCGTTACCAAAGTCTTTCTCATGAAGGTTACCTGTTAAGTTTTACTTATGAAGTACATTTTGAAGTTCGGAAACAACGGCTTCAACCCGTATGTTACTCCTACACAGCATATGCACTAACGGGCATGCTGTTTTCCAGCAAGGGGAACAATCGGGCATTGGGTTTGCCAAGACCGGGTGTGTACTAGGATAAACAAATGCCATGGGATCATAGGCTCCCGTCATTGGAATAACGGCAGGCACATCAAACGCCGCAGCGACATGTGTCAGAAACCCTTCGACACCAAGCATGACGTTCGCTTGCGAAACCAGATACATCGATTCTCGCAGACTCGTTTTGCCCAAAAAATTAAGCGCTCCAGGAATAGCCGGCTCACTTATCTCCCCGATCTGCACCCACGAAATTTCATTCATCTGGCGTATAACAGCGGCCATCTGATCGGTATCCCAGTTTTTGAGGTACGAACCTTGCGGCCTTCCGCCCCCTACAGTCGCTTTTAATACTGCAAATGGTTTGGGTATGGCTGCAAACTTTTGCTCAAATGCGGTCAGTTCATCTTGCGAGAAATAAACGGCTGGTTTGTGCCGTTTTGTATCGACATCCATGACATGATCAGGCATGAGATGTTGCAGCCAAACCCAACCTTGCTTTCGGCGATCATCCAAATGCTCACGAGAGAACGGGCTCGTCCCTAATGTCCAGACTTCGCCCCCAAAACAGATACAGCTATTACCGCGCATTCCTCGGAAAAAACTCTTAAGCAAACTTCGCTGGAGGCTGGCCATAGATTTATATGCAAGATTTTTAGCAACCATGGGGTTGTGCAAAAACAAATCCGGGTGCATAGATAACACAATGCCTCTGACACCATCTCTTTCATGGAGATATTTCAGTATGGTGGAAATAGCAAGCGCATCACCGATGCCGTTACCCATCACACAGTAAATAACAACTAGTTTTTTTCGCTTCATCCAGACTTCGAAACCCCATCGAACAGGGGTCATCAACTGGTAAATCAACCACTCACGAATACGCTGGCTTTGTTTAGCCATGATCGGCTTCCTTCAGCAGGCTAACGATGGCCTCATGGACCTGTGCCGCCGAGAATGCGGCTATGCAGCCATGTGTGCCTGTGGCGCAGGTTTTAGGGGTAACAAAAACACGCGAACACGGGGCGCAGGGCAAGTGGTTTTCCAGGGTGATACGCCGTGATTTGATGGGGCCTTGGTCTTTAGGATTGGCTGGGCCCGGCAGATACACCATGGGAATACCCAGGGTATCGGCCATGTAAGTGGCACCGGAATCCACCCCGACAAAAACGGTGAGTCGTTCGAGGAGTGCCGGCAAATCTGCCAAGCGGATATGCCCAGCCGTATTCACGAGCCGATCTGACGGGTGGTTTTGAGCCAATTTTTGAGCCAGTGCACTTTCTTTGACACCGCCAATCAGCACCACGCCCAATGCTGTGTCAGCAAGTAGATGTAGAATAAGCGCCTCGATTACCTGCGGCTCAATGGCTTTGATGCCCTGCCCACTGCCGACAGCCAAACCTACCCAGCGCGTTGCCGGGCGTTGCAGCATGGTGTTTACATGCACACGGGATGCCTCCTGCACGGGTAGCTGGCGGGTGAGATCACCCTGCTGCACGCCCAAAGGCGCCAGAAGTGCTAGCTGCGTGCCGACAAAGGACGTGTTGGATTGGTGGGCCTGTACACGGGTCATCAGGGGAGCCAACCACTGATAGCTGGTTACAGGCATATCCGGCAATACACTGTAACGGCGGGGCACGGTTGCCCAGCAGGCAGCTGTCAGCTGGGCGGCGCTGGGAATCAGGCAGACACAGGTATCGAAACGACGCATGACGCTGGCAAGCGCCTGGCGCCCTTTTAAACCGCGCTGAGCACCATACGCAAATGGAATGATCTCATCAATGTTGCAGTCTTGTGCTGCGAGATCAGTTAGTACCGTATCAACCATCAGGGCTATGTGCGCTTGCGGATAACGAGCACGAACAGCCTTGAAAACTGCGGTACTGCATACAACATCGCCAATCCCGGCGATTTCGGCAAGCAGAATGCGGCCCGGAGTGGGTGCCATGAATTTGCGCATCAGTGCCAGCGGCCACCAAAGTGGCGCCAGCAACCAAGTGAGCACAATGTACAGCATTACGCCGACTCTAGCGCCCGGCTGACCTGGCTAAACACTTGGTCGACGCTGATATCTGCCATGGGGGTGGTTTCGTCAGCGTCCGCTTCTTCCACGGGATGGTTGATGCAGTAATCGCGCGGGTGCTGCAACGGCCCGGTATGGTGTGTTTTAGATTTGGCGTGATACAGGCCTACCAACGGAATATCAAAGGTGCTCATGATGTGCGTGGGGCCGGTATCAACACCCACGTACACATTAAGACAGGACATGATGGCAGCCGTTTGGCGCAGCGTGAGCTGGTTGGCGAACGAGATGCAGCGCTCTCCCAGATCTACAGCTAAAGCCTGATTGCGTTCGAGCCCATCGCGCCCGCCAAAAAGAATGAAGCGTGCCTTGGGATATTGCGCACTGATGCGGTTGGCCAATTCGCGGAAATTTTCAATAGGCCAATCCCGATAGGGACGCGTGTGGAAACTAGTGGTCTGAAAACCGACCAGGAGCTTATCTGGCGTTAAGCCGACGGCATCAAGCTTCTGGCGCGCCCAGGCTATTTCTGCCTCGGTAAGCACCAGATCTATGCGGTGATAGGTGGTCGAGATGCCAACACCTTCCGGTAGAGTCAGCAGCTGCTTCACGACATGGTTGGCTTTATGAGCCGGCGGTTCAACAACATGGGTGATCAGTTTATTCAGCGCAGCATCTGGTTGACGATGCGCAATAACGTCACGGCTTACACGTGCGCCGTAGCGAATGAGTGGTGCATCAAAACCCCAGACGAAGGCTTTGTCGTATTGCTTACCGAACCACCCGCGATACCAAGCTGACTTTTTAGTAATGCCACCCACGTGTTGCACATAGGGTAGATGTTCTAGCACCTCATAGCGATTGGGGTGTGCCAACACGGTGATTTCTGCACCGGGGAAGTGCTGCGCAATAGCGCGGATTGACGGCACACCAAACAAGGTATCACCAATACGGGTAACGTTGATGATCAGAATTTTCATGAGAGCTGGCTCAACGACGCATCCAGAATCAGCAGTTGCAGCATCTGCTCAGCCAATGCGGGCCGGTTTCGGTATTCCGCAACGAAGCGCTCAACACGCACTGCATTAATCTGACCCCGGGTGTGGGCCTGTAAGCGCTGGCCCAGGCCGGAAAAACGCTCATGCAGATCTTCTTTCAGCCAGGGTTGCAACGGTGGATTGAAGCCACGCTTCTTGATGTTGAATAGATCCAGCGTTGCCAAGCGTTGCGTAACGCTGGCAAAGAGTTTTTTGGCGGGTTGGGTAAAACGTACGTTATCTGGCAATGCCATAACGCATTCTGCCCAGACATGATCCAGCAGTGGCGCCCGCAACTCCAGGCCATGCGCCATGGTGCAGAGATCACCCTTACGCAGGATGTATTCCGGCAGGTAGTTATAAAGATCGATGGCCAGCAATTGCTTGAGTGGGGGCAATCGGTTCAATCTGTCGATCGATGGATAACGCCAGTAGGTAACTGACGGCGCTTTCAAACCGGGTTGTAGGAAAGCGCGCTGGCTGGGTGTCATGCCGGAGAATCTTAAGCTGTACGCCTCCAGCCAATTAAGCCGCAGCTCTTCAAAGATCTTGCGCCAGCCCTTACCGGCCATATCAGCCATACGCGGTAGCGGTAACCGCAGCAAACGACGCCAACTGGTGCGTAAGTGCTTGCCTAAACGCTTGTAACCACCCAACAGTTCATCACCGCCATCTCCTCCCAGCACCACCTTCACATGTTGTGTGGTAGCCTGAGCCAGATACCAAGTTGGAAAGCTGGAGGGATCAGCAAAAGGTTCGTCCAGATCGGCAACGATCTGCTCGAAGTCTTTGGCAATCGTCAGCGGTACAGGGATCGCCTGGTTAGGCAAACCCAGAGTATCGGCAATTTCTTTAGCCAGCGAAGACTCATCCAGAGGTGAACCAGGGAACGCCGCTGAGAAGGTATGTAGCTGATCAAAACCCTGCTCTTTGAGACGGCAAGCAATGCTGCTGGAATCGATACCACCGGAGAGGAATACCCCAAGCGGTCGATCTGCCACGGTGCGGATGCGGATGGCGGTATCGAGCTCGGCTTGCCAATCACCTGGTTGCGCGTGCGGTTGCCAGTAGCAATGTTTGGTGAGTGCTTGGGTATCCAGGCGGTAATGCAGGTAGTGCGCGTTTTCCAGGCGATGGATGTGCTGAAAAATGGTGCGCGGCGCGGGGATGTAGCGGTGCGCCAGGTAGGCATCAATACTCTCTGCCGAGAACTGACGTTGATCCACTGGCACGACTGGCAACACAGAACGCACCAGCGAGCCAAAGGCCAGACCACCATTAGCGGTGGTGTAGATCAGTGGCTTCAGGCCCATGCGATCACGCACTAGAAAAACTTCGCGTTTCTTCCAATCCAGAATGGCAAAGGCGAACATGCCGCGCAGTTTGGGCAGTAGGCCGTCAATACCCCAGGCTTCGTAGCCGCGCAGAATGAATTCGGTATCGGCATGGGTTTTAAATTGCACTCCCTGGGTTTTAAGTTCTTCTGCGTGCTGCTGCCAATCGTAGACTTCGCCGTTGTAACAGATCCAGATACTGCCATCATTATTACTGAAGGGTTGATCGGCCTCCGGGCGCGGATCCATGATGGCCAGGCGCGTG
>JACCDN011103869.1_pt1 | contig 15620 bp, 12 predicted proteins | sample 7441691 | NCBI WGS metagenome assembly JACCDN01 (sample SAMN15323439, study PRJNA562643) | freshwater metagenome | isolation source: river surface water | place: USA:Blue River Watershed | collected 2017-08-16
AATAGACATCAGAACTATTGGCATTTTTGCCCTCATTTCCACCCCTTACGCCATAAATTTTATCTGGGCTCCCGTTTTTGATATAAAAAACATTCCTATATTGTCAAAGGCAGTTGGCCACCGTATATCTTGGATCGTAGTTATTCAAATAGTTCTAAGCCTTACTGTTTTTTTGCTAAGCTGTGTTAAACCTTCAGAAAATTTATTATTATTTGGTATAATTGCATTTGCCATATCTTTTTTTTCCTCTGCCCAAGATACCGTCCTTGGAGCGCTTAAAACTGAAATAGTTGACAGCACCAAACAAGGGCAAGTTTCCGGTTTATATGTTTTTGGTTATCGAATTGGCATGTTAATTTCAAGTTCTGGAGCAATATATCTTGCTACTTACATTGGTTGGGATCTAGTTTATGAATGTTTTAGCTTCATTATTATAATATTTCCAATTATGATTTTATTACTTGTAACAGAAGCAAAATCTATTAGTGACCTACCCTTAAAAACAAAAATCTTTCAAGATTTAAAACACAATAACTTGTACAATAAAACCAAAATTTTAATATCTAAAATTTTAAGTCCATTAGGTAGTAGAAATCAGCTTATTATAATAATGCTATTCCTTATACTATATCGGTTACCAGATAATTTTATCAGTGTAATGATAAATCCATTTTTACTGCATATTGGTTATAATGAGTTCGAGATAGCAACAGCAGGAAAGTTTTTTGGTATTACAAGCACCATTATTGGTGGGCTACTAGCAGGACACATAATGAAGCATTTTACTATTTTCAAAAGCTTGATTTGCTTTGGTATCTTACATGGTTTTGCTCACATATTATTTATCGCACAAGAAGTTTATGGTAGAAACATATCTCTACTCTTTTTAGTAACAGGCTTTGAAAGCATTACTGGCGGCATGACCATGGCAGCTTATATTGCCTATATCGCTTCTTTATGTCATGGAAGATTTAGAGCTACGCAATACTCATTTTTAACTTCGATGATGGGCCTATCAAGATCACTATTACCAGCGATTTCTGGGTATATTGTAACAACTATTGGCTGGAAGATATTTTTTCTGTTTACCTCAATAGCTACTATTCCTTCGATAATTTTACTAATATACTTAAAAAAATTCTCAGTTAATAAATAAATATATAATGATGGATTTACTCATCGTAGCATTTTATCTAGTTTCGTTACTATTGGTCGGTATATATACGCGCTCACGCAAATCTGGGTTTAAAGGTTTTGCATTAGTAAAAGACAAGTACAAACACAGCAAGCTTTTTTTAGTTGCTACTATTTTTGCTTCCTCAATTGGTGGTGGAACAACTTTTGGTATTTCAGAAAAAGCTTTTGCTAGTAACATTGCACATAGTTACGGCTTATTTTTAGCAATTCCAATAGATATATTAATTGCTACATATATCGTGCCAAGATTAGCAAAACATCACGGATCACAAAGCGTGGGTGATATAATGTTTATTTATTATGGTAAAATAGGCAGGACAATTGCTGGACTTGCCACAATACTTGTATCGGTGGGTTTTGTTGCAGCTCAAATTAGTGTTAGCGCTAGAATTTTTGAATATATATTACAGATAGATTATGTACAAGGAGTAGTCATAAGCTACGGCATTATCATTATATATACAACTACTGGAGGATTTAGATCAGTTTTATTTACTAACCAAATTCAATTCTTCGTAATGCTAGTTGCTATACCTATTATATCAATTTTTGGTCTATATCAAATTGGAGTTTTTGAATTTATCGCAAAAATACCCCCTGAAAAAATAGCGATTTGTGGTAACAACGAACTGATAAAAACTGCTATCTCAGCGTTTTTAGGATTTACAGTCATGAATCTGTTTCCAACTTTTATTCAAAGAGCCTTAATTGATAGTAATTCATCACAAACAACTAAAGCTATTTATTTTAAATCGGGAATATATGCTATTTTTTTAATATTTGTAACTATCAATGGATTAATTGCTTTTATTTTATATCCAGAAATAAAGCCGAGTCTTGCCCTGCTTCATCTTATAGACCATATAATTCCCACTGGTATTCAAGGTATTGTAGTCGTCGGTCTTCTTGCAACGGTTATGTCGACAGCTGACTCTGACTTAAATGTAACTTCAATTACCTTGGTTAAAGATTTTTTTAAGCCAATATTTAACTTATCTAATCAAACTAGGATGTTGTTAATAGCCAGAATCACTAATGTCATAGTTGGCAGCTTAGCGATATTTATCGCACTGCGTTTTAATAGCGTTGTTGATTTAGTAATATTTATTGCCGGTTTTTGGGGACCTATAATATTAATTCCACTCATTTTTGGCCTTTATGATATTACTATACCTAAATTTGCTATGATCCTTACCAGTTTTTTTGGTGGAATTAGTTTCCTTTCTTGGGAATATTTCATGGCTACGACTAACAGCCTCAAAAGCGTATTTGTTGGTACTATGGCAAGTCTTATTTTATTTATAATTTTTGCTATCATTAAAAATTTTTCCAGAGTACGTTAAATCATACCATATAACTGATAAATAACTCACTTTCGAGCTTTCTTCTTCGCACTAGGCCGGTAACTTTTTTACCTCCAGCATATACCCATTTTAAAAATTCCTTTGCTCCCTCATCATAGTAACCATAATTAATTTTTTGTCTTAAACCCGACCTTTGAAGAGCTGCTGCCCCAACATTAAAAGTAAACGAAACCAGCGCAGCAAATTGATCATCATTTATTTCAACATTTATATATTTTAGAACTGATCTTTCTATTCTTCGCAGGTCGTTTTCAAGTATTTGATTGGCTTTTTCTAAGGTAATTATTCTATAGGAATCACTTGGTAGTAATTTATGTCCATAACCTATAGTCAGATAACCACCAGCGCAAACATATGGTTCTTCCTTGAAGCCTTCAAACAATTTTATTAACTCGATTCCTTTTTCATTAGTAAATCTGTGCATTTATTTCCTGTATTTGCTATATATAGTCGTAATTTGAAATTAAAAAATTATATTTTATTTTTCCAAAGTTTTTGAAAAGTCCGTTGCCCATAATAAAAACTAATAATACCGGCAAAAATTGCCTGATCATCTACACTCCAAATAATTTCAATATATTCAATTACATGGCTGGTAGCAGAAATTGCTGAGTATTGCATATATTTGATGCTCATATACATAATAAAAAAACTATAAGCAAGCACAGGCCTAACTAAACCATTAATTGCATCTACCCAAGTAATTTCAGTTTTGTAAGTGGCATATAAAGATGCTTGCTCTTGAATATCTCGTGAAATATGAATCTCCTCTAGAGATTTATTCGCAGCAGTTTGGCTATATTCAATTTGCTTTGCTAGAATGGCAAGTTCATGCTTTTTATCATTTACATCTTTAAAATATTTTACTATCTCAGGAATTACTGAGCTGATAAATCCGGCTATGGAAGCAAGTAAAGTAATCATAACATCTCCTCGTAAAATTTTGTTAATATTGATAGTTTTGCTTGATCGATTCAGCTATAAAATGCTTTGATTCAGGTAATTTGTAAAATCTAAAGAGATCGATAGAATTAATTATAGAGGTAACTTGTACTAACTTCTTTTCTGGCCATAGAATATTTTCTGGCCATTTGATTTCGAATATTTCTTGATAATTTTGCTTTATTATAATAGTAAGCGAGTTAGTTTCTACTTGATCAAAATTAATCACGCACTTCCCGTTTAAATATAAATAATGACAATTATCTTGCTTTGGTACATTAAAATCATCTTTTATACCGATAAATTTAAGCTCTGCAGAAGCAGATTGAACGCCTAAAACCGAAGCAGCAGCTTTTTGCCAACTATCGTCTGAAAATCTTGCAAAGCAATCATCCTTAACCATATAAACAAGCATATTATTATAAGGAGATATGTACTGAATTCCTTTTTCTGAATGAGCAAAATAACCAATTTTATTTTTATTCTCGCCTGAAGTTATAATAAAACGATCACCATAGGAAACAGATTCAGGCGGTTTTTCCACAAAATTTACTACACTTAAATTAAGGTTTGCATCGAGCTTTAAAATTGACTCATTGTAGACTACATCTTTATGTTCTTGGCCTTGATGCATTAGATCAAATTGATAGTTTTTTGTTTTCATAGAACACTCATATAACTTATTTTAAGTATTTAAGTTATATCAACTATATAACCTTCACTAATATCTAAATCACTAACATCTAGTGCAATGTTGTTTATTCCAACTTGGAGAGGACTAGTAAAATTACGTATTTGATTTTTTGCTGTTAGTACAATAGAAAAATCAGCTACCCTTGCTATTCCCTGATGCCAATTATCAGAATTAAAATTTCTACTTATCCAGCTAAGATGAACCTTTGAATCTGTTAAATAGTTTGAAATTATTATTGGTTTCGAAAGTTTATTAGCCTGATTCATAAAACATATTTCTTGAGTTACAGATCCAAGTTTAAATTCTATAATCTGGCCTATTAAACCATCCAAAACCGGTACTATATTTTGATTTTTTACAATAATAGTAGCATCTGAACCAGCCTCATGTTTTTTAACATAATTTTCGCTACCATAAACACCTCTTATCAAATGAGAAATTGAATATATTTCATCTTCAAAGGGAACTGCCTTAATAGTTTTAAAAGCAATTAGTTCTTTATTTATTATCAGTAATTTCCAATTATTATCAGTAAATTTTTTAAGTTCTACACCCCTAACTTGAATTGTACTTAATTCATCAATGAACAACAAATTGGGATTTTCTGGAGCGTTAAAATCAATGAGTTTTACAATAGAATTTGTAGGTTCTAATATTGCGATTTTACTCCATTCATTGGTTAAATCCGTTTTAATTTTTGCATAAAGAGGTAACTTAGCTTTATTGTTTAAATGAACAGTTAAATAAGGAAAATTATAGCCATATATTTTAAATGGCAGTTCTATTATTTTAAATTCTGTATCTATAATCTTTTGATAAAAGAGTTCAATTTTATTTTTTATATTCGTTATAGTATAATAATTGCTTATATTATCTACTACCGCAACAATATTGATTATAAGACCAGTAAAACTGGTTTTTATTACACGTAAATTATAGTTTGTACCTTGATAACTTAAAGAAACAAAATCAGCTGGTTCTAAGTCAATATGTGAAATTGGTAAATTAAATTCCAGTATCTTATTCTCGGCAGCTGCGTTTTTTAATAGTAATCTACCTATTTGGTTAGCTTCTGACACTGTTATTACAAATGGCAGACGTAAAGCAGCATTTTTTTGATGAGAAAACTCCTCATTATTTATGTGTACATAATTAGGCCTATATTCTTGTAACTGATTGTGAAAATAAATATCTGCTTTTGTTAAGATTTGTTGTTTAGCAATAGTAACTTCATTAGCAAAGGTAGTTTTTGAGATTTTGACTAAATCCTCGGAATTTACTGACACAGAAGAGGCTTGCCCTCTTTTAATAAAACATATTTTTTGCTCATTACTGGCGCTAATATCAAAAAAATAGCCGCTTCTTAGGATGCTAATAGCGTCTTTAGCAGAAATTTGCTTAGTGAAAAATACTCCAGTTAAGGTTTCGTCTACCGTATTTACCTCTATATTTTTTAAATCTATATTACACCTGTTTGAGATCTCAAGTATTATTGATGCGATAGTTGCATTACCAAATTTATCATTAACCCAGTGCCCTTTTTCCCATAGATAACCATCTTTCCATATATCCATATGAGGCCAAGCCGGATAAGGTCTTGCATCCCACGTCCAGAGGAACATATTTTCAATATATTCTTGCTGACTCCAAAATTTTATGAACTCCTTAATACATCTTCGTTGAATTGAAAAATCTATTTCGCCGCTTGAATATCGTGGCACTCCTCCATCTTGGCATAATGGATCAAAAAAAATATTTGGTTGATTAGGGGCTTTGTCAATTGATGGAAATCCATATTCGGTAAACCAGATTTTTTTTGATCTTGGTTCCCAAGGTGTTTGTACACCATTTGGGTTAGTATGATGATTTTCCCACCAATATTTAATATTTTTCCAAGCATATGGCGCAGTTAGCGGAAATTTTTGGCTTCGTTCGTGATTAAAATAATAATCATATCCTTCACCCGATGAAAAACCATTTTGAATATCCTTATTAGTAATGACAGGACCTTCTATATCAGTTACTGGAAAATAGGCATCAATACCAATAAAATCTATGTTTGGGGAAGCCCAAAGGGGATCCAAATTATACCATCCACCATCAGCATGATGATATTCTGACCAATCTGCTGCATATGAAACAAGCACCCGCGGACCAACTATTGCCTTTACTTGCTCAGCAAGTCTTATAAGTTCGATCACAGCAGGAAAACTATCATCTTGAGCCTTTATTTTGGTCAAGCCAACTAGCTCTGTACCAATAATAAAAGCATCTATATAATCTTTAACAAGATTTGCATAATGCAATATAAACTCATTATAACCTTGCTCTTTACGAAAAAACCCAGTAACACCAATCGCTTCACCCGTCAGATGCCCACGCCAAGGTTTTGTATCTATATCCATAAAAAACATCGGATAAAACATAATTTTCAAACCGCGGGATTTTAATTCCCCCAGATAGCGAATAAGACTTTGATCGTTTATGCTACCACCATATCTTGGACTATCATTAATTTTTGTTATTTCATAAGCATTTCCTCTATCATATCCCCCTACTCTCCATTCTTGACTAAATCTGGCAAATGGATCTTTAAATTCAACTGCTGGCCGAATCAAACATTCTGATAAATCTAAACTATTACCAAACCAGCATACAACTGGAGCTACCCATTCTACATTTTCACAAGTGCTCTTAAGTTGATTTAAACTATGAACACTATTTGCTATATTATAAAAATTATGAGAGTTGATTACTCTTTCACCTTTTATCGAGCCCTTTCTTGTAACAGCTTGTTTTTTCTGAATTATTGTATCATAAACATATTCCCCAGAACCTGGAATCATGACCATAGATTTGACCATATCTTCAACCACATTACCACTTGGAATATTGGCTTTTCTAGTAACTTCAAACGATAAATTAGGGATGATATCTTCGAAATCTTCCAGCGGTAGGTCTTCAAAAAAAATATAAGCAAGATCGCGAAAAGCTGGAGCCTGCATATTCATTTTAGCTTGTATATATGGATCTGGCATTTGATCTTGCCTACCCTTATAGAGCCTAAATGTATATTGACTAATATCTACAAGTTCGCTGCCGTTCCATATTTTTGAAATTTCCTTGATTTCCCCTTCACAGATACACATAGCAAAAGACAAAAAATATTTATAGTCAGTATGGTGCGTTACAGATCTTGTTTGCTTTGGAAGGCTAAAAAACTTTGGTTGTTCAAAATATTTTGCAACTGAGCTAGTTTCTGTAGTGGTTTTTATTGCATCAACCCAAATAATCTTGCCTGTTACCCTGACTTTACCAAATACAAGTGCTATCGGTGACCCAGGACTCGCCATAGCAAGTGAAAAACTTTCTTTTAAATTAGCATATTTTTCAAAAACTTCTTTTTTATAAAACCATTTTCGTTCTAAAAAATTACCTATATACTTGCCAGCATATCTACCAATTGAAGATAATATACCTCCACCTAAATAGTTTCCTATGCTACCAGCAAGACTAGAAAAAAACGCTCCGAACATGTTATTTCTCTTAATATATTTTTATAAAACATAAATAACAGAAATACACTAAAGCACTAATTATGGTTTTTTTACTATGGCACAGCTTAACATAAGTATTTATGATGGCCGATTTACGCGTTATAGTCACTCACTGCCGTTAGACACAACCAAGCTAAGTGCATAAATTGACACTTATGCACTTCCATAAGTCTCATAAGATTCGTCTGATAATACGCCTGATTTTCCCATTAACATTGTATCTTCAAAAACATCAATGATGGTGGTTTGCTCACGCGTGATTCCAGGTTTTTCCTTATCAGTAGTAGGTTTCTCCAATTTCGATACTACAGAAGTAGATGGAGACTGCGCTATTGTGGTTAATGCTGGAGTCTTAGAAGCTTTTAATGGCGATTTAACAGAGATCATTTTTATCGATGAGAGATCATCTTGAATAGGGTACAAATCCAACGATGGTAATGATTTTTCTCCTCTAAAAAACTCTGCAGATTGTGACTTTACTATAGGTTTTAATGATGATGTTAACTCTTTTGATGATGTTAACTCTTTATATTTTGATTTTGGAGTAAAATCACTATCTGGTGTGTCATTATCAGTATCCCCTCTATATCCATCAACATCAATTTTTAGGTTCTTTTTACTCTCATTTTTTTTAGACTTCCTAAGAGCCGATATGCCCTCTCCTACAGCTTTAGCCGCACTAACAATTGGATTTGTAATCAAGGAGGTTCCTATAGTTACAGCCCCTTCTGCAAAAATCTTAGAAGTATTATTTTCCAGCCCATTGCGTGTTTCTTCTGTTTCTGAAGAAGTACTATCCTTTTCTGTAGTTCTTACAATATACTGTTTCGTTATTACAAATCTTGTAGATACTGGTGGTTCAGGGGTGCTATTAGATCCCCGGTAGTGATTAGGAGTAGTAGAGCGTTGGTCACTAGGACTGGTGAAATCACTTGCCATAATACTATTATCGAGATCCTTACTTTTATTATCTTTAGATAACTCCAAATATTGCTGAGAAGGGGAAGGATTCATCTTAACTTGCAAACGAAGTTCTTCTACTTCCAATTCTCTCATTCTCACTTCCGTATTCTGCCGTTGAAACGTTTCTTGAGTTTGCGTTTCTGTAACCTTCATACCTGTTTCACCTTCATGCACTACGCTAAGATATTTTCTAACATGAATAAAAGTGCCAACAGATGTACACACCGCGCCAAGAGACAAAATACCTACTATACATAACCCCGCTATTAATCCTTCTACCATCTTACCCTCCCAATTTTATATTCGTATTAAACACAAAACTCTTCAGTAATGATTTTATTTTAACAACCTATTAGTTAATTAAAGATTAATATATAAACTTATTTTTAATGTTAGTTGATTTGCCAAATTTAGACAAGATTCGTGGGCAAGAGGGTAAAATATCACTTTTTAATAAAATTCTGGCTTATTCATTATCTTGCGCCATTTTATGGTAAAGTAAAATAAGATTATGCAGATAAAAAGCACAGCTGTAAATAACATCGAAAAATTATTGATGCTATGGCTATGTAGAGATGAGATCATAAAACTTACCAAAGCAGTAATCAAATAATATAAAAACCCAAAGATTGCACCAGCAGTACCTGTTACTTTATGGTAATCTTCAAGTGCATGGCGAAGCAGCATTGGCACTACTAAACTATGTCCCATTAAATGAATGGTTATAGGCACAAAAATTAATAAGGATACTGTATTTGTCGTTGAATTATCATTAATGATAAATGAACTAGCTAATAATAATATACAACCAATTGAACTAAGTATAAAACCAATTATTTTTACTTTAAAACTATTGACAAATTTTTTAATTAATCGCCTACTAACGATACTACCTAGCAAGTTTGCTCCACTAAGAAAAAGAAATAATTTACCATAATCAGATGGCAACATCTTTAAGTGCTCAATAAATATAAAAGGAGCTTGAATATAAAAACCAAAACAAATTCCATTAAATGAACCAACCATGAATGAATAACTCATTAGTACTTTGTCTTTTAAAGCTATTTTTAAAACAGTAATAAATCTATTATTTCGTGCAACGCCAATATATGCGTTAGTTTCTGGTAAAAATTTGATGTAAATTAAAAGTAATATAGAGCTTAATATAGTTAAAAACCTGAAAACAGCTTGCCAGTTAAAGTACTCTACTATATAGCCACCAATTGCCGATCCTACTGAAGGTACCACTGCCATAACCATAGCAACACTTGCATACATGTAAGATAATTCCCAGCCTTTGTAAGAGTCTCTAGTCATTGCTTGCCCAACAACAGAACCAACACTTGCGCCATAAGCTTGCAGAAATCTTAAGACGATAAAAACCTCGATATTGGGAGAATAGCTAATCATTAGCGCGGCAATGGTATAAAAAGAAATACCAAAAATTACTACCGGTTTTCTTCCGTAAATATCAGATATTCTACCTAAAGTGAATATCCCAATAGCAAACCCGCAATAATAAGCAGTTGTAGAAAGCTGAGCGATTCCTCCTGCAGTGTGTAAATTTTTAGCAATATCTGGCAGAGCTGCAGAATATATAGTTTCCGTTAATGTTGAGAGCGAAACTAAAAAATAAATCAATATTGGTGGAATGCGCTCTATTATTTTCATATATATAGTGAATTTACTTTAAATGAACCTAGTATACTATACATTAAACCTGAAATGAACTACGTCGCCATCTTGCATGATATATTCTTTTCCTTCAACTCGAACTTTGCCTAGCTCTTTTGCTTTTGCTTCGCTACCTATGCTAAGTAAGTTGGCATAATTAATAACTTCAGCTCTGATAAAGCCTCTTTCAAAATCAGTATGAATAATACCGGCTGCCTGTGGTGCGGTGATGCCAGTTTCAAAAGTCCAAGCATGAGCTTCTTTAGGGCCAACAGTAAAAAACGACCTTAGACCAAGCAAAAAATATGCTGATTGAATGATTTTGCTGAGCCCAGTTTCTTGCAAACCTAAACTTTGTAAAAACTCTTGTTTTTCAGCTTCTGTTCCCAAAGTAGATATTTCGGCTTCAATTTTCGAAGAAATGACAACTGAATTAGCTTTCTCAGATTTTGCCATTTCTGCTATTTTGGTTGAAAGGCTGTTACCATTAGCTGCTTCAGATTCTAGTACATTACAAACATATAAAACTGGTTTTGAAGTTATTAGTTGTAATGATGCCAAATCTTTCTTACTATATTTGTCAGCAAGTACTCTTACTGGTTTACCTTCTGACAAGACGATTTTACAATCCTTTAACAACTCTATTGTTTCTGCGATTTTTTTATCACCTGATTTTATCTTTTTCTCACTAGTAGATAACCTTTTTTCAACCGAATCAAGATCAGCAATTATTAACTCTGCTTCTACTATTTCTGCATCCTGTAGCGGATCTATCTTACCATGTACATGAGTAATATCCTGATCTTCGAAGCATCTAAGCACATGAATAATTGCGTCTACCTCTCTAATATGAGATAAAAACTTATTACCAAGACCTTCTCCTTTACTTGCCCCTTTAACAAGGCCAGCAATATCTACAAATTCGATAAAAGCTGGAATGATTTTAGCAGACCCAGCATTTTTTGCCAGCTTCATTAAGCGTTCGTCAGGTACTGAAACAATACCGATATTTGGTTCAATAGTACAAAATGGATAATTAGCAGCTTCTGCTGCAATGCTTTCTGTAAGGGCATTAAATAAAGTGGATTTCCCAACATTTGGCAATCCTACAATTCCACATTTTAAACTCATAATTATTTTAAACTCACATTATTATTTATAAACATTAATTTACTCTATAGCAAAAATATAGTCATTCACTTTGAACGACTATAGAGAAAGTAGTTCAAGTTTGAGGTATTAATTTAAAAGCGAGCTTGCGGGAGCATAGATAACTTAAGTGAGCACAAGCGAGACTTGAAAAATTGATGCCTTGAAACTTGAACTAATAAAGCTATATAGTTCACTAGTTTGAGTCGGATTAGCTCTTTAATTAAATCTCTTTGGTATATATACTGCTTAAAATTTCTGTCAATTTAAATCTCGCACTTTGAAGAAACTATAAGATAAAGTAATATTATCAACATCGTCCATTTCTGGGTCTTTATCAAGATCGGAACTGATATAAAAAGAAACTGGCATAAGTATTTTTTGTCCGGCTTGTAGTAGTTGTTCTTCAAAACAAAAACAGTGAATTTTAACAAAATACTTCCCTGCTTTATCAGGAGTCACATTATAAACGGAAGTACCTATAATATCTTTTTTGCTAAGATTTTCTGATTCATAAAAAATTAAAGTACTCTCTCCTGTAGTAACCTGAGTTCTTCGGTGTTTTGGAATAAATCTCCATGGCAATTCTTTATCAACATTAGCATCAAATTCTATGGTAATTTTTCTTGTACCTTTTTGTGGTTTAACAAACGAATCTTCTCTTTTTGTGGTACCGCCAAATCCTGTAGCTTTACAAAATAAACTATATATAGGAGCAGAAGCGAAAGCTAATATTAGCATGCTGCTAAATAGCAGTACAACCGATAATGCTAATGTGGTATTTGATTTATGCATAATATATATAGTTTATTTAATAGCTAAACTGCTCTTTTATTACTCTATCTTCAAAAGTATGGTTTTGATCAAATAGAATTTTTATTATCTTGTTTTTTGATGATTTGACTATTACTTTTTCAACATTAGTAAATTCATTAAAATCGGCAACAGCGCTGACAGGTCTTTTGTTGGTTTCAAAAATATCAAACTCGATGGTAACATCCGACGATAATATTGCTCCCTGCCATCGCCTTGGCCTAAATGAACAAATTGGTGTAAGACATAGAACATTAGAACCAAGTGGAACTATTTTCCCTCCAGCTGAAAGATTGTAAGCACTGCTACCTGCAGGAGTTGAAACTAGAGCTCCATCGCCTATTAGTTCGGGTATTCTCTCAATATCATCTATTTTTACTCGAAATTTTGCTGCTTGATTTGTTTGCCTAAAGATTGAAACTTCATTAATTGCTAAAGCATTAAACTCTGCGCCTTTAGAATTGATTGCTTTCATTTCCAATGGATATAGATTTGTATATTTTGTTTGCCAGATATTGTTTGGAAAATTCTGGATATGGAAGTGATTCATTAAAAATCCAACACTACCAGAGTTAATACCATAAAATGGTATGTTCAAATCCATGTAATTATGCAAAGCATGTAGAAGGCTTCCATCCCCACCAATTACTATTATTAAATCAGAGTTTTTTGGCTCTGTTGGTACAAAATATTTACATAATTCCGCAGCTATCTCTGTTGACTCTGGGGTATTAGGATGAATAATTGCTATTTTTTCAAATTTCTTATTAGCATCTGCCATAGAATGAATATTACATGATTGATAAATAATACTATAAAAGCTGAAACGACAACATCACTTAAAAAATGTCCTCCCATCATAATTCTTGAAAGACCTACAAAGCTTCCAAAAACAATACCAGCAATATAAATTTTGTTAAAATATATTAAGTTTGCCCCGTAAGCTATGGCACTAAAAAAATATCCCATAGCAGCATGACCAGATGAAAAGGAACAATTATGCTCACATTGGTCACTGATCTGAAATGCTCTAGTAAATTTTTTTGTTCCCCCAAATTCTTCTACACGGCTTGGCCTTGCTCTGCCAAAATTTTCTTTAAAGGCTGTGTTTACAATTAATCCCGGAGAGATAATAGCAGTAATAACCAAGAAAAATACCCCAGAAGTGACAATTTTTCTAAAACTCCTATATTTGGTAATAATGAAACTAAGATATAACAAACAGCCAAAAATGAATAACTTAGTTAACAAAGGTAACAGTTTGTATATTTGATAAACTAAAAAGTTTTTTCTATATATAAAACCATTTTCTGTAGAAAAAAAAATCTTGGAGCAAAAAATATCCAATTCGGGAAAAATAATAAGCAAAAGAGACAGAAAAGCAGTAATTATTAGGCTTATATTAACAACGTAATTATTTATCCATAGACTAAACATGATTAATCGTTTATAAGTTAACACAAGTAAACACAATAATATAGAAAAATCGATGTCGTTCAACCCTAAAAATTATAAAGATAAATTATTATTTGTTCCACTTGGTGGTTCAAATGAAATAGGTATTAATGTCAACTTATATCATTTCCAAGGAAAATGGATAATGGTAGATTGTGGAAGTGGATTTGCAGATGAGTATTTACCAGGAGTAGATATGGTTGTTGCCGATTTAAAATTCATTGAAAAACACAAGAAAGATCTTCTAGGTTTGATCCTTACCCATGCGCATGAGGACCATCTTGGAGCAATACAGTATTTGTGGACTAGTTTAGAATGTCCTGTTTACACGACTAAATTTACCAAAAACTTTTTAAAAACAAAAATATCAGAATATGCTTTTGCTAATGATATAAAAATAAACGAAGTAAAAGCTGGTGATAAATTTGACTTAGGACCTTTTTCAATTGAAATGGTACCTCTTACCCACTCAGCGCCCGAGATGCAAGCTCTGATGATCAGAACCGCTGCTGGTAATATTATGCATACTGGTGACTGGAAATTTGATCCCGATCCTGTTGTTGGTAAATTATCAGACCTTGAAATCCTAAAAAAATGCGGAGATGAAGGAGTTTTAGCTTTAGTTTGTGACTCAACTAATGTGTTTAATCAAGGAGTATCAGGTTCAGAGGGCGATGTAAGAAAAAGCCTTGTTGAGATAATAGCTAGCTGTCCTAAAATGGTAGTAGTTACAACCTTTGCTTCGAATTTGGCAAGATTAGATACTCTAATTCACGCCGGCCAAAAAGCTGGTAGAAAAATTGCTCTTACCGGGCGAAGCCTTCATAGAATGCTCGCTGCTGCTCAGGAAAGCGGATATTTAAATGATATTGCCCCTTTAATTGATGAGAGATCTATTGGCAATTACAAAAGAGAAGAATTACTAGTTATAGCTACTGGTTGCCAAGGAGAACAAATGGCTGCCACCGCTAAAATGGCTAATAAAATGCATAATTCAGTAAAATTAGCTCCAAAAGATACCGTTATATTCTCTTCAAAAATTATCCCTGGCAATGATAAAAAAATCTTTAGAATGTTTAATACTTTTGTCAAAATGGGTATTGAAGTAATTACCGAAAGAGACCATTTTGTACATGTATCAGGGCATCCCGCTATTGAAGAATTAAAGAAAATGTACGAATTAGTCAGACCCAAAATCTGTATACCAGTTCACGGAGAGCCAGTTCATATTCATGAACATGCAAAACTAGCAAGAGCTAACGGCATAAAGCAAACTGTAGAAGTTGAAAATGGCAGTGTTGTACTGATTGATGAAAAAAACCCTAAAATAATAGATTCTGTAGAAAATGGTTACCTGGCTGTTGATGGCGATTATTTGCTGCCTGATTATTCACCAATTTTTAAAATGCGCCGTAAAATGCGGGATTCTGGTATCGTGGTTGCTTCAATAATAGTTAATGGTAAAGCAGAATTAGTAACTAAGCCCTTAATCGTTATGCCTGGACTTCTTGATCCAAAAGAAGATGAAGATTTCTTAAATTCTATTACCCAAGAAGTGGTAGAAGCATTACATAAGCAAAGAAAGCAGTCTAAAGGTAGGTTGTTAATTGACCAAATACAAGAATGTGCTAAATCTGCAATTAGAAGAATATTAAAGCATGAAATTAATAAATCACCGATCATTATTGTTAATATTGGTGAGGTTGACTAGTTGATCCCTGCACCAGAATTCTGCAAAGCTGAGCAGGAATATGGTTACAGGATAAAATTTAGACACACAATCCTACCGTCATCCCGCGGGATGACGATAGC
>JACCDN010152440.1_pt1 | contig 15619 bp, 12 predicted proteins | sample 7441691 | NCBI WGS metagenome assembly JACCDN01 (sample SAMN15323439, study PRJNA562643) | freshwater metagenome | isolation source: river surface water | place: USA:Blue River Watershed | collected 2017-08-16
CTGCCCATTCCTTGTCCGTAAATTGCGGCGGTAGTTGCAAGCATTTCACGCATTCCAGGACCACCTTTTGGACCTTCGTAGCGAATAACGAAAACATCGCCTTCTTTATATTTTTTTTGCTCAACTGCTTTAAAACATTCTTCTTCGCTGTCAAAACAAAGGGCACTTCCAGTAAAAATTAACGCTTCATTTTGCATACCGGCAATTTTTACAACTGCGCCATCCTCAGCCAAATTTCCGTGTAAAGTAACAACCCCGCCAGTTGGCGAAAGTGGCTTTTCTGGCAAGTAAACTACATCCTGATCTTTATTAAATTTTATGTCGGCTAAATTTTCTGCCATGGTTTTTCCGGTAACTGTCATGCAATCACCATGTATATACCCGGCGTCAAGCAAAACTTTTAAAACCATTTGAACACCACCAACGTCAAAAAGATCTTTGGCAACATATTTTCCACCCGGTTTCATGTCAGCAATGTAAGGGGTTTTTTTGAAGATTTTACCAACTTCGAAAATGTCAAAATCAATGCCGCATTCATTGGCAATTGCCGGCAAATGTAGAACTGCATTAGTTGAGCCGCCAGTTGCCGCAACAATTGTAGCGGCGTTTTCAAGGGCTTTTCTGGTTATAATGTCGCGCGGTTTGATGTTTTTTTCGATTAAATTCATCACCGCTCTTCCTGACTCATAAGCATATTCATCCCGCGATTCATAAGGCGCTGGAGCTCCTGAAGAGCCTGGTAGCGCAAGCCCAATGGCTTCAGAAACGCAGGCCATTGTGTTGGCAGTAAATTGTCCGCCACACGCCCCAGCTGAAGGGCAGGCGGCTTTGGTTAGAATTTTCAAATCTTCCTCGGTCATTTTCCCCGCATCTCTTTGACCAACAGCTTCAAAAACATCAACAATTGTAACATCTTTTCCTTTGAATTTTCCTGGCAAAATTGATCCGCCATACATGAAAACAGAAGGCACGTTCAATCGTGCCATTGCCATCATCATTCCAGGTAAAGATTTGTCGCAGCCTGCAATTCCAACCAGCGCGTCGTAGCAATGTCCGCGCACCGTAACTTCAATTGAGTCGGCAATTACCTCGCGCGAAACCAAAGATGATTTCATGCCTTGGTGACCATTAGCAATTCCGTCCGTAACGGTAATTGTGGTAAATTCTCTCGGCGTTCCCCCGGAGTCTTTTACACCTTTTTTTGCTGGCTGCGCCTGTCTTTGAAGTGCAATATTGCAAGGCGCCGCTTCATTCCAAGCGCTTACAACTCCAACAAAAGGCGAGGCTAAATCTTCGTCATTTAAGCCTTGTGGATAAAGGTCGGTTTTAATGTTGTAGAGCATTGTTTTGCGACCTTCGCAGCCGTGAGAGTTGGTAACATAGCGAGAAGGAAGTTTTGATTTGTCGAATTTTGGCATTGAAAAAGTGGAAGTTGTTAAGATTTGTTAATAACTAGATTAAAAGCCGATTGAATAGTTTCAATTTTATATTTTGACCTGAATTTTAATGACAGCGTCTAAGTGTCGCGTCACTAATTCTTAAACGCCGCTAGCTAACAGTTTCTAATGGGGATCCTAAGATTTTAGAACTGCTTTACCAAAAGAAACTTCAATTTTATCTGCCAGCTCCAGTTGGGCGAGAGCAATATTTGCAAGTCTTGCTGAAATTTGTAACTCGTTCATTATCTCCTCAATAGAAACGGGAACAAAGCTTAAGCGCGAATAAATTTCCTGACGAATTTCAATAATTTCTGAATCGCTAGGTATTTTAGTTTGATATTCAAATGGCTCTGATTCTGGTTCGCGCAATAATCTATCTTGTTTTAGGTTGAATTTCAAATTTGGAAATTCGTCTAAAATATCATTTATTCCTTCAAACATTTTGGCACCATCTTTGATTAAGCGATTAGTGCCATGACATCTTGGATCGAGCGGAGATCCGGGAACTGCAAAAACTTGACGACCTTGATCAATTGCAAATTTTGCAGTAATTAAGCTTCCTGATTTTAATCCAGCTTCAACAACAATAACTCCAAGTGACAATCCGGAAATAATACGATTTCTTTGCACGAAATTTCCACCTTTTGGAGATGCGTTAAAAGCATTTTCAGAAACAAGCAAACCTTGCTTAGAAATTATCTCGTAAAGCTGATCATTTTCTTTGGGGTAAATGTGATTAATGCCACCGGCAATAACTGCGATTGTGCCAGTTAATAAAGATCCTTGATGGGCCGCGGTGTCAATTCCTCGAGCCAGTCCAGAAATTGTGGTGATTGAGTTTTTCCCTAAATCTGTCGCAACTTTTCTAGAGAAATTTATGGCGCTAAAAGATGCATTTCGCGGTCCAACTATTGCGATTGAATCTCGATTAAAAAGATCGTAATTACCTTTGATTGTTAGAATTGGCGATGGATCGGAAATTTTCCGTAAAAGCGAAGGGTATTCTATGTCAAAAAAACTAATAATTTTAGCATTAAATTTTTCGGCAGAATTTATTTCTGTTTCAGCGTTTTCGAAAGAAAAGATTTTAATTCGATGTTTTAATCCACCTTGTTTTGCAAATTCAGGAAGCTGTTTTAATGCCTCGTCGGCAGTGCCGAAAATTTCAATTAAGCGGAAGAAAGTTGAGGGGCCAACATTTTCGCTGCGGCTAAGCTGCAGCGAGTGCAGAAGTTTTTGGGTTTTCATGTGGTGTGTGAAAATTTAGTTTTTAATGCGATAACCTTTTTTGATCAGAAAGAAAATAACCAGACCAAGAATTAAATTTAAAGAAATAATGTACATACTTCCAATAAAAAGATCTCCGTCATTGTGACCAGTCATTCCAAAACGAAATCCGTCAATCATGTAGAAAAACGGATTGAAGTGAGAAATATTTCTCCAAAATTCTGGCAAAGAATTTGTTGAGTAGAAAGTGCCAGATAAAAAGGTGAGTGGAGTAATTACGTAACTAGTCATTGCAGACATTTGGTCAAAAGTTTCCGACAAAACTCCGCACAAAACTCCAAGAAGACCAAGAAATAAACAGGCGCAAAATAAGTAAAAAATTGCGATTGGCGCTGAGTAAAAAGTTAGCGGCACAAAAATCAAAATTGTTAAAAAGGCAACGATAGCAACGCAAATGCCGCGTAAAACCGCGCCAACTGTAAAGGCGAAAAGCAACTCAAATGCGCCAAGCGGAGGAATTAAATAATCAACAATGTGACCCATAACTTTACTCATCACAAAAGAAGACGAAGAGTTGGCAAAGGAGTTTTGCATTGCTGCCATCATTATTAGCCCAGCTGACATGAAAATGGCAAAAGGCACGCCGTTTATTTCAGAAATATGTTCGCCAACCGAAAGCGAAAAAACTGCAAGAAACAGCACAATATTAATTACGGGAGAAAAAAGCGTTTGATGATAAACCTTTAGGAAGCGTCGAACTTCTTTGTTTAAAAGTGTAAAAGCGCCAAACCAATTAATTGACATGAAATTGTTGTTAAGTTTTTATGAGTTTGTTGAAGCAATTAAGGCTTTCACTTGTGACGAAATAGACCTCGTCGCACCAAAGGGGTCTATTTCGTCACAAATTCTAATCATCTTTAAAAAATAATGACCAACTTAGAAACACTTCTCGCTGATTTCAATTCGCAAATTTCAGCGATTTCCAATGTGCAACAGCTAGAAGAAATTCGCGTAAATTTTTTGGGAAAAAAAGGTTTTGTGACTGAGCTTTTTTCTCAGTTAAAAACATTAACTCCTGACGAAAAAAAATCATTCGGAGCCAAAATAAATATGGTTCGTGACGAGGTTACTCAAAAAATTGAAAACGCCAAAGACATTTTTGAAACAGCGGAATTAAACCAAAAATTATCTGGCGAAAAAATAGATTTAACCGCTCCATTTCGTGAAGAACCGAAAGGATCAATTCATCCTTTATCAAATGCGATGCGTGAAATAGAAGAAATTTTTGCAGATCTTGGTTTTGAGTTTGCCTCTGGGCCAGAAATTGAAGATGATTTTCACAATTTTACCGCACTTAACATGCCAGCAGATCATCCGGCACGTCAAATGCAGGACACTTTTTATTTGCAAGATTCTGATCTTTTGTTGCGCACTCACACTTCCAACACGCAAATTCGCAAAATGTTAAACTCAAAACCGCCTTTGAAAATTGCGGCTTTGGGTCGAGTTTTTCGTCGAGATTCCGATCAAACTCACACGCCAATGTTTCATCAATTCGAAGGTTTTGTGGTTGATGAAAATGTAAATATGAGCCATTTAAAATGGGTTCTAGAAAATTTCTTAGAAAGATTTTTTGAAATAAAAAATGTTGAGTTGCGATTCCGTCCAAGTTTCTTCCCATTTACCGAGCCTTCTGCCGAAGTTGATATTAATTATTCTATTGAAAACGGTCGAATCAAAATTGGCAAAGGTGATAAATTCATGGAAATCTTGGGCTGCGGAATGATTCACCCAAATGTGCTAAAAAATTGCGAAATTGATTCAGAAAAATATCAGGGTTTTGCTTTTGGAATTGGTGTTGAGCGTTTAGCTATGCTGAAATATGGTATTACCGATCTGCGCATGTTCTTTGAAAATGACGTCAGATTTTTGAAACATTTTAGGTTTTAGAAAATTTTCCTTGAGAGTAATTTTATCGCTGGGTGGTTTTTAGAATCTTCAAACAAAAACTAAGATTTAATGCATTATTTAATTACCGGAGGAACTGGTTTTATCGGGGCTAGTTTGGTTGAGAGGCTTTTGCAAAGTGGTCATTACGTAACTGTTTTGAGCAGAAGTAAAGGTGATGCAAAATTGAAATATCGAACTATCGGCAGTTTTGCAGAAATTAAATTTGATGAAAAAATTGACTACATCATAAATCTTGCGGGAGAGCCGATTGCCGATAAGAAATGGAGTGCCAAACAAAAGAAAATTCTAATAAATAGTCGAATTGAAATTACCAAACAAGTTGTTGAATTGATTTCTAAATTAAATCAAAAGCCAGTCGCTCTAGTTAGTGCTTCTGCGGTTGGTTTTTATGGCTCAAGCGATCATCAAGAGCTAGATGAAAAATCTTTGCATAAAGAAGAATTTAGCCACCAGCTTTGTAAGACTTGGGAAGAGCAAGCTCTAAAAGCTCAGAATTTTGGAGTTAGAACCTGCATTATTAGACTTGGAATTGTTTTGGAAAAAAACGGCGGTGCTTTGTCAAAAATGCTTCCCGCTTTTAAGGTGGGGCTTGGCGGCAAAATTGCTAGCGGCAAGCAATTTATGTCTTGGGTTCATAGAGAAGATGTGTTGTCGGCAATTAGCTTTCTGGTAAATAATTCAAAACTTTCTGGCATTTTTAATGTGACCGCTCCAAATCCAGTCGATAATCTAGAATTTACTAAAACCTTAGCAAAACTTCTTCATCGACCTGCTTTTTTTAACATGCCGCTTTTTGTAGTAAGAATTATTTTTGGAGAAATGGGGGACGCTCTTCTTGCAAGCGGGCAAAGAGTTTTGCCTACAAATCTTTTGAAATCTGGGTTTGAGTTTAGATTCAAAAAACTAGAAGACGCTCTGCAAAATATTTGTAAAAAATGAAGCTAAAAATCTGCGCAAATATTGTGTTTTTAATTGTAGCTAACTTCTTTTGCTCGCAAGCCATTGCTCTGAATTTCAAGGGTTTCAGATTTTGCTCTCATCATGATTTTAAAGTTACGCCTTTTAAAATTGATCTTTACGACATTTATTTTTGCAACAACGAGGTTCGGAAACTTTCTTACTCAAATATTTGGGATAAGCAGTTCGCTCTGGTGATTGATTATAATAAAAACATTTCAAAGCAGCGTTTGGTGGATGCTTCAATTGAGCAAATCAAAAAGCACAATCAAATTACAGAAATTGATTCGAAAAATATTGTTAGAAAATTGTCAGAAATTTTCCCTGAAGTTAAGAAAGGCGATCAAATATCGGCCATTTATTTTAAAGGTGTTATTACCCTTGAGCATAATCAGAAAAGAATCGGAATTATTTCAGATTCAATTTTTGCTAAGCAGTTCATAAATATTTGGTTAAATCCCCAGAATGAATTTCAGGAAATGCGTTTCGATTTATTAAATTATGAAAAATAAAGCTCTGATTTCTTACGCATTTCTGGCTGTTCCATTGGCTTTTATTGGGCTGCCAATTTACATCTACTTGCCAGATTTTTATAACCAAAACTTTAATATTTCTTTGCAGGAAATTGCTCTAATTCTTTTAGTAGTAAGGGTTTTGGACGCATTACAAGATCCTGCAATCGGACTTTTGAGTGATAAATTTTTTAAAAGCAGAAGAAGAATAATTGCGCTTTCTTGTCCGTTTTTAGGAGTGGCGGTTTATTTTTTATTTTCTCCCTTGGGCTTTTTAGACAGTAAAATTTCGCTGATGATTTCGCTGTTTTTAACTTATCTTTTTTTCTCAATTATTTGGATAAATCATCAGGCGTTAGCTGTTTCTTTTACCGAAAACCGCAACCTCAAAGCCACTATCATCGCATATCGCGAGAGCTTCTTTATTATTGGAATTATTCTGGCGTCATTGCTTCCAGCGATTTTAGAAAATTATTTTTCTGCTAAAAAATCTTTTGAGATTATTGGGGTTTTTTACTTTTTTTTTATATGCATCTGCGGAGCGGTTTTTTACAAATATGCAAAAACTAATTTTGAGTCAAAAAATAAAAAGTTACTAAAGTTCAGCAAAATTTTTCAACCAAAGTTGCGACACTTCTTTACGATTTTTCTTTTTAACTCAATTGCAAGCTCAATACCAGCAAGCCTAATTACATTTTATGTTGCGCAAGTTTTGAACCTAAAAAGTCAAACTGGCTTATTCTTAATTTTATATTTCTTGGGACTAATTTTGGGAATTATTTTTTGGACTAAACTTTCGCAGAAAATAAAAAATAAATCCAAAACCTGGTTAATCTCTTCAATAGTTACGGTGATTATTTTTCCTTTTTGTTTTTTCTTGCAAGAAGGAGATTTTGTTTATTACGCCGCAATCTGTTTGATTTCTGGCTTTGGTTTTGCTGGAGATTTTTGCTTAAGCTACTCAATTTTGGGAGATGTTATTTGTGATCAGAATCTTGAGGGAAAGGAGTCGACAATTTTTTCAATCACTAATTTTTTAGTGAAAATTTCTTTTACAATATCTTCGGTTGTTTTGATTTATTTGTTGGGCACAATTCGCGATCAAGGTAGTGATGAAATTGTTTTTTTATCTTATTCTTACGCGGTCTTGCCGTGCTTTTTTAAAATTATTTCTACCTTCTTTTTGTTTAACTTCTTTAAAAAATATGAAAAAAATTAAAGCATTTTCTATCAACTTTTTTCTAATTATTTCGCTTATGTCTTGCAGTAAAATTTCGCCAAAAAATTATCAAAATAACACACCAAATCTCGACATTAAAAAATATTTAAATGGCAAGGTTAAGGCTTGGGGAACTCTCGAAGATCGCAGTGGAAAAATCACCAGAAGATTCACGGTTGACATGGTTGGAGAGTGGAATGGAAACGAAGGTGTTTTGCAGGAATATTTTGAATTTGACGATGCAAAGAAAGACAGTCGAACCTGGAAAATTAAATTTAGCGATCAAAATAATTTTACCGCAACCGCTGGTGATGTCGTTGGAATTGCAAAAGGTGAGCAATATGGAAACGCCATGCGCATGAAATATGTTTTGGACCTAAAGCTAGAAAATGGCAAAAACTATCACGTAAACCTTGATGATTGGATGTATTTGATTGATGAAAAAACTTTGATCAACAAATCAACAATCAAAAAATTTGGCATTACTTTTGGCAAGCTGACCATATTCTTTCAAAAAATAGATGAGTAAAAATTTCTACGCAGGCAAAAATATTTGGATTATTGGAGGAACTGCGGGCATTGGTCTAGAGCTTGCTTTGCAACTTTCAAATCTTGCTAAAAATGTGGTTATTTCTGGGCGTTCAAATTTTGAAAGTTCAAAGCAAAATCTAAGCTTTATTCGTTGCGATGTGACTAAGCTTGAAGAAGTTGAGGAGGTTATAAATCAGATAAAAAGTCGCTTCAATCGCTTGGACATTTTAATTTTTTGTGCCGGAACTTACGAACCCATGGGTTTAAAAGATTTTAATCTGCAAAAGTCGCAAGAAATTCTAAATGTAAATTTTGGCGGTTTTTTAAATTTGGTTCAAAACCTAAACTCTTTGCATCGCGATTTAGGGCTTGAGCTTCTTTCGGTTGTTTCAAGCATCGCCGGCTATTTTGGAATGCCAAAATCTTTGTGTTATGGCGCTTCAAAAGCCGCGCTGAGCAATATTGTTGAGAGTCTATTTTACGAACTACAAAACCGAGTAAGAGTTCAGTTAATAAATCCAGGTTTTGTTAAAAGCCGCCTTACGGATAAAAATAACTTTAAAATGCCTTTTTTGATTTCAAGCAAAGAAGCAGCAGAAATTATTTTACAAAACCTTCCTAAGAAAAAATTTGAAATATCTTTTCCGGCGGCCTTTTCAATTTTAATGCGCCTAATCAAGATTTTGCCTTACGGAATCAGGTTCATGTTTTTAAAACTTTTAAATCAGGATCGTTAGAGCCGTCACGTTATTATCTTTGCGCTGCCGCTTCCGCTAGAAAATTTTAAACAAAGAAATTTATCGATGACTAAAAAAATCGCCATAATTGGCTCTGGAATATCTGGTCTTAGCTTGGCTTGGCTTCTTAATGAAAAATATGACATAACTCTTTTTGAAAAAGAATCTACTCTTGGCGGTCATGCTAACACTGTTGATGTAAATTATCCGAGTGGTTCAAGTGGTCAGAAAATCAGTGTTGATACGGGTTTTATTGTTTACAATTTTCGAACTTATCACCACCTGAAACAGCTTTTTGAATTTCTGAAAATTGAAATTTGTGAAAGCAAAATGTCTTTTGGAATTAAAGACTATAAATCGGGCATTGAATATGTTGGCAGTAGCCTATCTGGGGTTTTTGCGCAAAAGCGCAATCTGCTGAATCCCTTATTTTTGTTAATGATTTTTGATATTTTGAAATTCAATAAAAGCGCCATTAAGCTAATCGAAAATAAATCTGAAATTGAAGCTAACTTAACTCTGGAAGAGTTTGTTAATCGCCTAAAGTTGGGAAAATATTTTAAGCAATATTATCTTTTTCCAATGGCTTCAGCCATATGGTCTTGCCCAATTGATCAAATGAAGCTTTATCCGGCAAAAACTTTCTTGCGATTTTTTTACAATCACGGACTTCTAACTATTACCAATCAGCCTCAATGGTATTCGGTAAAGAATGGCTCTCGTGAATATGTTAAAAAACTCAGCGCGTCTTTTGCTGATAAAATTAAGCTAAACTCCGAAATTAAAAAATGCTTCCAAGATTCAAATGGCATAAATTTAGAAGATGGTCAAGGAAACAAATATCAGTTTGATCACGTAATTTTTGCTTCACATGCCGATGAAACTTTTCAGATAATTTCTGATAAAACTTCTGAAGAAAGTCGAATTCTGTCGAAATTTAAATTTAGCCAAAACCTTGCAGTTCTTCATCGAGATGAAAAGCAGATGCCCAAAAATAAAAATGCTTGGGCAAGCTGGGTTTATTTATCTTCGCCAAAAAATAGCAAAACCAGTCTTAGTTATTGGATGAATAATTTGCAGGCAATCGAGCAGAAATTTCCACTTTTTGTTACCTTAAATCCAATTGAAGAAGTTGAGTCTTCAAAGGTTTTTGGTGTTTTTAAATATAGTCACCCAATTTTTGATTTTGACGCAATTTCGGCTCAAAGAGAAATCAACTCTATTCAAGGAAAGCGCAATATTTGGTTTGCAGGAGCTTGGTTAAAATATGGATTTCATGAAGATGGAATTTCTTCGGCAATCGAGATAGCAAATAAATTTGAGGCGTTTGCTCCATGGCAAAAATAATTAATTCGCCATTAATTTTGCCAAGCAGCGTTATGCATGCTAGAGTAGGGGTTGAGGCTAATAGCTTTAATTACTCAAGCACTTATTTTGCAATTCCAATTGCAAAAATTTCCTCCATTAAAAGCCGATTTTTTTCTTTTAATGGTCGAAATATTTTTTCGATTAATGATCGCGATTACGTTCACAAAAATGACATTTTTGAAATTTTAAAGGCGCACCAAATTTCAAATGTTGAAAATGTAACTTTGGTCACATGCGCAGCCACTTTATTTTATCTTTTTAACCCAGTTAGTTTCTATCTTTGTTTTGATGAGAAGAAAAAATTAATTGCGGTGCTTGCCGAGGTAAATAACCGTTCAAACCAAACGCACAGCTATTTGGTTTTCAATCAAGATCTTAGCGAGATTACAAGTAAACAATGGCTTGAGGCGGATAAAGAATTTTATGTATCTCCGTTTTTGGAGCGCAAAGGAATTTATAAATTTCGTTTTATGATTGATGATTTTTCAGCGCGCTTTGATATTAACTATTTTTTTGAAGATAAGTTGGTTTTAGCAACTCAGCTCGCTTGTCAATTTAAAGAATTTAACGATAAAAATTTGTTGATGCAATTTCTGCAAAGTCCATTTTCAACATTCAAGACTACATTTCTAATTCATTGGCAGGCTTTAAAGCTTTTTAGCAAAGGCGTTAAGTTTAATAAATGCCCATTGCCATTAAAAAATAAAATCACTTCCAGAAAAAATGATTAACCAAAAAATTCTTAAAAAATTTGAAAAAATCGAGTGCGGATTTCTAGAAATAAAATTACCTAACCAAAAAGTTTTGCACTTTGGAAAAGCTTCTTCCAAGCCAATGGCAGATATTGTAATTAAAGACCTGCGATTAATTGATTTGGTGGTGCTAAAGGGCGATATTGGCTTGGGTCAGGGTTACATCGAAAATCTTTTTGAAACTTCTGATCTAGCTAATTTGCTTTATTTTTTCACCTTAAATCAGAAGCAAGTTGAAAGCTTTTTTTATGGCAAAAAGCTCTTCACAATTTTCTACGCAATTAAGCATTTTTTGCGAGGAAATAACATTAAGGGCAGTCGTAAAAACATTAGCCATCACTATGATCTTGGAAATGAATTTTACTCATTGTGGCTTGATTCTTCGATGACTTATTCATCGGGAATATTCAAAAATTCAGAATCTCTCGAAGAGTCTCAGAGGCAAAAATATCTGCGCATTATTGCCGAACTTGATAATGGCGGAAAAGATATTCTTGAGATAGGTTGTGGATGGGGAGGTTTTATGGAAGAGGCTTCAAAAAGCGGCTTTAATGTTTTGGGTCTAACTTTATCGCAGGAGCAACTTAATTTTACTCAAAGCCGAATGCAGCGGCAGAATTTAATCTCAAAGGCAACGCTAAAAGATTATCGTCACGAAGAAGGAAAATATGACAATATTGTTTCAATTGAAATGTTTGAAGCGGTTGGAAAAAAATATTGGAGCGACTATTTCTCTAAAGTTAAGCAATGCCTCAAGCCCAATGGAAAAGCGGTTGTGCAAACAATTACGATTGACGAAAATATTTATGAGAGTTACGAAAAAACTTCCGACTATATTCGTGAATTTATTTTTCCGGGCGGCTTTTTACCTACTAAATCTGGCTTTGAGAAAATTGCTCAAAGCAATGGTTTAAAAATTTGTAATCGCTTCGAATTCGGAAGTTCTTACGATAACACCTTAGCTATTTGGCTAGAAAATTTTGAGGCATCTAAGTCTAAAATTTTAGAGATGGGTTTTGATGAGGCCTTTATTCGCAAATGGCGTTTTTATTTAGCTTATTGCATGGCTGGCTTTAGGAGCGGAAGAATTGATGTGGTGCAATATTCCTTAATTCATTCTTAATTTTTTCTCCTCCTAAAATTCCTGCCGAATTTTAACAGCAAGTAAATGAGAGCTGTAAGTCGTGCGTTTTTCAAAATCGTAATCTGCGCTAAAAGTTGTGGCTTCTTTGTGATAAGCTGCGAGCTCAATTCCAACTTTTAAACTGTCGTTATCAAGTTGAGAGATTTTTGAATTAAAAGTTTGAGACTGTCCGCTGAAGCTTGCCTTTGTTGTTGGCGCATCATTTACAAAAGCGTGTCCGTAAGAAAATTTCAGCGCCGCAGAAAATAATTGAAATTCATTAATGTCTTTAAATTTTCCCATCCAGCCCAAGTTAATTCCTGCGCGGCTTTCCATAAAATTTGCCGAAATTGCGCTAACTTTTAAATTTAATTCATCCGCGCCTTTCTCGCTGTAGCCAGAAATTTTATTGTGAAGAACGTTTAGCGAAATCTCGGGAGTTAAAGTGAAGTCATTTTGTAGTTCAAAAATTCTGCCAGCTTTGATTTTTGCAACGTAGTTTTGACCAGAAAATCTTGCTGTGGCGTTACTTTCTAAGGCTTTTATTGAGCGGCTTGAGCTAAATAAATTCCAAGAAAATCCAGCCGCAGAATCTATAAAATATTTGTCAAAATTCTGGCTTTTGTAAATACTGATTTGACCAGAACTAATTAGATTTTTCTGCAATTTATCTAGAGATTTTACGTCTGAGCGAGTGTAGCTTAAAGCCGCTCCAATTGTTGAGTTTTCTGATAATTCTTTGTCAGCGCCAAAAGCTATTCCCGTGGAATTTGCCTTGTAACCAACATTGTCTTGAACATCTTTTTGCGACGCTGCGTTTCCCAAAGCCTGAACCCAGAAACCATTTGCTGCATGATTGCGCAGTTTATTTAAGCGACCTTCAATTGGCCTGATGGCGTTAATTGCAACATTGTTGGTTACGGAAAGAGCTGCTTTGCTTGATTGCGGAGAAACCTGCTGCAGGGCTTTGGTTAATTCGCTGCCAGTAAATCCTTTGCTATCTAAATAGCCCTGAAATTCAGAAAGAGAGCCGATTGAGTCTGATCCAATGTTGTTAATGGCGGTGTAAATATTTTGAGCATTTTGGTTTGGTGTGGCGTTTGCTGCACTAAGCCTATTAATTGTTAAAACCAGAGAATCGCCACTGATCTGCGTGGCGAACTTTAAAAGTCCATAAATGTTAGAATTGTTGCCGTTGACCGAAATATCAGAATCAGAAATGGCGTTAATTGCTGATCCAGAAGAGCCGCTAACTAGTGTGTAAGTGGTGCCGTTTGCAATGTATCCTTGAGAATAGGTTGGTGTAATCGCTAGTTTAGAATTTGAATTAATCGTTGCAATTCCACTAACAGTAAGGTTTCCCGCGGTTCCTAAGCCAAGACTACTTACAAAAGTGTCGCCACTATTTAGGGTAAAATCTCCTTCAATATTTTGGCTGTTAGTTCCGAGATTAAATGTTCCCGATCCACTTCCGGCAACGCTGCCAAAGATTATTAAATTATCTGAGCCGTTAAAATTTAATGAACCGTTGATCAAAATATTGTTCGCATAAATATCATTTGATGCGGTGAGTGAAGAGTTGGAGTTAATATTTAGATTTGCTAAAGAATAGCTTGAGTTAGCAATTGCGGAAGTGGCGATAAAATCGGTTTCAACATTTAATGTTCCGGCGCCTGCGCTCGCGCCTCGAATTGTTGCGTTTATTAACGAGCCTCTGCCAATTGTTAAGCTCGCGCCAGATTCGATTAAAATTGTATTGGCGCTAATGCTGGCATTTGAGGTGAGGGTGTTCGAAGAATTTATGCTGAGTGAATTAAGATTGGTAAAAGCGGCGTTCTGTGTAAAATTAGAATTAATATTTACGTCGCCACTATTGTTTGATCCGTCAATTTCACCACTGACGCTGCCTCCTAAAATATTGAGAGTTCCAGAGCCAATTATTATTCCACCATTAATTGTGCCAGAATTATTTATTATCGTGCCGATGCCAGAGTTATAAATGGCGTAAGTCGTTGAGTTGATTGTTGCGCTGTTGTTGATTGTGGAATTCTCTCCTTCGTTTCTAATGCCATAGGCGCTTGCCGAACTGCCGCTGGTAATTGTGCCTGAATTGGCTATTTCGGTGTAATTATCTTTGGCGTAAATTCCGTTAGCGTTGCTTGAGATTGCGCCGCTATTTTCAATGGTTGAAAAACTTGTAGGGCTTGCGGTTGAAGAGCTTCCAGCGCTTACAAAAATGCCGTGAGCGGAAGATCCGCTGGTGGTTGTGATTGTGCCAGAGTTGTTAATTTGAATATTGTTAGAGTCGCTGCAAATACCGTAAGTTTTTGTTGAAATGCTGCCAGAATTGTTAGCCGAACTATTGTCGCCGCTCAAATAAATGCCGTAAGCGCTGCTGGTATTGCTGGTGGTAATTGAGCCAGAATTAGCAACGCTGCTGTTGGTGCGCGCGTGAATGCCGTAGGCAGTAGAGCCTGAGGTGCTGATGTTGCCGGCGTTGGTGACGGTTGAGTTGTCAAACACACTAATGCCGCGCCCCGAACTGCCGCTGGTAAAAATTGAAGCGCCTAGTTGGTTGGTCACTTGGTTGAAGCTTTTGGCAACTCTAATGCCGTAGCCGTTGGTGCTGCTGCCGGTGGCCGTGATTGTGTGAGCGTTGGTGATTGTGCGCGGGGTTGGAGAAGTGCCTTCAAAGTTGCTGTAAATGCCGCTGGTGGCGCTTTCGGTAATGTTTGCCGAGGTGGTAAAATTTGTGTCGCCAGCGCTAAGGGTGAGGGCGTGAGACTGTTTTGTGAAAAAAATAATTAGCAGAGAGATCTGCAAAAAGCGTTGGCTTCTGGGCATTGGGTTTTGGGTTTGGTGTTGTGGTGTGTTTTTATAAATTAAGTTATTTAACCGAGCATTTTTCACTGCCGGACCCTGTCATGCGAAGGGGTGACAAACTGAAGCAAGAGGAGAATTAAAATTAATCTTTTTAAGAATTCAATTTATCATTAGGGTGTCACTTCCCTCAGTATCACACCGTCGCATTACGGGGTAAGCCTTCAAACTTTATTTCTAGTTGTGAATTTATCTTTTTTTTACCGCCAAATTGTGGATTGGGCGTGTGTTACTAAGATTATTTTTTAAAAGAATCTTGGTCTGAATGAATTAGCTAACAGAGCCTAGACACTGTTAGCTAATTCCTTCGACCTCATATTTCGTCCTATTTTTGCTTATTTTCTGACAAAATTACTCCAAATATATCCAGATATTCATCGTAATTTTGTCAAAAAAGTGCTAAAAATATGCCAAAATCTGAGGCCAAATGAATTAGTTAACAGTGTCTAGTAAGAAATGATCACAACACCAGATCCGCCGTCACCACTTCTGTTTGTTGAAGTGTTATAATTAGGTGTGGCAACTCCTCCACCACCTCCCCCTCTATTATTGGCAGCGTCAACATTGGCTCTTACTGGATCATTTCCTCCTGCAGTTCCTGACCCAGCTCCACTTCCACCGGCTCCTCCGGCGGGAGAATTTCCGCCGCCACCAGAGCCGTAAACAACAGAAGCTCCAGAAATTGCGTAGGATTTACCACTTCCGCCCGCTCCTGCGTTAGTGCCGCTGGATAAAGCGCCACCTCCACCTCCACCTGTTGAGCAGGATCCGCCCCCAGGGCCACCCGCACTTGCAGTTGCTTCGACACCACTAACTCCAGTAGTGGAATCTGCGGCGCTTGCCGCCCCTCCAGTACCATTACAGTGTCCGCCACCTCCAGATCCTCCGGCAAGCCCTGCTGCA
>JACCDN010333916.1_pt1 | contig 15617 bp, 2 predicted proteins | sample 7441691 | NCBI WGS metagenome assembly JACCDN01 (sample SAMN15323439, study PRJNA562643) | freshwater metagenome | isolation source: river surface water | place: USA:Blue River Watershed | collected 2017-08-16
CTGGGTTTACTGCAGCATCAAGTAAAGATTCTGCCTGCCGAAGTGAGCGTTCTTGTAGATGCCCCAGATGCCGATCTTCTTTTGATCGATGCTCGTCGCGATCTACCTACAGTTAAATCACTTGCAAAGCTTCTTGATTCAACCGGCGTTAACTGCCCCATCATCGCAATTACAACTGAAGGTGGCTTAACCGCTTTCAACGCCGACTGGGGAATCGATGATGTCATTCTCGATACCGCAGGTCCTGCCGAAGTTGATGCACGTATTCGCATCGCACTTGGCAAGCATGCAATTGAATTAGTTGCATCAGATCCACATGCAGGTGAAATTAGAACCGGTGATGTAACAATTGATGAGGGAACTTACACCGCTCGCCTTAAGGGAAATGTTTTAGATTTAACTTTCAAAGAGTTTGAATTACTGAAGTACCTTGCACAACACCCAGGTCGTGTTTTCACACGAGCACAGCTGCTACAAGAGATCTGGGGATATGACTACTTCGGTGGAACTAGAACAGTAGATGTTCACATCCGTCGCCTTCGTTCAAAGCTAGGTCCTGAGTTTGAGGCAATTATCGGCACCGTGCGAAATGTTGGTTATCGCTTTACCGTTGATGCATAACTATGCGCCATATTCTTAAGCTTCATCGTGATTTAGATACCAATTCACTTCCGCAAGCTGATCACAGCTACACAATCGAAACCTTTGATCCTGCCATTCACAAGCAACAATGGCTTGATGTCAACAACTTAGTTTTCGCACACCACCCAGACCAAGGCAATTGGGCAATGCAGGATCTCGAAAACCGCATGGCAGAACCTTGGTTTGATCCCAAAGGTTTCTTCCTTGCGACTGAAAACGGCAACATCGAAGGCTTTGTCTGGACCAAGATCCACCAGGATTTAATCAACCAAGACCCGGTTGGTGAGCTCTACGTCGTCGGAACCCACCCAGATCACGCTGGCAAAGGCATCGCCCGAGCCCTATCTGTGGCAGCTATCAATTACCTTGTAAATAAGGGACTTAAGCACGCGATCTTGTATGTCGATGCCGACAATGAAAAAGGTTTAAAGCTGTATGACTCGTTAGGTTTTAACTAGCCTTTAACAGAGATGTTGTTGAAGCTGGTGCGTGATGCAGCAGGAACAATTTCGAAATTGATATCTCGCGAACCAGTCTTTTCATCAATGTACTTCTTAATCGCGGCAAGACGGGCTGCAGCAAGTGCTTGAGTCTTTGAGGTTGTTGAAATCTCAGAGATCACAACAGTTCCAAAGCCTTGAGTTCTAATCAAAGCAATTACCTTGTCCAAGGCCTTTGTATCGACTCGAGACAAAGTTGCCTTTGTATTTGTTGCGCTAACAATTCGTGTAATTGCAACTGGAACATTCTGACGGAAATCAGCTTCAATCTTTTCGCTGACAGTGCGATCTCCACCATTAGAGATAACTTCAATAACTGCATCTGGACCGAGCACTTGCTTGACCGAACAGCTTGAGGCAGATGTTGAACAAACCTTCTTGCCATTCAAGAGAACTGTGTAAGCAGTTGCATTTGGTGATTCTGTCCAGCGAATGTTAGTTCTATTCGATGCTGTTGGAGTAAGAACAGGCTTTGTAACTGCTTCGGGAAGAACAGTCAATGGAATCTGAATGATTCGATCAGCGCCATTTTCTGTAACAGTTACAGTCACAGTCTTCTTGCCGCTAAATCCAGTTTCAGGTGTGAGTACAAGCTTGCCCTCAACAACTTTGAAATCAGCGATGAACTTCTCGCTAGCAGCATCGATCTTGATTGCAGGTGGCTTTACATTAGAACCAGCGGCAGGAGTGAAGATTTCCACTGAAGGAATCTTGGCCGTGCTATCTCCCACGACAGTTACAGGAGCAACTACGGTGACATTGCTCTTAACAGGGGCTACTGGGCCCTCGACAGTAGGTGAGCTTGAAGAGCCACCTCCGCTGCTGCTTGAGCCGCCACCTGAGCTAACGGCAGTCCACTTTGCGTACAAAGTTATGTCTGTGACAACGCCTGGTGCGTACGGGAATGTGATTCTGCTTCCGCCATCAGTGGCAGACCAACCAGCGAAGGTGTAGCCAGAGCGTGTTGGCGCGGTTGGCTCTACAACAGTTCCACCGCTAGCAAATACCGAAGCGGTGACTGAAGATCCACCCTTTGCATCAAAAGTGACGTTGTTATCTAAAGCATCCCACTTTGCATACATGGTGATGTTGCTTGTTACACCTGGTGTGTAAGGGAAGACTTCAACTGTTCCACCATCGGTTGCCGCCCATCCTGCAAATGAATAACCCGCACGGGTTGGAGCGGTTGGCTCTGACACTGTTGATGCCGTCAAGAAGCTTCCATTTGAAACTGTGCTGCCACCCTTTGCATCAAATGCAACCGCGTAAAGTGATGCAGTCGTTGCACTAGCAGAAGATGAGGCAACTCCAATTCCGACAGAGTTTGTAGCGGTAACAGTAAATGTATATGCGGTTCCATTGGTAAGACTTGAGATCGTGCAACTTGTTCCGCTGGTTGTGCATGTCGCACCAGTGTTTGCAGTGACTGTATAACCCGTAATTGCAGCTCCACCATTTGATGAAGGTGCTGACCAAGAAATTAATGACTGCTGATTACCGTTTGATGTTGCTGAAACACTTGTTGGAGCACCTGGCTTTGTTGCTGCAACGACGATTTCAGGGTCGGAGGTAATTGAAATCGTGATCGTGCCATCTTGCGTCGCGGTTCCAAGAAGTGTTGAAACGTTATTCACGATGGCGTATGCCGCGGCACCCGCCTTAATGGTGGCATTTGAAATAGTGACTGAAATTGGCTTATCTGAGGCTGTATCAGGCACTGTTTCATCGCCAGTTAGCCATGAAAGTGCAATAGATACTAAGTAAGTCACGTTAGGCAAGACACCAACTGCACGTGATGAATTGCCAACAAGATCAAAGTTAATGGTCGTGCCAGCTGGCAAGGCATTAGCTGGAATAGATACCGATACCGAGCTATTGGAGTTTGCACCGGAGAAGGTATTAGAGACGTTGCTGGTAGTAATCACAGATCCGATTCGGCTCAATGAATCTGTAATTCCATATAGCGAAGACTGAATCCAACGCGCATAGACAGTTTGTGAAGCCGCTGGAGTAAATGATGCTCCGTTTGATCCGACCAAACTTCCGCCAGTTACCGCTGTGTGCCATCCGTTGAAAACGAAGTTTGCACGAGTTGGAAGAGGTAGAACCGTTGAACTTCCATTTTGAACTGCGACTGTTGAGTTAGCAACCGTTCCGCGTCCCGCATCATAAGTAACTGTGAAGTTACCCAAAGTCCATAGCGCATACAAAGTGCGTGTTTGTGATGGGGTGTAGGTCAAACCAAGTGCGCTGCCATTAGTGCTTTCTGCCCAACCTGCAAAGTTATAACCATCTTTGACGCGATCTCCAACAACCGGCAAAGTGATTGCAGTTGTACCAAATGTGTAATCAACATCGCTGACCGCTGTTCCGCGTCCACCGTTCCAGTCGTATGAAATTCGGTAAACCTTGGCGGCCCATTGTGCGGTGTAACTGATGTTGCTTGATCCAGTTACGACTGTTGCGCCAGCACCAACAGTTGTTGATCCAGCCTTCCATCCAGTGAAGTTATATCCCGGCTTCGAAACAGCACTTCCAACTTCAAAGCTTTGACCGATCTGCTTTGTGAATGAATTTGGAGGAGTTGTTCCGCCATCTGAGTCATACGAAATCGTGTAATCAATTGGGGTCCAAATTGCAGTTAAAACAGAGTCCTCAACGATTGTGAAGCTGCCACCAGCAGGAATAGTTGTTGATCCATTTCTCCAGCCGCCGAAGGTGTATCCGGTGCGAGCAACTGAGCCAAAAATAGAGGTTATAGAGGTGTTTGCGTTATACAGCTGATCTGATGGCAATGATCCTGAGGTGACGGATCCGCCATTGATTGCATAGTGCAATGTGTATTGAGGAATCCAGGTCGCATACAAGGTGATATTTGTCAGCGTTGTGATCGGTGAACCAGGTGAGTAATTTGTACCCGTTCCATTAGCTGCAGTGTTCCAGCCTCCAAAGACATGAAGTGTCTTTGCAAACGTGTTTGAAGCTACAGAGTATGGAGAAGCCTGACCGGTTGTATATCCACCTGTTGTAGGTGCTGACCCGCCATTACTTGTATTTCCGGCGTATGTAATTGTGTAAGTAACGGCATTCCACTTGGCGTAGAAAATGACATCAGAAACAGTTGTATATGTATCACCGGCAGCACGATTAGTGCCTCCACCAGTCGCTGATGTGTTCCAACCATCAAATGTGTATCCAGCGCGTTCTAACGTGCCCGCACCTGGAAGCGTGACCGACGATCCACCAGTTGTGTAGGTGTCGCTAGAAACATTGTTTGAACTTCTTTGAGCTGAACCAGTTCCACCATTTGAGTTATAGGTAATGGTGTAGCTATTTGCGCTCCACTTGGCGTACAAAGTTACATTTGATGATTGAACTGTGAACAAGGCGCCTGACAGGTAGTTATCTCCGCTGCCATTACTTTGAGTATTCCAACCGGCAAATGTGTAACCAGCACGGGTTAATGAACCGGTATTTGCCTTAACCGTCGCGGATTGACCGATCTGCTTAGAGGTTTCTGTTGGGACACTTCCACCATCAGAACTATTACCGTTGTAAGTAAAGGTGTAATCAATCGCGGTCCACTTTGCGTATGCATTTAGTGAAAGCGTAGTTCCAGTAGGTGAATAGTCAGCGCCCGCTAGGCCAATTTGGTTGGAAAGCCCTGAATCGGAATACCAACCACCGAAGGTGTAGCCAGTTCTAGTAGGGGTTGGAAGCACGATCACTGAACCACCGGTCGTGAAACTTGAAGTGGTTGTGGAGTTTCCACCAGTTGCGTTGTTGTAGCTGTATGTCACCACATAGGTATTTGCAGTCCACTGTGCATACAAAGTTGTACCAGCCGTCAGAGTTACCTCTGCCAAATTGTTGTAAGTAGTTCCCGTGCCATTTGCATTTGTGGCCCAGCGATGGAATACATAATTCGCTCGTGTAAATAGGTTTGCATTGAGGTTGGCAGCAACACCATGCGTAACAGATTGGTTCGCCATAGTTCCAGAACCATTGTTAGCATTGAAAGCGATCGCATAAGTGTTCAGCGCCCAACGAGCATACAAAGTGAAGTTTGCAGTCTGTCCATGTGAGTAAGGGAAGGTAATTGCACTTCCACCACTGGTTGCAGTGAACCAGCCTACAAATGTGTAATTGCTCCGGGTTGGTGCAGTTGGCTCAGAAAGAACTCCCGCAGTTACAGTTGAAGTGTCTGATACTGAACTTCCACTTTGGGAATCAAAAGTAACTGTAAGCGCACTTGCGATACGAACAACAATTAAACCAGAGCCTCCTGCTCCACCATTAACATCACCGCTAGCGCTCTTGGCGGATGCACCTACACCACCGTTACCAGTGTTTGCACTTCCAGATGTGCCGACTATGTTTGTTGAGCTTCCGCGTGCCGTTCCACCAGAACCTCCAACACCATATGTAACTGAACTACCGGAATAGTTAGATGCTGTTCCAGTACCGCCTGTGGTTGTTGTCGGTGCAGCTCCTGTTGTGTTGCTTCCGCCACCACCGCGACCTGATGCACCACCGTTACCACCAGCACCGCCATTTGCTGCGGCTAGAGCGGTGGCTTGTGAAGAAGTGGAACATGCAGAGCGAGCTGCACATCCACCTGTTCCACCAAGTGCAGTAAGGGTTCCAAAGGCAGAATCACTTCCCGTGCCACCGCGACGTGATGATGTTGTTCCAGCGGTACCACCTGCACCAACTGTTACTTGAACGGTTGTACTAAGAGTTGCAGTGCCAGTTTTAACTTGGCCACCTGCACCACCACCCGCACCGGTGTTATCCCATGAATAGCCACCGCCGCCGCCGCCTGCGACTGTCAGAATTTCAACATCCGTTACACCGTTAGGCACTGTCCAGAAACAAGTTCCGGCTGTTGTAAAGGTGTAAATCGTGTAACCGCCGGTTGTTGTTGAAGTCGGAGAACATGAAATAGCTGCCCATACTGCATACAAAGTAATTCCAGAAGTTGCTGATGGAGAGTATGGGTAAGTAATTACCGATCCACCATCAGTTTCAGACCAACCGCTTAATGTGTAACCAGCACGAGTTGGCGCGGTAGGCGCAGCAGAAACAGTTCCACCGGTTACAAAACTTCCATTTGAAACTGCGCTTCCACCTTTACTGTCATAAGTAATGGTGTTGGTTGTTCCAGTCCACTGTGCATACAAAGTCATGCCTGCTGTAATAGTTACAGATTGACCATTTGTATATGCAGTTCCTGATCCATTGGCTGAAGTATTCCAACCAGAGAAGGTGTAACCAGTTCTTGTAAAGCTATTTGTTGTTAACGCAGTAGCTGTTCCAGAAGTAATGCTCTGATTAGACATTGTTCCAGAACCAGAGTTGTTGTTAAAAGCAACGACATTTCCGTCTGCTGTCCAAATCGCGTACAAAGTAAAGTTTGCAGTCTGGCCATGGGTGTAACCACCAGTAAAGCTGACTACTGAGCCGGTAGAGGTGGTTGACCAACCACTGAATGTATAGCCTGTTCTTGTTGGCGCAGTAGGCGCTGTTAACTTTGCATCCGTTGCAACAGATCCATTAGAAACCACTGACCCACTCTGTGAATCGAAGGTGACCGTTAGTGTGTTTGCAGTCCATATGGCATAGAGAGTGAAATTTGCTGTTTGGTTGTGTGCGTAAGGGAAGGTAACTACCGAACCTGTTGAAGTGGCAGACCAGCCAGTTAACGTGTAACCAGCCTTGGTTGGAGCAGTTGGTGCTGCTGAAATGCTTGCACCTGTATTAACGGAACCATTGGAAACTACACTTCCACCTTGCGAGTCATAAGTGACAGTTAATGCATTCGCTGCCCAAACCGCGTACAAAGTGAAACTTGAAGTTTGACCATGAGCGTATGGGAAGGTGATTACTGTTCCACCATCAATAGCAGACCATCCACTAAAGGTGTAACCACTCTTGGTTGGAGGGGTAGGTGCAGTAGAAATGCTTGCACCTGTGTTTACAGACTCGCTAGTTACCGAAGAGCCACCCTTAGCATCGTAAGTAATAGTTAAGGTATTTGCAGTCCAAAGTGCATAGAGTGAGAAATCTGCTGTCTGGCCGTGGGCATAAGGAAATGTAATTGCTGCGCCACCATCGGTTGCTGACCAAGCGGAGAATGTATATCCCGCACGAGTAGGTGCAGTTGGAGCGCTGGAAATACTTGCCGCAGTATTTACCGTGCCGCTCGAAACAGACGAACCACCCTTTGAGTCGTAAGTTACGGTCAGTGCATTAGCAGTCCAAATTGCATACAAAGTGAAGTTTGCCGTCTGTCCATGCGTATATCCACCGGTAAAAGAAACAACTGAACCGCTACTGGTCGCAGACCAACCACTAAAGGTGTAACCGGCTCGAGTTGGTGGTGTTGGAGCACTTAGTGTTGCATTCGTTGCAACGGATCCATTTGATACAGAGGAACCGTTTTGTGAATCAAAAGTTACAGTTAATGTGTTCGGACTCCACACTGGATACAAGGTTGTATCTGCGTCTGTGGTAAATGAACCACCCAACGCATGGGTTTGCGATCCACCATCAGTTGTTGACCAAGCTGAAATCGTGTATCCCGCTCTGGTGAAATACCCATTTGCAGTTGATGAATCAGGCAAATTAACCGCAGTACCGAATGTCTTGGAAAGAGTCTGGTTGCTACCAGTTCCATTTGCTCCACGATTGAATGTGATCGTCAACAGACTCCGCGAAGTTTCGCTAATTGTCGCGCTGCCAGATGTGTAATTTGAGCGAGTAGTTGTAATTGTCGCAGTTGAAGAAGTTGCGGCGGCAACGCCAGTGACTGTTACAAGGCCTGTGTTACTGATCGTGACTGAACCGCTAGCTGAAGCAGTGCCAGCCCAAGTAAAGTTTGAGTTGTAATTAGATATTTGAACGGTAAATCCATCAGCGGTTGCAGTTGGAGTTTCAAAAGCTGGTGTTAAAGCATCACCAGCTGCCACCGACCAAGTCAGTGGGCCAACAACTGCATTAGCAGTACCGCCATTTGCATCAATTGCAACAATGTAAGTACCTGAATAAGAAGATCGAATAGTTGTGTAAGTGCCAGAAATCACTCCTGTATTAATGTTAATCGAGAGACCTGCTGGGACGGTGTTTGTGAAGTAGTACTGCCAAGACCCACCACCACCAGAGACGCTAAATGGAGTTAAGTTTGAATAAGCCTGTCCAACTTTTCCACTCAAATTATTGGCCAATGCAGTGGTATTCACAGCGACGGGTGTTGAAGTGTATTGTGGAAGAAATTGATAAGTAGACAGAACGCTTGATGAAACACCGCTTAAAGTATTTATTACTTCGACAACATAGCAAGTGCTGCTGGTATAGGTTTGAATGCTCTTCATAACATTAATGGTCAAACCTGTGGCGCCCGTAATGGCAGTGGAGCTTGAAGCACAATTAGTGCCTTCCTTAATTTGCCAAGTCAAAGTCCCTGCATCAGTGGTTGTTGCATTTACAGTAAATTGAACAGACTGATACTTGGAGTAAGTTGGCGAATAATTTGAAGTCAACAGGGATGTGACTGCCTTATTGGCAACCAGGGTTGGGTTTTCAGATCTGACTTGTACGTCAAATTTGGTAATTGTTGGAACTACAGGCAGTCGTGAGACAGTGACTGTGTAAGTTGATGTTGTAGATCCATCCTGTGCGGTAGCTAAGACTGTAATCGTATTTGTTCCTACTGAAAGTGATAGCGAACCTGAGGCACTACCAGAGGTGACAGAGGAATATGAGCCAGAACCAATCTTGACCTGAATGGTTGCATCAGCTTGGTTTCGAGTTGGAGTTACCGTAACCGAAGTTGTTCCGTTTGGGACACTGACTGTGTAACTAGTAGTAGCACTTGCAAAATTCGGAGAAAGCGTTCCAGTCGAAATTGTCAATGCGGAGAGAGTTGAATCTGTTGAATACGCAGTCCATTTTGCATACAAAGTCGAGTTTCCATAAAGCGATATGTAAGAACTACTTTCGTTATAACTAGTTCCAGTACCCGCGGAGTTGGTGTTCCAAGCAGTGAATGTGTTTCCAGTCTTAGAAAGAGCAGCACCACTTGGAATAGAAAGAGTTTCGTAGGGAAGTAGTCCTGTCTGAGTCGAAACAGAGCCAGATGTAGGTGAATTTCCATCAAACGCTACATCAAATGAATTTAGACTTCTTGATACATTTGAAGTTACGTTGGAGGAAGAAGCAGCGAAAATTGCTAAATCATAAGTTGGAGATTCTGATGCGAGATTAACTATGGCATCACCAAGCGCAGGGTTGGAAGCTAACTCATTAAACCCATAATGTGCACGAAGTGTATTGTCAATTGTTCCATTACTGTAGTTAGTTAACGAGCTTGCTATCTCAGAAGATGAGAGGACCCCATTCCAAACTTTAACTTGATCAATTCGCCCCTTAAATTGTTGATCTGCTGCAACTACATTGTCACCAATCATCAAACCCAACGAATTCAGGCATCCGGAAAAACCTGATCCTGTCTGGTTTTGCATGCTCACACCATTAATAAAGATCTGAATGCGCAAAGTGCCGTCCGTGCTTGAGCAAGTGTTTTCGGCAGCACTAGGGCGTTCATAAACTACAGCTACATGCTGCCAAGTATTCCAAGAAATGCGATTTGCAGCTGTTGCTGCACTGAATCCCTTTTGATTTGTGCTGAGGTAGCCAGCGGTTAAGTTTGGTCCGCTACCGCTATCAACGATATCTAACCAAACGCGTCCGTAATTATTGACATCCGCACCATTTCCTAAAATGTTTGACCACTTGGTTGATCCTGTTCCAGCAAATCCTGTTGGATAGATCCAAGCCTCCCAGGTAAAGCTTTGATCTTTGGGGATTACTGTTACAGGTGAAGCTGATGTACCTAGCACCCGTGCTGATGCACGCTGTGTTCCTGCAAGATTTAGGGAAAAGTCATCCTGCCAAATCGCATACAAAGTAAATCCGGATGTATTACTTGGGCTGTATGGCCATGTTCGAATTAAACTTGAAATATCTCCTTGGTTCGATGTTTCTGTCGTTGACCATCCGCCAAATATCTTCTTACTCTTTGTTGGATTTGATGGCTTAGTTAACGATCCACCTGTTGCGAAAGATGCTGAGCTAACCGAGGACCCTCCATTGACATCGAAAATCACCGTGTTCGTGTTTGCGGTCCAAGTTGCCGTCAAAGTGACATTTGCAGTTACCGAACCAGCAGATGGGTAAGTTGCGGCCGCAGCAAACGTGCTAACTCCATCACTCCATCCAGCAAATGTGAATCCAGCTCTTGTAAAAGTATTTGATGGTGTTGTGAAAGTTGCGCCATAGTTAACTGAAACTGGTGTGGTCGGTGCAGTACCTGAGCCACCTGAACCTGCCAAATAGGTAATTGTTTGCGTATTTAATGTCCAGGTTGCTGTCAAAGTCACATTTGCTGAAACAGTTCCAGATGAAGGATAGGTTGCAGCAGCAGCGTAGGTATTGGTTCCGTCGTTCCAACCCGCAAAGGTGTATCCCGTACGAATGAAAGTATTTGCCGGCGTCGTAAATGTTCCGCCGCTGACTACCGTGCTCGGAGAAGTAGGACCACTGCCTGATCCACCAGTACCCGCTGCATAGGTGATTGTTAAGGTGCTGTTTGTTGTTACCGAACTTGAAAGTGAGCTTGGAAGTGAATCGGTATATGTTGAATCACCTAATGCAGTAAGAGTGAATTTATAAGAAGTTCCATCAGCAATACTTGAATAATCGCTTGCGGTTACGGTTTTTGATGTTCCACTTGCAACTGTAATCGTCGCCAATAAAGTTGTTCCGTTTGATGCGTACATCTTCAAGCTGTAGCTAGCTGCATTGCTTACCGCTGTCCAGGACACTCCAATTGACTTTAGGGTGGCCGTGGTCGCGGTTACCGTTGGCGCATTCGGTTGTGAAAGATCAATTTTTGTAATTGCAAAATCCACTGATGCACTAACTGATGCATAATTTGAATCCGCAGCAAGTGTTGCCGTAGCAGTGTAAGTTCCAACTGCGGTCGGCTTTGTGGCGGAGCTCGTGTAAGAAGTAGACCCGCGGCCAACATAAGCGACAGTAACTGATCCTGTTGAGCCTGATTTTGTAACTGAATCCGGGCCTTGCGGTGAGCCCGTGTACGTGTAATTACCTCCGCTTAGCGAAATAGTCGAAACACCTTGGGAAACAGCAAGTGTTGCTGAATTGGAGGTTGCAGTTGCCGTTGTTGAGTTCTTTGTATTCGTCACAACCACCGTGTAATTACCGGCATCTGCGGTTACTAAAGAATTAATTGTGTATGTGCTGCTTGTAGCGCCAGCGATATCGGTTCCACCCTTTTTCCATTGATAACTCAAGGTTCCGGAATCTGACGCAGAGGCCGTGACTGAGAAAGTTACTGAATCTCCTACAGTCTTATTTGCTCCGCCAGGGTGTGAAGAGATTGTTGGAGTAGCTGCGGAAGGTACATTCCACTTTGCATAAATAGTTCTAGTTTGGGTTGGAGAATAGGTCGAGCCTAAAGCTGAGCCTGAAAAATCAGATGCTTCATACCAGCCGCCAAATACATAACTGGTTCGTGTTGGTACTGGCAGAGTTATGGCAGTCCCACCAGTTGTAAAACTAGAAGTTACTGTTGTGTTTCCACCATCTGCACTGTTGTAGCTGTATGTGATTGTGTAGGTGTTTGCATATCGAATAATTACAACACCACTTCCTCCGTTAGCTCCATTTGCTGTTGAGCCACGTTGTCCGTCTCCACCGTTTCCGTATCCGGTTGATGAACTAAAAGTCCAGTTGTCTACACCAAAAGCACCGCCGCCGCGTCCATACTCGGTGCTACTTCCAGAGATACTTGAAGTGAGCCCTACACCCCTCGTGTTTCGATTCGCGTCACCGCGGGCACCACCTCCAGGCGCTCCCCAATCAGTCGAACTAGATCCACCTTGGTTGTAGTAGCCACCGGAATATCCAATTTGTGCAGATATGTTTGCTGAATTAAATGTTGCGCTTGTTGCAGTCCCCGGTCCACCAGGGTTATAAGCGTTGTTGTAATTTGAAGTTCCGCCGCCGCTTCCAGCCGCCGTACCGTTGCGACCTTGCATACTTGATGTTGTACAAGTTGTGCCTTGTGACAATCCTGTGGCTTCACAACCACCACCGCCGCCACCGCCCGCGATTATTGTTCCAAAAGTTGTTGAAGCTCCTGGAGAACCATTTCTTCCAGAACGTTCTGTACTAGAAACTCCGCCGGCTCCTCCCGCACCAACCGTCACTAAAACCGTGGAAGGTAAGGAAAGAGCGTTTGAATAAAAGACACCACCTGCACCACCGCCACCACCGCCTGTGTTTGGAAAGCCAGTCATCACACCTGCGCCACCGCCACCACCGCCGGCGATCAACACTTCAGCATTTGTGATGCCTGCCGGGACACTCCAATTACAAACAGTTGTGTTGGTGAAGATTAAAGTTGTATAGCCCGTAGTTCCTGGAGAAGCATTTGCAGGTGAGCATGCCGCATAAGCAGATGTCAATGTAAATGTCGCTGTCGATGACCCCGAGGCATTAGTCGCAGTAATTGTGTAAGTTGCACTGCTTGCTGTGGTTGTTGGAGTTCCAGAAATTTGCCCGTTCGATGTAGAAAAACTTAATCCTGACACCGCAAGTGAAGGAGAAATTGAGTAAGAAGCAATGGCACCACCTGTGTTTGAAACTTCGTAGCTCGTGACCGCGTTGTCAACACTTGCAGAAATCGTTGACGTGCTCAATGAAATGTTTGGTGCATTTAAGTAGCGAAATAAAACAACTCCGGATCCACCTTTACCGCCTTTTGGCACAGAAGTTCCAAGACCACCGCCACCGCCACCGCCACCGGTATTTGCAACTCCAGCACTGGCATCAGTATTTACGCCACCTGTGCCATTGCCTCCGCCACCTGTTCCACCTGTTCCTGCTGTTCCACCAGTTGCACCGCCACCGCCACCGCCTGCGAAATAAACATTTGAAGTATTTGCGAGTAACAGCGCACTGGCAATACCAGTGGTAAAACCGCTACTTGTCCAGGTAGTACCGATTCCGCCATTACCAGCTTGATTGAGGGTGGCCGTTGCGCCTACTGCACCGGCACCACCGCCACCGCCTGATCCCCAATAGCTAGTGGAGTTCGTAAATCCGGCGCCTCCTGCAAAACCTTGCCCAGATGTTGCAGTTCCCCCAGAACCAAGTGAGCCACCGCCAGAACCACCATTTCCACCTGCTTGGCCACCACCGGTTTTTCCTTCACCACCACCTACCGCTGAAAGTGTTGTGAATGTTCCGGTTCCTGCTCTCTTGGCAACACTTGAAGAGTTTCCAGCTGAACCGAATGCAAAGTTTTGTCCTGACACAGCGGTGTCGCCACCCGCACCACCATCTCCAACAGTGACCAACAATGAGGTCACTGAAGTTAATGAACTTGTTCCCTGAAGCAATCCACCAGCACCACCACCACCAGCATGCCGAGCTCCACCACCGCCGCCGCCAGCGACTACCAAATAATCAATAGATGTCACACCTGATGGAATATTCCAAGCACAAGTTCCAACCGCCTTTACCGCAACATATGTATAACCGCCCGAAGTTGTCGTAGATGGACTGCAATCACCGTATGGCGTTACCGAAGCCGATGCTGAAGAAGAACTTGAATTTCCAACAGCATTTGTTGCAACAACAGTGAAGGTATAAGCAGTTCCGGGAGTTAATCCAGTAAAAGTGCATGAGGTGTTTAGTGTGTTTGTACAACCCGCAGGGGCTGAAACAGACGGCGAGGATGTCACGGTGTAACCGGTAATGGGTGTGCCACCAATAGTTGTTGGTGCTGTCCAAGTGAGGCTAACCTCTCCATATCCTGCAGTTGCAGTTACGCTTGTGGGTGCACCAGGTGCGCTGACTGCGTAGCTAATAACAACCACGCCACTTCCGCCTGCTCCACCAGCAGTGCGTTGCTGATATCCATTTGCTGCGTCATATGCTGATTGTGGTGATGAAACAAATGCGTTACATGCTGATCCGCCGCCGCCACCACCGCCGGTATTGGCTGCTCCACCCGCACCCGCAGATGCACCATCTTGAGTAGTCGTCGAATCTCCAACACCAAATCTGTAGTTGGATCCTCGTCCACCGCCACCGGCGCCGCCGTTACTTCCTCGTCCATTTTCTACAGGGCTAACAGTTGCGTTATTTGTGTTTGCACCAAGTCCGCCGCCACCGCCACCGCCGTAATTGGTTCCTGATGAATTAATTACCGTGGTCGATGGTCCATTTGAACCAGCTGCACCAAAATATAAACTTCCAACAATTCTGGCGGTTGATGGAGTTCCAACGCAGTTTCCTGGGCCACCACCACCTTGGCCACCTGGAGTTCCAGTTCCTCCAGACCCCGCCGCGTTACCAGATTGGCCAGCTCCTCCACCAAATCCACCTGTGGTAGTTGTCCAACCACCACCGCCTTTTCCGCCTGTAGCAGAATAAGAAATAGCCCCAGAAACAAAAGTTGTGGCTGTTCCACTTTTGCCTTCTATTCCACCGCCCAACCAACTGCCGCCAGCACCACCTGCACCAATAGAGATATTTGCAACAGAACCTGCAGAAACTGCTTGGCTTGAATTTGATCGTAGTTCACCACCGCCACCACCTGATCCACCATCGCCACCACCGCCACCACCGCCACCGACTACGACAATTGCAATTGAGGTAACGCCACTAGGAACAGTCCATGTATTTGTCCCTGAAGTAAAGGTGACAATGCAATTGTTTCCACTTCGAGTGGATGAAGCTCCGGTTGTTGTGTCTACATCGGCCACACAAGGGGCACTTCCTACAGTTACAGCGTTTGCTGAAGGTGCCGTGAAAATTGAAATCGCCGAAAGGCTAGAAACCGCCAAAATAAAAGGAATAAAGGATGCGACGAGGCGTCGAGCTTTGCGCATGAAAGCAGCGCGATTCAATGCCATTCCCATGTATTCCTTCACTGGTCCTGCAAACATGTGGCCAGTCTCGGACCGGTCATTGTCTGAATAAGTCGTACCCTAACCCGTCATTTCACCCCCACCAAACAATTTTGAGCGTGGCGAATGGGATTCAGGACATACTTTTTTGGTTCCAGAAATCCTTAAACTGTAAACCTTTACTTTAGGAAATCAGCTCCGAGCACATCTTATGAAACGCCTTAGTATGGGCATCCACATCGGCCTCAGTTGTATCCGGGCACATCAACGCCATGTTGTGGAATGGCGTGATCAAGAAGCCATCATTCAACATACGCAAATGGATGTACTGCTCTAACTCGAAATCTCCAGCGTTATTGGCATCTGCACCAGTTACAGGTGCAACCTTGCCGAACATGTACTCACCGCGTGCACCTAAACGATTACAGGTCCATGGCAAATCAAACTCATCAATTGCCGCGTCCACGCCATC
>JACCDN010347563.1_pt1 | contig 15612 bp, 7 predicted proteins | sample 7441691 | NCBI WGS metagenome assembly JACCDN01 (sample SAMN15323439, study PRJNA562643) | freshwater metagenome | isolation source: river surface water | place: USA:Blue River Watershed | collected 2017-08-16
GCCTTAATGCTGGCGCACTTTATCTTCCAGACGGTCTTTCGGTTGCTGCTACTCCTGACCCTGACTACCCGTACGACGAAGACGGAAACTACAACGAGCAGTACAACCCAGAGGAAGCTGCCGACGACTTCGAAGACCAGCTAATCGATGCAATGACCACTCCGATTAAGGACGAGGACTCTGCGAGTGCCGTTGTTCCGCTAATCATTCGTGGTCCGGCTGAACTTGGCGACAAGATTAAGCAGTTCAAGTTCGAGCGTTCTTTCGACCCAGCCCTTGCTCAGCGTTCAGATCGCGTACTAGAGCGCATCATGCAGGGCCTAGACGTCCCCAAAGACGTTGTGACGGGACTTGCTAACGTTAAGTACTCCAACGCCCTTCAGATTGATGAAGCCCTCTACAAGGCGCACATCGAGCCTCTGATGCTACTTATCGTTGACGCACTGACAATTATGTATCTGCGTCCATATCTAATCGCAAACGGTTACTCCCCTGAGGAAGTAAAGAATGTTTGCATCTGGTACGACCCAAGCCTGGTTGCCACCCGTAATGACCGTGCCGCAGATGCAGATTCTGGTTTCGAGAAGATGGCAGTGTCCTACGACACTTGGCGCAGGGCACACGGGTTCTCCGAAGCAGATGCTCCAAGCCCAGAAGAGTTGGCACTACGTCTTGTGGTAAGCAAGGGTATGGTTACTCCTGAGCTCACTGAGGCCCTTCTAACTGCAATTGCGCCAGAAGTTATGACAGCCGCTCGTAATGCAGCCCAGGAAACCACTGGAGCTCCAATTCCTCCAGAGATTGACCAGATTCTACAAGAGGCTACTGGAATTCCAGCACCGGGCGGCGAGGTTACTGAAACTACCCCACCGCCAGTGCTAGCAGAGCCAGCAGCTTCTACTCAGGAAGCACCACCACCACTAGCTGAACCAGAGGTTTAATATGGATATGCCAAAACTTGACATTGCACAGAAGCTCGCAGGAGTTTTATCTGACACCGTCACTGCAAAGTATATTTTTCAGGGATACCACTGGAACGTACTTGGCCCTGACTTCGGCGAGTACCACGAGTTCTTCTCGACTCTTTACGAGGACGTAAACTCTTCGATTGACCCGCTAGCCGAAAACATCCTAAAGGTTGGATACCCGGCCCCTTACCTACTTAGCGATTTTGTGGAGATGTCTACAATTAAGGAAGAGCGTCAAGACGGATCATCTTCACACTTTATGATGCAGTCTGCTCTTAGGGTTATGGAGAAGCTATACGCCTGCCACCTAGAAGCTTTCCACATCGCTGACCAGCACGACCTTCAGGGTCTAATGGACTTTCTGGCCACGCGTATTGACATGTACGCCAAGTGGGTTTGGCAAATAAAGGCATACCTAGGAGTTCGCTAATCATGGCTGACTACATTAATAACGTTCTTAAGGCTTCCGGAGGATTTGCTGCTCCCGCAGAAGTCCTGAAGGAAAAAGATGCTCGTGAAGTCTTAAAGGCCGCGGGTATGCTCGTCCCCGAGGAGCAAGACCTAGCCAGCGCCCTTATCGAAATTGCCGACAAGTACGGAAAGTTTAACGAAGACCAGACAGGTATCTGGGCAGACTATCACGAGCCTGAGGATAACCCTTACGCTGAGATGGGTGTAAAGTGTGGCAACTGTGTTCTGTTCCGTGGAGGCGGAGTGTGCGCCGTCGTTGCTTTCAAAGTCGACCCAGAGGGTTACTGCCGATTTGCAGTTCTACCTGATGGTACTGTTGACCCGAGCAAGGCACCTGAAGGGACCAAGCCATTTGAGCAGCACGAACTTGCACCTATTGTAAGTGACGCTGATTACGGCGGCAAGTGTCCTCCTGCAACTCAGGACATCGTTCTAAACATCGAGAACCGTCAGAACGCTATCGATAATGTTGGCTACGGCCCGCTAAACCCGGCTCAGCCAAATGATGTTTTCTGGCAAGACAAGGCAGAGCGCTGGGGTACAACAGTTCGTGAAGCTAAGTCCGCCGTCTGCGGGAACTGTATCTTCTTTGACCGCCGCCCAAAGACTTTGGACTGTATCGAGTCTGGAATTGCCGAAGGTGGTTCTGGCGACCAGAGCGCATGGGATGCTATTGACCAGGCTGAGCTTGGCTACTGCACCGCTCTAGACTTTAAGTGCGCCGCTTCAAGAACATGCAACGCATGGGCTGCAGGTGGACCAGTCACCGAGGACTCTGTAACTGCAACTGCAGGATCAAAGCGAGCCCCGAAGAAGGATCGCATCTACGGATCTAAGAAGAACAAGAAGGGCTCTGCTGCAACGGGCAAGGGAGTAAACTTCTCTAAGAAGGTTGAAGATTCCCTCTCTGATAAAGCTAAGAAGCACAATGAAAAAGCTTCTGAGGGTCGCAAGACTTCTCTAAAGACTCTCAAGGCTGTCTACCGCCGTGGTGCTGGTGCTTTCTCTACGTCGCACCGGCCAGACCAGAACCGCAACTCGTGGGCTATGGCTAGAGTCAATGCGTACCTTCACCTGCTAAAGACAGGTTCTCCAAAAAATTCTGCATACACTACAGATAACGACTTACTGCCAGCTAGCCACCCTAAGTCCAGCAAAAAAGACGCTGCGGCATTGACAGCAGCTGCTTTTGATTCGTATTTGGACGAGCAATTAGCTATGGCTCCGCTACTGGAGACTAACTTCTCCTCTCCAGAGCATGCCATATTCTCGTTAGCCGAATCTAGCACTCTAGGTTATGATGCAATTCCGGCAATTCGAGCAGCTTGGCTTCGAGGCGTTAGAGATGAAGAGTCTGCTTTTGATAGAGCTAAGGATTTAGCTGTAAACTTATACGAGAGCCGAGACTCCGACCTACTTCCGAGCGAGGAGCTATTAGATGACCTTTTCTAGATCTAATTTGTTAGACATTCTTGCTGACGCCAACGAGGGTCAGCCAGAAAGTCGTCAGCTTAGCTACAATGCAATTGTTAGTGCTGCTTATCGCGCCGAGATGTTTGCCGAAACAACAGACCAACTACTAGACTTAGTTAAGCAATTTGCAGAAACCGCCACAAAGACTGTACACAAAACCAGCAATTCATTTGTAGCCTCTTGCTCCGACTTATTGCCTTCTGGCCACCCAATTACAAACTGTTCTATTGAAGAAAAGATCGACTGGGTTGCAGCAGACCCGCTTCTAGATGGCCCAAAGAGGACTACAATAATTGCATGCGTTAGTCCTGATGCTTCTGCTACAGAGAATAGTCACGCCTGGGCGCGATTCTCTGTACTAAAAAAGCAGGGATTACTGCCTACATCTTTCATCAATACAGTAACTGCACTAGAGTTGGAGGCTTCTCGTGGATAATGAAGAGTATTTAAACTCTAGATATGGCTTTTTAACTTACCTCAGCAGTCAGGTATCTATCAACACTTCCGAACCTCTATATAAGAGGACTGCTACCGCAACTAGAGCTGCCCTACTAGGGGTTGCAAAATCAGAAATTAAAAAACTTCTAGAAAAGGATTCGAGATTCATTTCTAATATGGAGCTGATGAGTGATTCTAGTCTAATAACAGACCCGTTCGAGAAAGCTCAGATTCTAGAATTTAAAGATTTTTATGACTCACTGCAGGCCATGCAGGATCTTGAGAAGCCTACATCGATCCGCCAAGAACTTTCTGATCGACTAGCCAAATACTCGGATGCTGATTCAGCTCTCTACGAGTTAGAGAGTGGAGGAACTCCCAAAGAAATCTTCGAGGCTCTAAAAGATAGCGCGACCTGGAGGGAAGATGCTCAGGATTTTATCACTAGAGACTCTGTAGATCTCCCAAACTCCCGTCAAATAACCAAATGGGCTGCTTTTAGTGAGATTATAGATCTAATTAATGATCTTAAGTACTTAAACTAACCCCCGAAAAAACCCGATAAAATTAATTAGACCTTTACTAGGGTAAAATTTCCATAAAAGATTCTCGAGGATTTGGATGCTAAACAATCAGGACTTTTCCGTAAATCCTTTAGTGGCGGCTTATACCAGCCTAGAGCGTTCCATCAATGCACGCAAACAGCCTCGTGATAAAAGAGGCCGCTGGGTCCCCACAGGAGCATCGTTAATTGCCGAGCTTCGGCTTCCTGATGGTAGTGTAGCTAAGGTTAAGGGTAAGGCTGTCGGTGGTACTGCCACAGCCGAGGGGCAAAAGAACAACATCCGCATGCTGGTCGACTCCGGCTATGAAAACTACAAAATTCCTAAAAATACCGTACTCGAGGTAGACTCTAAAAACGGTGAACTAGAGGCTAAGGTAAAGCTAGACCGCGACTACCTAATTTCTAAGGGTATCGATCCAGACCTAAAGTCAGATTTACCAGACACAATCGCAAGTCAGCCTCAGACGCTAGAGGAAATGAACCCTAGCCCTGCCAGTGAGCTAGACATCGAAATGGCAAACAACGGTCTTAATGACGAAGAAGATGCACCATTCCGCAAGGAACGCGATGCAGAGCCAGTTGCTCGTCTTGCACCTGCTGTAGCTGAAAAAGCCGCTGAGGGCCAGGAAGTTCGCGATATCGTAGAAGCCGCCGAAAAGGGCGAGGCTCCAAAAAAGCCTAGGTCTTCCTCTCCTAGAGCTTCATCTCCTGAGGATGAGGACCCATTTGCCGGCGTCGACTTTGAAGACATTAACTTTGACGACATTAGCTTCGACGAAATCAGCTTCGATGATGAGCCTGAGAAGACTCCTACCCCTGCGCCAGAACCAAAGCCAGAGCCTACGCCAGAACCAAAGCCAGAGCCAAAGCCAGAGCCAAAGCCTACCCCTGAACCTGCCCCTACGCCAGAGCCTACTCCGGAGCCGGTGAAACCAGAACCGACCCCTGAACCAGACTCAATGGCAGGTGGCACTTTTGACACATCTGGAATGGATCCTAAGACACTAGGAAGACTTAATGCTGCTTTAGATAAGCCAATCAGATTTGAAGGCGAAGTCACCACTCTCCGCAAGGTTATGGAGAATAAGGGACTTGGCAAGATAGTCAGAGACAAATCCAGGGGTGATTTCGAGGTTATCGGTGAAAACTATGGGCTACTTACAGACGATAAAGGATCGTTTATAGACATCCCTAAGCTAGCTTATGATGCTTACACCCCTAAAAATGGCGTGGTTAAGGATACGCGTAAGTCAAAGCCAGAACCTACTCCAGAACCTGCCCCTACGCCAGAGCCTACGCCAGAGCCTACGCCGGAACCTACCCCTGAGCCTGTGGAGCCAACAGATCTACCAGAGGAGTCTGAAGCTCCGCAAGAAGTTCCTATCCCTGAACCAGACCCGACTCTCTCTGAAATGGAGCGTCGTGACTCTACAGATGGTGAAAAAGCCGTCGCTGCAGAGGAGGAGCCCTTTGAGCCAGCTGAGACTTACCCGATACAGCCAGAGATTTCAGAATTAGGTACCCCTGAAGAGTATGTAGAAGACTTTGGAGGTTTTACTCCTAGCGATGAGCAGACTTACGCGCTAAATGCAATTGTAAAAGGTCGCAAGAAAACTGTAATTAATGCTCTAGCTGGTACTGGAAAAACTACCACCCTGGTAGCCGCGGCTAGGGGATTAAAGCGTCTCGCTCCAAAGTCACGAATCTTGTCTCTGCAATTCAACACTAAGAATGCTAGAGAAGCTCAGAAGCGTATGCCCGACAACACCCTAGCTCTGACGACGCACTCGCTAGCAAGGAGGAGTCTGAGTGGCTCTCAGCTTAAAGCTGTCGGAAGCTCGAAGCTTGGATTTGTCCTCGGAGATGACGCAGTAGGTAAGTACTTTGGCTTTGATGAAATTCCAATTTTTGGTGATAACGCTAACCCTACAAAAGTTGCAGCTATTACTAGAAAAATTGTAACCAAGTTTTGTAACTCTGCTGACAGAGAAATCTTGGAAAAGCACGTACTTTCCACCCTAAAATCGATGTTACCCTCCGACAAAGACGAGAGCGATATTGTAGCAGACCCCCGGCTTTTACAATACGCTCAGCGTTACTGGGAAGATATTAATCGTACTGATGACCTAAAAACTAGCTCCACTCCTAAGGTCGGAAAAAATGGCAAAGAATATTACCCTCTAGAGCCAAACCAAAGACTAAAAATATCCCACGACCACTATCTAAAAATGTGGACGCTAACTAATCCAGACCTATCCGAGTTGGTGGTTAATGGTGAAAAAGTAGACGTAGTCTTTTTCGACGAGGCTCAGGACACAAATGCTTCTGTTGCTTCAGTAATTAAAAATCAGAAAAACCTACAGGTCGTACACGTCGGTGACCCAAACCAGGAATTATACGCATGGCGTGGTGCTATAAATGCTATGTCTAGTGCTGCCAAAGATGCAGAAGTTGTATCTAAGCTGACTAAGACTAGAAGATTTAGTCCACAGATGACGGGACCCGGAAATGCTGCTCTAAATATACTTGGCGCTGCCGACAGACTAGTAGGCACTGGAGAAGATATACCTGGAGACGGACTAGTCCCTCGTGAAGAGATTCCTGTCTCTAAAGATTCCGACACAGTAGTTGTAGTTAGATCCAATGCCGGTGGCCTAGAAGAGCTCGTCAAGTTCATGGCCGAGGATAAGACTGTCGGAGTTCTTAAGGTCTTTAAGGACGACATCTCCGGAAACGTTTATACCTTAGATTGGCTACTAAATTGGAATGACCCAGCCAGAGGTAAAGGCGGCCCTAGAGACGATAAAGGTCTACCAGTAGACAGCGAAGACTTCCAAGGCATCAGTACCCTCAAGCAGCTCTTTGATTTAGAGGAGAATGACCCAGAGAGCAAGGCAGTTAAATTCCTAAAAATCCTAGAAAAAGTAGGTAAAAAAGGAAGCCTAGAAGATAATCTTTCATACTTTAAAGAGCAGATTCTACCAAATCTAATTGTAGTGCCAGACGAAGAAGCAGACTCTGATTTTACTGGAGAAAATGGAGAAGCTGGTGTAGCTGCAATTGGTCCAGAAACTATATCTACTAAGAGCGGTAAAAAATACACACCGGAGCTCACTTACAGCACTGAAGACGATGTATTAACTCTTGGCGGCACTGGACTATGGATTCAGACAGAGAGCAAAGAGAACCCTAGAATCTACGAGCTAGCTCAGTCGTTAGGCGGTAGAAAAGGTAAAGACAGTAGCGGAGGCATGGCAGTAAGATTCTTGGGGCTGTCTGCGGAAGATCGAGTCGAGATCCTTAAGACCTTGGCAGAATATGACGTTTCTAAGAAGTATGAAGCTCCTGATGTAATAGTTACCACTACCCACCGTATGAAGGGCCTCGAGGCCGATAATATCATTATTGGTGAAGACTTTATCGGCCCTAAGCCGGTCGAGGGGGCTGGTGAAGGTGAAAAAGCATTTACATTGCCATCGCCTGAAGAGCTTCGTACCTACTATGTCGCGCTGACTCGAGCCAAGAAGAAGATGACCTTAGGCTCGCTTGCCTGGATAATGGACTATGAAGGCCCCGAGGGGCTAGAAAAGGCAAATGAAGATTTAGATCGAAAAACTGCTCCTAATCCATGGAAAGACATGGACTTGCCTGCCAGCCCTCAGGCGGCTCCTAGAGATGATGAAGAACCAGACTACGACTTCTATGACGATGAAGACGATTCTGATTTAGGATCTGGAGAAGACGAGGCAAACGAGTTTGTTCGCGAACTTGCTCGTCCTATCGCGACCACGGAAAAGGTCTCTGCTGACTCTTTCGCTGGAGACGATGAAGAATACTTCTCTGACCCTGTATCCGGTGACGCAGTTAAGGTTACATCTGTAGAAGCAGACGAAGATAATGTATTCATTTACGGTGTAGACGAAAACGGATATGACTACGAGTCATCGTTCCCACGCGCAAAAAAGCTAACCAGAATCTACTTCGAGGGTGATTCCCGCGGTCAGCGTAAGCCAGAGCCTACGCCAGAACCAAAGCCTACTCCTGAGCCTACTCCTGAGCCTACTCCTGAGCCTACCCCGGAACCAGAGGTAGTGCCCGAGCCTACTCCTTCAGCTCCGGCAACCAAGAAGGCTGAAGAGCTACAAAAGGGTGACTCCATGTTTAAGGGAGACACCAAGCTTGGCGATGTTGTTGCAACCCGCACCAACGCCGACGGTTCTGTTGACGTCATTTACACTGACGCTGATGGCAACAAGAAGGGCGCTAAGTTCCCTAAGGGCACTAACGTTCCAGTTCAGGCTAAGACTCAGGAACCAACCCCCACACCAACCCCTGAACCAACCCCTGAACCAGAAGAGACCGACAATAAGGAAGTAGTTAAGGCTACCCTTAAGTATCTAAAGTCTTTGGCTAAAAATTATGGTGCAAAGGTTGAAGTAGACAACACCGATGGCACCATTTTTGTAGATCTTCCAGAAGACGGAGATCTTATCTGGAATGCTTCCGGATATAAGACAATTCAGGCTACTCCCGACGAGAACGACCCCAAGGGGCAAGACGCTTACACATACGTCTATAACAGCATGATTCAGGGCACAAAAAAAGAGCCAACTACTGAGCCAGAGCCAGCAGAGCCTTCCGCTCTGGAAGGCGAATTCCAGGGCTATGAGCTAGTAAATAACGGCTATTTGAATGACGCCGAGATAACTGGCGACAAGGCAATTAAGGTAGACGGTAAGTTTGTTCCACTAATTGGTCGTTCTTTGCTAGGCAAACAAGAATACATCCTCTACCTAGATAAGAACAACAACATAGGGCGTTTAACCTATAACATAGATAAAAAGTATGAAGTAGGTAAAACTACACCAGAGCAAAAAGCTAGGGTCCTGAATGAAGTAGGATCTGCATACAAAGACAGGCCAGTATTCGAGACTGGAACTATAAATACCGGAAATAAGACTTTTGACGAAGTAGGAAACAAGGCTAGAGAAGACGGCAATACCGTTTCAATAACCAAGTCTTACGACGGTAGGGACGTGTCCTATGAGATTGAAATTACCCCGCCGGCCGTAGATAAAACAGTTTCTAATAACCTACTCCACACTATAAATCAGTCGAACTATGGCGTAGCTAATGTCCGTGGCCGTGTTACCCAGGATCCTGATAGTGGGCGCTGGAGAGAGTCAATTAGCGCATACGTTAATGGTATCAGTAGTAGATCCTCTAAGCCATCGGAAGCATTAAGGGACTACAAATACTGGCAAGAAAGAGTCTCTGAACTGAAGAAATTCTTAGATGACCCAGACAAGAACCAGAAGCCATCTACTACGCAAGAAGAGCTAGTCGAAACTGAGCTTATCGAACAGATTCCAGACCCAATCCCTCCAGTTGTCGATCCAGAGCCTCTAAAGGAAGAGCGCAAGTTTGAGTTCGACCCTAAGCGTGCCGATAAGGGTAAGTCAGTAGGGCGTAAGAAGGGCGACGCTGCCGAGGTTCTATCAAAGGTCAAGAGGAACGCTTCCCCTAAGGAGATCAAGCAGAGCCTTCTCGACTACTACAAGGACTCTGTAGTCGCAGAAGACGGCTCTATCGTTGTCTACCGACAGACTCGTGAAGAGGAGTACGGCCCTGCAGAGGGAGAGACTCGCGAGCTAGAGATCCGAGTACAAGAGACTCTAGACAACCGAATGATGGTGATCATCAAGACCACTGATCCTGAGACAGGCGAGTCTAACGAGTACGTTCACTACAACCCTCGTAACTCGTTTGCCTCCATTGTTGGTGTAGGCGAAGGTAAGAACCGTGGTGTAGAGCACCTACTAGACCGCTACCTAGACCGCGACCTAGAAATCTACCCGTTCGAGGCAGAAAACTCTATCAATCCTGCTAAGGCTGCTCGCTTGTTTGGTGGTATCGAAGGCGGTATCAGTAAGCTACGTGCCACCACTGCAGATAGCATCATTTCTGGCCGTGGATCTGACACATCCCTAAAGTTGCGCACCATCGAGGAACACTCGGCGCTAATCCTGAATGGGCGCGAGCAGACCCTTAACACTGCTGCCAAGAACTGGCAGTGGTCTCGCCGAGGCGAGTTGCCTTCATTCTTCGATGCTTTTGAAAAGAACGATAGAGAAGGCGCTGCACTAATCTTCTCTCACTTGGTAAACTCCCTACCTAATACTGCAGAGGCTAGAGGAGCTGCCTACAGCTACATAGAGGCATCACTAAAGGAGAAGTTCCCTAAGGTAAAGAAGTCCGAAATGACTGCACAGCTCAAGATGCTGCGCGGTGCCTTAGATAACGGACTCTCCAACACAAGTACCGCCAACCTAACCCACCTTGATCGTAACGGTAACGAGGTAACCCCTGGTCAGTACGTCTACTGGAAGAACAACGTTGGCGACATCGTACGTGGCAAGGTAGACCGACTAGTTAAAGTTAGCAACCCTAACCGAGGCAAGTATGCGTACTCTGACTACGTTGAGGTTTCCTTTGCCAATAGCAAAGATGGTGATGGTGTTCGACTAAACACCAGCAACATGGTGCTAGACGAGGATCAGGTAACTGAAGAACTATCTGACTACATGCCTTGGCTCAAGAGACGTGACTTAATGATCGAGCGCGCTCCTATGCGTGGATATCGTTATGACCCTCTTACTGACACTATTGTTGATAAAGATGGAAAGCTTATCTCCGACTTCTCGGAGTTCTACGATGACATCGATGATGGCAGCGAAGAGCCTGAAGAAATCGAATGGCGCGAGTGGGGAGACGACGGCGACGAGGAAGACGGCGATAGCGGCGAACCAGCCCCAGAGCCAACTCCTGAACCAGAGCCAACTCCTGAACCAGAGCCAACTCCTGAACCAGAGCCAACTCCTGAACCAGAACCAACACCAGAACTAGACCTAGAGAAGGCTTCAGTATCATCGATTACTAGGAACTCTCAGTTGCAGCCAGGATTAACCTTGTATGACAAGGATGGCAACGAACTAGGGAAGATTTCTAGCGTAAAGACTGGAACTATAAAAAAGGAAGGCATCCCTGAGGGTGTCTCCGTAACTGCTATAACCTACATCAAGCCTGATGGCTCTGAAGGTAAGGCAGTTCGTAAGTCTGACGACGCCCCATTCGGTCCTAAGAAATCAACCGAGACTTCCGAAGTTTCTAAGGGCAAGATCAAAAAGGCCGTAGCTAGGGCAAAAGAAGTTCTATCTGACACTTATGCGTCTTCAAATGAAAAGACTCCAGAGGTGACATCATCTAACGGTATTAAGCAGAGAGCAATTAAGCCTACTCCCGAGGCTACCCGAGCTAAGGACGATCTTGTCACTGCTGGAGAGCTAGTCATGCAGAGAGCTGACGAGATCTTTGAGCAAAAGAAAGCTGCCATCCAAAACACTCCTAGCGAAGACAATGAAGCTAGATGGTCAACGAAATATGTAGCGCAACAGGCAGCGAAAGAGGCTCGGGATCAGCTTTCTACTATGGTTGCGCGTGAAGTATATGGAGCTGATGGACTTAACAGGAGTGTATATTCGGACGCCTCTGATATGAGCTTCGCGAAAGAGTCTATAGGGTATGATGGTGAGGTTGGTCAGTACCATCTTGAAGATATGGCGATTGTTAAGAAGATCCTAAAAGACAATGACATAACGCTAACGTCTCTAAAAAAGGCTGGAATCTACGAAACAACTCTCGTGGACACTTTAGTTCCGTCTCGCTACGATGAGACGGGCTATTATATGCCAGACGGAAAGAGGCGTGAAGTGTCCCCTGAAAAATTTGCAACTGCGTTAGCAATATATAAAAAGGTTGCTGATCAGCAAAAAATATCAGAATCTGCTGAAAAAGAATCAGCCAAGCTCGGGCAAACTAAAGCAGATCCGGAAAAGGACCTAAAGAACCGAACTAGGATCGCTCAAAGAGATGCGATTAAAGAAGCCATGGAAGAGGCTGGCGTAGAGTTCAACAGTGTTTCTGTTGAAGACTTTGGCACTAGAATGATCTACCCTAGCGGTAAAGCTGTAGCCACTAATAAAGGCGAAAGCTATGATGGAATGACAGAAGCATTCCAGTTTATACCTAAAAAGACCCTAGAGAAGCTCAGGGACTACTTAGTTTCTAACAACAAGTATCTCCTAATACAGGCTGGAGTAAAGCGCGGACACTTCAGCGGTTCTAAGTACAATCGAGAGCTCGGTAGATCTGTTGCAGAGATTACGCTATCTTATGACAGCAGAGCTATCAACGACAAGTCTAAGTACGCTGACACGGCATTGCACGAAATGTTCCACTTTGTAGAGCATGTGATGCCACAGATGGGTAAATTGCAGCATGCATGGTTGTATGACAGAGCCAAAAAGGTTAACGATGACGGAGAAGATTACATCCCTGGAGCGTACGCTATAGGTAGGGGCGAGCATACAATTCCTGCAGATGACCTAGCTAGCAGCTATACCAGCAAGGTTTACGGTAGCGACAGTACTCCGCTCTCTCCAAACAATACTCACTTTGAGGTGGCAACAACTGGAGTTCAAATGTTTACTAGCCCTAACCTATATGATGGAACTGAAGGTTTACCAGATCGACTGATAGTAAAGTCTGGTAAGAAACTAGTGCCACTACTTGTTGGAGCTGGAGCATACTTTAACCCTGCTGACGGAAAATGGTATAAAGATGCCGCTTTCTCTGTCCCTATTCGACCAGCCAGCATTGTCTCTAAGCTAGGAACTGGCGGCAAGCGCGATGACCAGTTTAGGTCTTTTATTATCGGATTACTGCTAGGATTGAGCTAATGGAAGAAAATCTAGAACCCGAGATTGAGCAAGAAGAGCAAGAAGAGCAAGAAGAGTCCCTTGAAGATGAGGTAGTAATTGTCACCTTTAAGGATGGCAAGGCCGCATTTAGCTGGAACAAATATGCTGGCCTAGCTCCTAATACGGAATTAGAAGAGTCTAATGACGTGATCGAATCTATTAAGACATATTTAGACTCCGCAGTAGAGCTTTACAGCTCTTATGGCTTTAACTCTATTCCAGTTACCCCCGAAGGGCCGTTCTTAGAGGGATCCACTAACGATGCTGCTTCTGTCTCCTGGGCACTAAATTCTATATATCCGGGAGAGTTTGATGTGGCTGGAGAGTTGCCAACTCTAAAGGATCTTGGTCTAGATTACTCCTCTAACTTCGACGAAGACGGCAACCCATTAGTCCGATAGAATATAATTAGCGAAAAAAGAAGGTATAATTATGGTGAAACTCCTATCTGACAAGGATAAGCCGTCTGACAAGGCGGATTTGGGTGTTTCGATATACATCTATACCGATTCTGGAGAAATTAAGGGCGTCTGGGGAAATTCTCTCATCGGGTTGGCTGAGCTTACTACAGAAGGCGCATGGGTCCCAGTAGCACCAAATGATTCGAGGGTAGTAGATCTACAGAACTACACCCTTTACAAGTTAGATTGGGCTAACGAGAACGACTTCTACGAAGATGGAGAGTCTAAAGCGTTAGAGATGTATGAAAAAGGCACGCTAACTGAAGAGTATGTAAAAGAAAACGCGATTTTTGTAAGAAATCCTGTAACTAACGAGAGCTAACAATGATCAATTATTTAGGTAAAGCCGGAGCTTTAGCGCTATTTTCTGATGGTGCTAGGGCTGTGATCATTGACACTGACTTAAACTTAGTCTATGACACTAGCGACTACGATTCTTTAGCTCTCTCTAAGTCCTGGACACTTGCTAGCGATGAGCCTGTTCCAACTCACGTGCTTGAACTCGCCTCTGCGTCTCTAACTTCCCTCGACACTGCACTAACTGCCGGTGGCGATAGGATGTACACCATTCCTAGTGGCGTTCAGTCCGAGGCAAAGAAGGCGCTAGAGTGGCGCAAAGAACATAAGCGCGGCGGCACCCCTGTCGGCCTAAACACTGCTCGCACTCTAGCTAAGGGTGGTCAGATTGGTATTCGTAAGATTCGTCATATTGCCAAGTACTTCCCTCGTCATGAAGTAGATAAGCAGGGCAAGGGCTGGTCACCAGGAGAAAAGAATTTCCCATCTAACGGACGTATCGCTTGGGCACTTTGGGGTGGAGATGCAGCTCAGCGTTGGGCTTCTGCAATTGTAGAGCGCGAAAATAAAAAGAGCGTAACTGCTGGAGGATATACCCTCCCTGGATATGAAGACCACCTAGACACATACATCCACGAGGATTCGTACGATGCCGACATCAATGCGTTTAAGATGGCGCATGAGCTAGACCCATATCTAGGGCCAGAGTTTATGGCGCGTGTTCGCCTAGACAACTCGGGCATTGATCGCCTTTACAAGGTTGAGGTTGATGGCCAGGTCTACCTATGGGACGGTTCCGGCTGGGACAACATGGGTCACGTAGATGGCGATGTTTACTCCTACGACAAGGCTCTAGATGAGCTAGGAGACATGGTAGAGAAGACTCACGTAATTATTGATCCTTCTTCTGCAATCATTATCTCTGCTTTCTTGCAAGAGCGCCCATTCCAGCCAGTGACTCTAGATGAGATTAACCCTGAAGAGACTGCTCTCATGCAAGAGGGTATCTTTGGTGAAGATTTTGGCATGATTGATCTAGTGATGACCGCTGCTGGTGAAGCTACTTCTCCCGCAAAAGAAGCAAAGGGTGTTACCGACGGGGATGGCGAGTTCACCCCCGACGAGCGATCCGATTTAGCAAAAAAGCAGCCTCGTGATGCCGGCGGACTTTTCGTAAAGGTTGGCTCTCGAACTGTTGTTGGTGGGGATAAAACCCGTGGGTCTGGAAAAATTGACTCTATTGACTATAAGACCGGTAAAGTCAATGTTTTATTGGATAATGGTAAGAAGATCTCGGTAGACCCGAAGCAGACACAGCCCGAGAACACGGCAAAAGACGTAGCTCCAAGACAAAAACTTACTCCGCCAACTAGGCTCTCTCTAGATGGAATCTTAGGTAAGCACAACCCCTCTCAGACTCCTCCTAAGGCAACACTGCCAGACACCGTAAACCCTATGGGAAATGACGGACTAAAGCAGTTGTTGGATGGCTGGAGCAGCACTATAGAGGATAAAAGAAATGCCAAGGCTGCAAACTCTGCAACTTCTGCTCCAGCTAGCCAAACTGATAGCGAAGGAAACTACACCGTAGAAAAAGGCGACAGCCTCTGGGCAATCGCCGAAAAGACTAAGGCAGAGGGTCAGAGCACTGAAGACCAGTGGCTCAAGATTATGGCAGCGAACCAGGGCAAGCTAAAGTCTGGCGACCCTAACCTAATCTTTGCCGGTGAAAAGGTAGCTATCCCTGGACAGTCTGGACCTTCTGCTCAGGAGGGCATGCGTAAGGATAAGCAGGACACTTCTCGATCTGACGATGCTGCTAAGAAGAAGGCTGCTGCCGACCAAGAGCGCATTCGCAACGCTAAGCAAGAAGAATCTAGGGACGCAAAGAACGTCCAAGAAGCTATGCGCAAGGATAAGCAGGAAGTCTCCAAGGCAGAAGCAGACAAGAAGAAGGCCGCTGCTGACCAGGAAAGACTGCGTAATGCTAGAAATGCAGACCGCCTAGACACCACTGCCAAGAACAAGGCAAAAGCAGAGGCAGATGCTCGCGCAGGCATGCAAGCAGATAAAAAGGCTATTTCGGATGCAGAAGCTGCTAAGAAGAAAGCCGCTGCAGA
>JACCDN010895133.1_pt1 | contig 15610 bp, 21 predicted proteins | sample 7441691 | NCBI WGS metagenome assembly JACCDN01 (sample SAMN15323439, study PRJNA562643) | freshwater metagenome | isolation source: river surface water | place: USA:Blue River Watershed | collected 2017-08-16
GCACATTTCTCTGTCGCTTTTATATTGAAATAAGGATGGAGCCCCATAGAAACGGGGACGCTCTTTGTTGATTCTAAATTTGTCACTTGTTGGATGATGGTTGCTGAGCCATCTTCCTCAAGAATGCCAGAAAGTGTTTGTCGAACCGCAAAAGGATATTCAGGTGTCGTAGATGCGTCGGTCTCTAACGTTTCCGTGAAGCGTGTGCCAGCTGTGTTCTGCACGCTTTGCCAATCTGAGCTGGTTCTCGCGAAGCCGTGTTGTTTCAAACCTGGGAAGTGTCCCTCCTCAATTGCGCCCGCGTTCGGAAAGAGGATGGGGATGCCTCCACGCACGTTGAGGTGCGTATCCTGGAAGCTCGCTTCATCGAGATACAAAATTTCTCTTCCGTGAAGACGGAGTGACGTGATAATTCCGCCACGTGATGGGCAATAGGAAAGTTTTCTGAGTGGGGTGGAGAGGGTTTCTTGATTCATACGGTCCGTGCCGCTTCCCAGCCGATCATGGCTGTCTTGCGCGTTGGTCCCCAATGGTAGTTTCCAAGAACTCCACTCGATTGAATGACTCGGTGGCAAGGGATGAGGAAGGAAACGGGGTTCTGTCCGACCGCCGTCCCAACCGCTCGGCATGCATTTGGAGTGTGGATATTCGTAGCAATCGTTCCATAGGTCGAAAGCTGTCCCATCGGAATTTTCAGAAGAGCTTCCCAGACCTTCAGTTGAAATGCGGTACCCTTGAGGTGAAGCTTGATCTCAGCTCGCTTGTTCCAGTCTTGGGTGAAAAAGGTGAGCGCGCTCTCTTGAAGGCTGTCCCGCTGTTCTCGCAAGGTTGCCTGTGGAAAGCGAAAGCGTAGATCAGCAAGGGCTTCTGTATGTGTCTGCATGACAAAGGCGAGGTAACAAACCCCTTTAGAGGTGGACGCAATAATAATCTCGCCAAAGGGACTCTGGGCGAAGTTATAATTTAATACGAGTGAGGCGCCGCCATTTTTGTACTCGCCTGGCGTCATGCCTTCGATTGTCACGAACAGATCATGCAGTCGACCCGACCCGGAGAGGCCAGTTTTCATTGAAGCTTCAAGAAGAGAAGTTCGGTTTTTGTTTAGGAGCTTCTTCGCATGTTCGATACTGATGTATTGAAGAAACTTCTTTGGACTCGTTCCGGCCCAATCTGTAAACAATCGTTGGAAATGCGATGGGCTGAGCTCGACGTGTTCCGCGATCTCCGCCAAGCCCGGTTGAGCCTTAAAACGCGCTTGGATGTACTCAATCGCTTTCGTAATGCGTTTAAAGTTTGCCTGCTCCTGTGTGTTCATGGGGCTCGGGTGAAGATGGCGGTATGGTAGGAGGGGAGAAAGGATCAGTCCACCCGGTTCTTGCGAAGCGCTTGCTTCTTTCGCGTTTGAGCTATACTAAAGGCGGTATATGCCAACTTCGCCCAAGGATCCGTTACATGGAAAAACTCTGGAATCCATCCTGACGTTTCTTGTGGATCACTATGGATGGCCTGGATTGGCGGATCGTATTAATATCAATTGTTTCCAAAATGAGCCAAGCATTACGTCGAGCTTGAAGCTGCTCAGAAAGACGCCTTGGGCGCGCAAGAAGGTGGAAGGTCTCTATCTGTGGACGATTCGGTTTGTTGAAACAGAGGATCGTCCAATGGCTCCGTTGGATTTGAAGGTGTAGGAGGTTCTATTTTTGAAAAAACTAAGTCGGCACGCTCGCTCTGGTTTGATCAGTAAGGCGCTGTGTGATGAGTTTTACGGCTCCGTCGATATCCTGTGTATCGAAAGCCTCTTTTGCGGCCTCCAGGATGGTGAGATCGATTGGTCTTTTCAGGTCAAGGCTTTTTAGGATCGGACGTAGTTTTGAGAGCAGGGCCCCGGCCTGCCCATCTGTGAAACCAACATTTTTCAGATCGTCATACTTCAACATCTCCGGTCTTCGCTCTTTTGATTTTGCTGCAACTTGAGGCTTCGGTGGTTCGAGGTCATCCAGAGCGATTGGGTCAATCTGAAATGAGGTTAACAACACGTTCGTTTCGACGATCGCACGATCAAACTCGACCGGAGGCAGCTCGATTTCTTTCAGCTTACGTAGTTTACGTACAAGATCTTTGCGTAATGCTAGTTTATTCTCGTGGAACAAAACTGTTTCAACGCGTGGTCGTACAGCTCCTGTATCAAGAATGATGCTGGTGAACTGATCAATAGATCCTTTAACGGCACCCGTCAAAATCTTGAAGCGCTTTGGATCGTAATGACTTGGGAGTTCGTGGAGGGCGGAGCCCGCAACGTGCACGACCGCTTCTTCGAAGAAGCGGTTTGTCATCGCTTGTTCATCCTCACCCGGCTTTTGATAAAAGCGTCGAAGGGCTTCTAAGCGCTGTTCACCGACGTGAATCGACCCAGAGCCTGTGTGGTCTTGAATGCCCTGATAGCCGTGTTCGATCACAATTTTTTCAGGTTTCGATCCATGGGGCAGTGTTCGCTTTACTTCGAGTGTCCGTGTCAGGGGTGAGAACGTGTGTTTGATGTTCGTGATGCGTTCGCCCATTGCTCCATGACTTTTTACGAAGTCTTCTAACTGAACAAGGTTCGCAAATCCGCGTTTTACGAGCAACTCTTTTACCGCATCCATGGGGATGGCGTTCTCACGAATATGCTTCGCTAAATTTGGAAAGTTTCCACTAAAAATACGTTGTTCGATGTCTGCGGGAGTGGTCTTCTCTGTGAACTCTTTAATGGGCTGACTTTCGTAGCGATAGATCGTGTAGCCTTCACGTTCTTCCGCGGGGTAGTTTCGAAGGTTCTCCATGCGCATGGAGAAATTGCGTAGAGCACCTCTGCCAAGCAAGCCTTCAATTTTATCTTGCTTGATCTCAAGCGGCTCTCCTTGCTCTTCTGCAAGGGAGAAGGCGAGCTCGACGGCGAGATATAGGCCGCCTGCTCGAGTAGTAACCTCTCCATTTTTCTGACGCGTTAAAATTTCCTGGCGGATTCCCTTTCGGAACTTTTGAGGAATTCCAATCTCCGTCAAATCTCCGCCTTCAACGAGCGGAGCCATGAGACGTTCTTTGTTCTGAGATTCTAAGAGAGGAAGTTTGGTTTCAATCGCTTCGGTGATTTGTGCCCAACCTTTCGTCCAGGTGGCTTTTTCGGGTGTATCCTGTGCAAGCTCCAATTCCATCTTCTGTACGAGCATCCCCGCACGCATGGCCTCTGCGAGAGGGGTGCCGTCATTCAGAAGCTCAATCGGGTACATGTCACGTACGACGCGTTCTGCGAGTTCATCCGCGTCCGTTCGTTCAAGATCACGCGTCGCATCCACGGCTTTCATGTGATGGCGAACCCAGAGGGATACGAGCCGAATTTCGGACTCGGAGATCGAATCGACCCCGTCTTTAACGAGATGGGATAAGCGCTTTTCTGCAATCCCGGCACCGACACCCGCATGGCCCAAGAATCGTACACGCTGAAACGCCTCATCCGGACGCTGGTCTACAACGCGATACCCCGAACCTTCCTTCTTCTTTGCAGAGGGGGCATTTTCCGGGTCTTCGTTTTTCCCCATGTCATGGAAGAAGGCGCTCAATCGCAACAATTTTTCGTAGTGGGGGTTTGCGAAGGGAGGATTTTGATCGATCAGATCATCCATGTATCCGATGGCTGCAATCAGATGTTCTCCGACCTGTTCTTTTCCATGCCAGCGCTCGTCTTGTGTCAGTTCACGATTTCGAGCGAATTCTGGGACGACCTTTTCAAGCCAGCCACGTTTATCAAGGAGGGTAATCTTTTCTTGCGTACCCGCCTCATCAAACGCGTGTAGGAAGAGACGCTGCATCTCTTGTTCAGACCCCTCAGCTTGCTCGAGCTCTGCTTTAAAAGACTCGATCGAGACGGCGCGTCGCGCTAAGCGATCAATACGTGCTGGATCGAGTGTTTCTTGTTCTTTTGTAACACGAACATCGATTATCTGTCTGGCTGTTTTTAGGACCTCGGCATCTTTTGGAACGGTGCCACGTCGTAGGGCGTCTCCCACATACACCTTTACACGATCTTGCCGATCTTTCTGCCACTGTTTTTCCTGAGCACGCTTTTGGAGTCCGGGAAGCTTATCCGCTAAATACTCCACCGTGAAGGTATCCGTAATCGGATGAACAGGTGTGCTTCCTTCTCGCCAGGAGGAAAGGGCGTCTGCATGCAGGAGGTGCAGTAAATTCGCACCCCACCCAGGAGGGGAATCAAGGAATAGTTTTGAAACGAGTCCCTTACCCGCCTCGACGTCTGCTTGAAGTTGTTTGGGCGGTAAAAAAAAGGTCAACGTGATGCTCGATGAGCCAGGCGCTCTCTGCCGCGATGGCGTCCGGAATATTCCACTTCTCTTTCAGCGTTTGAAATGTTTTTACGCCTTTCTGAGCATGCCCGTAGAATGTAATGGCCCCTGTTTTTGGATGACGTCCTTGGGTTGAACGCTTTTCGACATCATGGAATAGGGTTGCGAGGACGAGTGCAGGCGATGGTCGTTCAACGAGTCGAGCGATGTTTCCGATAATCAAACGGTTATGACGATCTGCATCACCTTCCGCGTGGTTTGAAGGATCTTGTTCGAGTCCTTTCATCGCCTCAAGTTCGGGAAATAGCTTGCCGAGGAGTCCGGCTCGATCTATTCCTTCATAAAAATGAACGGGATCTTTTACAAGCAGGTTCATGATCGCCACTTTTTCGGCCGGTTGTAAATCTTCAACCGCTTGAATCTGTGGGATGAGCGCTTTAAAGTCTGCCGTCCAGGTGGAGTTCGGCGAAGAAAGAACTTGAAGCTGTTTTTCTGAGTACATGGCTTCGATTGTAGCGTTTCGGCAAAAACGTGGCTATAACAAAACCCACCGTTTTGAAAACAGTGGGTTTTGTTTGTAGAGATGCTACCTCCACGCTCCCACAATCGCGCCTACGGCGAGCAGCGTTACCAGCATATTCCCAATCCCAAGCCAGAAAAGGGTTTTGTTTCCTGCCCAGAGAGCGTCACCTAGTTTTGTGGGGACGACGAAGCCTGCCCAGACGATGAAGGCAATAAGAAGTCCACCGCTTACGCTCATCTGTCCAAACCCAGCCATGAGTCCGGCGAGGGTATAAAACATGACGAGACTCGCGATAAACTGTGCTGCGTAGGTTAAGCCCATCGTCTTTTTCATTGCTGCTTGTTTCTCTTTGTTCCACTTGTCCATACCCATTTCGCGCATGAACAATTTTCCAAACAGCGGTCCATACCAAATGCTTCCGATCACCATCGAAGCAATGGCAGAAACCAATATAGCCCAGTAATTAACGCTCAGCATAGAAAGAGGGGAATGACTCGTGAATAAAATAGACTCTGCTATAGAGTATACCAATTACACCCAGCCATGTTCTGAATACGTCTCTTGTCGCTGATAGCATTCGAGCGCTTGTCGGACGTACGGGACCATATTCGGTGGAAGTGTTTCAAGTGGCCACCAACTGAGATCGTCACACTTATGGGGCTCTCCGATACGCGGCTCTCCCTCCCAGTGTTTTGTCGTGAGGAAGAAATCAACGCGTTCCCCATCATTTTTAATGCGATGCATTGTGTGAATAACGCTGAGCTCCTGAGGCTGGATTGTGATAAGAGCTTCTTCCATAGCTTCACGCGCCAGTGCGTGAGTGACGGGTTCGTTTCCATCCAGGTGTCCAGCAGGGACACTATAATTTCCATCTTCGTATCCGGTGTTTGCGCGTCGTAAGAGCAGAATTTTTCCCTCTCGAATAAGGAAGAGATGTACTGCGCAGATGAGTTTGAAGCGGTCCATAGATCAAGACTCTACAATGGATGGATGGGTGTCGCCAGCGGAGACGTTTCTTCCCTAAAACATCCTGAACGGCTAGGATTCTCCCTATGTTGTACGTAAAGACCGTTATTAAGCAGAGCCTCCTGCATGGAACGGGTTTGTTTGCTGATCAGAAGATTGCGAAGGGCACATTGATCTCAAAATTCGAGCCAGGGTTTGATATTTTTATCACTGCAGAAAAATATGCAAGCCTGCCTGAAGCGGCTAGGCATTTCTTCGACCACTACGGATACTGGAGCAAAGAGTTAAATGGGTATGTCTGTTCCGCTGATAACCATCGATTTACGAATCACTCAACCAGTCCATGTGTTGGAACAGTTGGAGCAAAAGAGGGGGACGATGGGGACGACATCGCGCTTAGAGATATCGAGCCAGGTGAGGAGATCACGGTTGATTATAGGGTTTTCGGGGAAGATCCAGAGCAGACGGCTTAAGTCGATTTCTTTCGATTTTTCAGAAGCTTATTCGCAGAGATGGCCTTTTGAACATACATAGGCACAGCCATAGCATGGGTAGGTACGTGCCAGACCGCCACTGCCTGGCCAGCTGCCCGAGCCGCGAATCTCGCCGCCTCGGAGGTCGCTTCACGAGCCGCTGCATGCGAGTCGAGGGAAAGTTTACGTACTTCAGCCATGCTCAGCTCGCGTTCACCTTTCGCCCAGGCCCTGATCGCTTCTATCGCGTGGCGTGGACGAAGATCGGTTGGATGCATTCGTTCAAACATAGGAAGAACGCGCGCCGCTTCCTGTGCCGCTTTGAGGGCAAATATTTTATGATAACGCCAGTTGCGCCCATTTGCGAGTGGCGTCTTTGAGCCTGAGGATATTTTTTCTTTCATACTTCAGATCAACTGGTTTGCTCTAGAACAATCCTTTTTTGAAACGCACCCCGAGTCTCGGCCTTTTTTCTTCGTGTTTCTTCTAAGTCTGTTGCGTTGATTCCTTTAAACGCACAGATCGCTTGGATGACTTCCAGAATATCAGCAAGTTCTTCGTTGATATTCGTTCCTTCTACTAGCTCGGTCACTTCTTCCTGAAGTTTCTCTTTGAGCTTATTCCAGTACTCTGTATCATCGGCGACGTGTGTGATAGGGACGGACCCGGATAGGAGAATAATCTCTGGAATGTTGTCTCGTACGAGTTTGTTATAGGTCTTCATACGTTGTTGTGATGACGCGCTCCAGTCAGTAAGTACTGGTTAAAGCGTTCAAGGTCATGCTCGAAGCTTGGTGTACGTTCTTGGTAGATGAGGTCGTGTAGAGCTGCTTCTTCTCGAATGTGCTGACTAAATACCGCAACGAACTCTGCAACTTGTCGAATGACGTCTGGGTTACTCTCCCTCAGCCAATTGTTGGGACTCGTGTTTTTTACAATCCCTTCTACGACAAGATCGGTCGCAGTCTGTCCGATAAAAAGTCTGGCGAACTTTGCTGGACCGTGCTTGAGGAGTAGTTGATGAACATAGTTCGGAAAAAGATGAATACCTTCGATAACGATAGATTCGTTTTCGTCGAGTGCTTGGGTAATGACTTTATCAAGCTCAGGCTCTACAGATTTTGCAGAAATGCATTGAAGGTCCACCCGTTCTTTAGGGGTCAGTGTATTTTCCGAGGTTGTTCCAGAGAAGCTGGGTACGGGAAACAGGATCCGCTTTTCTTCCGCCGAGAGTCTGTCTATCATCTGGCTGCAAACAGCATCAGTAGAAACGACATGTGATTTTGTGCTATCGGCAATCTTTTTCGCAAGAGTGCTTTTCCCCACGCGTGGGGCACCGCCAATGAGGTAGATCATGAAGGAAGGATACGTCTTTCCACAAGAGTTTGAAACTCGCTTGTGATAGACAATCGCTTCAGTCGCCTGTACAGCCGTGTTTTTAGTGGATGACCTGGATCATTCAAGTAGAATTGGGATGACGAAGCGTGGACCGAACCTGTTAATTCTTTGAACAGGCTTGTAGGATAGTTTTTATGAAAGTCATCCTGTTTGATTTTGATGGAGTGATCGTAGACACGTTCTCTTTTTGTTATCGAATCATGAATTCGCGCGACGCCATTTCTGAGGACTTCTATCGCGCAAAATTCGAAGGGAATATCAACGACGCATTTAAAAAACCTGAACAGAATCCAGATGCGAAGCCGTTTGATTTCTACGGTCAGTACAATCCGGAGTTGATGTCCTGCCAACCGAATGAAGAGGTAGTGAAGGTTATCAAAGAGCTGGCACGAAATCACATGCTCATTATTATCTCCTCAACGATCAGTTCTTCTATCGAGCAATTTTTGGAAGTACATGGTCTCGCGGATGTGTTCAAAGAGATCCTTGGTAATGATGTCGAAAAAAGTAAAGTGAAAAAAATCAACGATGTCCTTCAGCGATACGGTATAAAATCGACGGAGACAGTATTTATCACTGACACACTAGGTGATATCAAGGAAGCTAACGTATGCGGCGTAAAAAGCATTGCTGTGACGTGGGGCTATCATCCATCAACGACATTAGAAAAGGGGAGTCCATACAGAATTATCGATCATCCGAATATGATTATCGAAACGATTCAGATGATGAAGTAGACGAATTATAATAAAGAACCCGGTTTTAGATATTGTAGATGCGGTTATCTCTCTTGAGACGACGTAGACTCCGATTAGCAAGTTCCGTTCTATCCATCTTTACCAGTGAGCGCCTCTTCCGCTTGCGGAATGAGAATATCTTCCTGTCCACCGAATTTCTCTAGTAGCGTAGCTTCATGACCAAGGAAGAATAGGAGTCGCTGACGCGCTTCTTCCTCGGTGGCTGCTTGAGTGTGAATTCCTTGAATCGACCCATTCTCAACATGAAGATGTTCGTCATTTTTATACCAAGGAGTAAAAGCGTCTCCCGAGTCCGTATGAGCATCCTCTGGTCGTTCTGGTAGTTGTTCAGGTGGGAGCGAAACACCTGCTCGATCAAGGATAAACCAGGGCATAGTTATCGAATTTTAACATAGAAGTCCCCATACCGTTAGACGAGTAATCTCTCGAGAAGGTCATGATAAATAGGAGGGGTTCTTTGATGAGAGGATATCTAGGATGTCCTCGACTACTTCATCCGGGCTCTTGGTGGTCGTATTAACTTTTATATCAAACATGGGCGTAACAAAGGCAGCTGTACACGATTCGATTTGTCTTTCTGCCCACGAGTTTGGTTCTTCGCCTCTGGCGAGTAATCGTTCACGAATAGTGGCGGCTGGAGCAACAAGGCAAAAATGATAAAAATCAGGATCGGTTCGTTTGAATCCATTGGTTATCTCTTCAAGGTAGGTTTTGCGCCAGATGGTTATTGGTACAATGAGGTTCCTTTTGTATCTTTCTTGAATGAGTTTCGCTGTTTCGATAACCAGTGTGCGCCACAGTGAATAGTGTTGAAAATCCTCATCCTGTGGGTCGATGGGCTTGAGGATATTGCGCAGAAAAAAACCGACTTCCTCTGGATCAAAAATCATCGCGTTTGGTATTTTTTGGACAAGAACTTGTGCGGCTGTGGTTTTCCCCGCGCCAAATGCACCATTTAGCAGGATAATCATAAGGGTTTGTGGAATGCATTTAGCGTTACATCTCTCCGTAAAATTTCAATCGCCGTTCTAATGTTCCGCAATGGATCTCGAATAAGTTGTTGTCGTGATCATAAAAATAGACAGACTTACCCTCACCTTCTTTACGCTCTCTTGGAGGTCGTGTCTCGATGTTTAGCTGTGTGAGCTTCTCAAGATAGACCTCGAACTCTTCATCAGACACGTCGAAGGCGACATGATGGTAGGATCGTTCTACAGGCTGGCCTTCCATAATTGCAAACCAGAGATCGCCTATTATGAAGAATTTTTCTCGAGAGAGGGAGAATGTATGATCTCCACTCGAGTAAACTTCTTTTGCATCAAAAAGGTCACGGAAAAAGGCCATAGATTTTTCCAGGTCTTTCACAATGAATGTGATGTGACTCAATCCTTTGATCATATATTTGATGTATAGAACGGAGATTTCGATCTGTTATGAATGGTGTCGAGGGAAAGCGCGTGTCTTTCTCTTCTCAATACAAAATACCCGCTCAAACGAGCGGGTATTTTCATGGCAGGGACGGGGGGAATCGAACCCACGCTAAAGGTTTTGGAGACCTCTGTACTACCATTATACTACGTCCCTAGAGTTGAATTGTGGTCACAAGAATAACGACTTTGATGGAAAATGGCAACCGAAGGAGTTTTAGGGAAAAGTGGCGTTCGGCGCCCCGCCAAGGGGAGGCGGGGCGCCGAGAGCGTCAGATGCGGGGGTAGTCGATCTTGCTGTAGTGCTTCGCAGCTTCCTCCTTCGTGAGGACGGTGAGGGTGGTGACGGGGAGCTCGGTCCCGCTGGCGCTGAGGGCGAAGAACGTGACGTCCTCGTTTCCCAGCTTCGCACAGAACCCCTTGCCGACGATCGGCTGGTCGCAGGCGAAGACCTGTCCCCAGGCCGTGCGGTAGCCGACGTAGAAGGGGGTGATGGGCGGATCGTCGCCCGTCTCCACCTTCACAACGACGATCTTCTTCCAGCTCAGGCGGACGAAGATCATCCGCGCCCGGTTGGGTGAGCTCGGCCGGGCATCCTTGTCGCCCGGGACGAACGTTCCCTTGATGCCCTTACGCTCGATGGCTCGCCAGGCGAGCGCGCGTAGAAGGCTCTTGGGGAGCAGAAACAGCACCAGAAAATGCATGATGTACCTCCGATATTCTTTTACAGTACCAAAATGAATACGACAAGCTGGCGTATGAAAAAAGAAAATGGTTTTTATTAACCTCGAAGAGTCGCTTTGATTCCCAAGTCTGAAATCGTGACAGATGGAGGAAGCGTGAGAAGCCATTCAACCGTCTCCGCGACCTGATCCGCGCTCATGGCTTTAGAGAGTTCCTTCGCACTCCCTGCACGGGAAAATAAGCTGGTATCGGTTGTTCCAGGGTAGAGAGCGGTCACCCGAATGTTCTTTGGTCCAAGTTCTTCGTTTAGAGCGCGACTAAAGCCGGTGATCGCCCATTTCGTAGCTGTATAAACACTACGCTCGGCTTTTGCACGTAAGCCAGACTGCGAGCCGACGTTCACGATCAAACCGCTCCCTGCTTTTTTCATGAATGGGAGAACGGCGTGGGTGGCATAGATTGTCCCTAACACGTTTATCTCAACGGTCGCCTGAATGGTGCTCAGGTCGTTTGTTTCGAGCGCGCCTTCAATCCAGATCCCGGCGGAATTAATCAGGACATCGATTGATCCCTGTGACTTCAGAATTTCTTCGATCGTGCGCGTAACCTCTGTTGATTTGCTCACATCACACGTATAGATTGAGCAGCCGAATTCGCTCTTCATTTCTTCCAGCTCTTTTGAAGCCCGCGCAACAGCGATGCAAGTGTGGGTTTTATATAAGCGCTGGATGATCGCTTTCCCTATTCCGCGGCTTCCTCCCATGACGACGATGTTCATAGGCTAGTTCTTATAGATCGGATGCGCTTCAGCCAGCTCTCGCACACGCGCCGCAACTCGTTCCTGTACAGCGGAATTTCCTGCATTCTTCAGACACTCCGCGATCAAGCGAGAAATTTCTTCGGCGCCAATCTCATTGAAGCCGCGTGTGGTGATCGCGGGTGTTCCGACGCGGATACCGGAAGGATCCATCGGACTACGTGGATCAAAGGGGAGCATATTCTTGTTGACGGAGATCCCAACTTTTTCGAGCAAGATCTCGGCATCTTTTCCACCAACGCCCCAAGGGGTGACATCGAGGAGTAATAAATGATTATCGGTTCCACCGGATACGAGCTTTCCTCCTTCTTTTTGGAAGGCTCGTGACATCGCCATCGCATTCGCTAAGACGCGTTGCTGATACTGAAGGAACGAGGGTTGAAGCGCCTCATGGAAGGCGACCGCTTTTCCAGCGATCACGTGTTCGAGTGGTCCGCCCTGGGCGCCTGGGAAAACGGCGCTATCGATCTTTTGAGCAAGTGTGCGCTTTCCGTCTGGGTCGAGGCGATCCTGCTCTTTGCAGAGGATCATTGCTCCGCGTGGACCGCGCAGTGTTTTGTGGGTTGTGGTGGTGACGACGTCGGCGTAGGGGACGGGATCGGGGGCGAGATGGGTCGCAACCAAACCGGCGATGTGCGCCATATCAACCATTAAGTAGGCACCGACTTCTTCGGCGATTTTTCCAAAGGCAGCAAAATCCAAATGGCGGGGGTAGGCAGAGAAGCCGGCGATGATCATTCGAGGCTTGTGCTGCAGGGCGAGCGCGCGTACTTCGTCCATATCCACCCGATGCGTATCTTGCCGGACGCCATACGGAACGACGTTGAACCACTTTCCGCTGAAGCTCACAGGCGAGCCGTGTGTGAGATGGCCACCATGCGCTAGGTTCATGGCGAGAATTGTGTCACCTGGTTTGCACAAGGCGAGGTAGACCGCGAAGTTAGCCTGAGCACCGGCGTGAGGCTGAACGTTGGCGTGTTCCGCGTGAAAGAGCTGTTTGGCGCGGCTGATCGCAAGAGATTCAACTTTATCGATAATATGATTCCCGCCGTAGTAACGACGTGTGGGGTAGCCTTCCGAGTATTTATTGGTGAGAATTGAGCCAACCGCCTCCAAAACAGCTTCTGAGACGTAGTTCTCTGAGGCGATTAGTTCAAGCTCTTGTTGTTGGCGGCTTTTCTCTTCTTGAATAAAGCCAGTTAATTGTGGATCGATTTGTTCAAGGATATTCATACGGGGTTTAAAAAAATAACGAAAGGAAAGAGGTTTTAACTGTCTTTTGCCGTATGAATAGGATTACAACATGGAACTAGGGTAGAGGACGGAGCGGTAAAAAACAATCCTCCAGGGAGAATGCCTAGATAGACAAAATCTTGACACTCCGCACCAAACATTTTTATACTGCATTAGCACTCAAATTGTGAGAGTGCTAATGTCAGATCTGAACGTATGGACGAACGTCGAGCCAGTCTCCTCCAAGCGATTGTCGAAGAATACATCGCGAGCGCCCAACCTGTTGGGTCGCAGTCCTTAGTATCGCGCTATAACTTGGAGGTAAGTCCAGCCACGGTACGTAATTGGTGTGCAGAACTGGAAGAAGAAGGGTTGCTTATGCAGCCACATACCTCCGGTGGACGCATTCCGACGGAACTCGGCTTTCAGACGTACGTCACACGTTTCGTGGTGCCAAAACCTTGCCCAAAGCGAGAACGGGATCTCTTCGAGCGGGCCTATACCACCGAAACTGATCCAGAGCGTCGGCTCAAAGCGCTGGCCAAGACGCTCGCCGATACTTCGGAGCTCGCGGTCGTCGCAGCGATTGGAGAAGCGGATACCTATTACACTGGTCTCTCCTTTCTCTTCTCCCAGCCAGAGTTCCACGATTGGCAGCGCGTCGTTTCGCTCACGGAAGTCTTGGACCGTCTGGATGAAGCGCTCCTCAAGACCCGTACCATCCGTTTGGCAGAGCCACGCATCTTGCTCGGAACGGAATGTCCCTTCGGCCAAGCCTGTGGAACAGTTCTGCTCAGTGTCGGTTCTTCCATGATCGGAGTCCTCGGCCCAATGCGCATGGAATACCAAACGGTCTATCGGTTCATGCTCGGTGTACGCGACATTATTTCTCTCTCATAAGGTTCTAAGAAAAATTTCGATTCTTTTCTCTTTCTCTATGGCTGACGACATGACACAGCAAGCTTCCGACGACACGATGCATCAGGGCTCGCAACCGCAAGACGATCTCGCGCAACTGAAAAGTCAGTGTGACGAATATCTTGCTGGTTGGAAGCGCGCGCAGGCGGATTATGCGAATGCCTTGAAAGAACGTGATCGTGATCGAGCGGACTACGTGAAATTTGCAAATACTTCATTATTACAGTCCCTGCTCCCCGCGATCGAGCACTTTGCTACAGCGCTCCGCTTTGTTCCGGATGCGAGCACCCTGCCTGAAGACGTGAGAAAGTCCTGGGAGTCCTGGCTCATCGGTCTCAAAGCAGTTCAGTCCTTGTGGGAACAGGCGGCACAGACGGCCGGCCTCGAGCGGATCCTGACGCAAGGAGCGTTTGATCCCGCGCAGCACGAAGCGGTCGGACGCGAAGTCTCTGCGACGACTCCAGCTGAGCACATTGTGCGGGTGATCCAGGATGGTTGGAAGCTCCACGGACGTGTCCTTCGCCCCGCGCAAGTCATCGTTGCCGATGCCTCAGAAGAAGTCTCCTCTTAATTCACCCTGATCCTCGCGATCTATGTCTCTCATAAAATGGTCACCTCTCTCTCCCTTTTTTGATCAGCAGCCCTTTGACGCCATGGAAAAATTCCTTGATGAGATGCGCGGTGGGGGTGGGCTCACGGCGGCGCAGGGATCGAATGGTCTTATCCCAGCGGTCGACATGTACGAGACGGATACGGCGGTGGTGGTCGAAATGCCGATGCCAGGGATTGATGCAACGAAGCTCGATATCTCGATCGAAAACGGTATCCTATCCGTAAAAGGAACAAATGAACGGAAGACGGAGGTAGAAGAAAAGAATTACTACCGCAAAGAGGTACGCTACGGATCAGTTTTTCGACAGATCGCTCTGCCCGCCAAAGTGCTTGCGACAAAAACAGAAGCGGTCTACGAGAAAGGTGTCCTAAAGCTCTCGATTCCCAAGACGCAGGAAGAAGGGGGAGCGGTGAAAGTGCAGATTAAAGACAATACCTAACGATTTATATTACATTCTATATGGCAAAAATTCTCGGAATTGACCTTGGAACAACGAACTCATGTATGGCAGTGGTGGAGGGTGGATTGCCAAAAGTACTCGAAAACGCAGAAGGCGCACGTACAACCCCTTCGATGGCGACCGTCACGAAAACGGGTGAGCGTTTGGTTGGACAGCTCGCGAAGCGCCAAGCGGTCGTGAACCCAACAAATACGATCTTCTCAGCCAAGCGTTTGATTGGTCGTCCTTGGGCGGATGAAGAAGTGCAACGTGATGCGAAGTGGCTTCCGTACGTTCTCTCTCAGAAAGGAGAAGGTGTGCGCATCAAGATGGGCGACAAGGACTACGCTCCAGAAGAAATCGCTGCCATGGTGCTCCAAAAGCTCAAGGCCGATGCTGAAGCGAAGCTCGGAGAAAAGATTACAGAAGCCGTGATCACGGTTCCTGCCTACTTCGACGACTCTCAGCGCCAGGCGACAAAGGTAGCTGGTGAAATCGCTGGTCTCACAGTTCGTCGTATTATCAACGAGCCAACCGCTGCTGCACTTGCCTACGGATTTGATAACAAAAAGGATGAAAAGATCGTTGTCTACGACCTCGGAGGAGGAACCTTCGACGTGTCCGTACTTGAAGTTGCGTACGATGCTTCTGCTGATCAAAACACAATCGAAGTTCGCGCAACCAACGGAGATACTCACCTTGGCGGAGATGACTTCGATCAGCGCATCATTCAGTGGATCGTCGATGAATTCAAAAAGACGGAAGGGATTGATTTGAGTAAGGACACTCTCGCCTTGCAGCGTATTAAGGATGCCGCTGAACGCGCCAAGATCGAGCTCTCGAGCGCGATGGAAACCGAAATTAACCAGCCATTCATCACAAGCGATGCAACAGGTCCAAAGCACTTGCTCATCAAGATGAAGCGTCTCGATTTGGAGAAGCTTGTCGGAGATTTGGTTGAGAAGTCGCTCGAGCCTTGCCGCAAAGCGTTGGCCGATGCGAAGCTCTCCGCTTCAGACATCAA
>JACCDN011195648.1_pt1 | contig 15594 bp, 15 predicted proteins | sample 7441691 | NCBI WGS metagenome assembly JACCDN01 (sample SAMN15323439, study PRJNA562643) | freshwater metagenome | isolation source: river surface water | place: USA:Blue River Watershed | collected 2017-08-16
ATTCACATGGTCTACAGAAATTCACATGGTCTACAGAAATTCACATGGTCTACAGAAATTCACATGGTCTACAGAAATTCACATGGTCTACAGAAATTCACATGGTCTACAGAAATTCTCAAGGAATGACAGGATTTTACAGAAATTCACAAGGAATGACAGGATTTTACAGAAATTCACAAGGAATGACAGGGTTTTACAGAAATTCACATGGAATGACAGGGTTTTACAGAAATTCACATGGAATGACAGGGTTTTACAGAAATTCTCAAGGAATGACAGGGTTTGACAGAAATTCTCAAGGAATGACAGGGTTTGACAGGGTTTGACAGAAATTCAGAAAATATAAAAACCAGTTATAAACTATCTCTCCAATCTCTGAACGAAATTTCTCGCTCATTTTCCAACAATAATACACAGTTATTTCGAGTAGTATAATCGATACCGAAATCTTCCATCATCGCATTATCCCATTCCCTCCACACATCGCCATACTCACAATCTAACTCATTTCGAAAAAAATTCAGGAGTTCATTTTTATATTCAGGATAGTTTCGACATATATCTGCAAGAACCCAATCCTTTTTTGGATATTTCATTACAAATTCTGGAGTTATCAATGGACTTCCAGATAGTTCGGAAAAATCCCAGTTTTTGTAAACAGTTTTTTCAAGAAAAATGAGAGGTATATTATTACGAAATTGTAATTCTCTGTAATCCCATTGATTCGCGAATTCGAACAGAATTTTCAAAGGAATATTGGAACGTTGAGATAACATTTTCCAATTATAGATATCTTTTTGAATTATCGTCAAGAATTTTAACGGAAAATCGACTCTTGACGATAATTCAAAAAGATTCCATTGTTTGTCAGAAAATTTGGAAAAGAATTCCCAATTGAAATTAACATTTTCATGGAAATATCCAAAAATCCAACCTTTTGTTGGAAATTCTTCCACGATTTTTAAATCTAAAAATGGGTTAGAACTCAGATGATGAAAATTCCAAGGTTTTTCTATATGTTTTAACAGAAAATCGTTCGGAATTTTTAAACCATTGGGATTTCTCCAGTTATTTTTTTCGAGATACTTGTATAACTCTTTTTCTCGACCCATCACATGAACAAACAACATTTTGTAGTAACGAGAGACATAATCACAAGAGGTGGGTTTTTCTATCACATTGTATACATGAATTTCACTGGTCATTTCGTAGTTTTTTGGAAAAATATAAAAAATCATTTTAAAATGATTTTATGGTTTGGTATCTCAAATAAAAATGTTGCAAAAAGATTTAGGAAAAATAAAAAAACTCGGTCAATTTTTCACAGAGGATAAAAAACTTCAGAAATGTCTGTTTAGACTGATTAGAAATAAACCAAAGACGATTCTTGAACCATCATGTGGTCAAGGTCATCTAGTGAGGTATATAAACCGAAAAATAATCACGAAATGGGTTTTGATAGAGATTGACAAGGAATTGGAAAATATATCTGGGGAGACAGTAATAAACGAAAATTTTTTAACAATTAATCTAACCTTACGATTTGAAACTATTATTGGGAATCCTCCGTATGTGAAATATCAAGGAACCAACTTATATCTATTATTTATAGAGAAATGTCTGGATTTACTGGAACCTTTTGGAGAACTCATATTTATTGTTCCTTCCACTTTCGGAAAAACTTCCAGTTCCAGAAAAGTGGTTGAAAAAATGGTATCTATGGGAAGTTTCACAGACTTTCAGTATTTTGACAACGAAAATCTGTTTAAAAATGCGACCGTAAGTGTATGTATATTCAGATATGTGAAAGGAATTCGGTTGAGGTATGTATGCCTTAATGGGGTGAATACAAAACTGGTATTTCACAAGGGATTAATAACCGAAAAAAGAAAAAGCGTTCAATATTCCGTCTCAAATTTTTTTGATATTTATGTTGGTATGGTTTCGGGAAAGGAAAGTGTGTTTAAAAACGAGAAATATGGAAATATTTCGGTTAGAAACGGAAAAACAGCTTTCGATAAATATATTTTGATTAAAAAATTTCCTAGTAATAATCAGGAAGTGGATAATTATCTGTTGGAAAATAAACAAGAATTATTGGCCAGACGAATACGGAAATTTAACGAGACGAACTGGTTTGAATGGGGAGCTCTTCGAAATGTAAAAGCGATAACGAAAAATCTGGGAAAACCTTGTATATTTGTTCATACTTTAACCCGACAACCCAAAATAGCGTTTGTAGGAAAGGTTGAATATTTTGGGGGAGGATTACTGTTAATGATTCCGAAAAAAGAAACAATAAATTTAAAAGCTGTTAAAAAACTGTTAAATTCTGAAAACTTTCAAAAAAATTTTAGAAATAATGGTAGATTCAAAATTGGACAGAGCCAATTGAAAGACTGTTTAATTTCCGAATGTTGAATAGAAATTCTTCTTTCCATGTTAATTTCGGTTTACATAAAATAGTTATCAGATTTCGTATTATTATTGTTATTTTTGTGTATTTAAATTCTTGATTATCCTTCCATTTTATTTGAAATGGAAGATTATTATTATTCGCGTGAATGACACTTAAACCTTTCAGACTATTAATGATAACATTAAATTTTTTCTTGTTTAGAACCAGAAAATAGTAATCTTTTTTCGAATTATGTGAATATTTTCTGTCAATTAACGATTCCATCAATATTTTACTCATTTCTCCATTTGAATATGATTTGTCCAGATGGAGATTGCTATTTATCAGAGAATAAACAAGCATTGCCAAATTCCCAGTATTATCACGAGTCTCAGTTGTTGTAGATTTTATATTCACTGGAAGCCATCCATAACGATAATCTTTTATACGGATATCAAACCAATGACGGACTTTTTCTATACGAATTCGTTGTTTAAACTTTTTCAATAATAATGCCGAAATTTGTTCTTCGTCAAAAATTGAATTTATTCTACCATCAGTATTTTCTGATTGTTTTTTTGTTGATTTCTTGGATAATTTTTTGGATAATTTTTTTCCTAAATATTTTTGGATAATATACAGAAATGTTGGAAGTCGGTTTCGTCTGATTAAATACCCTCGAAAATATCTCTGTATTGTAATAACAGCTTTTTCCATATTTTCTGTTTAGCGAAAGAAAATAGAAAAATCACTTGGAGAAATTCGTTATCATTCTGTAAGTACAAGTATTTTTCCAAAAAATAAATTTTCAACCCAAATAATTTTTTTATTTTTTTAAAAATTTATTTTCTCCCCCTATAATAAAATGGCTTCAACTTCTAATATTACCTCTGGATTTATTGACTTGGCAACCTTTGACGAATTGGAAAAGTATTTATATGGAGGAGAGAACGCAACTGCTTACTTTGTTCGTGAAACTCGCAAGGCTACTTGGTTCACACAAGTTCCAGTTCTTCTCTCTCGCAGCAACGGTACTGCTGATTTCGGTCAAGACCACTCTGTAAATATCTCTCGTGCTGGAGATTACCTTCTTTACGCATGGCTTCGTGTAAATCTTCCCTCCGTTCAACTCGCATCTACCAACCAGTTCGGAGCTAACGGACGTCTTCGTTGGACTCGCAATCTAATGCACAACCTTGTAGTTGAGTGCGCCGTCACTTTTAACGACCTTGTTGCTGCTCGCTTTGACAACTACCATCTAGACTTTTGGGCCGCTTTTACTACTCCCGCAGGAAAGCTGAACGGCTACAAGAACATGATTGGTGATGTTGACAGTCTGACGAACCCTTACCCTTCCACTACTCCTATCCCAGCTGCAACTCTGAACCTTCCTCTGCCATTCTTCTTTTCTCGTGATAGCGGTGTTGCTCTTCCAACTGCCGCTCTTCCCTATAACGAAATGCGAATCACCTACACGTTTCAACAAGCGAACTTTTTGCTCATTCTTGACAACGTTCCAGCTATTCCGGTTGCTGGCAATCCTTCCGTTCAGCCTCTTGCTTCTGACCTTGTTGGTGGAGCATTCCCTACTCTTAACAACAATGTTCAGACTTGGGCTAACTACGCGATTGTCTCCAGTGATGAACGCAAGCGTATGGGTTGTGCTCCTCGTAATATTCTGATTGAACAGGTTCAGACTGCGCCTATTCAGCAATTCGCTAACAATCAGAACTTTAACCCCAGCTATGACCTGCGATTCTCTCACGCTATCAAAGTAATGTTCTTTGCCGTTCGCAACTATACTTGCGCTTCGAGCTGGTCCAACTATACCGCGGCATCTCCAGTACCTGGTGCAAGCACTGTCAACTTTGCTCCTTCTGGTGCTGCTGATCCTATTTCTATTACTGGCCTTACTTATGAGAACACTGCTCGTCTTCAGAATATGGGCTCTGACTACTTTTCTCTCATGCAGCCTTGGTATCATGCTCCAGTTATTCCTCTGGAAACTGGTTATCACATGTATTCCTATTCTCTGGACTTTGTCAGTCTTGACCCTAAAGGTTCCACCAACTACGGAAAGCTTACCAACGTCAGCATTCTACCAGCTGCGTCGGCTGCTGCCCAAACTGGTGTTGCTGGAACTGGTCCTACTGGAAGTGGGCAAAACTACGCCCAGTCCTATAGATTTATCACGACTGTTGTCAATAACAACATAATCCGCGTGAGTGGCGGCGCGCTAGGATTTCCCGTTTTGTAAGCGCGTATATTTTTATTTATGCCAGTATGTTTTTACAAAGGTTTAAAAATGATTTAAAGGATTTCTATTTTTACATAAAAATGGAAATGACTACTTACAATAGCAAACTTGCCAAAGGAAAATTTATAGAAAAAGACGGGAATAATATAAAATTTGAATGTTCGTGTGGGTTTTATAACTGCTGCGATATTCAATCTCTAAAAAAACTCAATCCAAAATTTTGTAGAAACAAAAATTGCGATTTTTATTCTTCGAGAAAAAAATATTCACACGATGAACTAATATTTTTAGCAAAAAATTTTGAAAATGTCGAAACTATTAATTATGTTATAGAAGATAATAGAAAATCGATACTGGGATTTAAATGTAAGTGCGGTTTTGAACAAGAAAATTTTTTTTCTAAATTTTACGAAAAAGAAACCGTATGTAGAAATTTTCATTGCGAGTATTACAAATATATAGCAAAAATACCTCCGTCTTTAATACTTGAAAATTTCGAATTCATGGGATATTTTTGCGACCCATACATATTTTTAGAAAAAAGAAATTTTCATACATATGAATACGAGCTCATGTGTGAAAACGGACATGTATTCTATAAAAATATGAATGTTTATAAAAAGGCTCCCTTCTGTAAAGCATGTAAAGGAGACGGAAGAACTCTATCTTTTCAGGAAATACAGAAATTTTATAAAGAACATGGATGTTTCTTGTTATACAAAGAGGAAGATTTCAACGGTAATGTATCAAAAGGTGTCGTTCCTTATCTATGCCCCAAAGGTCATGAGATAACAGACTTGTCAAAATCAGATTTCAATAACCGTATAAATCAAAATCTTGGTCCTTGTAGTGTATGTCGAACTAATGGTAGAGACAGAAAATTTGAATCTCAAAAATCGGCCATAACATATTACGGAAAAACCGGGTATATAAATCCCATGCACAATCCAAAAGTTGTAAACAAAATGAAAGCTAATTTGGATAGAACAAAGATATATGAGACAAATGATGGAAAGGCCCATTTCGTTCAGGGATATGAACCTCAATATTTAGAAATTTTGCAGAAAACATACAAACCGGAGGATATAGAAATAGATAATATTCCATCTATAAAATATCGAAATCCGTACACAAAAAAGATAGCTAGATATAACCCAGATTTTTACATCAAATCTGAAAATTTGATTATTGAAGTGAAATCTCCATCAACCTTGGACTACCATTATGAAAGAAATATAACGAAAATCGCGGCATGTCTCCGTAACGGATACGATGTGCGTTTGGCTGTTCTAAACGGAAAAGAATTGTTATACACAAAAGAATACAGAGTGAGAAGTTTGATACGAATTCCTACAGGTCCATTAACAAGATATGAAACAAAAGAGAAAATCGAAATGGAAAAAAATATTATCAGAAACTACGAAAGTCCAACAATAAAAGATGAAGAGGCTGAATTTTTGGAATTTTTCAAAAAAGTAGAAGCTGTGAATAAAAAAGAGATAAAATTTGATAGAGAACAGAAAATGGAACATGACTTGATAGATGCTGATAAAATTATTCGAGCGAGAACCAAGTTAAAACAACCCAAATATCTGAGAGATGAGGAACCTAACCCATTTTCTTTCTCCAGATACAAGAATTATGTTTTTTATAAACGAAATTGTCGATTATTATCAGTTGATAGAAATATATGTAAATTTATATGTCAGTGTTTAACAGAAAAAACTCAGAGATTTGGGGATTTCATGAGGAGGGAATGTGCAATTTGTTCCAAAAAATTGGACGAAAAATACGGAAATGTGGAATTTTCTATAGGTTCGGTTCGTTGGAAACCTGTACCAAAAGGATGGATATCTGAAAATGCCGAATTTATGACATATGTAGGAATTATAACACCAAACGACAATAAAAATTTCAGAAAATTTGGTGGTATAAAATATCCAGATATCCGAAGAAATCTGTTGCAAATATTTGAACCTGAAAAGTTTGAAAAATTGAGACATGGATATATCATTGTAGCAAGAAATGGAAATAGTAAGGATATAAGAGTAATAAATCTCGATGTTATACCTGAGAGAGATTTTTATAGTTACAAAAAAACAGAAATTTTTGTGGCGCCGCCATTAACTGAAACAATCCCAGAATTCGAGGGATATACCTTCTGTTCGAATGGAGATATATTACAGGGAGACACACAAGTTAAAATGGAAATACACAAACTTCAAAAATATGTTAAATTAAATAATATTCACAACCTTCCCGTAGATTCTCTGATATATTACGCTTTTCGAAAAAACGATGTATTATATAGTATAGGAAATAGGAATGTTAAATTTTTGGATTTTTTTGATATTTTAAAGTATGAAATTATACACAAAAATAATTTACCGTTCCATAATGGTTTGGAAAATTTAGAACTAAATAGGGAAAGGAAGTATTTCGAGGGTGCTGTTGCACAAGTAAGTTCAAATAACGGAAAATTTATAAATTTTTTTGAAGGTATTGGAACTGCTGAAAAATATACATGTGATAGCCACCGAAATATAAAAGCGAGTTTGGATGGAAGAGATTCGAAAGCTAAATTTTTGTGGAAAAAACTCGAATGGATAGATATCTCTAAAATGGAATATTCAACTGGACGAGAGATATATTCTTTCTGTTAAATTCTTTTAGACACTATAACATTCCATACATATGAAGTGATTTTTTTTTAAGTTCCATTTTGAAAAATAAAATGGAACTCTCACATTTTTATAAACGCCTGTTTCAATCCAAAAAAATTGAAGCGGCTCTAAGTGAAACAACGAATTTTTTCGAAGTCTGTTGGAACCCAAACATTTCTATAGAATTTATAGAAACAATCATAGATAAAAGTATCCGAACAATTGGTACATTTCAAAATTCAAGATTGGAAGATAAAAATTTCTGGGGTATTTCCCATAATTATTACACGACTATAGAAGTTATACTCAAGTTTTCCCAAAAATATTACGCAAGATGGTCGTTAAACTTGTTCGGAATAAATTCCAATCTAAATGTGGAACATGTATTTCTTTACCCCAATATTCCATGGAACTTTTCAGACTTTGGGTATAATATAAACACAAGTTTGGATGTTATTGAAAAATATATTGAAAATCCAGTAATAAAAGATGGAAAAAATATTTCTGAATGGGATTGGGACAAAATATCTCTCAACAGAAATCTAACACAAGAGTTTATAGAAAAATATATAGATAAACCTTGGAACTGGTCTCGTCTATCATTTATATCAGATATTTATTCCGAAGCCTTTTTAGAAAAATATATAGATAAACCTTGGGATTTTGAAAAATTGTCAATAAAGAAAAACAAGATTAATCTTGCTCTAAAATATTCTCACAAACATTGGGACTGGGATTCTCTGTTATATATCAATGATCCTTCCTGTGAAAACATAGAGAAAATTTTCGAAAAAAATCCAAACAAGACAGTGAATTGGAGCAAGATATCTTGTAATGAAAATATTAGCAAGTATTTTTTTCGAAAATATAATTCGGCTGACTGGGATTATTATTCTCTTTACCGAAACGAAAAATTCATGAAGGAAATATTGAAAGATGATTCCTTTAAAGATGTCGTATCAAAAATATCAAACCCAAAAAACTGGAATTGGAAAAAATGTCAGAAAATATCCATCTAACCGTTGACATTGTTAAAAAATTTCCTGACTTTAATTGGGATTGGAAAAAAATATCAAACATTCTTTGTGGAGATTGTGAGAAATGGTTGAAAGAATTCCCGAACAAACCATGGGATTGGAAGATTGTTGTCGGAAGGTTATATTACAAAATAGATATTTTTAAAAAGAAAAAGATTCCCGTAGAAAAATACATAAAATGTCTTTCTCCAACATTTTCCACCAGTTATTAATATTTTGTTTTCGAAAAATGTTTCCATAAATTTCTGTGAAACTCTGTAAATCCCTGTGAATTCATGTGAAACTCTGTGAATTCATGTGAAACTCTGTGAATTCATGTGAAACTCTGTGAATTCATGTGAAACTCTGTGAATTCATGTGATTCCTGTAAATTTCTATTATTTCCCACATTTCCCCATAATTTCCAACATTTTAAAAAATGATTTTTTTGGAAAGATTTAATTCTTTACAAAATGGACAAACTATTCGAACTAAAATTAAAATTTCTTTCTTTTGAAACCCCCATTATTGACAAAAAAATGGGTGATGAATGTAAAGATATTCTCAAGAAACCTATCGAAACTCTGACTCCATATGAGTTTGGAAAATGTTATGAGAGTCTTCCTTTACCTTCTCAGAGATATAGTAAAGATATTCTGAAAAAAGTATCCATGGAACTTTCACCAGACTACTGGAAAGGTGTGTCAGAAAAACCTCATCTGTCTATAGATTTCATAAAATTGTATAACGATAAACTACCGTTAAATTCCCAAAACATAGAAAACATTGTGAATGAACATTTTTGGCGTAGAAAGAGACTGGAAAAAATAACTGGCAAGGAACCTAAAATTCAGTTCAAACATTCTGGAGATGTTAGAGTATGGCATTAAAAATATTTTTTAAAATTTTCCCTCGAATCGAAATAATTTTATTTCGATTTTTAATCATCTTTCTCAAAAAGGTAAAATCTTTTTCTCACAATTCTATTCAAAAACCAAGCTTTTACAAGGAATGACAGGGTTTGACAGAAAACACAGGAATGACAGGGTTTGACAGAAAACACAGGAATGACAGGGTTTGACAGAAAACACAGGAATGACAGGGTTTGACAGAAAACACAGGAATGACATGGTCTACAGAAATTCACAAGGAATGACATGGTCTACAGAAATGACAGGGTTTTACAGGAATGAAATGGTCTACAGAAATTCACAGGAATGACAGGGTTTGACAAGAATGACAGGGTTGTTTTACAAGAATTCACAAGGAATGACAGAGTTTTACAGGGAATGACAGAGTTTTACAGGGAATGACAGAGTTTTACAGGGAATGACATGGTCTAGAGAAATTCACAGGAATGACAGGGTTTTACAGAGAATGACAGGGTTTGACAGGATTTTACATAAATAAGCATTGGTCAAGAAATAGTTAAACTTTGTAGAGATATGTGTGTAAATTATTACCGTCAGATTCCCTAATACACATTCCAGCAGCTTTTGGATGACCACCAGACTTGCTATCAAATATACGCAAAATTTCAGTTAAATCAATATCAGATTTAGGATCAGCCCGACAAGACAACCACCATTCACGTTTAATAAAATCGTATCTATACATGATGGAAAAATCACAAGAGCCATCAGAAACAAGTCTATTACCAACTTCGGATGAAAAATTATGATCACATTCTACCAATTTAACTTTCCACGATTTCGGATTATCGGGATGTTTTAATTCGCATAATGTTGCCGTTTTCATTATTTTCTGAATAATACTATCTTCGTAGACTAATATAACTTGACCAGCCTGTACAAAATAAGAACGCGGAAACATCTGTATGAGATCGAAAGATTCCATAGACATGTAGTGTCCCAAGGTATTCATTGCGGAGCATACATGTTTCGAATCTGGAATTGACCATTTCCACAAATCTCTATCAGCTATGTCATCTATATACCATGGTCGCGACACATCTGGATTTAAATAATCCCATGCTATTTGAGCTCCGCTACGATTCATATCTATAATCGTGGTTAATTTTGGATGTTTCATATAAATTAGGTATAACGAGGTTTTGTGATGATCCAGAACTAAAACACTCGCTGCTTTTTCTAAAATTTCTTCCATTTCTTTTTTTGGAAATGTAAAATCAACAAATACTATATGTTTATTCGTGATATTTGGAGGCATTTCTCCATGTTTTCCGTAAAATAATTTTTCTGACGATTTTCCTAATACACTTTGCCAAAAACACCATGCTGATGCCGTACCGTCTGGACAGCCCCCGTGATAGATAAGTAAATCGATGTTCATATTTGTAGTATGAACCATGTCAAGTTTTTTATTTGCCATTTTGAAAGGAATGAAATTTTAAAAAAATCAATTTTAAAAATCGAGATGCCCGTCTATCTAATGAACAGAAATAACAGATATTCACAGGGAATAACATTGTTTTATGGACAATTATCGGGAATAACAGAGATTAACAGGGAATAACAGAGATTAACAGGGAATAATAGGAAATGGCAGAGTTTTACATGAATTCACAGAGTTTCACATGAATTCACAGAGTTTTACATGAATTCACAGAGTTTTACATGAATTCACAGAGAAACACAGAAATAACAGAAATATAAACTCAAAATGATTTTTTAACAAACTTGTCTGGAATAACAGAAAATGGAAAGTAGTCTTTTATCTCCCCTATTAACATCTTTTATAGATTTACTGAAAATTTTATTTGCGTTATATATAGACACTGGAAATTCGAGCCTAAATCTAGTATTGCAATCATTCATGATTGTATTCTTAACCAACTTAACAAACAATAACATATATTTATGGTATTGTTTGAAATATGGAAAATATGTGTATCCAAATGTCCCCCAAATATTATCGGAATCTTTCTCAAAACATATAATAAAAATCAGTGAAAACGTAACCTTATCTTTAAAATCACTTCCATTCAGCGGGCTAATCTATTATGAGCGCGGTAATTATATTCGCATAGACAGTGGTAGAACACATATCTATCACTATGGACTAATCAAGAATGTATCTGAAATAATAAACGAAATAAAAGAAAAAACAAAGGAGCAAAAAAATATACCACAGACTCTCTCAATTTTTATGGGAGGAAAGACATTTCCTTTATATTCTGACAGAAATTTCGATAATATACATGGAAATACAAAAAATATAATTCTTCCATATTTGGAGTCATTTATGAACCCCCATAAATATGGCTCTCATAACCTTGGAATATTACTTTCAGGAAACCCAGGTACCGGCAAAACTCTGTTAATGAAAGCTATTGCAAACAAGTTAAACCGTCACATTCGTATAGTTGATATGAGAACTATAAAAACCCGTCAAGACTTTGAAAATCTCTTTGATTCTCATGAAAACATTGACATGACTAAAATGGTCTATGTTTTTGATGAATTTGACTGTATAACAGACGTTATACGTTCTCGAGAAATAATATCTGAGGAGGATACAAAAGAGACCATAAAATGGGATATAAAAGACGACAGAAAAATACCTAGACTAAAAGAATTAGAAATGGAACTCTTTCAACTCTGTAGAACTTCCAACGGGAATGAGGAAATTTTAAAGACGGGTATAAAAAAATTGGAAGAAAAGATAGAAGATGAGAAAAATAAACTAACATTGGATACCATGCTAACTGTTCTCGACGGTGTTATAGAACACCGTGGAAGAGTTATTATTGCTTGTACAAATTATCCCGAAAGAATAGACCCAGCTCTGACCCGTAGTGGTAGGTTTGACATTAAAATAACCCTAACGACAATGAAAAGCGAGGAAGTCAAGGAAATTTTATGTTCGTTTTTTGAAACAGATGAACCCATATCTGGAACATTATCGGATAAATATACTCCTATCGAAATTATTAACATTTGCAAGACTTCTGGAAGTCTGAAAAAAGCTATAGAAAGGTTAAAAGTATAAATTCATGCAAATGATTTTTTTATAAAATTTTATAAAAAATCGTCATGACAAAAAGTCTATCTTGTATAGCTATCAATAAACTGATTAAAAGTAATCCAGATTATCACTCAGAAATATGGAAAGAAATAGTTTCAAGTCCCAATCTATCTCTAAAAGTTATTGAAAAAAATTCGGTTGTCATGTTTGGACGATTTTATTCAATAGTCTCTAGACATCCAAAACTTTCAACAGTCTTTATCAAAAAATTTAAAAACAAAAAGTGGGATATTACAGCTCTCGAAAAACATCCCAATTTTTCTATAGAGTGGGTGGAAATTTTGGGAAAAGATAATTGTTGGGATTGGGAAACTGTATACAAACATCCAAATTTTCAACCATCATGGGTAAAAATAGTCAAATCAATGTGGGAAAGTTTCTAACTATAATTTCCTCTTTGCAAAAATCCAACAAGAGTTTCCATCTGAATTCTTTTTAGATAGTCTTCCTCCTATAGATTCCATGGGTGAATCTATGTTCTGTTTAACCTTGTCGCAAACCAGAAATGCTTTTTGGGATTCAATGAACCGAAAATTTCTGATTCTTAGACCGAGAGAACGAATTTTTCTGTAAAGTTTCCTCTGAACATTTGTGGAATTCTCATCGTCTGTTTGAAAGTTCGATTGATCCTCTGGGTTATCTGGGTTATCTGGATTATCTGGGTTATCTGGGTTATCTGGGTTATCTGGGTTATCGGGGTTATTGGTGTTATCGGGGTTATCGGTGTTATCGGGGTTATCTGGGTTATCTGGGTTATCTGGGTTATCTGGGTTATCTGGGTTATCCGTGTCATTCGAAATATCTGGGTTATCTGTGTCATTCGGAATATCTGGGTTATCTGGGTTATCGGGGTTATCCGTGTCATTCGGATATACTCGTCTAGTTCGGAGATCTGTCGCGTTTGAAATTTGGAACATCTGGGGCAATGGGAATACTCTCTTTCCGATTAGATTTTCTGTATGGGGTTGTTGAGAAATTTCTACATCATCTGAAATTTCTGTATCTTTTTTTGGATTAGACTCAGATTTAATCTCATCGGTTTCAACATCTGGAATAATTTCAAGGTTCTTGTATTCGTCACAATTAAGGTCCGCACAACAAACACAGTTCTCTTTACAACTGTCAAGTTCTGGTTCAGGTGTGGTCACAATATCACATTTAAAAGTATCACAATAAACATACTGTTGCTTTTTGAATTTTACTTCGGGAACAAAAACCAAGCTATCCTTGGACAATTTTTCACTATCTAAATTCATAGTTTCATATCTAGAACTCTCACTTTTAATTGGACAAGAAGTATAACACAAATCATATGATTTCTTTACTCCCTTTACTCCCAGAGGCTTTCCTTTGTAAAACCTCTCTTTTGGAGAAAGAGCTTTACAAACAGTCATTAGAGAAAAGTTTGGAATTTTTTCTTCCAAATCATTCTCTATTACATCCTTGTATAACATAAACTCATCTGCCAAACTAGATTGACAGAGATTTAATAGAATTTTCTGAGCGAGTTCAGGTTCCATTTTCTCTTTCAGAATATTGCTTTAAAATAAAAAAATTTTAAATAAAATATACAAAATGGTTAAAACAACTAAAACTCTGATTCTATCACCAGTTGGACAGATAATAGACTTGAATGAAAAAACTCTAAAGTTTGAGATAAATTTTACAGTAAATTCTCTGAATAAAGTTCCTTTCTTTGCAGCTGTTATTACCCAAAAAGACCTTGACGAAGAAACAGAAATTAAATATCAGGAAATTTCTGAACCATCTTTTTCAAAAGCTGGTAAAATCGTAAATGACACCGATAATTATAACAATTTTCTGTTAATTCTCAAAGCTGAAAAAGCGTGTGAATGTCAGGTAATTATAGATAAAAAGGTTTTGGAAGAAATGACTGTCCCATATTTATCAACAGTTAATAATCCAGACACGACAAGCGAAAACAATTTTTATTACTGGATAAAAATTGGGAGTGGTATAATTTTGGTAGCGGCCATTATCTATTTCGGATATAAATATCGTAAAGAGATAATGGACCGAGTATTCCCGCAACAACCCAAACTAGCAAACATTGATACATCTATATAGGAAATTCCTTTCGGTTAAAACACACCCGCCTGAGGACCTTCTGGGGAATAACAGATAACTGGATATTCCTTGCATATCTTTTCAGGAGTTCTATCGGGAATCTTTGGAACATCCTTTACTTGAATTTTACTTTTGAAAACAGCATGAACAGGAGTTGTGTGTCTCGGAAGATTACAGGTCTTGACCTTTTCGGCTCCGAGACCTTGTGGAGGAAATACAAAAGTTCCAGACATTTTTATTTAAACAAAATAAAAATTTTTAAATTTGAAAAACAAGACTTTCGACTCTTTCATGTTCAGATACAAAATTTTCCTCATATGACCGATGATTATCAAGGCATCTGTCTACACCAATAAATTCATTCTTGCCTAAAACATAGTTAAAAATGTCAGGATTTTTTAAATGTTTTTTCACAATATTTCTCAAATGTTTATAACAGAGTTTTCTCAAAAATGGTATTCCGAATGTTATAGCGAGGTCCTGAACATCTAATAGAACTCCTACATTATTTGGAAAAGCATACAGGGATTCCATAAACCCTTCAGGTTCGACTGTTTGGTCTCCATTACATAACTGAAGAAACCTATAAACATGGTCAAATAGCTCTTTTTTAACAATAAATCTCAACTCTTTACTTTCTATGGCTCTTTTTCTCATAATACTTGACAGAGAAATCTCAACCTCTGTCATTCTGTATTTTTTTCCACAGACAATCACATCGATATTATCAAACGGCATTTTTTATTATGCTATAGTAATAAAAAATCATTTTAAATTTCCAGTGAATAGGTATGAAACTTACGAGGGAATTCCTTGTCATTCCTTGTCATTCTCTGTTAATCCTTGTCATTCTCTGTTAATCCTTGTCATTCCTTGTCATTCCTTGTCATTCCTTGTCATTCCTTATCATTCCTTGTCATTCTCTGTTAATCCTTGTCATTTCTTGTCATTTCTGTGAAACCTTGTCATTCCTTGTCATTCCTTGTCATTCCTTGTCATTCTCTGTTAATCCTTGTCATTCCTTGTAATTCCTTGTCATTCCTGTAAAACCTTGTCATTCCTTGTCATTCCTTGTCATTCCTTGTCATTCCTTGTCATTCCTTGTCATTCCTTGTCATTCCTTGTCATTCCTTGTCATTCCTTGTCATTCCTTGTCATTCC